>Ga0315310_10002223_pt1 | contig 12157 bp, 6 predicted proteins | sample TDP5_MG_FD_203630 | JGI IMG/M metagenome (GOLD analysis project Ga0315310, IMG submission 203630) | Freshwater sediment microbial communities from Lake Towuti, South Sulawesi, Indonesia - TDP5 | ecosystem: Environmental > Aquatic > Freshwater > Lake > Sediment | place: Indonesia: South Sulawesi... | reverse complement strand
TCATAATCCGAGTCTGGAATAGTAGCTTGCAAATCGGCAATGGAATATTTTGTCCGGTTGTAAGTACATTTCCAATTGCGTTTAATCTTCGAAACATAGCAGAGCTGATGGGATTGCAATTCTTTAAAAGAAATAATTCTAAACTAAAAAATAACCTTTTCGTTTTACCGTCGCTCTATACTAAGATAAGAATAGGTGAATTTTCTTCAAAAGGATGTTATAAAAAATTGCCAAAATCAAATGTAAGGCATTTTTGGACGAGTTCTGAATGCCTAATTTGTTTAACAACAATTTCTTTCGAAATTTTAAAGAGAATGACGGAAGATACCGATAAACAATTAAGTGGAATGAAAAGAACCTATGAATTATTGAGTGATTTTTCAATAGATGATATCCCGACAGATATTGCAAATAAAATATATAGAATGTTATCGGATTTGACTCAAATCTCAGATCCTTTTAAAGAAATTAAAAAACAAAGCAATAAATTGGCCAAGGAGGCAATAAAGAGGATTAGCAGACATATTGAGGCGGAAATTAGCCTCTATGAAAATTTGCAAAGATCTTTAGCAGCTTCTATTGTGGGAAATATGATAGATTTTGGAACCACAGGGCATTCAATTAAATTGGACCTGGATTTTTTAGAAAGGAGTTATTATCAGATTATAACAGAAGGATTTGCAATTGATGACACAAGTAAATTGTTTGTTGCCTTGAAAGAAGGAATTGAAGTCTTATTTATTGCGGATAATGCAGGGGAAATATACTTTGATTTATTTTTATTAAATTATATGAAAAAATGTAACATAAAAACAACCTTAATTGTGAAGAGTGGCCCCATTTCGAATGATGCCACTATGGAAGATGTTTCGGATTCTCTTTTTAGGACTGCTGTAACACGAATCATGACAACGGGAACCAATGCATTGGGAGTTTCAACTACAGAGAGTTCCCGAGAATTTCTGAAACGGCTCCGAACCGTTGATTTAATCATTGCTAAAGGACAAAGTAATTTTGAAACTCTTTTCTATCATGCTAAACAGCTCACGGATAAACCGATTTTCTTTTTGTTCCGAACTAAATGCCTGAGTATTGCCAATTTCTTAGGGCAATGTATTGGAAAAAATATTGTATTATTGAGAAACTCTAATTAGGTGTTTTTCCGAGTTCTCATTAAAGTCGCTTTGTTTCAATTTCTGCTAATGATAAAGAAGTTGTTCTAAATTTATCATTAAGATTAAATAGTGTAAATTCAAATAATATTTATTATTTAAGGAAATTCATTTTCACCAGTTTATAGGTTAAGAAGTAAGATTATGAAAGATATTATCATCATAAGAATTTTTTCGTAAGAGATCTGTAGAATATCGATTTGATAATAACACAGTTAAAATTATTTAAAGGATAGATAATTTATGACTAAATTTGTATTTGTTACAGGCGGAGTGGTCTCAGGTATTGGTAAAGGGGTGTCCTCGGCCTCAATCGGGAAATTATTCCAATTTCGTAACTTCCGAGTCTCCATGATTAAGATTGATCCTTATTTCAACGTAGATCCAGGCACTTTAAATCCTGTAGAACATGGAGAAGTATTTATTTGTGAAGAAGTATGGGATTTTGAGCCAGTCAAAGGACAAGTTTATCATATTTCTGAAATCGATCAGGATTTTGGCACGTATGAACGATTTTTAAATCAAAACATCCATCCATCTTGCAATATAACGAGTGGGCAGATATACCTTACGGTCTTACTTCGAGAACGCGAAGGAGTTCATTATTTAGGAAAAACGATTCAAATAATTCCTCATATAACGAATGAAATTAAAGATCGCATACGGAAAGTTGAGCAACGGGAGAATCCTGACGTGTTAATTACAGAAATAGGAGGGACCGTGGGTGATATTGAGGCGATGCCATTTTTAGAGGCAATACGCCAATTCCGTCTAGAAGAGCCTGAGGAAAACACAACCCTTGTCCATGTAACATTGGTTCCGTTTTTAGAAACAGTTGGAGAGTTTAAGAGTAAACCAACCCAACATAGCGTGAAAGAACTGCAAGGATCTGGGCTACAACCCAATGTAATAATCTGCAGGTCCACAAAACCGCTCCCTGAAAATGTACGCAAGAAAATCAGTTTATATACGAATGTGCCGTATGAAGCAGTGATTTCAAGTCCAGATATTGAAGTAATTTATGAATTACCTATAATATATGAAAAACAGGGTCTTGGCAATTACTTGGTTAAGCGCCTTCGCATGAATGTGCGAGAATCTCAATATCAAAATTGGCAAGAGCTGGTTGATGCGTTTAAGCACCCATATGCAATTGTTAATATTGCAATGCCTGGCAAATATGTTGATATTAAGGATAGCTATGTAAGTATTAATGAAACCCTGAAACATGCTTCGATGAGTTGTGGGGCAAAAGTAAATATTCAGTGGTTGGATACAGAAGCGTTTGAGGAGAATCCAGCTCGCATGAATGATGTATTAGAAGGATTCGATGGTATCCTATTAACTCCTGGATTTGGGACGCGCGGTGTAGAAGGAATGATCCTTTGCGCAGATTATGCACTTAGAAATAAAGTACCTTACTTGGGTATTTGTTTTGGCGCCCAATTATTTTTTGTAAGTTTCTGTCGGGAAAAATTGGGCCTTGAAGATGCAAATACAACTGAAGTAAATCCGCAAACTCAATATCCCGTAGTCGATTTACTTCCTGATCAGAAAAAAATTAAGGAGAAAGGCGGAACAATGCGGCTTGGGGGTCAACCTATTTATATCAAACCTGGAACCTTGCTTTATGAGGCCTATGGAGAGGAGAAGATTGTGGAACGGTTTCGACATCGTTATCATATCATTCCGGAATATTCCGCTCAAGCTGAAGCAGCAGGGCTGGTAATTTCCGCCTATGATGAAACTGGTAGAATTATCAATGCAATTGAATATAGTACTGATGGAAATTGGATGGTTGGGACACAATTTCATCCGGAATATAAATCACATCCAGGCAATCCGAGCCCTATTTATTGCGCTTTCATAAACAAAGCGATCGAATATGGTATGCGTCAGAAACGAGAATCCATTTGACGAAATTGGAGAATCAGCCCCATTTAAAAAATGAATAAATAAAAGTTCTAGCATAGTCCCTATAATGACCGTCATCGATTTTGCAAAGAAGACCATGGGATTTTTAGGGGTAATAAAACGCTATATTCAGTTTCGTACAAATCAAATCCCGCCAGCTATCAACTATGACATCACTTATCGATGCCAGCTCAATTGTGAGCATTGCTACTTTGCCCGATCTTGGGTTAAAGATCGGAAAAATGACGAGCTAGAACTCTCGGATGACCAATGGAAACGCATTTTCAAGAAGCATTATGCTTTGGGTATTACTAACGCCAGCATAACAGGTGGGGAACCTACGCTCCGTATGCCGGTGGTTGAAGCCGCCTATCGAACGTTTGATTCCATTCAAGTTGCTACAAATGGTATCAATAAAATCCCTGACCGATTACACTGCGTTATTTGGGTCTCAATCGATGGAACAGAGACAACGCATAATCGGATTCGAGGGGCAAAGTGTTATCAAAAGATCATGCATAACATCCAAGACGATAAGCGAATTGCAATATCAATGACGTTGAGCACTTCAAATTACCGAGAGATATTTCCCACTATCGAGGCTTGTCAGAAAGCCAATGTGAAAGGCATTTTCTTCCTGTTATATACGGGGCAGCTGCAGGATTCCCTCTATCTCCACGGAAAGCAATTGGATTATACAATTAAGAGTCTCTATCATGCCATTGATGATTACAGCGATTTTATCCTAATTTCACGCCGAATGATTGATTCGTATAAAACTAAGAACCACATTAAAAAGTGCATTTTCCACGAAGACTTAGTGCAATCCTTTTATCCGGATATGAGCCGCAAATTGCCTTGTGTAATGGGTCCGTGTGATTGTCGCACTTGCGGCTGCATCGTCCCCATCTACATGTACTGGGTAAAACGTCTGGATCTCGAGACCCTTTTCAAAGGAAGCAAAATGCTTGAAGTACGAGGATAAAGGTCTTTTTAATCTCAGATGATAATTAAATTAGTGATTAATTTCTCAAGAGTGGACAATTTTGAATCTCGGTGAATATGATACTATAATGAAAACTATTGCAGATAAAATCATCCAATTAGAGAATAATCGGAATGAATTAACAAATATTCTCCTGCAGGTCCGCGATAAACTGAATCTTGAGCTCATTCCGAATCCGACATTGTATCAGGATATTATTGAACCGAAATTTGCCTATAAAGTCAAGTCCTTAGATTTATACGGTATGCAAATGATTGGGATTGATGGGAGCATTATTTCTAAATCACTCCATGGTGTTGACCTCTTATTATCACGAGCCATTGCAGTCCTCTTCAAGTTCAAAAAAGAAAAGCCAGACGTTCAATATTATCCCAATGCCACACCCAGTCCACGCTTGATTTACAACTTTGATTTAATTACAACACCAGAAGTTGATATTTTAAGCTCTTTGGAACGCCTCCAGGATGAAATTCAATTAGCAATCGAAATGAGTGATCGTAATCCTGATGTACTCCTCTTGGATGGCTCTATTTTACCCCTTACATTGGATAAGCCCCCAAGCTCTTCCAGTCTCAACCAAAAATATTTTAAGCTCATTGAAATGTATGAAAACCTTTATCAAAGTTGTCTTAATAAAAATATTTTTCTTGTTGGCATCATTAAAGATACCCGTTCTACGCGATTTATGAGCATTCTCGGAAAAATCCTTCCTATTCTCATAAATAAAATTCCTGAACTCCAAAAAATTCGTGAATTAGATTATCGGCCTATCATTCAACAAACCCGGGATGCTACATTTCTCTTTCGGTTTTTATCCCCTGGTGAACGGAGTTTTACCTTTAAATATGCTGAATCTGCAACCAAATCGCCTATACTCAAAGATTTTACAAATAGAGATTGGAATGAGCTAATTTATTCGTTTTATCTCAAGCCTGTAGAATTCGATTTCCCCACTAAAATCGAATTTCTTGCCCCTTCCACCCCTATTAAATATGCAAACCAAATTGCCGCTTCCATTTTGCCACTCTCTAATCAACACGCTGAATATGGCGTACCTTCGGTTTTAATCGAAGCGGATAGCCGGGCGCACCTCTTCGAAAATGACCTTGAATATATTCATAACTCACTTTCTCATTTTGTAAATCAAATTGGATTCTCTCCGCTTTTAATGAAAATGCGCCGGGATAAACGACCCTTCCGGTAATATGTAATTCTAATTTAACAAACCATCTCATTTTATTGCAGAATGTTAAATCCGGTCTAAAAATCAGTTATAAATGAGAAATTCATAAAAAATAGAAGAAGATTCCCGCCTTATGGAAGTATAGTGGATGCATTCTAACAATGTGAAAAGGGGGAGGGGAGGAGGGAATAACAAAATGAAAAACAAAAGTAGATAGAATGCATCTTTCACTCTTCCATGAGGTTCTTTTCTTTCCTCCTATTTGTGTAAATATTATTTTTTATGCCTTATATATCTTACGAATTTCAGTAGCGCTTTTAGTATTTAGACTTATCAAAATAAAAGTTTACATCAACTAATATAAAAGTTTACATCAACTAATATAAAGCTTATTGTAATTACCAACTTTAATGAAAATTGAAAATGAATTTTTGAAAATTAATAATTAATAATGGTGTAAAAATTTTCGAAATGAAATGATTTTTGAAATAAACGAAAAACTTTAATTACTCTTTGAAAAAAAATAATAAGGTGGAGATATGTTAGAATGGAAATAGATGAAGTAGATCAAAAAATATTACAAGAATTGGAGAAAAATCCTCGAACATCTAATAAGAGACTTTCGGAAATAGTCAGGCTTACACCCCAAGCAGTAGGGATTCGTATAAAAAAAATGAGGGAAGGGGGCATACTTGGAGGCATTAAAATTCTAAAACCATTGATGCAACGTTTTAATATAATTAAAGAGATCAAACGAATAAGAACGGGAATTTTCGGATTTGATGAAATAATTGGAGGGGGGTTTCCATATCCGGCAATGATTTTATTAGTGGGTGAATCTGGTACTGGTACGACGGTTTTTGGTTTGAGAATGCTCTGGGAAGCGTTAAAAAATGATTTAAGCTGCGCGTATTTCGCAGTTGAGCGTCCAATTAATCATGTTATGCAACAACTACAAAACTTTGGATGGGATGTAAGCCGTTATGAGAAAGAAGGCATGTTTCAATTTGTTGATGGGTATAAAATTATTAAAAGTTATATTAGAGACTCTGCATTACTTGCCAATATTGACATTTTAAATATATATCAAGAGATAATGGATCAACAAAAAGCACTCATACCAAGTATGAATATTTTGTTTTTTGATAATTTTACGGAATTAATTAGGTTGGCAAAAGGACCTCCGCTAGAAAGTGCTTTGATTGATCAGTTAGGTATTAATATAATTAAATATAAAAGTGATTTAAGCTGTTTTTATGTTTTAAAGATGCCTGTTATTTCCAATGATGCGTTGTTAACCTTGAAATCCTACGCCGATTGTGTAATTCAGTTTCGGAAGCAAATTGTAAATCAGGAGATCCATCACAACCTGCTTATTGAGAAATTGCTCTTTTCTAGCCCACCTCCAACAGAGATTAAATTTCATTTTACCAATGAAGGGATTATTTTAAATGCCCAATTATTACATCACGATGCAGTGCAGAATCAGCCTTCAAGTCAAAGCAATGCGCTTTTTAATATACCAGAATTGGATTATCTGACGCAAGGACTACCCTTTGGTACAGCTTGGCTTCTAGAGATTGATAATATTATTCCGTTAAGTGATATTCTGAAATTTTATGTAAATTACTTTATCGATGGACTTCTTCATCAAAGAATATGTCATTATGTCCCTCCTAAAGTGTCCTTCAATTTGCTTCTTGAGATTTTTACAAAAGCCTTTCAGGCGCATAAAAAGCTCCGAAAAAAGAATATTACCTTGGAAGATCAGTTACTGGAACGAAAAATAGTCATCTACGACAACTATAATCAATCTTCATTATTTGAGGACGAAAAGAAAAAAAATTTATTTGAGCCATTTAACTTTTCTTCGGAATCAGCTAAAAACAAGGAGGCGATTTTGCATGCCCTCCTGGGGCATAAGAGTGAGCACATTTATTATGGTATCAATTTGTCCAATTTATTAGACCTAAAATTTGATGATGATCTAGGCCTAGAATTATCAAAAGATGTGATCACGATTATCCAAAAGCGGGGGGACATCGCACTAGCAACCTTGAATTACAATATATATTCGCCAACCTTTGTGAATAAAATGGAGTATTATACCGATGGCATAATACGAATTTGGGTTAAACTCCAAGAGGATTATTTACCGATTAAATTTGTTCAAGTTTTAAAAAGGCCAAATGGCAATCCGAGTGCCGCTCATCAGCTCCGCGTGGACGATGTGTCCCCTTATATTCATATTATATAGAGCCAAAAAGAACAGCTAAATATTTTCAAATCGAAATTTTCTTTAATAAATAAAATTATTTTCCTTTAATAAATGCCTTTATTCGAGGTATCTTATTCGAACCAAAAATTTCTTTGATATGATATGGGATCCAAACATCTGCTACTGCTAACCTGGTTTGGGTGGCTTGTAACGGCTTCAGGGCGACAGATTTATGACATATTAAAAGCAAATCTACAAGAGAGTTTACAAATTAGACTAAAACTTGAATTAAGCATTACGGTGGATGTTTCTTTTTGGGTAGGCTATCTCATTACAGCTTTGTTGCTAGGGATACTGTCGGATCGGATTGGAAGGAAAAAGATTATTTATTTGTCACTACTTCTCTACAGTATTCCAACAGCGCTTATATATTTTTCAACGGAACAAACCTTCATTTTAATTCGATTTTGTCAAGGTTTATCAGTGGGGGGATTTTTCCCAGTCGCAGTAGCACTGCTTGGAGATTCATTTAGTGTTGAAACTCGTGCAAAAGTGGTGAGCCGATTCGTTTCGGGGGGAATTTTTGGCTCCATTATAGCTTGGATGATAGGTAGTTTCGCAAATGATATTTTGCACTCAATTCAATTAGGATTCTTAATGATAGTGCCGCCAATTATTTTAGTAGCGATATTTAATTACTTTTTCTTGGAAGAATCGCCTGTGGTCAGTGATAACCCGCCATTATTAAAAACTATCGAAAATGGAAATAAAAATCAATCAGAATCCATATTTCAATTAATTAAAATCTTTTTGAACAACCGATTTCTAATTATAGTTCTCTTGTTTTGTGCGTTGGACCTCTTTACCTTATGGTTAATTGACGATTGGATACCATATTACGTAATTAGACAGTTTAATATTCCCGCGGACCAAACTATAAAGGTGGCCATTTTTCGAGGATTTAGTGCAGGGACCGGAATTCTGGGGATATTATTTTTCGGGTATTTTGCCGATAAATTCGGTAGGAAAAAAGCCCTAATTACGGCGGTGAGCGGGGGGATAATTTCTACTATTTTATTTTTAATAACAGCCCTTAACTTATCATTTGAGTACATGTATCCCTTATCAGCGGCAATAGGCTTTTTTTCTTTAGGAGAATTTGCAGCAATTTATGTTTTAGTCATGGAAAACGCCCCAGCGAATCATTATGGAATGGCAATGGGGTTTTGCATCTTCATTGGAAATGCTATTGCAATGACGGGTGGTCCCATTGCTGCATTGCTTGCGGATAATACTATACTGGGTCTACAGGCTTTTTTAATAGTACCTATTATTGCATTATGCCTCAGATTACCCCTTTCTTTACTAGCTAAGGATCCTGCTTTCATTGGTTTTGGTATGAAAAAGAGATAGCCGTGCAGTCCCTTATTTTATTAAGGGGCTCCTGATAGGCTCTTAACGACCTTCTTAGCAAATCCAAGATTGCCTAATTTTATCTTATGAGTTAACGGCGTTTGCGCAATTCGGCTGCAGTAACTTTAAAGCCTTCAGAAACATCTTTTTCACCAAGATCAAGAGATAGCCGTGCAGCTTCATTATAGAGGTCAGCAGCTTTATTAAGGTCACCATCAGCAGTAGCGGCCTCAGCATCAATAATGACTTGGCGTCGTTTTTCCTCAAGTTTGTCGCGTTTAGCTTCTAGTTCAGATTTTTTTTCAATTTCATCAACTTTCGCTTGGAAGGCCTTGGCACGTTCCTTATCACCCATATCGGTGGCAAATTTTATGACGGCTCTATAATATTTAGCAGCATCTTCCCAGCGCTCTTCGCTAAGAGCAACCTCAGCGATTTCTATGGCTTCTTTCATTTGGGTTTCGAATGCTTCAATTTTTTCGCCTTCATGCATGCGTTCAACCTCGGTCTTGCGACGACGGCGCAAATCAGCCTCACGCCGTTTAGATTCTTTAGATTTTTCATTAAATTCCCGCGCTTTTTCTTTCTCACCGATTTCAAGGGAAAGTTTACTGGCGAGTTTGTAATTCCGGGAGGCTTCAAGGAGATTTCCTTCATCTTCGGCAGTGGCAGCCTCATCCAAAATCTTCTTGCGCTCAGCTTCTAAAGTGGATCTCCGGGATGACATTTCTTTTCGCATCTTGGCTTCGAGTTCAGTTTTTTTCTCAATTTTCCATTTTTTCTTTAGTTCAGTGGTTTTTCCCGTGAGGGCGTGGGCTCGTACGGCATATTCTGCAGCACGGTCCTCATCAGCTAATTCAACTGATAGCAGTGCTGCTTTTTGCCATAATCGTGAGGCATCAATAAACCGACCATCTTTATAGGCTTTTTCAGCTTGGGAGACAATAGCTTGACGTATTACTCGTTTGGTTTCTTTCGTTTTCCGTTTCTTTTCGGATTCAAATCCAATTCGTCGGCCACCATAGTAAAAAATCAGGACTATGAATAGGATAACCCCAGGACAATATAAAAAAAAGATAATTATCCATGGCTGAATTGTGCTTAGGAGAGAAACAAGCCCACCCAAGAGCGGAGAAAGTGTATTTCCACCGAGAGCTTTAAGTAAGTCCGAGAGATCTTGAAATTGTTTCGTAATGAAATCACTCACTTGAAATGGACGCAAAATAGCAAAGACAATTAATGCAAGAATGCCTGCCATAATAGCAGTGAAAATGACAGAATGAACATATCCTTTTTCAACATTTTTTTCAAGTGGAGGGAGGCATAAAATTGATTCTACCTTATCAGAATTATTTTTTTCACCGCGTGTTCGAACCTTTCCACGCCATTTTGCCAAAGTTCGGTGGCTATATTTGCCAGAACAATAATTCATTATATTTTCGCTAGTGCCTTCGAGAATAACATCAAATTTTGCAGCCTCACCACGAGTTATAGTAGCTTCGCCTTCCTTAAAGTGTAAGGTCATTGCTCCGATGTCCCAGATTTTAATAACCGTGGTGAGTTCGTCCCATGAAAAGACCTGTGAAGCGACAGTGGGTTCCATCAGACGAAGGGTTATTACGGCTCGAACAGCTTTAGCGGCACGATCCAGCAATTCATCGCGTTTTTCTTTTTCTTTTTTACGGCATTCATCTGCTCTTAAGTCAAACTCTTTTGCGCGGTCTTTCTCTCCAGCATCTTTTGAGAGTTCTGCCGCTCGAACATAGATTCTGCTGGCTTCAAGGAATTGCTCATGTTCCAATAATGAGTCTGCTCTGCTGAGGATATTTTCCTGTAATTTTCTGATTTTTACACGCCGCTTCTCTTCTCTGAATTCCTTTCGAAGTTCTGGTTCTTTTTCACGAATATCACGTGCTTGGGCGGTAAAGCCAGTCGCAACTTCCTTTTCACCTAAATCAAGCGAAAGTTTTGCGGCGGTTTCATAGTAAGTGGCAGCAGCCTTAAAATTGCCTTTTTCAAGAGCAGATTCTGCTGTTGCAAGTGATTTGGCTCTGTGATCTTCAATATCAATTCTTTTTCGTTCCATTTCGGCGCGAGCTTTTTCCTCTTCTTCTCGTTTTTTAATATCTTCGGCAATTTCTTGCATTTCTTTAGCACGAGCAGAGAACATTTCAGATCGTTCTTTTTGACCCATTTTATCGGATAAAGAAACTGCTTCGTTGTATAATTTGCTTGCATTAATGTAATCTTCCTTTGTAACGGCTTCTTCTGCTCGACGTAAAATATCACGCCTTAATATTTCTAGCTTTTTTATTTCTTTTTCAGCTTCAAAACGCCTTATGAGCTCCGCTCTTTTTTCCTGAATTTCTTTTACAATACCACTGTATTGCTGAATAAATTCTTGATCGCTTATTTGTTTTGAGAGATCAATTGCCTGTTGATAACTTTGAAGTGCATCATCAAAACGACCTTCGCTATAAGCAACTTCAGCTGCTTCTGTCAGTCTATCGCGTTCTGCCTCAACTTCTTCCTTGCGCTTTTCGAGTTCCTCTGACTTTGTTTGATCAATCTCTTTTTTGCGCATTTCTTTAACTTTTTCTAAAAAAACTTTTGAGCGATCTTTCTCTCCCAATTTTGTTGAAATATCGGCGGCTTTCTGATATGAATTACCTGCATTTGTGAAATCTCCAATGCCCTCGTATTCTTCTGCCTCGGCTAATATCTTTTTTCGTAGTTCCTCTGATTCTTTACGGCTAATTTCGAGCTTTTTTCGCTGCTCCTCTTCAGAAAGTTTTGTTTTTGGAGTTTCTTCTTCTTTCTCGTCTTTGTTATCCATACTTGAACCTTCGGTTATTCAAATTCCAGTTAATTAATAAGAATAATTTATAATAAGCAATTAATTTCTTAAGAAGACGATGAAACAGGATGTATATTTTTTAACTTTATGATATATTTAAAAATTATGAGAAAGAGAATTGTCCAAAATTCTTTGAACGATTGTGATATAGCATTGTTTTAAGATTTTCTAACGCGATAATTAGATGAGATTTCCTAAAATTTATCGAGTTAAGAGAAAGAAAACAATAATAAATCGGAAAATGAATAATAAATAATTAAAAAAAACTATATTATACCAACTGTTAGTCAAAAATCTATAAAAAAGTCTAAAAATCTATAAAAATCTGGTAGTTTAAATCCGTTTTTTCAAGAATATTATCAATGGTTATTGATAAACTCTTACGAATGCAGGA
>Ga0315310_10002222_pt1 | contig 12162 bp, 5 predicted proteins | sample TDP5_MG_FD_203630 | JGI IMG/M metagenome (GOLD analysis project Ga0315310, IMG submission 203630) | Freshwater sediment microbial communities from Lake Towuti, South Sulawesi, Indonesia - TDP5 | ecosystem: Environmental > Aquatic > Freshwater > Lake > Sediment | place: Indonesia: South Sulawesi... | reverse complement strand
CCTACTTAGTGTTTGGATTTTAGGTGTTTGTTTGGCGTTTTGAGGATGTTGTGGGCTGTTGTCAGCGCTTTAAATGGTGTCTGCACGGTGTTCATTGTGAGCGCGATAAAAGCTCACTCCACCCTTCACCCGAAGACTGTGTGGTCTTGGGTTGCATCAAGTTTTGGATGGAGTTATTGTGGCGTCAATTTGGTTCGCCAAAGAATCTCAAGAGGGTATTCAGCCTATAAATGTTGCGTACATTTAAGCCATTTTTAGGGGTTTTTGTGGTGTTTTGGTTGATGTTGGTTTAGACATGTTTGTGTTTATGGTGATGGTTGGGCTATTGGTTTGCCAATTTGGTGCTTTAGTGTGACTCTGTGTGCTTCTGTGTGACTTGGGGTAACTTAGAGTTACTCTGTGTTGTTTAGTGTTGTTTCCAGTAACTTGGCTCTGCGGGAAGAGAAATTTCAAGAGAAGAAGGGGGCAATCGCTTAGTGCCTTCTTCTACCATGGCTGCAGGCACGTTGTGCCGCTGTGGCTGTGTGGGCGTCGTCGTCAAACTGTTCCTAGTGACGATGACGTCCTAATATGGCTATGACTGTGGGCTCGGGCTTGGACAGTTGTAGTTGATCACGCGAGACTGCGGTGTACAACTTCTTCTATGGTTGGCTGGAGTGGGCTGCGGGCTGTGTGTTTCAGATGTTATTAACTTTCGCTTAGAAACGGTAATAATAACTTCTTGAGTGTTTGGCTGTGGGTGTTGATGCCCAATCGCTCTTAGTGTCATCAACAAGTCGGAGCGTTATTTCTTAGGGGTCTGTTTGGGTTTCTGTATGAAGTTTTTTGGGTTCTGCTTGCTCCTTGTCTAGTGTCAGGCTTTGTTAGTGTTCGGCTGGGCTTTGTCGAGGGTGGTTTTTGTGGTTGTTGTGTCTGGCGAAATCTTCCGCAAGATCTCTTTTTCAGGTTAGGTTGGTTAGTGCCCATAGGATAGCTGGGTGTTCTCTTATTTTGTTGTGGAATAGTCCTTTTTTGTCGATTAGGTTTGGTTTGAAGGTTTTGAGTTGGAAGAATTCGTCGATTGCTTTGATTTCGTTTTGTGTTAGCTTTGCGATTATTGCTTGGCTGAATTTTGTGGTTTGTTTGGTTATTTGAGTGAAGTCAAGTTTGGAGAGTTTTTCTGTTTGTAGTAGGTTTTTTAGGCTGGAGTCTATGGGGATTTGGTTTATTGTTTTCTCGATGTCTATTTCGTGGAGTTTTGGTTTTCCTCGCATTAGGCTGTCGACTATGGCGCATTTTCGGAGGATTGTGAGGTTCATGTTCGTTTTTGTTATTTGGTAGACGTCAAATAGGTCTCGTGAGGTTTTTCGGTAGAGGAGGGCGCAGAGCTTGTTTGCGAATAATTCTTCCTTTGTTGGTGTTTTTACTGGGAAGGTTTCTTGTGTGCCTATGTGTTTGAAGGCTGCTGTTGTGTCTGTTTTGAGGATGGGGTATCTTCGCATGTATCCGATTTCTGTTGTGAAGTTGTCTTCGATTCGTAGAGCATTGGTGTATTGCACTGTGAATCTGGCTAGGGGGTAGCTTGGGCTTATGGCTATGTTGGATTCTTTGTATCCTTGCCTATAGAGTAGGTCTTTTATCTTGTCGTCGATTTGGTCTCGTACTTCTCCCCAATCTTTTGAGTCTATGTGGCGATAGTTTAGGTCTATGTCTGTGGAGAGGCGTAGGATTTCTTTGGAGTAGATGAAGGAGAGGGCAGTTCCGCCGTATAGGCTGAGGCGGTCTCTGAGGAACTTCACTGCGTAGATGTCTTCGAGCAGATTGGAGATTCTGCAGACTTTTTCGATTTCTCTGGGGTTGAAGCCGTAGTTTCGCGCCAGTTCGTTGTAGTTGTAGGTTCTTTTCAGTTTAAATTCCTCTCAGTTTTTCTTCGAAGTCCTTTGGAATGTAGAGTCTCCATCTTCTCTGGAGAGTACCTTTTTTTCTGTTTATTAGGTATCGTGGGGGTCCCTTCAAGTGGCTTTGGATTTCGCTGAGCAGTCGGTCGTCTACGTCTTCATAGAATGGTGAACGCTCTTTCAGGAGTTCTAAAACGTAGCCGGCTCGTCTGTACAGGCTGTCGTTTCCGTGTTTGTGCAGTAGTGCTAGTAGTTTTTCTAGGTTGAGTCCTCCGAGGCCTTGGAGGCTTTTGATGCATTCTTCCCAGCCGCCTGCGTATTGGACTCGGTCAATGCATTCGACGAAGGTTCTTTCCTTGCTGCTGACCTTTACCGTGTTGTTTTGGTAGTGTTTTTCTTCTACTTGGAAGGTGACATCGTTGACGAATACGGGTTTGAAGCTGAATCGTTTGTACTGGAATGGGTTGAACCTTTGGCTTTGTTTTACGCAGATGTAGGCTTCGTTGTAGATGGAGTTGGCGCTGCCGTAGTATTCTAGAGCGGTGTGAAAACCTAGGTAGTATTCGGCTCTGATTTTGGATGCGACGAGGAGCTTGTCTACTACGTGTTTTTGGGGTTCGTCGAGGGGGGATAAAACTAGGTATAGTCCTTTTCTGATTCTTTGAAGCTTGCCGTTTTGGATGAGTTTGTTTACGTATTTGCGGTAGATGTATCTGCGGTTTGGAGTCGGTTTGATGATGCTTGAGGCTTTTTCAATGATGTCGTTGAAATCCACGATTTTCATTGGTAGAAGAGCTTTGTATAGCGCTTCGAGCTTGGTGACCATGGATTTTCACAATTTTTAAAGCAGTTATCCCTTTTAGGGCATACTACGTTAAAATATTTAAAAATTTCTCTCAGGAGTCTGATGAAATTTAACGTTGTTACCCCAAAATTGGCATAATACATTAAATTTGGTAAATGTGGACAAACCGTGGCTTATGTTGAAGTGTTTAGGCTTCCGTTATGCCTCAAGACCTGCACCCTCTGCTCTGGCTAAGGGGGTTGTGGCTGTGTTGTAGTTGTTGACTCTCTGTAGCTCAGCCACAACAACTACTTGTATGTTGATTGAGGCTTCTGTGGGCAGTGTGCGTGTTGATGGCCAATCGCTCCTAGTGTCATCAACAAGTTTGAGCGTTGTTTCTTCGGGGTCTGTTTGGGTTTCTGTTTGGTGCTCTGGGTTCTGCTTGCTCCTTGTCCTGTGTCAAGTTTTGTCACTGCTTAGGCTGAGTCTTGTCAAGGATGACGTGGATTGTGTTGGAGAGAGCTAATTGTATCGGTTTTAGTGGTGATTGTGTCAGGTGTCTGGTCTAATTGTTGAGGTTGAGGAGGTGTGTTTGTTCGCGTGGTGATGGCAAATTGCGCTATAGTGCCCTCATCATGGTTGCTGATTGTGCGCTAGGCTGTGAAAACCGCGTGCAATAAGAGGAAAGTCCCCTTAAAACATAAAGGCAAGTTCTAATCAAACCGAAAATCCACTACAGCATAAACACTTCCAGAGTTCTTAGCAATGCCTACTCCAAAATATCCAGACAACGCCATTAACATAATTCTCTTATGTACTTCAGAGCCTAACCATCCATCAACAAGCTGTCTTTCTACAGGACTTTGAAAGAAACCCATCCCTTGCAGGTCTATTTGTTCAATTATTTCACCACATTGATAACTTCCATATCCAATAGACAACATTCTAGCTTCAAAATTGCCGTGCTCCAAGATACTTCTACTAGCAAGGTCTTCACACCATACTTGGGCAACCTGTTCAAGCTTCTTGTCAGCCAACAACAAAGGCAGACCATGATTCAACCTTTCTTCATTAATCAAATCGAATACTCTACTTCTAACATAGTTGATATCAACAAGATTCGTACCAACATAGAGTGTTTTCTGCATTGTACTCAGCATAGTGAAACCAAAGAAACTAAACATCACGAGACTGAAAATCAATGGAACAGCCACCAGTTTTGTTGAAATAGAAGGTCTCTTGATCATTGAAACTGAGATACCAGCAGAGGAAAGAAATCCAATCAAGAACAGTATGATGCCAATGAGGATGACTGGAATGGGTATGACGTAGAAGATTAGAAACAGTAACGCTGGACTATGCACTTGCCAATAAACAATTCCTAACCCTATGAGTGTAAGAAGCACAGAGAATAAGTAATTTGATAATGACCGTCTGATTTCTCTCCATGTAGGTGTTCGTCTCACTCTCCTGATTTCAGGTTCTTCAGGTTCTGTGAACATCCCTGTTTCTTCTTTTGGTGTCTTCTCAAAGGTTGATCTTTCTGATATTCTTGGTTCTTTCCATGAATAGTGACAAGATAGACATTCAAAAGCCTCGTATTCCTCTCTGTAGGCTGTAGTCATTGTATGGTCAGAGCCACACCTTGGACAAATATGATGTTCTCCAATCGTGGCATATTGTTCTCTTGGAACTATTTTTCTATATGCTATTGACTTGTTAAGAAAAGCTTCAATCTTAGACCGCAGAATCTCTTTTTCAATTTTGAGTTCATCAAAACTCTCCTTAGTATAAGCATAATCAGGATGCCCATCTTCTCTTTTCCAGTCTTCTTCGACCCTGTCTCTCCATTCTTTGTCTCTGATTATTTTGTTAAAGTCTCTGATAAAGGCTAATTTTGGTTCTAAATGCCTTTCACAGAACCAACGCTCACAAGAAGGACACTGAAAGAGTCTCTTCTCTGAAGAATCACCTTCCAGCTTCTTACATTCTGGACAAACATCAAAATGATGTTCTCTTTCTGACATATCCAGCAAAGTATAATCTATGGAGACCTCCTTAAATTATTAAGATACTGATTCTTCCGTAAAATGCATTAATGTAGCTTAGGTATCCGTTCAAAGACTTCTTTATTAGAGATGAAGAAAAAGAAAGTGGTGGTTGAGTCTGGTTTCTCGTTTATAGGACGGCTACTGTTTTGATGATGGGGTATGATGTTGCTTTGCTTCCTGCTTTATCGACAGCCCATATCTTGATTGTGTATTTTCCAGTTGGCACTGTGGTGCCTGAGCTGTATTTTCCATTCCAAACTGTGCTGTGGTAGCCACTTGATTGAAGGGCATTGTTCAGGAGTGTTCTTACAAGGGTTCCTGCGCTGTTGTATATTCTTACGGTGATGTAGCTGCTTTCAGACAAAGTGTAACTTATCTTTGTAGTTTGACCAATTCTCGGGTTAAATGAGGTTGGATAAACGGAAACGCTTGTAACTGTCGGTGGTTTGGTGTCAACTGTGACTTTTATCGACTTTGTTGTGAAGGGAACACCGAACAAGTCAGCGCCGCTTAGGCGAAGATTATAGGTGCCATCAGCAACCCTAACTCCTGCACTGTTCTTTCCATCCCAAACAACAGACAGAGAGTTGCTTGTTCCTATCCAGGTTCGCAAGACAACGCTCGTTGAAGTTCTAACTTGAAGATTCCAGTTCACGACAACGTTAAATGTCGCTTTTATAGCCGTAGTGTCTTTCACTCCGTCTCCATTCGGACTAAACGGAGTTGGCTGAACAGCAAACGATTTGACTACAGGTTCTGGATCAATATATGTTGTTGATGTTGCCCAGCAGTCGCCGTAGACTTTAGTGACTCCACAGCTGAATAACTGCGCCAGTCCAAAGTCGACGCGGTTGACATCACCAACGTAGGCTGTGTTCTTACCAGAAACAGAGCACACCATGGTGCCGTCAACCCACAGCTTGCTTAGGCCGTTTACGGAATCCTTCTTCCAGTAGAGTTCAACACAATACCAGCGGTTCAATGATGGCCTCGAAGCAGAATAAGCGTCCACCCAACCCGTTCCATGCCTAACCGCTATAGTCCACTTGATCAAGCCTCCAGTCTTTCTCCAGCCTGCAAAAACCGCTTCGTTGGTTTCAGTTCTAAGTCGGATGAAGTGGATTCGGTCGTCGTTGTCAACTATGCCAGACTGGGAAACGAGGACGTAAGCGCGTACGTATAGTTCACTGAAAGAAGCTGTACTCTTGTAGCAGCGTGCTCTCTCCCATCCGCCACCGCCGTTGGAGGTGAATATGGCGCTGTATATGCCGTGATGAGACATTGTATTAGTGACACTTGCAGTCTCGCCTGAAGAAACGCTTGTACCACTCCAAGCGCTGAAACTGCCAGACTCAAAACCGTTTTCAAGAATAGCCCGGGAGGGCCACGTTTTCATTAGTGGATAACGATCTCGATTGTTCGCGTCTATAATGTATGAGGTGTCTCCGATACCATCGCCATCGGCGTCCAAGCCTGCATAATCGCTCCAGTAGTTGCCTCCAGAAGGATAACCATCATCCCAAATGCTGTCGTGTGATTCTTCAAGATAAATCTGATTAAAGTCTTCAACAAAATTGTTATGATATACAGTTGTATGGTTAGAATACCAGAGCCCAAGCCCACTGTCGTTATATTCTGTCCCACTATTGAACGATATGGTATTCCCAACAACTCTTGTGCCTGAAGACCACATGAGGTCAATGCTGCTCAATTCCTGATGTGTTATAACATTGCCTCTCACTGTGTTTTCAAAACCCAGTTTCATAGAGCTCCCAAGAAGAGCAACTGCCTCTCTGTTACTAATTACTACATTGCTTTCCACACGGCAATAACGGGGGGAGCTTATAAGAACGCCTAAATTGTTCTGTGTTATGATATTGTTTCTGATGATAATATAATCCAAGTATTCATATTGAGGAGATGAGGCATGTATTGCGTGATGTCCATTTCGAAGTGTAAATCCTTCAACAGTCACATTTGACACCGTTATATCAATGAGAAATTCGGTTCGGTCGAGACCTTCGATTATTGTGTTTTCCTGATTTTCACCTATAAGAGAGACAGTTTTGTTCACAACAACGCGTTCGTAATATACTCCGTTTTCGACATGAATTGTGTCCTTTGGATGGGCAGCGTTTATTGCTGCTTGAATTGTTGAATAGTCATGTGGGACTGAGATCGTGCTTGGCTCTCGCGTGGAATAGTACACGTTTCTCGTTCTTCCGCATGTCCAAGCCACACAGGGATAGAAATGTCCTGCCCTCAATTGAGTTGTGACGGTCGATTCTTCACCAATCCAGCGGTCACTGACAAACTCCGGATTACTCCAACTATGTAAGTTGCTGCAGTGCGCTTTTCTATACTTGATATAGCTACCAGCTTTGCTAATCACGTAGAAATGCCCTTTAACGTCGTTGTTTGTCGTTCCACCTCCGTCTACCGTTAAGACAGGTTGCTTTTCGTCTTCAAGACCAGAACTGAACAGCGGTTTTCCCTTTGTCCAGCTTGCACCCTTGTTAGTACTGTAAGAGTACCAAACGTCAATGTCAGTTGCAGACGATTGGTATTGAAAAGCCACTAAGACAGAGCTACCGCCGTGTGTTGCGGCAATGGACGGAAAACTGCATCCGTTTGAGAGACCATCAATGTCCGCGTATTGCGACCAAGTGCTGCCAAAATCGGCTGAGCGATCAATTCGGATTTCGCAAGGGCTGTTATAGTCAGCACCCCATTTATAAGCAATATATATGTAGTCTTCTGCGTTCGTGATGCTTGTTTGAGCGTGCACATTTCCGTCAGGCCAGTTACCGTGGAGTTTCTGGGTGGACCAGGTTGCGCCATGGTCCGCTGATTTAGCAAAGATCAAATCTCGGTCGTCATAAGAGTAGACATACTCGTATGAGATATATTGCCTATTTGATCCGCCATATTGGTACTCGGAAGTGATTGATGGAAAGCGATCATCACTTCCCAAGACGCTTGCTACGGAGCTCCAACTCCAAACACCGCTAACACGTCGCAATACCAATATGTCATGATCGCTTAATGTCCACTCTCGCTCTACTGCTACAAAAATATCATTGCTGTAAGGGTCAATGGCTAGTGACGGATAGCCTATGTCATGAGTTGAATCGTATCCAATAAAATCCGTTTCCCAATTACCGCCTCCGTCCGTGGAGTGTTTCACAAAAACTGCGCATTGATTGATTGCGGGATACCAGTCTGAATAAGCTAAGTACAGAAAACCGTTGCCATCGGTCGCTATCGAAATCTGGTTTTCCATGAAATCCGCGTCAAGATTTACAAGTCTTTCATTAGTCCAGCTTGTGTTAAGAGGCGGTAGCAAAACTTCCGTGTGAACAAAACCGCGCTGAATGGTGTCAAGCGGGGTGTCTTGAGATTTTGCGTACTCAATGGCGAATTCGTTGACCGTTCCTGTAGCCTCGCTACTCCAGTCGCCTATTTCGAGGAAAAATGATTTGTTGTATATCGTTGGAATGACATCTCTAAACTCTGTAATATCAAACAGAATGTCATTTGAACAGAATGGTTGATCTCCACCGTCAACTAGTTGACTGAATGACTTGGTTACGTCAGGATTGCTGGGATCGCCAACGCCAATCGAAATGCTGCATTCACCTCTCTTGGAATGGGCAATACGGAATGACGAAACCAATTCCGGTTCATAGCCGATCATATCTCGGTAAAACATGCAGGACCAAATGCGCTGCTTCATGGCTTCATAGGATATCCAGTAGCATCCGTCTGCGATATTCTCCCATCCACCGATGCCCCAAGAATTCGCTATCTTAAATGCTCCGTAGCGAGTTTGTCCTTGTTCCACATACGATATGGTATCATCATACCCGACTATCGTGTTTGCGTGATTTACAGAAGGGTTTACGTAGTTGTCCAATGTCCAGATGTCTTGGCTTGTTAAGCTAGAATATCTATGACCATCTACGCCTATTACCGCGAGGTGATCAGAAGATATCCAGTTCTTGAGATTCGTCAAGCCGGCATCTGTACTTATAGGCATATATTCGTAACCACTGCTATTCCCTCGATACATTGGGGCTTCTCTCCAAGCTTCTTCGGAAGGCCAAGTCGTGTGATCAGCAGGATCGTATGGCATTTTTTCCCAAGAACTTGCACCAAGTGAACAGACCAAGTCAATCGCGCTGTAGAAATAAGAGCCCTGATCCACTCCCCCATTGATTAGATGATAAATGAAATCTGGGCTGATTATTCTGTTTTGATACACTGGAGTTGGGTGCCCATGATATCCACCTTCCCACTTTGCCCCGGATAAGTCCCACCCATGTTCCTTGGCTTCTTGATAAGTCTTCATATAGTATCCTACTGCCCATGCGACGCATGAACCTTCTTCACCCTGATCGCCTATCGGCGGAAACCAAGGATCAATCGTGTGATCTACACTCGAAGAAGAGGGCTCACTGAGAAGGACCTTTTCAACAAAATAAGTTGTGCAAGCAATCTCCGCCCACTCTTCTTCCGTTGGTGGGCGCAGTCCAGTTCCATATCCATTTATTGTCTGATTGTAATTTCCACATTCTTCCCAGACCCCGGTTTCTTGAATCAATCGTCTCAGTTCAAGATCCGTAGTCCTATGCTGAATGATTTTTGCTTGCTCTTTGTTTCCTTTTTTGCTTTGATTTGTACCGTAGAGTGCGAATTGTAGATCTTCGACTGTAGATTCTTCCGCTGCAGTATTTGTCCGAAGGTTCGACGAGGCTGCGACTGCGTGAACAGCAAATGCCGATGTTAACGTGCCTATTAGCAACAGTGTCAGCAGTATTCCAGAAACTGCTTTCTTTTTCAATTTTCTATTTCTCTTCTCTCAATCATGCTATGCTTCATCGTCAAAAAAAGAGACTGAGCAAAGCAAACTACATGGATGCAATCAGTATTTATGCCTTGTGAAACAATCTTCGACAGAGAATGTTTGGCGTGAAATGCTCTCATTGCGGTCATTGGAACAGAGTTCCAATCAACAAGCTTTTCCTGAACAACCTTCTCCGGAGCCTAAGGTTATCCTTTGAAAACACAAGTTTTTAATTCGGACTTGGATGATAATGTTAGATTGGAAGGGAACTGGTGAGAGTTATGAAAAACAAGAATTTCACTATTGCATTACCTATCATTGTTACGATTCTGACGAGTGGCTTGATAACATTAGCTAAAGCTCAACCATACTATGATGCATACTTCACAAGCATTATGGTAACCAATGGAAATGATAAGATTGAACTTATCAGTGGTGGGACAGCTAAAGTCTATGATGGTCAAACAGCATGGCAAAACCTGACATTCTACAATGAAGCATGTGGTGTATTCGGAGCTAACCTTTACACAGAAGTCTACATTAATGATGCCTTGAGTGGAGCATCCAGTGAACGATATGTTTTGAAAGGCGCATACAGCAACGACAATTGGTACAGAACTGAGTCGGGTCCTGCTGACCGGAAGTATACAGTGAAACTATGGTGGGATAGCTCTGGAACATTCTACTTAGAAGATTCGAGAACTTTCTACATAAAAGTGGCAAAGCTGTTTGTAGCTGATTGGTCTCCATCAACTCTGACGGTGGAGAAGGGAAAGACAACAGCATCTACATTATCTATTAGTTTCAAAAATGGTGGAAACGATTACATGTATGCTGCAAAAATATCAGTTACGGATTCTGCTGGTTTAGAAATAAGCCCACAATCTCAGACTCTACAAGACATAGCTAGTGGAGGAACAAAATCAACAAGCTTTTCCGTAACTGCGCCAAGTACCACAACCGTAGGCACAAAAAGTGTGTCTTTCAAGGTAGAGTACGATGATTTTAGGGGAGTTTCCCATTCTGAAACAAAAACTGCCTCAATAACAGTTGGTAAACTAGGTACAAGTATCACACTGAGTCTTCAACCTTCCAGCCTGAAAAAAGGCAGTTCAACTTCTGCAACAGCGAAACTAGTAGATGGGAATAATAACCCTCTCGCTAACAAAGATATCAACTTCTATGTTGGAACAACATCAATAGGTTCAGCAACCACAGACTCCTCTGGAAATGCAGTAAAGACCTATACAGCCGACTTAGATGCTGGAACCTACGTGGTCAATGCATCCTATAGTGGAGCGACAGATTATGGTTCAAGCAGTGCAACAAGCAATCTCATTGTCAATCCCTTCTCAACAACACTAACTATTGATGTTCCCTCTGCTACACAAGGGAAACAAACCACCATCAAAGCAACACTAAAAGATGAAAATGGAAACCCAATACAGAATGGGGACATAGACTTTCAACTTTATGATGGAAGCTCATGGAAATCAATAGGTTCTGATACCACAGATTCTAGTGGTGTTGCGTCTATAACCTATACGCCTTCAAGCACTGGAACATTTCAGTTAAAAGCAGTGTTTAGTGGAACAACAAACTATTCTCAATCAACAAGCACAACTGGTTCACTAGGCGTAGGCATTGACTATACACCATACTATATTGGTGGTGGAGTAATCGCAGTAGCTGTTATTGGTGTCATAGGGTACATGCTCTTCCGGAGAAGGAAAAAGGCAGCAGTTCCAACGCAAAAATAAATATCCCTTTTTGTTTCTACTCAAACTCCCACAAGACGGATATCTGATATTAGCTAATGTTTGCTTTCATAGCGGGTCAAGGTAAGAGTTAGCTCTAGATTCTGCTTCTTCTAGTTTCAAATGGTGACGAGACGAGGCAAATAGATGTATAATTAAGGAAATCTTCCATTGCTTTTTGGTTCTTGGTTTACCAACTTTTGTGCTAAATCTCTTCCCACAAAGAGGGCATGAAATTTCTGAAATCTTCTTTTCTGTCATGCTCAATACCTCTCACAAAGAACCATTGGGTCAAACTAAGAAGTTTCTTTCTTAAATCTTTAATGCAACTTGAAACGAAAGAGCATAAGGTTAAGGTTATGATTCCAATGTATGAACCCTTGGAAACATCAAAATGTGAGAAATGCGGTAAGATTGTGGCAGAACAGAGAACAAATCAGAATCGGAGTGATTGAATTATTTTACTTTGGTCTCTTGCTTTCTTCCACAACTTGTCAAGGTTTATGCTTGTTCGGCTTGAAAGGCGATGGTGTTCACTCATGCTTCAACAGTTAACAAGTCCGTTTCCGTCTTATGTTTTCCCCTCGGGTTTCATATAGTCCAGCACCAGATCACGTTTACTTTCTGGCGTGAAGGATACAGCGCGGAGGAAAAATCCCTCTTGCTCGTTGAACAGGTTCTTGACGTGTTGGATTTCTTCAAGAAAAGCGTCTGCGAGTTTCTGATTGTCGATCACTCTAGCGTTTTCGCTTGCGCGATTCACGAAATGGTTGATTCGCCGTTGTGTTATTTTGTCTCCTCTGAAAATGGCCCATCGACACTTCTGAAATCCAACCAGCTCCATGGC
>Ga0315310_10002221_pt1 | contig 12167 bp, 13 predicted proteins | sample TDP5_MG_FD_203630 | JGI IMG/M metagenome (GOLD analysis project Ga0315310, IMG submission 203630) | Freshwater sediment microbial communities from Lake Towuti, South Sulawesi, Indonesia - TDP5 | ecosystem: Environmental > Aquatic > Freshwater > Lake > Sediment | place: Indonesia: South Sulawesi... | reverse complement strand
GGCTTCCTCATAGCATTCAGCGTCCATAACGTAGCGAACCTGATATCCGTTTAGGGTGCATCGGATTGTAAGGTCCGTATCTTCGGCAAGCATCCTTATGTCCCACCCTCCGATCTTTTCTAGAACATCCCTTCTGAATCCTCCCACTGTTCCTCCGTACTGCGGAATCAAGCCGAGGCTGTCCCTAGCCTCTTGATCAACCCTGTAGCCACCAATTCGCTCCAGCGTGACGATCTTTGAGACAAAAGATTCCTCCTCATTTGCAACGGTTACTCTGCCTTGAACGGCGCCAACCTCTGGGTCCACAAACGGAGCCACCAGTTTCTCTATTATGTCGCGCTGTGGATAGTAATCGGCGTCGAACGTTAGGATGATCTCTCCGCCTGAGAACCTAAATCCTTCGTTCAAAGCTGAGGACTTTCCTCTTCCACCCATTTTTCGATGGATAACTTTAATGTACCCGTACCTATTGGCGAATTCGTCAGCGATCTCGCCTGTCTGGTCGGTTGAAGCATCATCGATGACGAACACTTCAAGCTTCTCTTTCGGGTAAGTCAACACGGTCACTCGTTCGAGGAGGACGCCAACGACAGCCTCCTCATTATGCGCTGGAATAAGCACGGTCACCTTTGGCTGGAAAATCCCCGCTATCCTCTGGAATGAACGTTGCTGTGGAACGCCAAACAAGGCATAGTATGTGAAGGTAAAGTGTCTAAACATGTAAGCGACCATAACGATCGATACCATGAGGATCATAATGTGGAAGATCAAGATGTGTTTCCCACCTCCTTTAGCCGTGACATGCCGAGAGACCACATCGTGACGACCCAGAGAAAGTCGATGAACGGACCTAGAAGGTAATGGGTGAAAGAGAACACGGAAAGACCGAGATTACAGGCTATGATTATGACGAGTACTAAACGGTTAATGTTCCAGAGGAAGCCAACACCGACGCCAAGAAGAAGCCATGACACCTTCCTTAGGATCGAACCCCTAAGTAATCCAATCGTGAGGGTGTAAATGAAGCTGAAGACTGCAACTGTGACGAGACCTGAACATTCGATCAGAACCTGAAAGCCTACGACGGTGCCGTTCATTAACTTGACATATATCAAGTACAGTGGGCTTAGGTAATCTGCCCTTACGCCGACCGCATTGAGGGCCCATGTTGTTGTTTTGCCAATCAAGTCCCAAGAATGGTATGAAGCCAAGAACAATGCGACACCAAGGGCTAGCAGCCCTAAGACTACAGCATGCTTAAACGTTGGCTTTTCTCTAGGCTTTGGGTAAGTCAATTTTCCCAGCCATTTTTTCCATATTGCATATCCATATTCTTGACCTATATTTAGAACCGATAAGCTTTTTATGGTTTGAGTGCGAATAAGTGTAATCATAAAGCTACTTCTTAGCTTCTTCTTGCATCCAATTGCCAGCAAGAACCAAAATGAACTAGTACAAAAAATGGCGATAATATAAAGTGCCTTCTAAACGCTAAAGTTAATATAATATATTCTGCATACGATTACGAATCCCAAGATCTGAGCAATCCTGTTTCGGAGGGTTTGCAGTGAGTATTCAACGCATACCAACGGGAATCCCAAGATTTGATGAGCTCATTGGGGGCGGGTTTCCCTTGGACAGCATGATCCTTCTAGTTGGATATCCAGGAGCCGGGAAGACGACCTTTTCAGGTCAGTTTGCCTACAGTAGCGCAGTGAAATATGGAGCCAGAAGTGTCTATGTCTCGTTCGCCGAGACAAAAGAGACATTTTTCCGTAATATGTTAAGGTTCGGATGGGATTTTGAGAGGCTTGAGAAAGAGAGAAGAGTTGCTGTACTGGATTTAGCTGTAACGAGGGAGGCTGGGCTTCAGACAAACCTGAACGCGATTATTGAGTCAATGACCTCACTTGATGCCACCAAGCTTGTCGTGGACTCCTTCTCCGCTATAAGTAAGGCGCTAAACGAACCGATTGATATCCGTGTCATGGTTCACCTCCTTTATAAATTTCTTAAAAAGGCTCATTGTGCATCCATCTTGGTTCTGGATCAGCCTTGGGGCTCCACTACGATTAGAGGAGGAACCGCTGAATTCTTGGCAGATGGAATAATTCATCTAGAGACATATTTCGACGAGAATGACAGATTTAGGAGGCAGCTTAGGATACTGAAGATGAGGGGAACGAACCACACAAAGGTTCCTCACGAATACGACATCACGGACTCCGGATTCGTGATTCTAGAGAAACAGATACCAACCGGTGCTAAGAACAGAAGGAACCCTGGAAGCCAGAAAACTAGGAAGGCAGCTTATTTTTCCGAGGAGAACAGGGCGAAAAGATGATTTCTAATAGCAACCAATTTTTATATCGGTGAGGTTGGAGATGCCGAAGATAGAAGGAGAGATGAAGGCTGAGCTTATCTGCACACGCGTAACAAGCGTCATTAGGGAAGCCGTTACTCGGGAATCACAAGTAGAAGGCCTAACAACATCCGAGTGGCTACGTAACCTAATCGTAAAAGAGTTGAAAGAAAGGGGAGCTCTTCCGCGGGTCTATAGATTTCCTCCATTGGAGAGAGGAGAACCGTAAGGTCAGTCGCATCCCCTATCTGTCCTTCTGCTCATCCGATAGATTTAAGTCTAGGATGAAGGATTACTGAGATTCAAGTGATAGAAGTTGAAGTTGTTCGGGAAGAAGAAACCGCACGTTCAGGAACTGTCCTACGAGATTTTCGGTGGTGCTACGATCAAGAAGATGGAAGATGGTTACGAGGTTGCCTGGAAGGGTTCTCATCCTATGTCTATCAAATTCTCGTCGTTGCCAGAGATTGATAGTGGTGTCAAAACTGAGCAGGATGGACAAATGATCCGGATAACTTCTCACCAATGCAAGCTGAAGATAACGACTGAAAACGGCGGTATGAAGGCATCTATAACCGAACTATAGCTTCGTCTAGTCTTACTCACAAACTTTGTTCACATTATCCATGACGTGCACCAAGGTAATTCTGCGCTGGCCGGCAAGATCAAAGCAAGTTTATATCATACGAAGATTGGCATTCTCTATGGGGCCTTGCAGTATTGTTTCCACTTCATGATGAGAACAGATCGAGTACACGCTCATACACGAACTATGCGCTCATTCTCATTAACGTAGCGATCTTCTTCTACTTTTTCATGCAAGGAAGTCGCGTGCTACAGAGGGCGATTGTTAATCTTGGCACAACTCCAAGTGATATAATTGCTGGAAGAAAATTATGGACTCTCTTGACAAGCACGTTTATGCATGCAGATATTATGCATATTCTCGGAAACATGGTCTATCTTTGGGTCTTCGGAGACAACATTGAGGATGCTCTTGGCCACTTGAGATATCTTTTCTTCTACCTCTTTGGCGGATTGGCCGCAAGCTTCGCTCACATTGGCTCTGTGATCTATATGCTGCCCTCTTTGGAACCCTACTTGGGACTTATTAACCTTAGTACTCCAGCTGTTGGAGCTTCAGGTGCTATATCTGCAGTTTTGGGTGCGTATCTGCTTCTGTATCCCAAGGCACGGATAAGAACATTGGTATTCTACATCTTCATCCAGATAGTAAGCGTGCCAGCCTACTACTACCTCGGATTCTGGTTTCTGTATCAATTGATGATGGGCGTGATCTCGCTGACGGGACTCTCGTCCGGTGTGGCATTTTGGGCTCACGTAGGCGGTTTTGTAGCTGGGTTTCTCACCATAAAGCCTTTCGGAGCCAAACTCAAGCTGAAACGAACGCCACTTAGAGAGAAACCCGTTAGACCATTCTACGTTAGCCCATGGGTTAAGACCCCATTTGTTGATGTTCTTACGGAAGAAGACAAAGTAAGAATTGTGGCTGAGCTCCCCGGAGTCGAAGAGAGAGACATAAACCTCACAATCTCCAATTGGGATGCAGTCATATCAGCTGAAAGCGGAAACTTGAGATACTATAGGCGCATAATGTTGCCCACAACGGTGATTCCTGAGGCAAAAGATCTCAGCTATAATAACGGCGTACTTGCATTCACCCTTTACAGGTTAAGATAACAAGAAACTAAAAACATTTGAAAGAAAAACTAACCCTTCAACCGCGCCGGGGGTGAAATCGTTGCCAAGGCGCCTTAAACGCCTCAATGAGGGGTGGCAGAGTGGAAATGCGCTGGACACCCAACCGATGAAACAGGGCCAGAGTCGAGATCCAGTGGCTCTTTGAGCCGCAAGGGTTCAAATCCCTTCCCCGGCGCCAATCAATATGGCACATTTTTCTGGTTTGTTTTGTCGACTAGAATTAAGGGTAGGCGGTGATAGGCTTTGAATATTCACCTCTGCAATTGTGATGGTTACGTGAGAGTCAGTCTCGTACAGCTAGGCGGAAAGCCGCCGTTACTTGGCTAGCAAGAAGTTAACCGGAAAAGGGAAGCGCTAGTAGATCGGGCTAGGTTTGAATTTCCGTTCAAATTTCCCACAAGAAGCAAGTTTCAGGCGGATTCTTGTGTGATATCAGCATAAGAATATGCTTTGAGGAGCAAACTAATTGTGGAATATCAAATAAGGAAACTAGAAGTTAGGGCATCTCTTCAAACCAAGAGGTAGCCTCTGGAAAATTATCGATCATCTCAGTTCTCTTGTGCCATCTCTGATTGTCCTTAACGGTTTTCAGAAGGCAAGCAGTTAACCATTCCTTGGCTTCGTCCTTCTTGCCAAGATAAGAGTGAACCCTGTCAGCGAGTCCTAATGCATTGTCTCTAGTCATGTAACGTGCATCTATTAGCGACGTAACAGGTTTCTGTGGTGCTTCTTTCAGCCAAGAGTTGATTGCCGATGAGTAAGCCAGTATGTTCTCTTCAACAAAACGTCTTGTCTCGTCAAGCATCGACTTTTCCTCACCAAATGATCCAACACAGAGAAGACCGGCATCGAGGATCATAGCGTAAGAGCACTGACAATTCGGAGTAGGAGCTGCCGAACCTTCGCATCTGAAACAATTGAAGGGCCGAAAGCTGAGGGCTTCGAATTTGCTTAAGGCCTCTCTGCACTCGTTTTCGGATAGCTTCTTGAGTGAAAATATTGAGAGCTCTTCAGAGGCGATCACTGAAACCAACTCTTCGACGAAGACCTTCTTGCTATTTGTTGATTGGCCAAGAAATCCGGAGACCTTGGATTCAATTGGGCGTTCAGGAAGACCTTGTGCCAGCCATTTCTTCAGGGATACTACATATTCTGTGAGAACCGCTTTCTTTTGGTCATTCAGGCTTTGGGGGTCATTGTATCCCAGAGAATTCAACAGGCCGCGACCCTCACAGCCCATTCTTACGGGCTTAGAGAAATGACCGTCACCTATCTCCTTACAGAGGATATCAATGCTTTCTGGGAAAAGAGGATTAAGGCGACAGAACTCAGCCATCTGAGCACGTATTAACCGTTGGTCCTCAGTTAGTTTACCTAACTTGGCTTGCATTTTGTTAATCGATTTGATCTCGCTGTCCCAAGCTTCAGGATCGTCGGTCAACTTAACGTTCCACCAGAGGTTCCAAACCTTCCCCATTTCGACATCAGGGTTGTTAATTACCATCTCAAACCCTGAAGGAACGTACTCGTATGCTACAAGCTTCGCGCTCATCTCACACTCTCCTAGCCAAACTAGCGCCCGACTAATATATACATCTTTTTGAGTGCCTCAAGCTTTTCCTTGTTGACGGACTGGAATACTGTCGAGAAGAGGCGTACCAGCCTTGGTCGAATGCTTCTCTGTCTAGATTTTCTGGATGAGTATTATGAGGATTTGAGGCTTTATAAAAATCTATGTTATAGATAGTGCGCAAAGTAAAAGCGAAATCATGGCAGATATTTCAGAAAAACAAGGCTGGAAACGAAGATTTGATAGTCCGGGAAAGACTCGAACCATCATTTAGCAGTTGTAGTGTATGAAAATTGAAGAATTCGAACCGAGATGTAAACCTATTCCTTGGCTCCAACATATCCTTGGATAACTCGGCCTAGCGCACATCATTCGGAGGTCTGCATGATGGGATTTGAAGGATCTCCGAGCTTTTAGAATTCTGGCGAAGAAGGTATCTGTCTCGGTTGGGACACCGGAATTTTAATCGAACACTTTATTTCAAGAATGAAAAGCCAAGAACGACGTGCACGGGCCTAGAGGAAGCTTGACAAAAGGATTACGATAGTTATGCCTCAAACGCAACTCATTTGGCTTCAGAACCGAGCAAGTGGAAATCGTATTCGGCGCCGATACTTTTGGGCATATTCAGAATGACGTTCAACTGCATTATGGTACCAGAAGTCGCAGACTAGTCTGCAACGGCGCCAACCGGAGAACAGATGGTAAGTAGTCCCGCAAACTGAAGATTTCATTGATGAGGATACTTGGCTCTAAGCCTCAGATAGATGTCACTCGGTCTGATCAGCCGTGGACTGCTCTCTCAAAGAGATATGTTCCAAAACCATTTTTGTAATTGTGAGCCCTAAGATGGCGGCTGCTAGGCCTACGAAGAAACGGATGTCAAAGATCACGGTCATAGTTGCTGGGCCTCCGCTGGCTGTGATCTGCGCTTTTCCGAAGCTCCACGGTTGTCCTAAGCCTATGAAGAACAGGACGAGGTAGAACCAAACTAGCTGTGACGAGATCGATGCAGTTAGGTTCATCACCGATCGAGGCTGAGTGAAGCCTCTGGTTACGGCAATAAGCGCAAGCGCTGCGCCTGAGATAGTGAGACTTAAGACAAAGGCCTCCAAGTCGAAGCCGCCGGTGCCTAACATCCTCAGGATTTCAGCCGGCAACCTTGATAATACAACCCTCGGTAACGCAACAAAGAGAACAAGATAGAGAACAGCGCGCAAGATTCCTTGCGTCCTTTTATTCATGGTTCTTATTCTCCTCCTCGGATACGTGTTCGGATCGAGAACCCTACCAAGTCCAATAGCGTCCTTACATTGAGCTCAAGCTCCATAATTCCCCGGTTCTGTGCAAAGCCATACTGCTCATACTCTTCTCTCGAGAGGCCAAGCATCACTGTGAAGGCTCCATTTCCGCTAGGAGGCACGCTCGTTGAGTTCTCTCCCTCGGCAACGGTCTCGTTCGCTATGTTCATAAGCTTAACCCTCACGCTTACGGTGATGTCGAGAAGCCCCCCATTGCTTGGCTGTCCCTTGAGGATTAGCCTCCACTCGCCACTGTCAGGGTCGGAGACCTGATCGAGGTGGAGGAACTTCTCGCCATCCGAGATCGCGGAAGAGAAGGCTGAGAGCAGAGTATATATGCCAAGGATTGCGAGCACCACGATGGCGACTTCTAGGGCTCGGACGGTGAAGCGAAGAATCCTTACAGCCTTCTTATGCCGGGTTGGAACAGGCGATGCCAAAGTAACTCCTCAAATGTCGAGAACGGACGCTCTCACAGGGCTTTGTTTACTATCCAAGTCCTAGTAGATAGGACCAGCTTCTATATTAATTTGATCTGTGTCCGAACACGTTCAGAAACCTCAGCTAAACATGCAATTCCCGATTCTGAAAGAACCCTTACGCCTTCACATCAAGGACTAGCGAGTAGTTATCATTCATCCATGTCTAGTCATGCGTTTGATCGATAGATATGCGCAACATCTTAATTGCAGTGACACCTCTACCCAAAGCAACTGTACTCATACAAACATTATTTGAAGATCCCCAATCGATACTTCGATGACGGAGAAATCAACAAAAGAGTGGCCGACATCAAGCCGGTCGCCAAGGTATATGGTGGATATCTCTTCCATCGGTCTTCATTCCTGAAGCGGTGGACAAAGGCAGTCATCAGTAGACCTAACACAGAGAACCCCGCAACATTCATTATTATGGTCTGTGGAGCGTCAAGTGCAACAAGTTCACTTGTCCATTACGCAAAAATGCCATAGCCAAGTTGAAGGAACCCTAGAGTGATGAACACAATTGTATGGCAGGGGCAATAATATCCCAGATTGTCAATAATTTTTGCACGCTAGTAAGAAAAATGAGGATCACGATCTGTGAGTTGAGCTTATTAGAGAGTAACCCATTCGATGATTAGGGCTAGAAGCATGAACTCAGCGAAAGTCAAAATCGAACTGCTGATTAACCCATTTTGCCTTTGTGACAGGGACTTTAATCGCCTAAGTGAAATATGTGCAAGACATAAGGTGACGTTTGATACCTACAACTTATGGGATATCGATGATAAAGATGTAGATGGGTTGCCGGAATACATGTCCAGTTTGATACGAGAATGGCGAAGTGGTCAACGAGCTGGTAGCGTGTACAGCAACGTATTCATCAGTGGAGAGAGAATTCCCATAAACAAATGGCATGAAAGTTTCCGTGTTATTGAGGAAAAAATAGTTGATGTCTTAAGAGGAATCGGAAAATGACTCAGATCCGCCCGATTACAAGAAAACTAATCCTTGAGGAAGCAGGCAAGTGGGATCCACCTTGGAGTGACATATGCTGCATGTTCAGCATCAAAAAGAGGAAGTTCCAATGCAACATGTGGCTTGAAATATTCGACGCAGTTGGAGGAATTGGCTTTGTTTCATGGGAGGATGACGAAGCAGTAGGCCAGATGATCTTTCTTCCCAAGAAATATGCGAGAAAGATAGGGCTTCCAATATCTCGGCCGAATGAAGAAATTGAAAAAACAATGGTGATTGGTTGCTTATATGTTCCCAAGGAGCATCGGAATAAGGGTATAGCCAGCGCTATGATAAGAGAACTCATCAGTTTTTGCGACGACCACGGATACAAACGTATTGAAGTCCCTGTCGATCTGAGGCCGCCTGACAAGAAAATGTTCAGTACAATATCGTTTTTCCCTTTTCGGAAACTCGGTTTCGTCATAGATGAAGCGAGCTTGGGCTGGGAATTTGAGCTGAAAACAAGAATTGCAGTCTTTGACAAATCCAACGCGAGTTTGAATGGTGCCGCCACATAGGCTCAAATCTTGGCTTAAATCCTTGGTTTTCCCGTAACCCGATCTAATAGTGTCTTCTTGATCGTATTTTCTATTTGCGGAGGACTCGTAGAGGTCTAGCAAAGAGTCTTATTTGGGCTGGGCGGAGGTCTTAACGATGTCAGTGTCAGGCAGCTCGCACATCAAGTTCGCGTATTTGTCGTCATCTATGAACGGCGGCTAAGCATCTTTCTAACTAAGCCACCTTTTTCACGATTATTGTTCCATCCTTTAAGACGATCCACCGCAGTCTATCCTTGTCCTTCAAGTTTAGGAATTGAAAAACTCGGCTGGGTACGGTGGTTCTGTGGCGATACCCTTTAGCCGTAACGCTTGACTCCTCAATAATGAGTATGTCTTCCATATATTGACACTCTATTGACGCTATACTTAAATGGATTTTTTACATAGGAGCTAGTATTGGTATACGATTGGTATTGGTACAGAATTGGTGGTGAATTTGAACGGAAAAATCGTAACCATCTCCGCGCTATTTATCATTGTGGCTATCTTCACATACAGCTATCTCATCACCCCAAGCGAATTGAAGGGTACAATAAAAGTATCAGGGGCATGGGCCCTTTATCCAATGATGGTTAAATGGGCTGAAGAGTTCCAGAGGATCCATCCTGAGGTAAAGATTGAAGTATCCGCTGGCGGCGCAGGTAAGGGCATGACCGACGCTCTCGCCGGATTGGTCGATATAGGCATGGTCTCCAGAGACATCTATACTGAAGAGGTTCAGAACGGTGCGTATTATGTCGCGGTGACCAAGGACGCTGTAGTTGCAACCATAAATAAAGATAACCCTTTGTTGAATGACATTCTAACCAATGGAGTGACGAGGCAGACTTTCTACGACATCTACATCGCTGGGAACATATCCACATGGGGGCAAGTCGTAGGAAGGCCAGAAGTCACGGATGAGGTCCATGTCTACACAAGGTCTGATGCCTGTGGCGCCGCAGAGACCTGGGCAAAATACTTCGGGAAGAGACAGGAGGATCTTCAGGGAGTTGGTGTATACGGGGACCCAGGGTTGGTGGAAGCCGTTAGAAAAGATCGTTTGGGAATAGGCTTCAATAATATAGGTTATGCCTATGATGTAGAAACCAAGGGGCAAGTTGAAGGTATAGTAGTGGTTCCCATCGATATCAACGAGAATGGACGAATTGACCTTGAGGAAGACTTTTACAGCACGAAAGACAAGATCCTTGAGGCAATAGGCCGTTTAGTCTATCCGCATCCACCTGCGAGGAACCTGCATCTTGTGACTAAGGATAGGTTCACTGGTGTAGCGAAGGAATTTGTAAGATGGATTTTGGCCGACGGACAGAAGTACGTTGAAGAAGTAGGATATGTACCGCTTTCCAAAGATGTAATTAACGAGCAACTAAAGAAACTGGAGGGATAATGTGAACACAAGGAGGCTGAAGGATCTTGTTGCAAGCAAAATTATGTTTTCAGCAGCAATTCTCTCAAGCCTAATTGTCCTAATCACAGCTTTAGCTCTTTTCTATCGATCTATGCCTATATTGAAAACCCAATCGTTAAGTGATCTGCTTCTCTCATCCTCATGGCACCCTTGGAGGGGAGAATTTGGCTTCTACCCATTCATTATGGGCACACTTTGGGTAACAGCCCTAGCCATGGTTTTATCCATACCTATCTCGCTCTTGACATCTATCTATCTTGCAGAATATGCACCAAGTAAGGTTCGAGGAATTATGAAGCCTATGATGGATTTGCTTGCGGGAATACCGTCAGTGGTTTATGGACTGTGGGGTGTGCTTGTAGTAGTACCTTTGATAAGAGAATATGTAGCTCCTCTGGCAGGAGTCATCTCAACGGGCTACACTGTTCTTGCAGGAGGCATAGTGCTTGCAATAATGGTCTTTCCTATAATAATCTCTGTTTCAGAGGAGGTGATTAGAGCTGTGCCCCGAGAGACCCGTGAAGCCTCAATGGCTCTTGGAGCCACGAAATGGCAGACAGTTAAGCATGTAGTCATACGAAGTAGTCTCCCCGGCATTATCGCCGCCATAATCTTAGGATTCGGCCGCGCATTTGGAGAAACGATGGCCGTGCTCATGGTTGTGGGAAATGTGCCTAAAGCCCCATCGTCACTTTACGACCCTGCTTATCCCTTACCTGCACTGATAGCCAATAACTACGGTGAGATGATGTCCATTCCACTGTACGACTCGGCGCTCCTGCTTGCCGCCTTAATTTTACTCCTAACGGTCCTACTGTTCAGCGTTGCTGCAGAAATCATCTTGGTAAGGATAAAGAGGAGGTATAGCCTTGGATAGGCGAAAGATAGAGGAGAATTTCTTCAAGGGGATGATGGTATTATCGACCCTTATAGTTATAGCAAGTCTCTTGGTTGTACTCATTGTACTACTTTTCAAGGGCATGCCCGCCCTTAACCTTTCGATGCTGACTCAAACTCCTAGGGGTGGGTACTACCTTGGCAAAGAAGGCGGGATACTAAATGCTATAGTTGGCTCTCTATATCTGGCCTGTGGGGCAACCGTCATAGCCTTTGCCATCAGCCTCCCGACTGCACTGTATCTGAATGAGTATGCAAAGAGGTCTAAATTGACAAGTTTCACTAGGCAGTCTCTCGATATCTTGTGGAGCGTCCCCTCCATAATATATGGTGTCTTCGGTTATACCATCATGATTTACTTAGGGATGAGGGCGTCGCTATTAGGAGGGATAATTGCATTAACATTGCTGGAACTCCCTATTATGATCAGGGCCATGGACGAGATCATTATGACGACCCCACCTAAGTTAAAAGAAGCATCATATGCCTTGGGAGCAACGAAGCTTGAGACTACCTTAAATGTTATAGCTAGGCAAGCTTTGCCGGGAATATTGATGGCTATCATGTTGGCACTTGGCAGAGCTATCGGCGATGCCGCATCTGTACTATTTACTGCCGGCTATACCGACAATATTCCTCGTTCACTTTTTGATCCAGCGGCATCACTACCACTGGCTGTCTTCTTCCAGCTTGGAACTCCATTCCCAGAAGTTCAGCAGAGGGCGTACGCGTCTGGAGCTATACTCTTAGTCATAGTGCTATTACTAAGCATAGCCTCCAGGCTTCTAACAAAGAGAGCTATGAAATACGTGATAAGGTAGGAGCAATAGGCATGTTTAAAC
>Ga0315310_10002220_pt1 | contig 12167 bp, 23 predicted proteins | sample TDP5_MG_FD_203630 | JGI IMG/M metagenome (GOLD analysis project Ga0315310, IMG submission 203630) | Freshwater sediment microbial communities from Lake Towuti, South Sulawesi, Indonesia - TDP5 | ecosystem: Environmental > Aquatic > Freshwater > Lake > Sediment | place: Indonesia: South Sulawesi... | reverse complement strand
TTAATGTTAGTTCAGGACATAGGGGAGGGTGTGAGGTGACATACACTTGAAGCGTGAGCTGTGGGTGAAGGTGAAACCTGGGGACCCTGTGATTTTTGTGCATGAGGGTGAAGGCGTTTTTAAGGCTAAGGTCCTGGAGACAGATTTGAGGATCTACGAGCCTGGGGAGCCCAGCAGGTTTGGCTACCCTTATGGCCTGACGAAGGACACTGGAGTGGTGAAGATCCTTTACGATGAGACGGAGCGAATAGAGAACCTGGCTGACCTGGTGGCCTACACAGCTGCGAAGTTTGCCAGGTTGAGGAGCGCCTGGAGCAAGTGGAGCGCGCAGGATCTCGCAGCGAGGCAGCTGCTCGAGGAGTTCCTGGCCCTGACTCAGGAGCTGAAAGAGGCCTCGACATGAGCACAGGCGTCAAAAAGTATGAGCGTAAGGTCCATTTTGTGAGGCTGTTTAAGGTCCTGAGCAAGATTCAGGACGAGGCCAGGCGCATGGCTGTGGCCACGCAGACCCAGGTAGCGTTTTTTCAGGGAAAGATTAAGGACCTGCTGGATCAGGCAGGCGTCTACAGCGACGTGCATCACCAATACCAGGCCTACGCGCAGGCCCTCGATAAGAGTCAGAAAGAGCTCGCCTTCATGGTGGACCTGATCCGACAACACCAAATTTTGAGGGATCGCTTCGAGCGCAGAGGCCTAGACCCTGAGATCCTGGACGCCATAGATCGCCTTGTCATCTACAGGACCACCAATTACTGAGGGTATGCGCATGGTTAAGAAAGGGCCTCGATACACTCCGCAAGAGGCTGAGGCCAGGATCAGGCTCGTAGCCAAACGCCTGGCCCTCGAGGCAGTGGATCTCGTCATCACCCTGGACAGGCTGCCAGTGAACACACACGCAGTGGAGCGTAGGATCTGGAGCCTCACAGGACAGGCTGGCTACCTGGCGAGGCTGGCTAACGTGATCTGGCGTTACGAGGCCCTGAAAAAGGCTGCAGCCCCCCAAACTGCTTAGGGACAGGTCCCTATCTTAAGACACAAGACTTTTAAAGCGATACTACGTAGACTCTTAACCTGGAGAGGGAAACAGCTTGAGACACCCAGCCTTTAGGCTGCGGAAATACGAGGCCAAGATGGACCCTGACTCGATAAAGCAGAGGTTCCTGGACCAGAAAGATGCGATGGTGGAGCAGGAAGAGGCGATCTTCGGTGAGATCGTCCTCACAGAGGCTAAATGCAAGGTGGTATGCGAAGCTGCAGGAGTTCCTTCCATAGCGATCCCTGGATACCTGAACTTTGCCAGGCAGTGCTATAGGTATTTCAAGAACTTCTCGCAGGTGACACGCGAGAACGAGATTCTCAACTGGTTCAATCACTGGGTGAGCAGGGGCCTGAATGGCGTCATCCTGGCGAACGTTGCGGAGCTCTGTGGAATCACGATCCCAGGCTACGAGGCGCCACCAGAATAGCCAGACTAATCCGCAGACCTTTTAAACGTTGAGCCCTACCTTTTGTTAGAGGTCCCTCTCATGGTTAGAGAACAGATCTGGCGCCGAAAGAAGTATGAGGCCAAAATAGACGGAACGGTGGCTGAGCTCAGAATAGACGCCTACGGAGACAGCATGAAAACCCTGCACACAGCCATCACTACGACCCTGGTGGAAAAGGAGACAGCTGCTAAAGAGACGATCCTGGAGCCTGCAGGCGTGCCGACGTCGGAGATCCCCTTCTACCTCAACGCTATGCGCGAGTTCTGTAAATGTTGCAGGCAGTTCGTGAGCGTCACCCGAGATAACAAATGCTACTCGATCCTATGCACCTATCGAGATAAAGGGCTGCGCGTGAACCTGCTCTATCACCTGGCCATGCTTTGTGGCTGCTACCCAGCAGGCTACGAGTATTATTAAGGGTAGGCTCCCACTGGGCTGTCACGGTGTTGAATCCATTTAGCCTCGAAACAGTGAACCTTAAAGAAGGGACGTCCAGGCCTCACAAAGTTATAGACCTCGAGCTGGCGCTCTGCCTGAAAATGCTCTTCCAGGGTGGAAGATCTATTTCTGAAGTTCACACCTGTGGTGAAGGAGACGCTCTGGCAGACGTCCCTGTGCATGAGGCTCATTAAGCCTGGCCTTCTGCTGAAAACCAGGTCCCAGCCCTGATTTACCATAGAGAGCAGCCTCTCAACGGTCCCAGGTGGATAAGCCACGTCCACGTCTATGAAGAGCAGCCAAGAGATCTCAGGGTCCTCACAGACGTGTCTGCGTATGGTTTCCCTGGCCTGGGCTATAGCAAAAATCCTCTCGTCAGTGAACGGTGGACGCCACACGTCAAAGCCCAGGACCTTAACATAGGGCCAGTGGTTTCTAACGTAGGCCCTGGTCAGGTTGTGCTCGCTGGCTATGCAACACTGCTTTTTAGGGTAGGTGAGAGCCTCGTAACAGCTGATCCAGCGAGGCCAGTAAGCGTTTTGATCCCTTAAAGGAGCTGCGATCAGGACCGACATCATACACGCCTGATCTTAAGTATGAGGATCTCCGCATAAAGCCTGTGGCGCTGGTCAGTGACGTTGTAGGTGTGCTCCTCGATCTTGAACCCTGTGCGCTGCGAGATGAGGCTGAGCTCCCAGTAGGGTAAAGGGTTGATGTGGCCACCTGCTATGTCTTGAGGCCCAAAATAGCTTAGGGTAGCGTCCTTCAGAAACATGGCCCTGGAGAGGGGACACTGAATATTAGGCGTAGAAAGGGCCAGCAGGCCACCAGGCTTTAAGATCCTGTGACACTCACGAAAGAAATGCCAGGGATTCTCGAGGTGTTCTATGATCTCGCAGGCCCTCACAACGTCAAATGTTTCTCCTGCGTAGGGCCAGGGTCCGTTAAGATCCACCTGCTTAAAGTTTGGAGCGTCCCAGGGATTAATGTCACACCTGTGAACCTCATACTCTGAGAACTCGAAGCGATACCAGTCACAGCCCAGATCCAGGCAGACTAGTCTGCCAGGTGAGAGAAAACGCGCTATGGCCTCGTAGGTCCCTGTTGCCACCATGATTAAGGTGAAAGGCTTTATGAGTTTAAAAAACTGACTATGCAGGTGAGGACGACACCATGAAGCTGGCTATTTTCAGCCTGAGATCCGCAGCCTCTTTCAAAAACCAGAGCGCGCTGCTGTATAAGGCTGCGATTCATCATGGCTGGGAAGTGGACGAGAGAGACTTCAGTGAGCGAGCCAGGTTTCCTCGAGAAAGGTGGGACCGCGTGATCGCCCTGGGCCCTCTATGGCCTCGCTACGTTTTTGACAGCGTGCGCCTGGCGTCTCCCTGGATCAGCAGGGCCTTCTGGCTTTATGGGCCTGTGGATGGACCCTACACCCTGAACGTCACCTTTCAGCAGGTTATGAAGAATTCGATCAGGGAGGAGCGCGTAGTGGTCCCCAGCCAGTTTTGCAGGGACGCTATGGCCAGGTCAGGGCTCTATGTGAGTAAGGTGATTCCTCACGGAGTAGATCCTGGAGACTTCGAGTTCGAGGAGCAGCCCAAATATGAGAGGCTGAAATGGTTGAGGACGAGCCACCCAGGAAAAAAGATCTTTTTCTCGAACCTCAACCCTATCCACCGTAAAGGGTTTTTCCACCTGGCTGAGGCCCTGGAGATCCTCGAGAGAAAGAGGCCACACGACTGGGTTTTCATTCTGCACACTGGACGAGCGAAGGCCCTACACATGGCTCCAAAGCTGGAGAAGATCTCTAACCTGGTGATCGAGGACGCCTACAATCAGCTGCCATATCGCCAGATCACCCTTAAGACCCTCAGCTGTGACCTATTTGTGTTTCCCAGCCTGCTGGAAGGTTTTGGCCTGCCTGTTCTCGAGGCTATGGCTGCCAAGAGGCCCATAATCATGGCTGACGCTCCAGCCCACAACGAGCTCCTAGACCATAAGAGCGCCTGGATGATCCCTGTCACAGACGTGAAACAGGAGAAGTGGGAGGCGCCTGGCTGCTATGCGCTGCTGCACAACTACAGCCCTGAGCTGCTGGCCACCGCTATGGAATACGCCTTAGATCACCCTGCAGAGGCCCAGGAGAAGGCTGAGCAGGCCTTCGAGCGCTCTAAGCGCTATCATTACCTGGACGTGTATGAACCCCTGGTGAAGAGGTAGATCCTCATGGTCAGGCGTAGAGGTGTGGCCAGGATCTCAGCTCCCAGGCGCAGGGTGTTCAGGATCAAAACGAAGTGGGACCCTCAGATCGCAGCGCGCAGAATGAAGCTGCTGCTCCCTATCATAGCAGCTGAGTTCGACTGGGAAATGCAGGTCCTGCTCTGGCTCGAGCAAGACGTCTATGGCTACCTCACAGCTCAGGCTGTGCCCACAGAGCTGTGGGAGTATTATATGGCCTTCGCAAAGAGAATGTGGGAGCGCAGGGTTCACTTTCTGTTTGAGACGTTCCTGCTAGAAAAGGCCAGCCTGGTCAGTGAATTCACCCTGCGAGGCCTGAACCCAGACCATTTAAGGGAGATCCAGGTCTTTGCGGAGCAGCGAGGAATACAGAAGCTGGGCCTCATAAGGTTTAGGCTGGTTGAGGAATGGGGAGCCCTCTATAGGGAGCCACCTGACATGGTGGCGATCTTCTCAGAGGAATGGGGAGCCATGTATCCAGGGCCACCAACCCTGACACAAATCTTTTCAGAGGACTGGAGCTCATAAATGGAGATGAGGGAGAGAATGGACCCAGAGCTTTTACTGGATCGGAAACGCCTGGAGCTCGAGGCTGAGCTGGACCTCATGGAGAAACGCCTACGCCTCATGTCAGGCATGACCTGGCAACGCGAATACGATCTCTACAAGCAGCTGCGCAGGTTCAAAGTTCTGGCCATAGAAACCCACTCCAGGGAGTATGCGGAGCCTCCCCTCTTTAAGAGGGCTTATCCGCCTCTGCTACGAGCTACGGTGAGTGATTGGGACTTTGAGCTGGGCTACTCAGGCAACTATGCTCTAAGCACGGTTCAATTCATAAGCGCTCCCACCAGCCTGCGAAACCAGAACGCCAACATAGCCTGTGTCGTGTGCAACTATCCAGGGAGCACTGCGCTGGCCAGTGGAAGAGTGGAAACCTGGTATTTCAAGGCAGGGGCCTCTTACACTCGATCTCTAGGGTTTTGCTGTCGTCTTCAATACCCAACCTGGGCCAGTCGCTATGACGCTTATCAGGTAGTCACAGATGGAGTGGGAACCGCTGTAGCCTACATTAGAGAGGGTGGGACCACCAGGAGATCCGCAAGCATAGCGGAGCCCCCAGTGAACACCTGGTTTAACCTGCGACTAACCTGGTGGGAGAGTGGAGCTTGGCTGATCCTACGCTTTGAGCGCTACTACTCTGGAGCCTGGCAAAACGATCTCGGAGACTACCCTGATGAATCGCCAAGCTATACAAGTGGAGTGAGGCGCTGCGGGCTCTACTGGGTGGGTCACTCGACAACGGAGTTCACCTACACAGACGACACGGTGATCTATGGGCCACCAGTTCCTTAAAACTTAAAGCGTGAGCCAGCCCTACATATCCCTGGTGATCCTATGGCAGCGCGAAAGGAGCGAGAGCGAGAGGTTAGAGCAGCAGAGGATCAGGGAAAGCTGAGCTTTGACTTTCTAAAGAAGGGAAAACGAACCAGAAAAAGAGGGAGACACTGAGCTATGGCCTTCATAGAGCCTGGACACTTTCCCCTCATCATGCTGACGCCTGCAGAATATCAGCGTATGCTCTATGCTCAGGGACCTAACCTGTGGCCAGTCTATTTTGGAGCTCGAATGGCTGCGCACACGTTTCAGGACCTGGCCATGAAAAAGCTGCAGGCTGACAACGTGGACGCTCTAAAGCGAAACATAGATCTCATGCTGGGCTCAGGCTTAGAGGTGGCCACAGATCAGGCAGCTGCAGGACCTACAGGAGATGTGGGCGCCCTCAGAGACGAGATAGAGCGCCTCTACGGTGGACTTTACGACAACTGGAAGGCTGGAGTCTGGCATGGAGTCGGTGGAGCCTACAGCAGCGCTATGGACGATTTCCTGCAGGCAGGCCAGCTCATGTATGCGTTTAAGACCCTGGCCTACCATGTGGCTGTCACTCCCAGGATGAGACGACACTGGAACAGGTTGTTCACGCCTAACGTCCCCTCTGGAAACATGGCCTGGATTCTCTACAGGCGAGGCATCTTTACTGAGGACCAGTGGAAAATGCACGCTGCTTATGATGGGTGGAGCGCAGCAGGAGCAGGTCAGCTCGCTAGATCCATGAACATTTTGCCGACGCCTCGAGAGGCCTTTTTCCTGTGGGTGAAGGGCCAGATCACCCAGGCTCAGAGGGATCAGCTCTATTTTGCAGGTGGCTACGATAGCGAGTGGTGGACCCAGCAGACAGAGAACTGGTATTACACCCTAACGCTTTATGATCTGACACGCCTGGCTGACTATGTAGAGCTCGATCAGATCTGGACCCTGGACCAGCTGAAGAGGCGAGGCCTCAAAGACTACGACAGGGCTAAAGTCTGGGAAATGCTCAGGATCAGGCCCCTCAGAGATGAAATGCGAGCGATCACAGGAAAATGGCTGTGGCGTTACAAGTATGGACGCGCGACAGAGGCTGAGCTCACAGCAGCCTTTCTCAAGCTGGAGCTCAGGCCTAAAGAGAGGGAGCTGCTCCTGGTTAAGGCGAAAATGGATTACGAGGACGAGCTCATAGACGAGTGGGTGGAGATCCTGCGCTGGCGTTTCCGCACAGCTGTCATATCAGACGAGGAGTTTCTGGATGGCCTCATAGATCTAGGGATCTGCGAGGAGAAGGCTAACCTCATCGTAGAGGGAGAAAAAGCTAAAGGATATTATGGCTACTACTGAGAGGCAGGGACCCTGATGAAGGTGAAGCTGAAGAATAAGATCACGCAGCAGCGTCTGGCCACGATAGGAGCCCTAATCTTTGTAGAGGCCTTTCTGCAGCCCATAAACGCGATCCTGGTTCAGGGAGTCTGGCCTCAGCCAGTGCAGGTGGCAGCCTGCGCCACCACAGCGGTCCTGCAGGTAGTGACCATGACCCTGGGCCTGCTCGAAAGGGCTTAACCCTGCATGGCCTCAGCTCGAGCGAGATCTTCTGACGTCACCACTTGAGGAGCTGGGACGATCAACAGGGTGAGCAGGTTTAAGATGTCACGGACCACATACCACATATCCTCTGGGTTCTTGATCTCCGCAGCCTTCCGCAGAGCAGCCCTCACGTCCTCGATCTTCTTATCCTGGATCTCCTTTGCAGTGTCCTGGTAGGTTTTCACACCTTCCATAAAGACCCCTCACTATCCACTGGAGACTATCCTCTGAGGCCCTTTAAAGGCTTTAAGGATGCCTAGCAACTTATACCACAACGTTTATAAGATACGGTGACTGTGGTATAAGTTGGAGAAAGAGGTGAACGACATGGTGAAAACCAGACTAGTCCTAGAAAAAGTGGATGAGGCCCTGAGATCCTTTGAAGAGCAGGGAGTGAAACCTACGCTGAGAACGATCTTCTACTGGCTGGTGAGCAGAGAGGTGATCCCCAACACCACAACGAGCTATAAGGGCTTAAGCGCTCAGCTGGTTGAGGCCAGAAAGGACGGACGCTACGCCTGGGATTTCTTAGAGGACAAAACCAGGGTTGTCATGGGAGCCCTGGAAGATTCAAGGTTTGGAGACGGCGACCTGGACAGGTTTAAAGAAGATCTCGAGGACAAACTTGGAGAGCTAAGCCTGGAGAAGATGTTAGAGGAAACCTTCGACTACATGAGGCCCTGGTTCATGGTTCAAAAATGGGCTGAGCAGCCTGAGATCTGTGAGGTCTGGATCGAGAAAGAGGCCCTGGCTGCTACGATAGAGGCCTGGCTGACTGAGCTGACGGTTCCGATAAGGGTGAACAGAGGTTACTCGTCATGGACCTTCATATACAACAACGTAGAGGCTTTGAAGTGGGCCCTGTCAAAACACTCAAAAATAACGATTTACTACCTGGGAGATCTGGACCCTTCAGGCGTTGATATGCAGAGGTTCCTGGAAGAGGCCATACGGTATTTTGGCCTAGACGTGAGTGACGTGGAGCTGGTGAGGCTGGCAGTGACTGAGGACCAGGTAGAGACGTTTAACCTTCCCCCCAGGCCTCAAGACATGGAAACTCTGGCTAAGCTGCAGAGGGATACAAGGACCAGATCCTACACAAAGAACTACATCGTAGAGCTAGACGCGCTGGTGGCCTTCGCTCCTACAGAGTTCAGGGAGATCGTCAGGGCTGCCATTAAGGAGAAGTGGGACAGGTCCACATACGACACGCTAAGATCTAAAGCTGAGGAGCTGAGAGCTGAGGCTGACGAGGTCCTGGAAAAGATCAAAGAACAGGCCAGGGAAAAGATCCAGGATGAGCTGGAGGGTTCATAAATGGGTATCCATGCGATTTGGGTTCCGTGCAGGTGTGGCTGTGGCTGCAGCCATACCTGTGGGAAAAGATATGGTCCCTACTTTGTGAACTCGACTCACGACAGCAGCAGATACCTGGGAGACATCGAGGCTGCTGCTCAGGAGCTCGCTGCAGGAGATCCTGCAAAGCTGGAGTGGGCTAAAGACTGGCTTATGACAAAGGCCACAGAGTCAGCGTTATCCCTGAGTCATAAGGGCTACGAGATCCAGCCACCTTCAGAGCGAGGCCCACACCTGGCCAGGGTTCATGGCAGCTTCGGAGAGAGGACCCAGCCCAGGACACGCAAGACGAGGATCTCAGCAGGGACCCAGGAGTTCTGGGAAAGGTTCAAGACTGTTCGAGACAAACTTATACCACAGAGACAAGGATCTCCCTGAGCAGTGGTATAAGTTTCTAGGAGCCCTCTTCCCTCTTTTTCTCTGCGCGCAGCTTAGCCTGGTGAAATTCAAATAGTCTAGGTATCTGACGTTAAAAGTGGTGACTCTTGCTCTTTTTCACCACAGGAACACCTAACCACACCCTTTATAAGGGTGTTCGTAGGGTCATATATGGTGACGAGGTGGTGAATGGTTTGGGTCTGGAAAAAATCGGGACCTCTGAGGTCATAGAGGTTAAGAGACACGCGCGGACGCTATACCTGCCTTTGTCAGGGGATCTCGTGCGCGCCTTCAACATAAAGAAGGGAGATCTCCTGCACGTCGAGATTAAGGGCAGAGTTACCGCAGAGGGGGGAGAGACAGGTGAGTGAAACAAAGATTCGAGCTGACTATGGCGACGTGGCCCACATTGTTAAGCAGCTGCGCAAAGACGGCATGAGCCAGCAGGCCATAGAGAATGTGCTCCGCGTTTATGGGGTGGAAACTTGACATGGAGACACTTCAAACGCTGCGCTGTGAAGGTGATCCTGCGAGGGATCTTGGACAGGCTCCCAGTCATGGTGGCTGTGACCCTCATCACCTGGTATGGCAGGCTGCTGGAGAGGATCTAAGCTATGAGCGCACGCAGGGTTAAAATGCTGCAGGCACCACGAACATGGGATACGCCAGACGCTAAAGGGTTCAGGGAGTTCGTGAAGCGACATTACCATCAGATGATGGACCTGGCCCTGGAGATGGCCACACCAGATCAGGCTGCTTTACTGGGTTATGATGTGCTTGTGGCAGCCTTTTTTGACAAGCTGGCTGCGCCCCTCATCTACCTTTACGAGAGCTGGGACGTCATGGCGCCAGAGGAAAAGGGCAAATACACGCCTGAGCTCGCAAAGATTCACGAAGAGTCTAAGGCCCTGGCTGAAAAGGTCCTGCCAGGCGTCCCAGTGGTAACGCCTGAAGAGGCTGCGAAGATCCCTGAGCTGGACCTGGGAGATCTCGAGACGCTACCCTGGACCAGCTTCAAAACAAAGCAGGCAGCGAAGAAGGGAGAGGCAGGCTGGATCTGGCGCAGCCTCGAGAACGCTAAGGACTTGGCGATGGCCATAGAGGCAGCTGAGGGCCAGAGGCTAACCCTGGGAGATCTCGAATACAAGTTCTCAGGCCCAGAAAAGCAGTTCATATCTCGCAGGCCTGTTGGGCCAGAGAAGGGGAGCTAAACGATGAGACGAGAGAAGAAAAAGCCCTTAGATCGCCCCTGCTGGAGGTGTGGCTACGTGTTGCCTGGAGACGAGGCTCAGAGGCTAAGGGACAAGTATCACTATGGCGCTACCTGCCCCCAGTGCGGAGCTCGGATAGGGCTGCGAGGTCCTCCTCACGGAACCAGGAAACGCAGGCCAGTGAAGGTGTCCTAACATGGCTAAGAGAGTCTGCGCGCAGTGCGGAAAGGCTACGAGGCTGCTGCCACAGGGCCTCTGCAGAAACTGCCTGGACGTCATAACAGGCCACTCGGGGTGTAGGCCATGAATGTTCGTAGTAAAGGCAGCCTCTATGAAATCAACTGTGAGCCAGAGCCAGAGCCAGGACCAGGCAGGCGCAGGTTTGAGATCACTGCGAAATACAAAGGCCAGGTGATCTGGCATAAGGCTGGCCCTGCTAACATAGTTCTGGGCCTCTATCGAAAATGGCTGGAGAGCCCAGAAGGCAGGCAGTTTATTCTAGGCCTTCGCTGCAGATCCCAGGTGAACGTCAAAAAGGAGCCCTAAGCCATGCCTAGAGTTCGCTGCAGAGACTGCAAACAGCTGAAAGGAGAACGCTGCGAGATCAAAATGAAATACATGAACCCTGACACGCTCCGCTACTGCCTCCACTACGAGAACAAAGACCAGCAGCCCTTACCGATCTGGCAATCCTATCCAGGACACTGCTGGCCACCTTAAGGAGTCGTGAACCTCAAGATGTCAGAGACTGGTCTACTAAAGTCGTACTCTACGTTCACAATTTCAGCGAGCTTTAAAGCTAACCCTGAGCGCTGGAGTGAGTTCAAAGGGGAGTGTCAGCTGAGAGGCGTCTCAGTCTGTCATGTGCTAGACGCGCTTATGGAGGCCTGGATTCAGGGCCAGAAGGCTGAGGCCACAGTCATCAAACCAGTGGTGATAAACCTGACTATGGAGCACATCGTTCAGAGGCCCAGGCGTGTTAAGACGATTAGCGAGCCCTGGGAGATCGCCAGAGATCAGCGCTGGCCACCTGGCTGCGCTCACGCAGATAAGTTTCTGCAGGGTCCCAGAGAGGTGGGCTGCCTGGATCTCCAGGAGTGGGTTCCCCTCGAGAAATGCTGGCGCTGCTACCTAAGCCAGAGGGGGTGAGAGATCTTGTGGAGACTACTCTGGTGTGTTCTCTTTGGCCTGGCCACAGCTGCGCCTCTCTTCCTGGTAGCCTACTGGGTCCACAGGCAGGACGAGAAGTTTTGGCGAGCTGTCGAGGCCTGGCGCCAAAGGGTTCTGAGACGCAGGAGAGGACGCAGACGTGCTTAAGGCCTTCACGGTCCTGGCGTATGTGGCAGCTGTGGGCCTCGACTGGCTGACCAGCTTGATCCTGCTCGAGCGAGGCCATGCGGAGCACAACCCTCTCTTTAGCCTGCTGGGTCCCTGGTTCTGGGTTCTTAAGCTGGCTGTGAGCGCTGGGCTCCTGATCCTGCTGCTGGCCAGCTCAGAGCGCTGGTGGTGGACCTACCTGATCCTGTGGCTCCCAGCCCTGGCCTTTCTGATCTGCGGAGCTCACAACCTCACTCTTTTTTAAGCGAAAGCTCCTATAGATCTACTCAGGTGTGAGACATGGTTAAAACTGCAGCCAGGCGCTCAGCTCACTACGATGCTAAGCTGGACGGAGACGTGTGGAACATGAGGATCACCGCAGAAAAGGATTTCATGGTGGAGCAGGTCCATGATCGCTATGCTGTGCAAACCCTCTACGAGAGCAAGATCAAAAACTACCTCGAGGCCCTGGGATTCTACGGCATAGAACAACACCACTACATGAACTTTGGCCAGGAGCTCTGGGCTCTAACCAGGACGTTCTCAGGCCAGACGCTCCTTATGGAAGCGGAGATTAAGGCTGACAAGTGGTTACGCAGAGGCCTCGTAGCAGCCCACCTCATCGCCATAGCCAGGATCTTCGGCATAGATCTCTCAGCCTGGACGCCTTCTCCATAGCCACAGCTCTTAAAAGCAGCTCAGCCCCTCTTTCTTCTCAGGTGAGCTTATGGGAAAGAAGGATCTTGAGGACCAGGCAAAAATCCTCGCAGACCTCGCAGGCAAG
>Ga0315310_10002219_pt1 | contig 12172 bp, 10 predicted proteins | sample TDP5_MG_FD_203630 | JGI IMG/M metagenome (GOLD analysis project Ga0315310, IMG submission 203630) | Freshwater sediment microbial communities from Lake Towuti, South Sulawesi, Indonesia - TDP5 | ecosystem: Environmental > Aquatic > Freshwater > Lake > Sediment | place: Indonesia: South Sulawesi... | reverse complement strand
GTGCTATTCATACGAATCCGAGGCAACTCACTTTGGATCGTTTTGATATCGTGGTTGTCGGAGCGGGAGTTGCTGGTTGCATGGCCGCTTGTAAGGCTGCAGAGTTAGGTAGTGAAGTATGTCTCATAGACCAGAAGCCTCGTAGCAAAATAGGTGACAAGGTATGCGGGGATGCAATTAGCAAGTCCTATTTTGACGAATTGAAAATAAGCTATCCCTCAGATGAAGAGTTAGCGTGTAGGATCAAGGGTATTTTAGTTTATTCTCCTGACATAAGTGCGGTTTATAACGTAAGAGGCGAAGGCTTTATCGTTAATAGGTTGTCGTTTGGGCAGAGATTGATGAATAGGGCGTTAAATGCTGGCGCCTTGCTTTATGACAACACAACAGCAGTTGAACTCATTATCGAAGAGAATTCTGTAAAGGGCGTTAAAGTTAGGAATCTTGCCAAAAATGAAATTATTGAGGTTCATGGAAAGGTGACGATTGATGCGAGTGGATTTCATTCTTTGCTACGTAGAAAATTGCCACCAGAATGGCATGTCGAAAGCAATGTCGCTGGCGAAGACGTTGTACTCTGTTATCGGGAAATTCGAAAGCTTAAAGATGAATTAAAAGATCCAAACTACTGCAAAATTTATCTAAATCAAGCGGTCGCTCCAGGCGGTTACATTTGGGTTTTCCCCAAAGGTAGAACTAAGGTAAATATCGGGCTCGGAGTCCAAAAGAAAGAGGGATTCGTAAACCCGAAAACTCAACTTTACAAGTGTATATTATTCCAACCAACTTACGCCAGCTCTAAGCTTGAACACGGAGGGGGAGGGGAAGTTCCGACACGTAAACCGATCGATCCACTTGTTGCAAACGGGCTTATGTTCGTTGGTGATGCAGCGTGTCAAGCAAATCCGCTCCACGGAGGCGGGATAGGTCCAGCAATGGTCGCAGGACTGCTAGCTGCGGAGACAGCGGTTAAAGCGCTCGAAATTGGAGATTTCAGTCAAAAATCATTGTGGTCGTATAATCTCAAATTTATGAATAGTGTTGGGGCTAAACATGTTGGTCTAGACGTTTTTAGAATCTTTCTACAAAGAACTAGCGATGAAGATCTCAACTATGGAATGCAACGCTTGATGATTACTGAAAGCGACTTGTTGAAGATCGGTGCTGGTGAAGATTTACGTCTAAATATCACCGAAAAGGTTGGAAGAGCAATTAGAGGTAGCCGAAAAATTCGGCTACTCTTGCGGTTAAAGAATACTGCTGCCATAATGCGAAAATTGCGAGCTATTTATCAAGAATATCCATCATCACCAGAAAAACACACAGAATGGAAGAAGCAAGAGTCATCGATCTACGAAAAAGCTCTTACAGTTTGAAATTTTAATGCGCAATCCGTTTTACTTTATCAGTTTCACGTCCCAACCTCTGCAGAAGCTCCTTAGTAATCGGAAACTTACCTAGATCTTTGTGGGGAAGATACATTGACTTCGCATATTCCATAGCAAAGTCAGGGTCAATAGCAAGTTCGTAGTAACGAACTTTTTTAACGATTTTTTGACCATATTCCCTAGCACTTTTTGATACAAGCATCATTCTTGCACCAGTGCCAGCTGAATTCCCGATAAACTCAACCTTTTCAAGCGAAAACTCGGGGTACATTCCAATAGTTCTTGCGCTTTCAGGGTCAACATAATTGCCAAACGCACCTGCTATCACGACTCGAGCCACATCTTCTTCAGCTACGTTCATTTTTTTCATTAGAATAGAAGCGCCGGCATGCATTGCTGCCTTTGCCTTTTGTAGTTCTTCGATATCATTTTCTGTGATTGCAATATCGTTGCCGGTGGTTGTTTCTTCTCGGGGAGCAACTATAAACTCCACTCTATGTGTCCCTAAGCGAAGCCTATCTGTTGTCTTCATCATTTCTTTAATGAATCTTCCACGCGTATTAATGATACCTGCTTTTAACAGCTCGGCTAGAGTGTCGATGAGTCCTGATCCGCAAATACCTATCGGCTTTACGTCGTCGATAGTCCTGTAACTAACCTCTAAAGTTTCTGGGTCAATACTAATTCTTTCTATTGCACCAGTAGAAGCCCTCATTCCATGAGTTATATGCATTCCCTCGAATGCGGGTCCTGACGCGCAAGAGCAAATTAATATACCATTCTTGTTTCCTATAGCGATTTCAGTGTTAGTGCCAATGTCGATATCAAAAATGATCTCGTCTGATTCAAACATTTTCGCGACCATTATGTCAGCAACGCTGTCAGCACCGACAAAACCACCTATAGTTGGGGCAACGTATATGTTTCCATTTTGGTTCAAGTCTAAACTTTGGATCTTCGACGCTTGAACGTCTATGCCCCTCGTTATAACCGGAGGATATGGGGATAACGCAACATATTTTGGCCATATTTTTAAGAAAAGGTGGTGCATGCAAGTGTTTCCAACAAATACGGTTTCATAAATCTCGTTGGGATTCACGCTAACCTTCTCGCAGCACTCCCTAATCATTTCATTAATTCCACTAACGACAGCTTTCTGAAGCTCTTGAAGTTGATTTGAACTACCCATAGCATATGTTATTCTCGACATTACATCTTCACCGTACGGAATCTGTGGGTTCACCCTTGCTGAGAGCGTTAGGACCTTTCCAGTGTTTAGATCGATTAGAAAGCCTGCGAGCTTCGTTGTGCCGATATCAACTGCAAAGCCGTAGCACCGATTAGTGGTATCACTGGGTTCAACTGCTATGACCTTCTTTCTGTTCCAAACTACTGTTGTACACTCCCAATCACCTTCACGTAGTGCAAATGGAATTTGCAAGGCTGCGTCGTAGGTCAACTCTAGTTTACCGAGTTTGTGTCTGGTTTTTAGAGCTTCAAGTAATCTACTTTCATCTGATCTGGAGTCTTCGAGTGTTGGTTTATCTAATTTTACGAAATGCTTCTTGATCATCGGATTAGGGATAACTGGGACTTCGAGACCTTCAGTTTGTAGTCTTTGCTTTCCAACTCTGCTTCTCTCAGGAACTGAAACTATTACTTTTCCTAGGATGGGAGCTTGGCATGCTAATCTGTATGATTCATCAATTTCATCTTTAGAAAGGTGCCTCAGTTCAGATGGGGTGAGCTTACCAACGGTATCTGTCTTGGACTCAATCTTCACCTTACATTTGCCACATGTGCCTCGAGAACCGCAAATTGACGCAAGATCGACTCCAAGTATTTTAGCTGCGTCCATTAGAGTTTTTCCCAATGCTATTCTTATTCGTTTTCCATAGGGTTGAAATACTACCTCAGCCTTCTCGCCGGTGTCAGCCACTGTTCTCACCACAATATTTGCTATAACTCTAAAGTTAATCATACTGAAACTTATAACAATCAATAAAGTTTGGACAAGGAGTATTAACTAGCGTGCTTGCTTTTTGGACTTTTCAGCCGCAAGGCTCTATTTAGTCTTTGAAAATGTGAAGACAGCGTCCGTTGAACAATAAAAGTTTCTCAAAAACTTTACTAATTCAAACGATTAACGATAAAAATGTAGCTTTTGAAATCCTAAATAGGAAGTTCGCACTACTTCCCTTTACCTAGACCGCTTTGCGGGGTTAGCCAAGTGGTCAAAATTAGCGTCGCTGAACTTGTGATGCTAATGGTACGGCGACAGGCTTAGGTGACTACATTCGGAGAAACCTGCTGGCGAAGGCCTTCGTGGGTTCGAATCCCACACCCCGCACCACCTATGGTAAAAGTCTGGGGGGTTGCATGGATGATGTTGACAATGCTGAAAGAAGGGATATATAGATATTTACACTAAGAAGGCATACCTTCCTCGCTCCATTAAAGTAAGGCTTTAATAGTTTTGAAATGGGCTCGTTAATTATGGAAAGCCGTGACGACTACATATTAAAAGTATTAAACCTGAGTGTAGCGCTTCAAAATCAGAGAATTTTGGATAATATCAGTTTTAAACTCAAAAAAGCTACAACTTTGGCAATAATCGGGCCAAATGGTGCTGGTAAGTCAGTATTATTTAGAGCATTGTTGAATCTGGTACCATATTCTGGAAAAATCGAGTGGAGCGATAAAGTCAAAATAGGTTATGTGCCTCAGCTTCTTTCTGTACGTGATATACCGATTTCTGTGAAAGAATTTCTGTCATTTAAAGGTAACTCAAATGTAGAGGGATCTCTTAGTTCTGTTGGGCTGGATAGCAAAAGTATATTGAATAAAAGTCTAGGTGTCTTGTCTGGAGGACAACTGCGAAGGGTATTGATCGCATGGGCTATAATCGATGAGCCAAATGTTTTGTTGTTTGATGAACCTACAACTGGTGTGGACTTAGATAGTGAGGAAGCTATTTATGGAATGCTAAGGAGATTTACGAAAGAAAATGAGATTACACTACTTCTAATATCGCACGATGTGCATATCATTACGGAATATTCGGACAATATGTTGGCTCTAAACAAATGTGTGATATTTTTTGGAGAATCAAAGGAAATAATGAATCCGTCTTTGCAGAGGATAATTTATGGTGAAGCAGTGTGTGTAGAGAGAACATAACCAAAATAGGTGATTTTCGTGGCAGAAGCGTTAATATTTAGTTTAGTAATAGGAATTTGCGTAGGGCTTTCAGCTGGTTATTTAGGATCTATTATGGTACTAGAAAAAATGGCACTTGTTGGAGATGCTTTATCACATGTGGCTTTACCGGGTCTTGCGCTAGGAATTCTGTTTAATTTCAACCCTTTCTTCGGAGCATTCGCCTTTCTCTTTGTATCAGCAGTCGCAATTTGGCACTTAGAAAGAGTTACCAAATTAGCATTTGAAACCATTATAGGTGCAACATTCACGTTAGCTTTAGCGATAGGAATACTAATGGTGCCAGAACCAGATTTGCTCGAAGCTCTGTTTGGCGACATAACTAAAGTAGGTTTATTGGACGCAATAATAGCAGTATTTATTTCCATTATAGTCATTTTTCTGATAAAAATTATCTACAAGAAAGTTGTTTTAGGTCTTATTTCTGAAGAGCTAGCGATTTCGCATGGTGTTAATGTTGCTAGAACGAATCTTTTGTATCTTTTGCTGGTATCCCTTACAGTAGCTATAGGTATAAAAATTACAGGAACCTTATTAGTTGGTTTTCTAGTTGTAACTCCTGCTGCAGCTGCGAAGACTATAAGTTCTACTCTATTCAGGTATTTTACATTAAGCTCCATATTTGGTGCGATTTGTTCGTTCTCAGGGGTCTTATTATCAAGTTATTTAAACTTGCCCCCTGGGCCATTGGTAGTCTTGTCAGGTATTACAATATTTTTGATAACTATATCAATTAAGTTGGTATCGAAGTTTTGATTTTCAGTCTTTTGACTTGTAATCCGTCTATACCAACCTTATAATGGGTTTTTGTTAAAGAAATCCCTCGACTTTAGCGCGCACAAGTATTTATAGCGTTTTCTATTTTCTATATTGGCAAACTGATGGTGTTCGGCATGAATGAATACGACTTGATAGTAATAGGTTCTGGTTCTGCGATGACTATTGTGGATGCCATGATTCAAGAGGATCCGTGCATGAAAGTTGCCGTCATAGATAAGGATGATCCAGGTGGGATTTGTCTGACGCGAGGTTGTATACCGTCAAAGATATTGTTATACCCTTCTGAGTTGGTGAGGACGATAGAAAGAGCAGGAGAATTTGGCATAGACGTTGAAGTGAAGAAGATAGATTTTGAAAAGGTTATGGAGAGAATGAGGGCCCTTATCTACACAGAGATAAACATGATACGAGAGGGATTTTCTAATTCTAAGAACATAGATTACTATCCTGCTATAGCCGAATTTATCGCTCCATACACATTGAAGGTTGGTGATGATACTATAACATCAAAGATGATTATTCTTTGCACAGGATCGAAGCCTATGATCCCTGCAATAAGGGGGCTCGAAAAGGTAGGTTATCATACTAGCGATACAATCCTCAGAATAAATCGACTACCTGAAAGCATTGCCATCATTGGTGGAGGATACATAGCTGCGGAATACGGCCATTTCTTTTCGACCATTGGATCAAAAGTTACGGTAATTGGTAGCACCATTATGAACTCCCTATCAAGTAAGCCATGCTCATAGTAGCCTTAAGCAGCAGTTGGATCTATACATGCCAAAAGAAGTAAAATGAACAAGCGCCAAAGAAAAGCCAAAGCTTGAATTCTAGCAAAACCAATTTTGAAACGCTTCTCAGTAGATACTTTAAGTTTCTATTCTAGAAATACAAACCAATTATGGTACAATTTCAAGAAATCAAAGCCAAAACTATTATTAACAGATACAAATACCGCGACAACTGGTTCTGGTGTAGATACGGCATAAACCCCTATCGCGGCTGTCAATTTGCCTGCAATTATTGCGATGCCATAACGGAGAAATACCTTATTCATAAAAACGTTGAAGATTTTTCAAGAATTATATATGTGAAAACAAATGCATCACACTTGCTCGAGAATGAAATAAAGAAAGTTAAGAGAGATGTTGTTGCTTTAAGCGGGGTAACCGATCCCTATCAACCAGCCGAGAGAAAATACGAGATTACAAGAAAAATTCTTGAAATTCTAAGAGATTACAAGTTTCCAATTCACATCATAACAAAATCTGATTTAGTGTTAAGGGATATCTCAATTCTCTCTGAAATATCCAAAAATTCCTGGTGTACCGTTTCTTTTACCATCATAACTTTTAACAAGAAGTTGCTATCAATACTTGAACCTTTGGCGCCTGATCCAGAAAAACGATTAGAAGCATTAAAAGAACTGGTAACCTCGGGCATACAGGCGGGAGTTGATTTCACTCCAATTGTTCCCTACATTGCTGACAACGACGAAAATGTGCGAGATGTAATAAAAAGAGCAACTGAAAGCGGTGCGAAGTACATTCTTCCGGGCGTCGGAATGACTTTGAGAAGTAACCAAAAATCTCGCTTCTTCGAAGTACTCAAAGAAAATCAGCCTGAGCTTATTGAAAAATATGAAAAGCTCTACGGGATTTCACAAAATCCCAACGAACAGTACACGTCTAATATGAGTAGAAAAACATTTGAGCTTTGTAAAGAATTCGGGATTCCAAACTACATCTCTCCCCCAATTTTTGAACGACCATTTAAAGAGAATTTTGAGGTCGCCTACCTTCTCCTGTTAATAGCTTATTTTTACGAAATAAAGGGAGGCAAGTCCTATAATGCTTGGGCTTACCATAAGGCAGCCCAAAACATCGAAGATCTCGATGAAAGTATTATTGATATTCGTAAGAGAAATAAATTGCAGAGAATTCCTGAAGTGGGAAGTGGTTTAGCCAAGACAATTGCCGAGTTTTTAGATAGTGGTAGATCTCAGAAGCTTGAAGAAATGAAACACAACTGGTAGTTACACTAACTGTCAAAAATCCCACGAAGTTGGTGCTCCGGGCGGGATTTGGACCCGCGATCAACGGCTTTCCTCGCTAAACTAAGCTCGAAAGGCCGCTATGCTTGACCGGGCTACACCACCGGAGCATGCTAAGCGTTTTAAAAGCCTAGCTCGTTGATAAAATCTTTTGCGTCTTTTAATCGCGGGTTGTTGTCATTGGTGGGCCCGGAGGGATTCGAACCCTCGACCAGCAGGTCTCTCAGCTCGTTTGGCGTTTATGAGCCTGTCGCTCTCACCTGGCTGAGCTACGGGCCCGCAAACCCATCTCGGATTAAAATAAGCCACTTTAATAAGTGTTTATACATGCGTTTTGCTTCGTCATGGAATCTTACTTTATAACGCCCGGTAAGAAATCAGTTTAACTATATTACAGCGTCAGATCGCCCGTCGAGGCTAATTTCATCATCCTGTATATTATTTCATGCTTCGTTAGATATATCCCTACTGTGAGAAAATTCTGACATAAACTTGATCAAAATTCCTTACTTGTCTAGTGGAGTTGGCGCCGGCGGATTCGTCGGGTGGAAGGCATTTTTAACTTCTCACCCTCGGACTCGAACCGCCGACCATTCCCCGGATAGGGTTTTACCCATATCCAACGGGTCTCTACATGCCCAGCTTGAAGCTTTAACAGCGTCAGCCCCATGGGTTCTCGCCCATTGGATCCGCTGCTCTACTTCTACTGTTAGGAGATTCCCCTAAACAGTCCTAGCTGAGCTACGCCGGCACCGCTAAGTTTTGAAAATAAAACTACTATTTATCCCTTCCTTGCCCTAGATTTAAGTCGCTAAGATCAGCTCAATTTTCTTTTAGAAAATAACAAAATTCACTTAACTGTTTCTCGGTGAAGACAATTGAAGCTTCCACTAGTGTGTTGCAGTATTAGTATACGCCTCAGATACTTTGAATTCGCAGCGGAAATCTCTAACCCAGACGTTTTCTAGCTTCCAGCCTTCGGAAGTCGAACTTCTAGAACACCATTTTTACACATGACCCGCGCTTTTTGAAAGTCAACTTTAACGGGTAGCTCAATTCTTCGGTAAAACTGGTCGGTCACTTTAATTTCAAGAATCGATTCAGTTGCATCCAACTTGATATCTTCCTTAGCTACTCCAGGCACCTCAGCAACTACAATAACCTCGTTCCCTCTCTGGAATACATCTACCAAAGGCTCCCGGGCCTCAAGGAGCTCTTTTTCAACTTTCGCCAAGGATTTATCCAACATCGGCGATTGATTTCCAAGAGTGCTAAAAGACCCGAAGGCGATGAACCCCTTGACTCCTTCTTTATCAATAGGCTGAACCTGAATGTCTTCCTTCAACTGTCCATACTGAAGCCTCTTCATAACCTCTGCTATTTCGGAATCAATGTTATTCAATATCAGATCAGTAACATCACTAACATTGTCGAATAAACCGAAAAAATAGTCGTCATTCCAAAACGGATCTGGAAACGGTCGCTTTCTTATTGGTTTTGACAAAGTATTCCACCTCCTAAAACTCTTATCTATACTCCCACTCAAGCGCATCCATAACTTTTCTTAACGCAACGCAAGACGCCAGAAAAACTCCAAAACTAATGGGAGGGATGCGGTATTCTTTTTCTTCTTTATCTAGCAAACCCGCATACATCATCTTCTTTAAGCCTTCAGTAACAATCTTTGGATTCAACTTAGTCTGCCCTTTGATATCCATGAATTTCATTCTATAATCAGGGTCTTTCGCAATCTCTGAAATCATTCTGACACGATTTATATTTGAAAACGCATCAAACATTCTAACAAATTCTTCTGTTTCTCTCTCAAATACTTCTAATTCTCGCTCTAGCCTTCTACGTTTATCCATTCTCCATTCTTCAACTGTTAATGGGATTTCGAAGATGACTTTACTATCTTTAACAAGTTGAAGTTTTAAGCCCATACCCAAAACCAAAATACAATGAAATATAGGAATATAAAAAGTTACCGATTAGTAACTAGTAACCTACAGGATTTGGTTAGTGAATGACCCGTGCGATACGTATTACTTTGGAAACTGATGAGAATTGCTATCACTCAATCTTAGCAAAAGTAGTAACTATTCCCGCAACGGTAATTATTGTTCCAACAGTAATAAAAAGCAAAGTTGCTTCACCGATGGCGGTTACGCTGGTCCAAGTACTGTAAATTATGAGCACCCCAATAATTGTTGTAATTATCCCAACTAATCGAATAAAGAGGTCTATTCCTCGGGGAGCTCGTGCTGAGTTTGACATAGTGTCTCCAACTTTAACGTTAGGAATTGTTCAACATGGTTATTGATTTTTCTACTCCAGGTTTAATGTCGAACTTTCTGAAATAGTAATACACAGTCCTTAACGGTAAGCCAATTCTTATGGCAATTTCCTGGGCGGGAATGCCTTCTAAAGCTAATTTTCGCACTTTCTGGATTTGTTCATCGCTTCGTTTTCTCGGTCTCCCTCTTGGGCGTGAAATCGGCATGAGTTTTACTCCAACTTCGGTAAGAGCACCTGTGATCTTTTTTGGCGTTTCTTGTGCAATACTAGGTGATAAGTATAAATGCGTCAATTCAGGGGCTCGATTCAAGAGGGCGACAATCAATTGGATGCTAGGGCGTATGTTAATATAGACTTCGCGTGTTTTTGGGTTTAGTTCTTGAATCTTCTTAAGGAGATCATCCCGCTTTCTCGCTGTTAAAACGATCACGGCAATTCCTCGATTGCTTTTATGAATTTTTGTGCTCGTGCTGTTCTCGGCGCCTCCATTAAGGCTAACTTTTTCCTTCCTTCTTCGTTCAGTTTCTCCTCAACGTTGAGTTCCGCAAGTCGTTGCAGGGTTGTTTTTACCTCGTATAACTGAGTATTGAATGTGTTGCACACGTTTTGTAGGTTCAAGTCAGATGATAAGTAAAGGGTTGCAGCTGCCAGCCCTCGGCTGGATATCGGGCCGAGTTTTTTTAGTCGAGCCTCAAATTCTCTTTCGATTAAAAGCTTCAAGTGAATGGTTGATGGTGAAATTCGACTGCGAGTTAATTGGAGCATTTCAGCAGTAAGAGCAACTTCTCGGTCTTCCAAGATTGAGAGAATTGGTTCCAGCTGATCGAACGGCGGACTAACTTGGAGATGGGGAAAGATTCCAGAAAATCTCCTCCTTGACTTTGGCAGTTTGAGAAGAAAGTATCTGGCGATATCGTGAACCAATACATAAAGCGGTAATTTTAGTAGAATCGTCTCGGTAGCTAGGGCTTCAGGTAATCCTATGGACTTGGCCCTTGTAATCCAAGTATCGTAGACTAGGCTAGTGTAGGCTATACCAAGACAGGCACGAGTATATCGGTCGTTAAGTAGGACTGACCGAGTCCGATAGTGGTGGACTGATTCGATACGCGCGTTTGGGCCGAAATGCTCACGAACAATTTTTTCGCATTCGGCAAAGCCTTCCTTCTCAGCGCTGAATCTGAAGCGGCGCCGTACGATTCGATTTCCAACCTGAACTCGAACGATGACAGATGCCGACCTAACACTTGTTCCAACGCTCTCCCTCAAATATCTAATAATTTTGGCGTAGGTTGCTCTTCCGAAACTTGGCAGTTGGGCAATGCGCCGCATGTAGTCACCTGCAAAAGGAATGTATGGAATTAGCTCAAGGCGGAAAATTCCAGCGTCATTTGGGGCGAAAATAAATTCATTAAATCCGCAGTTAGAGCATTTTGCATTTTCTTTTAGAAGTTGTATGGCTGCTCGACTTCGGTTGACCTTTCCGCATTTGCCACATAAGAGGGTGCAGTACTCAATTAAGTGGTTTAAAGCAAGTCGATGAGCTGCTAACGCTGCTCTTAATCTGTCGATGGACGCCTTTACAACTGATACTCGTAAGCTTCGGATTTTTGCATAGCGCATTAAGTGACCAACTTCGGATGGTGGGGTTTCGCCTAGCCAGGGGTGTCTAAAAGTGGTTGATCCTAAAGGGGACGGTCTGTGACCGATGGAAACTCCGCCTCGAAACTCGATTTCATCCCGAAGTTGATCTAATTTCTTTAGGTTGTCATAAAATGTCCGGTAGGTGTTTAAGAAATAGGTTAAATCGCTTTCCAGTTTTTTAATTGAAATTTTAGAAGTGAAATTTTCAATTCCTTGAAGGAGTTGTTCAGTTCTTCCAATGAGAGGATAAGCTTCAGACACTTGTTGTAGCCACCGTGGCCTTCCTTTAAAGGAAGGTTACGTGAAGGTTATGCAAAAATCTTCCGTGATTCAGTAGCTTTCCATTTCCTCGAGTTTTGTAGGGAGGTATTGGTCAACAATATAAGATAATCCATATCGGCTGAATGCTTCTTGCTCAGCTTTTTTTCCGATTTTGAGAAATGTCTCTATTTCTCGTTGCCATAGTTCTCCCTCATACCGTGGATCTTTCCGTAATTCGTATAGTCGCTTAATATCTAATTCAGTTAGTCGATCGCTTGGAAGCTTATACTCAACTATATCGGTTGCCCAAACTCCAGCCCACTTAGCATCAGGAGTTGTTAACTCTCGAAGGTGAGCGGCATTTGCTGATCCTGAGATGATTACCATTGCAATATGCATTCCCCATGGATCCCCATCGGTTAGAACGTAGACTGGCAATCCTAACTCCTTATTTAACCGACGGATAAGGTGTCTCGTCGCCCGCGGAGCTTGGCCGGCGCTGTGAATCAATAATGCATTAAACCGT
>Ga0315310_10002218_pt1 | contig 12182 bp, 14 predicted proteins | sample TDP5_MG_FD_203630 | JGI IMG/M metagenome (GOLD analysis project Ga0315310, IMG submission 203630) | Freshwater sediment microbial communities from Lake Towuti, South Sulawesi, Indonesia - TDP5 | ecosystem: Environmental > Aquatic > Freshwater > Lake > Sediment | place: Indonesia: South Sulawesi... | reverse complement strand
CTCGTGCATGTGACCAAGGATAGCGCCGCTGTTTTTTCGGACATCAAGTTCATCTCAGTGACGGTTCTGTAACGTGGGACTCCCTTATATCTTCTATGTTTGCTTTTCGCAAGTTTATTATCGCAGGTTCTTGCCTATACTCTAAGGGGGGTTGTTTTGGGAGTAAACCTTCGGAACATCGTTACAAAAGCAATCGTCAGGCTAGAGGATTTAAGCGGAAAATCAATCGCCATCGACGCTTACAACGCCCTGTACCAGTTTCTCGCCATTATTCGCCAGCCAGACGGCACGCCTTTGAAAGACAGCACAGGAAAAATCACCAGCCATCTGAGTGGCTTGCTTTATCGAACGAGCAACCTTGTGGAGATAGGAATAAAGCCGATTTACGTTTTCGATGGTGTCCCGCCAGTTCTTAAGGAAGTGGAGATTAAGAGGCGCATGAAAGCGAAAGAAGAAGCCACGGTCATGTACGAGCGAGCCTTGGCGAAAGGCAGAATTGAAGAAGCGCGTATGTACGCACAGGCCACCTCTCGTTTGAAGGATTACATGGCGGAGGACAGCAAAAGGCTTCTCTCTTTCATGGGTCTTCCTTGGATTCAGGCGCCTAGCGAGGGGGAAGCTCAAGCCGCGCACTTGACGAAGCGTGGCTATTCTGACTATTGTGCGAGCCAAGACTATGACAGCTTGCTTTTCGGAGCGCCAAGACTGATTAGGAACGTGACCATTTCTGGCAGAAGGAAACTTCCCAGCAAAAACGTTTATGTTGATGTTGTGCCCGAGGTGGTGGAATTAACTAACGTCCTTAAAGAATGCGGAATAACCTACGAACAGTTAATCGACGTGGGCATACTAATCGGCACAGACTTCAACCCAGACGGCATAAAAGGGTTAGGACCCAAAACTGCCTTGAAATTAATAAAAGAGCATGGAACGCTAGAAAACGCTTTGCCACACTTGAAAAACGCCGAGTTTCCTGCTGAACCTCAACGAATACGAGAGATATTTTTGCGCCCGCAAGTGACAGACAACTACAAGCTAGAATGGAAAGAACCGGATGTGGAAGGCATTGTTGATTTTCTCTGCAGAGAAAGAGACTTCTCAGAAGACCGCGTGAGAAAAGCGCTGGAAAAAATGCAAGAAGGAACTAAGAAACTCAAAGGAAAAACCACTCTGGAAAAATGGTTCGGATAATTTCCCCCTTTTCTTTATGAACCGTGCTGGTTTATTCCAGCACCTGTCAAATTTGAAGCAGGAGACTAAAACTGGTGCCCGTACTCTCCAGTTAGTGGAACGAATGCTACTCCGCCGAGGTTTTCTTCTCTGATTTTTCCATCTGTTCCTTTTGTGACTTTTACAAGTGTCTGGAACAGCGAAACGCTGCCAACTGGGATTAGCATGATGCCGTTGGACTTCAACTGGTCAATCAGAGGTTTGGGCACGTCTGGAGCTGCCGCCGTGACGAGAATACGGTCGTAGGGAGCCTTTTCGGGATAGCCTTTAGAACCGTCTCCGTACATTATTGTTACGCGGTCGCCGTAGCCCGCGTTCATTATGTTTTTCCTTGCGATCTCCGCTAAACCCTGAACGATCTCGACCGTGTATACGTGGCCCCATTCGCTTCGAGGCGCTTCTTTGGGCGCAATTATCTCCGCTATCGTGGCGGAGTGCCAGCCTGAACCTGCCCCGACTTCCAGGACCTTTTGGCCGACTTCCAGTTGAAGGGCTTCATCCATTATAGAAACCATGTGTCGCCTAGCTCAGCGTGAAGCTGAGGCTATGTGGCGCCGAGATTGTTTGGCCGAAACCAATTGGAAGCGGCGTGTCCGTGGCGTTGTATGGTTGCATTTCTTTAGGCAGGAATTTTGTGCGGGGCACAGCACGCATGGCTTTAATCACCTTTGGCGAGCGAAGGATGTACTGTTTCATCAGGCTGTCGATGAGTTTTTCCCAGTCCGTCCTCTCCACATTAGAACACCAACTAAAATAGTGTAAAGCGGTTCCTTTTTAACATGATGCATTCTAAAGATAGAATAGACAGGAAAGTCACTTCACGGTGACAGATTTTGCCAAGTTCCTCGGCGTATCTGGGTTTTGCCCCCTCTCAAGAGCCATATAGTACGCCAAAAGCTGCAAAGGTATCACAAAAGGTATCGGCGATAGAACCTCAGGGATGCCTTTTGGAACCTCAACGTAATCATCCGACAGCACTTTTATCTCCTCATCGCCTTCCTCTACAATGGCGATTATGGAGGCGCCTCTGGCTTTCATTTCCATTATGTTCCCGATCAAGGTCTTGTGGGATCCATCCTTGGGGCAAATGAACACTACAGGAAAGCCTGGTTCAATGAGGCTGATTGGGCCATGCTTGCTTTCGCCTGCTGGAAAGGCTATCGATGGAACGTAGGCTATTTCCATGAGTTTGAGTCTGCCTTCGTAGGCTGTGGCTGTGCTTATTCCTCTGCCCAAGAAGAAGAATATCTTGGCGTCCCTGTATTTATTGGCGATTTGCTTGACTTTTTCCTCTTGCGTCTCAATTATGGTCTTAACAATGTCTGGCAACTTTTCCAGTCTTTCCGCTAAATAGTCCATTTCGTCCTGCGAGACTTTGCCTCTCTTCTTTGACAATCTAAGCGCGAGCTGTGCCAGCACGAAGAGTTGCGAAGTGAAAGTTTTCGTTGCCGCCACTCCGATTTCGGGACCCGACTGCTGACCTATGTAAACCCTGGAGACCCGCGTCAAAGTTGAGCCAATAGCATTGGTCAAGCCGAGGATTGTTGCCGCTCGCTGTTGCGAGCACGTGACTGCTGCCAGCGTATCCGCGGTTTCGCCTGACTGACTGACTGCTAGAATTGTGCTGTCGATGTTTACTGATTTGCCGTGCTGTTCTGCGAATTCTGAAGCTATCACCGGATAGGTAGGCAGGAACGCAAGTTTTGAGAACATGTAGGACGCGGCTAAGCAGGCATGGGAAGCTGTTCCGCAGGCAACGAGGAAGACTTCATGGGCGCGATCGAGAAACGTTGAAATCAAATCCAGATAATGCTCCTGCAGCCTCAGCGTGTTTCGAAGGGTTGCCGGCTGCTCATGAATCTCTTTGATCATGAAATGTGGGTAGCCTTGTTTAACCGCCATTTCGGGCGTCCAGTCAATGATTTTCGGTTCTCGGGTGACGACGCTAGAATCTTGGATTTTTCTGATTTCGTAGCCTGCGGGTGAAAGGATGATGAGTTCTCCGTTATTTATCAGGACGGCTTTGTTGGTTATTTGCAAAAATGCTGGTATATCGGATGCGCAGTAAACAGCGTTTTCGCTGACGCCCAGGACTAGGGGACTTTCGTTTCTGGCGCAAATTATTTTATCCGGTTCTTTAGTTGAGATAACAGCTAGCGCGTAAGACCCATCGAGTTTTTTGGCTGCATCGAGAACAGCGTCAGCGAGGCTTAATGAGGGATCTTTTTTAAGGTTCTCCTCGATAAGGTGAGCTATTACTTCCGTGTCCGTCTTCGAACGGAAGGAGTGGCCGCGGTTCTCCAGTTCAAGTTTCAACTCAGAAAAGTTCTCTATGATTCCGTTGTGGACAACGGCTATTTGTCCGCTGCAGTCGGTGTGTGGGTGCGCGTTAATTTTCAACGGTGCGCCGTGGGTGGCCCATCTTGTGTGCCCGATTCCTATGTTTCCAGGCATATCGTCAAGGTTCAGGATTCCATGGACCTCGTCTATTTTTCCTTGGTCTTTCTTTATGCAGATATTGCCGTTGTCTATGGTTGCTATGCCCACGGAATCGTAGCCGCGGTATTCAAGTCTTTTCAGTGAAGCGTGTATTATTGGTGCAGCGTTTCCTTCGGTCATGATGCAGCCAAAAATTCCACACATTTTTTGGGTGCCTCGGGTTTTCAGTTTTTGTTCTGATAGCTCTATTCAAGCTTTTTATCTACTAATAAGGATTTTTAGGAAGTATTTTTGACATCTAAAAAAGTTTTGGTAAGGGTTTCCGCGCTTCTGCCTTGCGTTTAGTGTTATGCGGAAAGACGCGATCATGCATTTGGTCGATTACCATAACAATATTTTTAATAAGGGATGTGAATTTATTTTTGTGAGAAACTTGGACAAGAAACTGCTACTTCAAGACGATGGCACAACTCAAAAAGTAAAAGAGATTGGCATGATGCGGGACGCACAGAAGCTGAAGATGATTCTGGGCAAGCTAAGCTGGAAAATCTTGACGGCGCTCTCCGAAGAGGAAATGTACCCTCTGGAAATCGCACGGCAACTGGGTATCCATGAACAGAAGGTCTATTATCACATAAGGAAGCTGGCAAAGGCGGGAGCCATAACCATCGAAAAAGAAGAAAAGAAGAAGGGCGCGACGGCGAAATACTACAAAGTCGTCTCCCCCGCTTTCGGCATAGAGTTCCCTCAAGGATACAGAATAATGCAGAGAGCTTCCCTGCTATCCACGAATGGACAAATTCAAAATTTCTTCAGGGAATTCGTCAATGAAAACGGTGCTTTCGAAGGGAAAATAGTTGTAGGCAGTCCCACACCCCATGGTCCTTTCAAAACGAGCGCCAGAGACGGCCACTACGCTGCGCATTTAACATTTTTTCTGGGACAGTTCGCCAAGATGCCAGCAGATTTCTCTATAAAGCTAGACGTGGATGTGAAGGCTGAGAAAGAAGAAAAAAACAACCTAATTCTCGTGGGCGGTCCAGGAACAAACCTTCTCACGCAGGAAATAAACGAGTATTTGCCTGTTCGGTTTAACATGCAGTCTTCAGTTCAAGGCTTCTTATTGGGTGGCATGGTGTCTCAGAAGACTTCGCGCGTTTTCACCGCTGATGTAGCGGGACTAATAGCGAAAATTGCGAACCCATGGGACAACTCCAAGCGCATCATAATCCTAGCGGGAAACAAGGCCGTCGGAACCAAAGCGTGTGTCTTGGCCTTGACGGGCTTTTGGGAGAAAACCCTGCAGGAGTACCGTGGCGAGGGCGACTTCGCAACAGTTATACAAGGCTTTGACTTGGACGGAGACGGCAAAGTAGATTCTGTAGAGGCTCTAGAATAAAATTGCACTCGACCGAGGCAGAAGTTGTTTCTGGGTACGGTCACGAGAACATCCGAGCCACACACAGGACGACTCTCGAATTCACAAAGGAAAAGCATCTGTCAAAAAAAGGCGACTGCATAATTGCAGTAGACGCTGACAAGGCTTTAGCCGATTTAAGTCCCCAGTTTAAGGCTAATTTGCGAAAGCCCAACGCAAGACTAACCGTTTTAATAAAAGCTGGTGGAATCGCAGAACAAATTATGGCTCAGGGCTCTGGGCAACTAATCTTATCTCATGCTGCGGATGCGGTTATAAGAAAAAGCGGGTACGTTTGTAGCAGAACACTCGCGGTTCGCGCAGACAAGGCTGCAAGCGATTTGTCCAGAGAACTCGTGGAAAAACTGAAGAACCCGAAACAAAAAGTGAAGATCACGCTAACTGTGCGCTTCTAATGAACCTTGGCGTCCAAAACGATCTGCCACTCGTATGGAGCAGTCTCACGAATAGTCTTTGCGAAAAGGAATTTGTCCACTTTTCTGCCCACTTTTTCCACGGCTTCTGAAAAGCGAAGTTTCATGTTTTCCAAGGAGTCAGGAAGGCGAACGAACCCATAGAAGTGAACTGTGCCACCCGCGGGCTTCGTTGCACCACAAGCGGCGTCAACGAACTCTATGGCTTTTTCAGGTAAGTTCATGATCACACGGTCTGCAACCCCAGAGAGCTTGTCTCGAACAGCTTGTGTTGCGTTTCCTAAGATTGGGAAAACTTGGTTTTCCACTCTGTTGAGTCTGATGTTTCTTTTCAGAAACTCGATTGCTTCGGGGTTTACATCTACGGCGTAGATTTTTGCGGCTTTGTGGTTTTTGGCGATGAGCACGGAGAAGGGCCCAACTCCGGCAAACAAGTCCACTACGGTCTCGTCCTTCTGAACAAGCGAGGCAACCCTATTGTGTTCATGCGAAAGCCGCGGAGAGAAATACACCTTTGCGACGTCAACGTGATATTTACATCCGTACTCTTTGTGGACGGTGTTGGTTCTGTGTTCTCCCGCAATGATGTCAAGCTCGCGAAGACGGTATGTTCCGCTGACCGCGCCAACCTTTGCGAGCACCGTTCGTATGTTTTTGTGGGTTTTCAAGATCGCGTCGCCAACGAGGCTTTCATGAGCTTTGAGCTCAGGGGGGATTTCGATTATGGCTATGTCTCCGACTATGTCTAGCGCTCGCGGCAAACTAGCCAACAAATGAGGCGATAGCTGGTTCTCAAGAACTTCGGCCAGTGTCTTCTCTCGTTGTTTTCTTTCTGGAAAAGCAAGAGTTTCAATTTGGAAGTCTGGCACTTGAGTTTTCAATATGGTCAATTCTTTCTTTGATGGTGGACGGATGAGCGGTACGTAAATGAAGTGAGCGTTTTTCTGGATCTCAAGTTGCCTGTCGCTTATCTTAAGCTTGTTAGCCAAAGCTAGGGTTTTCTCGCCATGGATTTTCGGAACTTTGATGCAAAGCGATTCCTTAAGCATAAAATCAGCCAGCTTTTTCTATCCTGTAGAGGTTATTCACTTTTTCAACGTTAAATCGTACGCCTAACATCGTTTCCGCAAGCCAAACGTTTGCTTCCAAATGATCTGAAATCGTTCTTGTCAAAAAGGCTGATGTGCCTTCTGCCAAAGCTACATACGGAATGACCAAATCGGCCAAGTGCGCATCGACGGTTGGCATTGCGGAAAGCTCCTTGTAAAGCCTTTCAGCCGCTTCCCTGCCAACCGATTCGCTCGTTTTTCTAAGTTCTCCTATGGCATCGGCGCCCAAGATTGCCCCTGTGGCTGTTTCAGCCCACAAAGCGATTGAGCTTCCCTTCTGCAGGGGATTTGATCTGTCGTTCACGATTTGAATGTCCGTGGCGTACCCCTTCTGAGAAAGATATTCTTTTGCCGCTTTGGCTTGGCGCTCTGCGACTTTCCTTTCAGCTAAGAACGTGCAAACCGAAATACCATTTACGCTTTTTAGCTTGCCGAAGTCCTCTAAACGAATTGGCTGCAGTGTATGGGAAGGTTTTACGGTCATTGTTATCTCACCCATTCCTTTTGGGTAGTAGCCGTACTTGTGCACTGTTATGGATGCGTCAAGTCCCATATGTTTTAGAACGGTCAAGAACACGTTGCGCATGTAATTAATCGTTGGAGAATGGGAAACGTCGGTTCCGCCCTTTGTCACATGCAGGCGCACCGTGTCTTTGGCGAGTGCACAGATGGGCAGCACCGTTATCAAAAGCACCGAGATGCTTCCTGCGGTTCCGATTTCTGCTTCAAAGTTTCCGCTCCTTATTTCTCGGGGCCTGAACCAGAGCTCTCTGGAGTTAAGCGTTGCCCCCTCTACTTCGGCGTTGCAGAGTTTAGCCGCTGTCAACACGGCTTCCAGATGCTGCGGCTTCAAGCCTGGCTGGGGTCTGTTCTGCCTGATGTTGTAAATGTGCAGCGGTTGTCCAATGGCGGCAGCCAAGGCTACTGAAAGTCTCAGGATCGTGCCGCTTCCGCTCTTTTGGCTTCCGTCAATTTCAAACAACTGGCGCTTGCCGTCCTCGGCAACATTGGTGGATTATGGTTTATAGGAGGTTGCAAATAATTAATAAGTGCCTTGAGTATTTTAGAGTTTGAAGGGGAAGTTGCTTATGATCACCGAGAAAGAGAATTTGGAAAGGCTCGTGGAGAGAATCGATGAGCTTCTCGTGGTTTTGAACAAGATTTCGGAAGACCTCCGAACCGTTTCTGCTTCGATAAAGTCCATGGCGGTTTCACAGATCACCCAGGCGGTGCCTCAAGTTCCCGCGCCAGTCTCCTATGAAGCCGTTGAAAAGAAGAAGTCTGTAGAAGATATCCGCATGGTTTTCCCAGAAGATTTGGAACACTTGCTCAGTTTCGAAGAGAAGGGCGATTACATAATAGTTAAGCCTAAGCAGTTTCTGGGGTCAGAAAACTTTGCGAAAATCGCCTCTGCGGTGCGTGGAATAGGCGGCGAGTACATAAGCGCTGGGCGAGACTCGCATTTCAGGGTGCCTAAGAAGAAGACTTAGAACCAGCGCCCGTATTTTATCTTGAAGCCATCAAACTCTCCGGTGAAGTCTTCCCAAGTTAAATCGACGCTAGTGACTCTTGCTTCTGGTGGTCCGCGATTACAGAATTCTACGAGCGCCCTGACCGATTCTTCTTCGCCTTCGAAAACTGCTTCCACTCTGCCGTCTGGTAGATTGCTGACCCAGCCTTTCACGCCGTAACGGTCGGCCTTATGCTTTGTTTCTGTCCTGAAGAAGACGCCTTGGACCCTGCCGGTTACAAGCACGTGAGCTCTGGCCTTCATGTCTTTTGCCTTCGAGAGGGATAGCACACAAATCTTACATATCCGGCTGTTTAAGAATTTTCACTTTAACACATCTCTCTCCCCTGCGCTGGCGTGTCGCTTGCACGTGTGTTTTAAAAGCGTTCATTTTCTGTCAGGATCTTTGTGAGTGCAGATGTTCAAGACTGATTGTGGAAAGCTGTTGGTGTACACGTCGACTGTTGCCCCTCGCAGGAAGCGATTGCAGTCAGTTAGGAAGGCGACCGAAAAGACGGCTAAGCTTCTGAATTTAGGCTTCGAAGTGGTCAGGTTCAGGAAGAGTTTCTCACAGATTTACGTTTACTACGAGAATGGTAGTGGTGATGAGCCCATTCCGATTTACTGTGATGAGGGCAAAACGTTTGACCTGCAGGAGATCTGTTCGACTCTGAGGAATATGGTGTTTGTGCTGTCTTTCCATCCCAAGCATTCAGCGCTGAGGCAGGTGCGGAAAGAGATCATGAGACTTTCGTGAATTTGATGCTCTGGTTTTCGAGCGTCACTTCGTAGACTTGGTTTACGTCGAACTCGATGCCTAAGCTGTCGTACTCTTGTTCTGTCAGGAACAGCAGTAACTTTGGAATCGCGAATTGTGTTCTCTGGGGGAGGAAGGGCATCTGTTGCTGCAAGGCTTGCATGATGTCTTGGGCCATTTTTGCCTCTTCTGTTGGAGGCCTGACTACGTAGGGTGAGACCTCTCGTTCTTCAACCAGTTCTATTCGTTTTCCAAGGTTGCCGTCTAAATCGCGGGTTGATTCGATCTTGTTGACTCTGACTCGAAACACCGCTGTTCACGCTCGTAAAGAGAATATTCTGTTCACAGATTTAACCTATACTAAAGCCGTTGGGGGCTGGCATGCTTTTTTTTCAGGTTGTCAACTGTTTCGCGGTCTCAAGGCTTACGTACTTGCCTCTGAACCCTTGCAGAGACCCGAGAACACTCTTTATGACCTCTGTAGGCGGCGGGTTTTCGAGTTCTGTGAGGTTTTTGAACCTTATAACGGTCATCTTTTCTCTGCCTTGAGCGAATGCGACGTATTCATCGAAGGATTCGAAGCAGCTTTCGGCCCCGTGTTTTGTCCAGAGTTCTTCGCGGTCTCCGGTTAATCGTTCGATGAATTCTGCGACTCCTCGGATTTGCATGACTGGTTTTTTGACGTAGAACAGGAGCGCTTGCGCTTCGCGGGGTCCCACCTGATTTTTTCGCACAAAAGCATGAACCTCCCTGCCAACTCTGCTGCGTTCGCGCAGCCTGTTCCAGTACTTTTCGTCAGCGATTAGAATGAAGGCGTATCGTTTGTTTTTCATGTGCAATCGACTCCCCCGGGATTTCTAGAATAGTCATTTTCTGGGATAACAGTTTCGGCATCTCTTAGCCTCTGTTGCCGAGTATGGTTTGTTGGTTGAAGTTTTGCTGAACCATCGTGAATTGTGTGACTACAGCTCCCTGTATGTAGTTCATGAACAAGCAGCTTGCGTGTTGTAGTTTTGTCGCGAAAAGGCAGAAATGTTTTGTCGAGACAATTGAGGCCGCTTCCAAGTTGCTTTGAGCCTGTCCCGTAGTATGGTCAAGGTCAAACCCCGCATTAAGGTTATAACATTGAAACTGCGCTGCGGCTGTAGTATAGTTGCGACTTTCCGCACGGCGATAGTTGCGACTATGGGCCTACTATAGCATAATGCGCACTTTCCCGCAGCGATGGTGCACGCTGTAGGGTCGGCTTCTGATGCTTCGTGGCTGTAGAAAATTATAGTCAATCCCGGCGTCAAAGTCATAACTATTGAGCCGTCTGCGGATGCTTTGAGCGTGGAGGATCTTCTCCTCTTAGCATGCTTAGTCCTAAGCCTAGGAGCGATATCGGCCAGATCTCGATTAGGGGCAACCATTTCCAAGCATCAGTGATAGCCGTGTATAGAGTGAAAAGGACGAAGTGCAGGCCCAACGTGATTAGTGCGAGGGCGAGCAGTCTTGTGCTTAGGCGTCTGTTCTCTTTTTTTGTTAGCGTGTGGAATCCGGCAACGGCAAGGACTAGCGACAAGGACAGAGTGATTATTGAGTTTAGAAATCCCAGGGAAGTGATTCCTGTCAGGAGAAAGCTTGTGCCTGATAGTTCGGTCATGCTGAGCCACCTGAACACGTTGTTGACCCATACGCCAGTCAAGTAGGCTATTGAAGCTGCGCTTACATATTTTAACACGCTTGATTGATCAGTTTCTTGGTAACGCCAAATCTTAATGCTCAGAGCAATCAGGAGCGGTGAAACCAGAAGAGCTTGCAGTATGAATGCGATGAAGAGGGGAATAGGACGTAGATAGATAGCAAGAAGTATGTTGAGCGGTAGTAGTGAAAGGAAGTATACGCCTTCGAAGAGAAGAGCGACTGCGATTTTTTTCTTGACGCTGGCGAATGGGTTTGGCTTAGGTCCCCAAGCCAGGTAAGCTGATAGCAAACCTAAAGCGACGCCTATAAGGCGGAACGTGTTACCTGTCACTGGAAGCACGTAGTCTGTTGCAATGAAAAGGGATAGTGGAGGGAAATTTTCCGGAAGGTTGCCGTACGAAAGGAAATAGGGATTAACAAAAGCGCCGTAAAGCCAGTAGAGAATATACGCTAAAACAGAACAGAGAGCAACTACTACCCACGCTTTGGTCCAGCGAGTGAAAGGCACAGCGTTCCCCTTAGTTCCATCTGCTTCCATATTCAACATATAACTCTTTTGACTCGCGTGGCTCTTGGATCTTTTGATGAAGTATCCTTATGCTCTTGGACTTGTGTGTTCCATGTGCGTTGAGTAAGAGCTGAATATATCCGCTACCCCCATCTGCTCTGACCTAAAAACTATATCTGTTCGAAACCGTTTATACCGCCTTTCATAAGTCATTCCCAACTCGTGCCTTTCACGTAAAAATGGTTGGTTGGATTAAATTTTGGTCTAACCGCAGCTACGATTCTGTTTCGTCTTTTTGAATCATGTTTAATAAGAGAAACCTGGAGCCTCTCGAAGGGTTCTGTGGCTCAGCGGTCTGCCTTCGGATCAGTTTAGGAGAATTTGAGCAGTATCTGTTCGGGGATGCCTTCTTTTTCAAGCACTAAGTATTTTAGCCCCTCGGTGTTGCTAAGTGGGTCAAGGGATCCCAGTGATTCTTTGACTTTCTGCAGGGACAGTAGTTGTTGCTGGCGGGTTCTCACCACGGTTTCGATCGCGGCGAGTTCATCAAGGGGTGTAGCCCCCAAAATCATTCTCAGGCCGTTTACTTCTAGTTTGTTTGGGTTTTCTTTTGGCAGCTTTTTGCCTGTTGCTTTGGAGATTGCTTTGTGCAGTTTCTCCAGTTTTTCAGCTGCGTATCTTGCCTCATCTAGCTGACGTAAGTGTTCACCGAGTGCACTTTTTGCTTCAGCTATTTCTTTGTCTATTCTTTCAGCTATTTCCAAAGTTGAACTGTATTCTCTGATGGTTACAAGCGGCGTGCTTTTCTGGGCTTCCACTTCTGCGCTTGATTGCACATGCGGAGTGGTGTTTTCTGTAAGCTGGTCTAGTTTACTTGCGCTTTCTGCCTCTCCGCTTGGTTTTTCTGTTGTTTGCGGTTTCTCATTTTCTTCGGTCTTACGTTTTCCCTTTTGTTTGCCGAACATTTTTGCATCGAATATCTTATGTAGTAATATATAATAATCTCTATTCCTCGGCGGACAATATTACGGAAACGGACATAGCCGTTTTGCCTTCTTTTAACAGTTGAACCCCGTTCTGGATGCCATTTTG
>Ga0315310_10002216_pt1 | contig 12190 bp, 12 predicted proteins | sample TDP5_MG_FD_203630 | JGI IMG/M metagenome (GOLD analysis project Ga0315310, IMG submission 203630) | Freshwater sediment microbial communities from Lake Towuti, South Sulawesi, Indonesia - TDP5 | ecosystem: Environmental > Aquatic > Freshwater > Lake > Sediment | place: Indonesia: South Sulawesi... | reverse complement strand
CAGACAGTCATCAAAACAAGAATAACCAATAAAAATATCTTTTTCATGTTCCCCTTCCCTGCTATTCTTTATCTAATCAATCTTATTGATTACTAGACCGCTCAACAACTTGGGATAAAAATACGTTGATTTCTTAGGCATTATCTCCCCAGCTTCAACTATTGCTTTAAACTCGGATACCTTTATGGGTCTAAGGAAAAAGGCTACACAGTGCGAACCATCTCTTACTTTAGTAACCATGTCATTGATTTTTTCGGAATAGGTGATACTTTCTTGACTCTGCGCGGACATTCTAAGAATCTTCTCAATAATTAAGTTATGTAATATTACTACGTCGAGTTCACAAAAAATCTCCGTTCTTCCTTTAATCAGTTGTTCAGTAATCCCTTCTTCCTTTAAACTTAATAGGTAAAATTCATTCCCACCGGTATACATTCCTATTCTCTGTTTTGCCCTCTCGTTTTTCATCCGACCCATCAGGTCTTTCAGGTTACTAAAAATTCTTACATCAAAATGTTTTCCGACTTCCAAAATTAATCTTTTCCCATCAAAACCCTCAAAGTTCCTGATTCCTCGATGAACAGGCAAAATGTTAAGCCCACCATTCTCCATATTTACGAAGTACGCCATCACATAGTTATAATCCTCCTGGGTCGTATTTCTGGGATTACTCTTCCTTAACTCGTTTCTATACTCCAGAGCGCTCTCATAACGGTGGTGACCATCGGCGATAAATAATTTCTTATCTCTCATTCCTTCTACTACCCAGTTAAGCGACCTCTGGTCGTCTATTCTCCACAACCTATGTCTGATATTTTCTCCATTGATAAGCTCCATTAACGGAGTTCCCTTCTTCCTTTCCTCCCACAACCTATCCATTCTTTTTTCTGGATCCTCATAAATGGTAAAAACCTGTGAAAAGTTTGCCCTGCAGGCCCTGAGAAGATTCAACCTGTCTCTTTTTGGCTCAGCCATTGTTCCTTCATGTGGTCGAACTATACCTTTAGAGAAATCCTCTAACTGGGCAAGAGCTATAATGCCACGCCTCTTAATAATTTTTCCCTTACCTGTAGGAGGCTCCACTTCACTAAACATATCGCTTCTCAATTCATATTCCTGTTCCAGAAGATAAATAGAGGGCGACTCGTCCCTTATCAGTATCTCCTCCTCAAGCCACCTTTGGAAAAACTGTGCCGCCCTGGTATATCTGTTATTGGTTTCATTATCGCCAAGAAAATCTTTCCCTAAGATGAGTCTGATTACGTTGTACTGACTCATCTCATAGTATCTTTCTTGTGCCTCACCAGAGATAACGTCGAAAGGTGGGGCAACCACCCGAGATAACTCCTTTATCTTTTGCTGATTATAGAAAATACCTCGAAAAGGAATTATATTGGCCACCGTCAACCCCTATCAGAATGAGAAAAAGTAGCCTGTCCCCTTTTTTTGTTATCTACTTCCCGGTTTTTCTAAAGGGATTCCCTTCTTACAAATCGGGCATTCCTCTGGAGAATAATTATCAATATCTATTCTAAGTAGACTCTTGAAGGGCAAATTTAAACTACCCAGCTCATCTGAAAAGGAAGGCCTCCTACGATCCACAATTGTTCCAATTCCTTTCACCTCTCCTCCAATACGCTGGACAATTTCTACTATTTCCTTCACCGAGCCACCTGTGGTCATCACATCTTCAACTATTACTATCCTTTCGCCTTTTTGTATTTCGAATCCGCGACGTAACTTCATCTTACCTTCTTCTCTCTCGCAGAATAAGGCTCGACAGCCCAAAACCTTAGCCACTTCATGACCAACGATTATTCCCCCAACCGCGGGGGAAACGACAGCATCAATCTTTGACCCGGGAAGCCTGAACTCAGAGGCGAGTTGGCCACAAAGCTTTTCCGCCAAATCCGGATATTGAAGAACCAGTGCACACTGAAGATATTTACCTGAATGTAGACCGGAAGAGAGCCTGAAGTGTCCGGAAAGAAGCGCACCGCTTTTCTGGAATATCTCTAAAACCTCTTTTTCAGTCAATTTACCCTTCCATCCTTTTGAGATTGCTTCAATTGGTCAAGCTTTCGCTTGACACTCCTTTAGATCTCCTGCAATATGGCTTTAACTGCCCTAACGGGGTCGGGGGATTCTATGATTGGCCTTCCTACAACTATATAGTCTGCTCCCTTCCTTAAAGCTTCACCAGGAGTCATTACCCTTTTCTGGTCATCGGCTGAAGATTTTCCCTGCGTCAGAGGTCTTATACCCGGGGTGACGATGATGAAATCTTTTCTGGTGGCTTTCCTGATGAGCTCAATCTCCAACGGTGAAGCCACGACTCCTTCCAATCCTGTATCTTCCGCAATCTTCGCTAGAGCTACGACTTCATCACCAATCTCTCTCGCTATTCCCAGTTCCTTCATATCAGAAGAATTCATACTGGTCAAAATAGTAACTCCCCAGAGTAAAGGTCGGGGATGAATAGAGACTGCTGCCTCCAACATCTTCCGACCTCCCAGGATAGAGAGAGTCAGGGAGAAGACACCGTGTCTTTGAGCCATTCTAACCGAGTTACTCACCACATTGGGAATATCGCAATACTTCAAATCTAAGAATACTTTCCCTCCCTTTTTTACTACCATATCTAAAACTTTGGGGCCACAAGCAGTGAACAGAAAGCTACCAACTTTAAACAACTTCGCATAGGGAATCAGAGAATCGACTAAATTCTCTGCCTTTTCTATCTTCTCCACATCGAGGGCTACAATCAGTTTTTCGGACACTTGAGGCTCCCTACCAACAATTTGATATCCTTAATTCTATTTTTTACCATATATTCTTTTATTCCGTCAATAACCTTAATCGGAGTCAGGGGATCAACGAAATTGCCTGTACCAATAGCAACAGCTCTCGCGCCAACAATAATAAATTCTAAGGCATCACCAGCAGTCATAATTCCACCCATACCGATTATGGGAATCTTCACTGCTTTATGAACTTCGTAGACCACCCTGAGAGCTATCGGCTTAATTGCCGGACCGGAAAGTCCACCTGTAATCTGGCGGAATATCGGTCTTCTGGTTTCTATATCTATAGCCATACCTGTAAATGTGTTTATCAGGGAGACTCCATCTGCTCCTGCTTTCTCACACACCCTGGCAATAGAAGATATATCAGTAACATTAGGAGAAAGCTTTACCATAAGGGGAAAACTCGTCGCCTTCCTTACTCTACTCACCACCTGATGAGTCGCCTGTGTGTCCTGTGCAAACATAAATTTCCCGCCGTATTTAATATTGGGACAGGAAAGGTTCAACTCCAACCCGGAAATCTCCTCTTCTCTCAACGCCTTCGCCAGTTGCACATACTCATCTGTCGTCTCACCAGCAATACTCACAATTAAAGGGACATCATATTTTTTAAAAAATGGTAGCTTCTCATTAATGAACGCATCTATACCAACATTTTGTAGACCAATTGAATTCAGTACTCCTGAGGCAGTCTCCACAATCCTGGGAGGTTCGTTTCCCAGCCTCGGCTTTAAAGTGACGGTCTTGGCAACAATTGCTCCCAGCCTGTTTAAATCTACAAATTCGGAATACTCTTCTCCGTAGCCAAATGTTCCCGAGGCGACAATTACAGGATTTCTTAAAGAAATCCCTGCAAGCTCTATTGCCAAATTTGGAGATTTCTCTTTTGCCTTTCGCATCATTCCCAGATCAACTCCCCGGCGTCAAAGACAGGACCATCTTTGCAGACTCGCTTATAAGTGTAAGTAGAACCTCTGGTTTTAACCACGCACCCGAGGCAAGCACCCACTCCACAGGCCAGGCGTTCCTCTAAAGAAACCTGGCAGGGAAATCGATGTTTCTTAGAAATCTTTCCTATCTTTTTTAGCATCTCAGAAGGTCCACAGGCAAAGACCACTGGCTCGGGTTTATCTCCTGAAAGCGGTAGGAATTTTTCTAAAAGGTCACTCACCAGACCTTTATATCCTCTTGTGCCATTTTCCGTAGCTACCTCCACCCGACAACCCAGTCTTGTAAAATCTCCTTCGCACAGAAGCTCCTCTCTATTCTTAGCCCCAATGAGAACGAGCATTGATAATTCCGGATTGGCAACGGAAATCGATTCTGCGAGGAAGAGAAGAGAAGCCACTCCTGTGCCTCCGGCAACAAGAATAATATCTGATATTTTTTCCGGGATGGTTGGCGACCCTCCCGAATATTGTACCTGTCCCCTTTTTTGTGGTAACCTATAACCCTTCCCCAGGGGACCGAGGATATCCAGATATTCTCCTCTCTTTTTTCTGCTTAGAATTTCTGTGCCCTTGCCCACAATCTTATAAAGTATCTCAATATTTTGACCTTGCACACGATGGACGCTAAAGGGTCTGCGTAAAAGAGGAGGAAAACTTTTAGAGACTCTTACATGGATAAATTGACCAGGCTTCGCCTGGTTTCCAATTTGAGGAGCAGAAAGGGCCATTTTATACCGCCCTGGACCAATTTCCTCATTCTCTAAAATCTTTACATCAACCTGCACCATACCTATCCTCTTGGAAGCTTGGGAAATTCTTTTCGAACGACTTAAGGACATGCTTTTTTCGCCAAAGACAAAAAAGCTCCCCTAAAAAGTTATGAGAAGCCTGGCGAATTTTCCGAACGACTTGAGGGGATGGTTTTTCGCCGAAGGCGAAAAAAGGGTTCCCTTGGAAGTGAGGATAATTTCGCCAAGGCTTCCTAAACGAGCTTTCCATCTTTCATTACTATCTTGCCCCCGACTATAGTAGCCACCGGGAACCCTTGCAACTCCATCCCAACAAATGGGGAATTCTTACTCTGCGAAGTGAATTCGTTGCCGATTTTCTTTTTCAGATTCAAATCGATTATGGTGAGGTCAGCATCAGACCCTATGGAGAGAGAACCTTTCTCCAGCCCCAGAATATTTGCCGGGTTTACAGTCAATTTTTCTATTGCCTGATTTAAGTTGAGTATCTTCTTACTTACCAAATTTGTAAGAATCAAGGGTAACATCGTCTCCAGTCCAATTATGCCAAAAGCAGCCATATTATATTCTAAATCTTTCTCCACGTCCAGATGGGGAGCGTGGTCTGATGCTATACAATCTATTGTGTCGTCAGCCAGTCCTTCACATAATGCCTTGATATCGTCTTTAGTTCTTAAAGGAGGATTTATCTTCGTATTAGTGTCATAACCCCGCACGTCCTCTTCGGAAAGGGAGAAGTAGTGGGGTGCGGTTTCACAGGTTACCTTTATCCTCTTTTTCGCTTGGCGGATTAGTTCCACAGAGCGACGGGTAGTAATGTGGGCTAAATGTAACTTTCCATCGGTCAACTCTGCCAGGGCAATATCCCGAGCCACCATTATCTCCTCGGCCTGCCTGGGTATTCCTTTTAAACCTAAAACTGTGGAGGTAAATCCTTCGTTAATTACCCCACCCATAGAAAGGTTTAAATCCTCACAGTGAGAGATCACCGGGAGATTGAACATCTTAGCATATTCTAAGGCCCTCCTCATTATCTGAGCGTTCATCACCGGTTTGCCGTCGTCGGAGACACCGACAATTCCGGCAATTCTCATCTTCCCTATCTCTGCCAGTTCCTCCCCGTTCTGCCCTTTGGTTATACTTCCCACAGGATAAACATTGACCACTCCTTCCTGGGAAGCTGTAGTAAGAATAAATTTCACGCCAGAGACAGAATCTATAACCGGTTGCGTATTGGGCATACAACAGATAGAAGTAAATCCTCCCTGCGCAGCGGCGCGGGTTCCGGAAGCAATCGTTTCCTCGTCTTCCCTGCCCGGTTCTCGTAAATGGGTATGCATATCGATCAACCCAGGCGTGACCACCTTACCCGTGGCATCAATGGTTATCGTAGACCTGGTAACATCTCCTGGCCTGAATTTTGAAGATTCTCCAATCTTCACTATCTTTCCATTTTCGATCAGGATGTCTGCTTTCTTATCAATCTTATTCTTAGGATCGACTACTCTTCCATTTCTAATGACTAATTTCAACTATCTCCTCCCGCTATGATTGGGATTCCTATCTTTTTACACCCCGGCTATCTCCACCAGCCAGAAGGTAAAGGACTGCCATCCTCACCGCAATCCCGTTAGTAACCTGTTCCGTGATTACAGAGCGTGAACCCTCTGCCACAGAAGAGGATATCTCTATTCCTCTATTCATTGGACCGGGATGCATCACCATAAGATCTTCCTTCGCTCTTTTCAATCTTTCATCAGTAATGCCAAAAATTTCATTATACTCCCGCAGAGAGGGAAACAGATTCTCTTTCTGTCTCTCCATCTGAATTCTCAAAATGTTAATAACATCGAGCTCATCAATTATTTCGTCAAGATCGTAGAAGATTTTCACTCCCATCTGTTCAATCCTGGAAGGTATCAAAGTTGCTGGCCCTACCACGTATACTTTTGCTCCCATCTTATTCAATCCCCAGATATTCGAGCGAGCAACACGCGAGTGAAGAATGTCTCCCACAATACCAACCTTCAAACCTGAAAGTTTCCCCTTTTTCTCCCAGATGGTGAACATATCCAGTAACCCTTGCGTGGGATGTTCGTGAGTTCCATCGCCAGCATTAACTATGGAGGCACTTATTGTCCGGGCAAGAATCTGGGGAGCTCCTGCCATAGAATGGCGAATAACCACGAAGTCAGCCTTCATCGCTTCTAAAGTTTTTGCCGTATCGATTAGACTTTCCCCTTTAGCCACGCTGGAGGTGGAGGCGGAAATATTCAAAACATCGGCACTTAACCTCTTGGCTGCCAGCTCAAACGAAATTCTGGTTCTTGTTGAGGGCTCGTAGAAGAGAAGTACCACGGTCTTACCCCGTAAAGGAGGAACTTTCTTTACCGAGCGGGTAAACAGTTCCTTAAATGGTTTTGTTGTCTCTAAAATTAAATTTATCTCTTCTTTGTCTAGATATTCCAAGCCGAGTAAATCCTTATTCTTTAACCGCATTTATGACTCCTCCCTCAAAACCACGCTATCTTCTCCATCTACTTCCTTCAAATTTACGCAGACAAGCTCTTTCTTAGAAGTGGGATAAGTTTTCCCTACAAAGTCGGGCTGGATGGGGAGTTCTCTAAGGCCCCTGTCAATTAGCACTGCCAATTTTATAACTTTAGGTCGACCAAAATCTATCAGTTCATCGAGAGCAGCCCTTACAGTCCTTCCGGCGAAGAGAACATCATCAACAAGAACTACCTTCTTATCGGTAATATCGAAAGGAATTTTCGTCTCCTTAACCAATGGCTGATTTGCTATAGAATCCACATCGTCGCGGTAGAGAGTAATGTCCAGAGCTCCCACGGGCACTTCCTTCTTTTCAATACTCTCTATCTCCTTGGCAATCCGTTTAGCGAGATGGACTCCCCTGGTCTGAATTCCCACAATGACAAGGTCTTTTGTTCCGTAACTCTTCTCCACAATTTCGTGAGCCATCCTCTTTATTGTCCAGGAAACTTCTTTTGCATCCATTATGACTTTCTTCTTTCGGGATACCACCATACCCTCCGTGCTTCTTATCTTTCGAAAATCTCAACTTAGCCTTTAGATTTTCCGAATTCAAATATACCACAATTGGTCTAAAAAGTCAAACCTTTTAAATGACAGCATTAAAACACTAAACTAATATAAAGATAGTTTGTGAAGAGCACTCGGAATTTTAGCCAAAAAACGAGGGCGCCTCTTTCTCTTACAAGCAAATTATTGTCCGACCCCGATTTATCGGGGGAGTTTTGATTTGCGCCCTGCAGAGTCCGAAGTTTTTTGGCGTTAAGAAATTCCTTGAGCGATGAACAAACTATCTTTAAATTTCTGTAATTTTTGGCGGGGTGGAGGGCGTAGAAAATTGCTCAGGTATGAAAAGGAGTGAGATGAGAGAGGGGCTTTCGCTGGAGAGGGTTAATCCTGTAGGGGAATATTTTTTCGCAAGGGGTTTCCATTAACAGGCGGCAGGGGTGTAAAGTAAACTCGCCAAACTTATCATTAATTGTATCTATCACTCCAATCAGAGCCTCTTTCTTCTTATAACTCTCCAAGAGATACAACTGTCCAGAATCGGAGATGAGGTTGGATACTTTTACTCCCACAAGCCTCACCGGCTTAGCCAGCCGTCCGATTCTCTCTAAGATTCTCAACGCTACATAGTAAATATCCAGACCGTAATCTATATAATCGGGAATAGAGAGATCGCGACTGAATGTGAAGAAGTCGGAATATCTTAAAACTAAGGTCACTCTCCTACCCTTATATCCTGCTTTTCTTAAACGCCTTCCCACTTGTTCAGAGAGCCTCAAAAGTACTGTTCTAATCATCTCCATATCCCAAGTATCCATAGGGAGAGTATAGGAATGTCCCATCGATTTCACTTCCCCTTCCTCATTATAGGAGACTACCCTACTTCCATCCATTCCCTTTCCCATCTGGCTTAAGAGGTGCCCGATAATTCCGAAGTGGTGAACGAGAAGATCTACGGGAGCATTCCCTAACTCTTCTGCAGTCCTTATACCTAATCGGGAAAGATGGAAGGCGGTCTTTTCCCCGATTCCACAGAGCTTCTCCACCGGAAGGCTGGCCAAAATATTCGATACTTCCTCTTCCTCTATCTCTACAAGACCATCGGGCTTCTCCATCTCTGAGGCAAGTTTAGCCAGAAGTTTATTGGGAGCAATTCCAATGGAACAGGACAAACCTAACTTTTTCTTTAAGCGCTCTTTAATCTTGCGGGCAATCTCAACCGGCTTGCCAAATAGAGCCTGGCTTCCCGTAACGTCGAGAAATGATTCATCAATGGAGAAGACCTCTACCTGGTCTGTGAACTCATTAAGAATTTTAATAATCTCCAGCGAGGTATCTATATACTTTGCTGAGTTTCCCTCCACCAGGATTGCCTGAGGACAGAGTCTCCTTGCCTCACTTAGAGGCATGCCTGTCTTCACTCCGTATTCCCTCGCTTCGTAAGAAGCAGTAGCCACTACCGTGCGGGAATGTGGGCTTCCACCCACAAGCACTGGCTTATTCCGAAGGCGGGGATTAGCCTTCTGCTCAATGCTGGCAAAGAAGGCATTCATATCCACATGCATAATGACCCTGTTCACAATTATCCCTCAATAGAGACCTTGCTCAAAAACCAGTTGAGGCTCTTCTGGTTAAAGCATATCTCATATGTGTTTACCCCATCGGAGACCGAGAAATAGAGTAGAATCTTTTCTCCTTTCCTATCTTGCCACCTAAAGGTTACATCCCGTATGGGGTACTTTCTCCTTTTCCATATGAACCAGCGAGGTTTGATTTTATTACCCTCAAATATAGCCCCTACCTGGATAGGTTCTTCGATAATTTCGTACATAAATTTACTCCATAGCAATGTAAGGGGAGTATCTCCCTAAGCAAGCGTCACTGAAACACGAACCTCAGCCTATAACCTTTAGAGTCCCATATCCCCGTACCAGTCCAATCACCTTACCCACAATTATGGCATCTTTACTGACAATGGGTTCATAAGCAGGATTGGCTGGCTCCAGACGAACTCCCCTAGGCTCCTTAAAGAAACGTTTCACTGTAGCTTCCTCACCAATTAAGGCAACAACAATTTCACCTTCCCTGGCTAAGGGTTGCCTGTGTACAATAGCCAGGTCTCCATCCATTATCCCCACCCCAACCATACTGTCTCCTTTCACCCGCAGAGCAAAGATGCTTTCCTCGCGAGGAAAAATCTTGGAGAGGTCAAGATAATCTTCCACATCCTCAACTGCAAGTTCTGGACCTCCTGCCTTCACGCGACCCACTATGGGTATCCCTATAGCCCGGGTGAGCACTTCAATTCCTCTGGAAATCTGAGGGTTCAACCGCAAATAACCCTTTCTGGCGAGAGCCTTGAGATGGACTCTGGGAGAGCCTGTGGAAGAGAAATCGAAATGTTGGGCTATCTCCCGAATGGTGGGGGGAGACCCCACAGTATGGAGCCTTTCAAGAATAAAATCTAATACCTGCCTCTGTTTAGGGGTTAAATTTTCAGGCATAATAACCTCCCTATGTAAATCAGCCTGTGCTTCCCCGATGCATATCGGGGATGTTCGCTCCCTCGATCGGGCGACCGCAAGGGTCGCCCCTACGCGACTGTCTTCCACAAAGGTTTCCTATTTGATTATAGCACACATATGTGTGCCTGTCAAGTACAAAATAAAAATGGGGACTGTCCCCATTTTTAGGGGGACTGTCCCCATTTTTTATCGGTTAATCATCAATATCTGTTTTGAATTAACCCCCTATTCCTATTTAACAACTCAAGAAAAATCTTCACGATTTCCGGATCGAATTGCGTTCCACTATTTTCTCTCAACTCTTCAATTGCTTTCTCCTCAGAATATGGTTTCTTATATGGTCTTCCCGATAACATAGCATCAAAAGCATCAGCTACAGCCATTATCCTTGCTCCTACATTTATTTCCCCATTCCTATAGTGGCCAGGATAGCCTCTCCCATCATATCTCTCATGATGCTGCCTAACCATATCAATTGCTCCATCAAGGAAAACACCCAGCGGTTCCAGTATTTCAGCCCCTTTCACCGAATGGAGCCTTACTTCCTCCCATTCTTCCTCAGTTAATTTCCCTGGCTTGAGGAGGATGAAATCGTGCACACCAATTTTACCAATATCATGTAAATGGGAAGCCTGCCTGATACGCTCTACGCGCTCAGGAGGAAATCTCATCGCTTCAGCAATAACTACAGCGTATTTAGCCACCATCTCCGAATGTCTCATGGTATAATGGTCGCGCGCGTCGATAGTAGCCGCCAGGGAAGTTATAGTGCGCATATAAAGATCGGATAAACTCTTATAAAGTCCGGCATTTTCAATAACTATGGCAACCTGAGCCGCTATCTGTTTAACCAATCGAAAATCTTCCTGGTTGAAGATCCTTCTCGTCTTCTTATTGTTGACATTGAGAACCCCTATAACCTTATCCCTTGTGGCCAGAGGAACACTCATTAGAGATTTATTGTAATATTTTTCTTGACTCCTCTTGGCAAAGCGAACATCTTTCTCGATATTTCTCACCAAAACTGGTTTATTATATTTTACTACCCAGCCCGAAATCTTATCTCCCACCCCAAGTTCTGTCTCCCTCAAAATTTCCTGTTCCAGTCCCTTAGCACATTCAATTGATAACTTATTAGTTTCACTATTTATTAATAGGATAGAGCATATTTTCACATTCAGGATTGAACTCACCCTTTCTACGACTAGCTTTAAAACATCTTCCAGTTTCCACTTATTCGGAACATCTCTTTCTATCCTATAGAGAAAAGATAGCGCCTTCGTCTTTTGCCTTACTTTTCTCGACAACTCTTTCCTGAGTTCTATCAGGTTACCATTCGCTTTGACCAATTGGAATGACTTCTCTTCGAGCTCTTGTCCCAGGTCTCCTATTTTCTGGATTGAATCGTCTCTCCCCAAGACTTACTCCTTATGACAATTTTTCCCGCGAAGGATTATCCGCCTGAAAATAAAAGCCAGATTACCAAAACTCATAATTTTTGATAATTCGGCCAGAATCCACTTCTTGAAATCATGGGTCCTCTGGTAACACCAGATAGAAGTGAAACTTTTTCCCCGGCACACTGTCCTTCTCTCTGAAAAGTTTATATCCAAAATATAAAATCTGTGTAAAAAAGTTGTAAACTTTTTGTAAATTTTTGGCGCTGTCTTAATTTCTTGTTGGTAAATTATTTCTAATCTTGTAAATCTTGCTGTAAATATAAGCTATTTTGTAAAATCTACCCTTGATTAAGCCAGTAAGTGAGCGTTAAGGAGGCTTATATGAGCAAGAAAAGACGTCATAAACGATGTCCACATTGTAATAGTCTCAGTACTCAACGCTATGGTTATAAGCCTCGAAAAAAATTCTCTCTCTATCATCCCAGAATTCGCTGCACCCGATGGTATTGTCGTAACTGCAACAGAACTTTTAGTAATCTCAAATCTATCTATTCTTTTACTTATGCAAAACGTGCTGCAGAACTCTATTTTGATGGAAAATCATCATACAGAAATGCCGCAAAACTCTTGCGTATTGACCGCATGACTGCATATAAACATATTCAAGCTGTCTGCAAAAGAGCTAAAATGCCCTATGAG
>Ga0315310_10002215_pt1 | contig 12206 bp, 10 predicted proteins | sample TDP5_MG_FD_203630 | JGI IMG/M metagenome (GOLD analysis project Ga0315310, IMG submission 203630) | Freshwater sediment microbial communities from Lake Towuti, South Sulawesi, Indonesia - TDP5 | ecosystem: Environmental > Aquatic > Freshwater > Lake > Sediment | place: Indonesia: South Sulawesi... | reverse complement strand
ACCTCGCGGCAGACCTTAGACTGCCGAAGCTCACCTACCGAGTCTGGCGGGTTTGGCGACGCGACTGGGATGTTTTCATGAAAACCTTCAAGGTCAACTTCTTCCCGCCTTTGCTCGAACCCATATTTTACCTTGTCGCCCTAGGCTACGGTCTCGGCCAGTTCGTCCAACCAATTGAAGGCCAACGCTACATCCAGTTCATAGCACCAGCTCTACTATCTATCGCCATAATGTACGGGTCGTTCTTTGAGTGCACCTACGGTTCTTTCGTGCGCATGTACTTCCAGAAGACATTCGACGCTATAATCACCACGCCAGTCAATATCGAAGAGGTCATAGCGGGAGAAATGCTGTGGGGAGCGACGCGAAGCCTTATCAGCTCCAGCATCGTACTCGCCGTGGTTGCAGCGTTCGGCTTGATTTCAAGCCCACTGTTCGTACTCATCCCACTCGTCGCGTTCTTCGCTGGGCTCATGTTTTCGTCCATCGCGATGTGCTTCACATCGCTTGCGCCAAACATAGACTTCTTCAACTATCCAGCGTTTCTTTTCATAACTCCTATGTTCCTGTTAAGCGGAACCTTCTTCCCGCTGACAGACCTGCCTGAGTTCATACAACTAGTTGCCAAAGCGCTCTTTCCCCTAACGCACACGGTCAGCATAACTAGGGGGCTGCTCCTCGGAAACCTCGAACAGCCACTGCTGCTCAGTCTGCTTTGGATCGGCACTGTCACAATCGTCTTCTTCGTTCTAAGCATAAACCTCATGAGAAGAAAACTCATTAAATAAACAGGCGTTCACGAGGACTCCTCAATCCTAGTCAGTCGGTCGATCGACCAGTCGCTAGAGATCGCACCCTCTCAGGGTTTTCCGCTTGTTTGCCTTTGCCCTAATGGTTGCCGTCTTGATCTGCTCTCCTACCTGTTTGTCCAAGGCCTTGAAGAACTCATGTCCTGCTCTGTAGCCCGCTAACGCCTTTCTGACTCCGCTCACCTTTATGAACCTCATTTCACATCACCTAGGCGGCAGGGCCTTTCCATCGATCAACCGATCGATTTTGGTCGCTCCCTCCCGCCATTATCACATATTATTAGTACTTTCTTGACATATTAAGATGATCGATGCGTGTCAATCTATCGTGGAAGCGCCCTGGCGTGGCTCATCTCAGGGTCCTAGGCTTATCTAGGGTTTTTCCCGCGTCTTGGGATGGATCGCGGCGACCATGAGCGCGAACCCGACAGCCTTCAACCCGGTTTTCCCGTTGGTAACCCTATGGCGGTGGCAGAATTGATCGGTCGGTTGGGTGTAGGTAGCGCACACTAGAAATAGAGGAGCTCGTGGGCTTCAACGATTGGGTCCACAGCTTGCTGCTAGCCAGAACTTCTCTCAGTCACGCAAAATTCATGAGCAAGAGTGCCCTCCAGATCATCGCCGCTGCGGCCGAGGAGGGCCCAGGCATAGTAGTGCCTTTCGTATAGGAGGCGGAGCACCGGACTTGAAACAAACCTCTACGATCTTCAGATCCAAGACGGGCGGAGGAGGGCTGAGCGTGACTCTCCCCGAAGAGATGGTTCGATCCTTCGACCTCAAGGAAGGGGACAAACTCTCATGGGAGGTCGAAACCCGTGAGACACTTGGACCTGATAGGCTGGCGAAAAGGACAGACATCGTGATCGTGGTCACACCCGTGTGGTCCTCAAGGAAAAGGATGAAGCCCAAGTCGTAGGCGAACTGATCAGACCAGATACTTCGCCCTCAAAGTCGGGTCGCCGTCCTTAGGATGATGTCGAGATGCAGGAGGGTAGCTCCATCCATCGAGACCGAACTTCATCGTTCGATCGGCTTCATCTTCAGCGGCCCGGCATATGAGCAGCGCAGAGTATTTCACAGCCGAGACAAGAAGAAACCGTGACTTTTACTCGATCGATCGATCACCAAGTCTTGCCGGACTATCATTTTCGGTGGAATCGACCAAGTCACAACAGTCGATCGCTCGACCGACCGAAGAAAACCAACCGAAAGTGCTACACGACGCCCTCGTTTCGAAGTTTTTCAATATCCTCTTCGTCGTAGCCCAAGATTCGCAGTATCTCGTTCGTATGTTGTCCATGTACAGGAGCTAGGTTCCAAGTGTCCCTACGCCCACTGGTAGGCATCGAGCCTAGCACCCTCAACTTTCCGATCAATTCGTGTTCAACTATCTGAATTATGCCTCGTTCAACGAGGAAAGCTTCTTCCAGTGTTTCTTGCATTTCCAGGACTGGGGTCAGGCATGCTTCTTCTTTCATAAGCACCTTCAGCCAGTCGTCCCTGCGCTTGCTGGCGAGGACTTTTTGGACCTCTCCAAACACGTTTTCCTTTGCTCTACCTTCTTCGTATTGTTTTTCGACAAGGTCTTTTCTGCCTATGAGGTGGCAAAAGTTCCGCCAGAATTGAGGCTCTATGGCTGCCAGTGCCATATATTCTTCATCAAGGGTCTTGTAGATATTGTAGTATGGCTCTCCCCCAGTAATCATCTGCCTTCCCTTCTCAGGTTTCTCTCCTCCAAAATGATTAGCCAGATGAGTAATCATCGTGAACAAGGTGCACTCAAACATCGAGATGTCCAAGTATCTCCCGACACCGGTCTCCCGTCTCTCAAGGAGAGCCGCCAGTATGGTTATCGTGGCAAAAAGTGCTCCGCCGATGTCCGCAGACTGTAATGCCGGAAAGCCGGGTCCTTCAGACCGGTTTCCGTTGAGACTAAGAACACCGGCCATAGCCTGAATGTTAAGGTCATGAACTGGCAGTCTAGAGTAATGGGTGTTCTGCCCAAAACCAGTTATAGAGCAGTAGATGATTCTTGGATTAATTTTCCTAACTGTCTCGAAGTCAACTCCAAGCCTTGAAACCACACCAGGTCTGAAACTTTCAATTATGACATCGTAACGCGAGCAGAGCTCATGAAAGATCCCTCTTCCCTTTTCAGACTTCAGATTCAAGGAGATGCTCTTCTTGTTTCGATTCAGGAGCATGTGCAAAACGCTATTCCCCTTGACGAAAGGCCGGGCTAGCCGAACGTAGTCTCCTAACTCAGGATCTTCCACCTTGACGACCTCTGCCCCAAGGTCCGACAGCAACATAGTGCAGAACCCGCCTGGAAGAAGTCGGCTCATGTCAAGAACTCTGACCCCATCAAGAGCGCGCATTTGAGATCACCCTAGACCCACGCAGGCCAATCTCCTATAGCTTCTTCGATCGACCTACATCCTTATCTCTTTTTCCAGCCAATCTATCTTGTTTTCCTTGTGCCTCCAGAAAAGGTCGGTAAAGATGTAGTGAAAAGCCAGACCTCTCCACTCGCCGTACCTTCTCTCAAATAGACTCGATATCTTCTGGGATGGTACCAGCTTCTTGTTGAACAACACTCTTGATAAGATCTTCTGCTCCCATAACCTACCCTTCAGATCGAAGGTCTCATACCTTCTCAGATATCCGCCCAGAAGGATTTGCGCAGTGGCCGGCCCAACCCCATACAGCTTCATGAATTCCTTTTCTGCATCTTCTTTCGTCAAACGTCTGAGCGTAGCCTCGTCAATATCTCCTCGGGAAAAAGCGTCTGAGATCTCCTTGATCATCCTCGCTCTGTAACCGACTTTCAGAAGCCTCAGGCCCTCTTCAGCGACATCCGACAAATCCTTTGGGCTCCAATAGGCATAAAGTTCCCTCGAATCGAATCTCAGCCTCGTTCCATACGCGTTGAAAAGGTTGTCCATCATCTGGACTGTACGCCTTACCGTGGCATTCTGCAAGACGACAGCTATCATGAGTAGCTCGTACAGGGAATTCCCACAACTCAACCGCATACCCCTCAGTCTCCTGAGCGGCTGCTCAAGGAACCTGTCTCTCTTGAACCGCCTACAGAACTCCGATATGTCTTCGTCAAGGCCATACCTCCAGCTAAGTTCCTCGGCGACATCCCTGAGCCCCCGTCCGGTCAATCGTCGTTCAGAGTAAATCGACAACCTGATCTTTGGCCTGTTCGTAGTTCCTCTGTTATCCATCTTTATTCCGAGTGCTTCTTCCCTCCAATTGAGGGTCTGCCAGTAGGCGCCTTTTTTCCAGTTGACATCGAGAGTCGGAAAGTAATGTGGAACGTATACCGTGCTATCGAAACTGAAGGGCGGCTTGGGAAAAAGCGTTGTCGAAAACCTACATTTCAAGGCAACTATCTTGGTCATGCTCGAGCTAAATGATAATAGAAGCGGCATTTTAACTTCCCTCTAACGATAGCTCCGCTCGAAGCTCAAGGTTTGTTCTGATCATACAGTACATAGAACCGCGGATTTCCGGCGATATCTTAGAGGAGACCTAATCGTCCTGGGAAGGCTGGCGTCGATTGGGTGAGCTTGGACTTCCGACGATCCATCGATCCGTTCTCGGTGGGAACGGCTTTGAGTTTGAGTCGGAAACCACTGAAAGATCCGAATGTTCAACATTTCTTGAGAACAAGGTCTTATAGAAAGGTGGGGAGACTTGCAGGTAGACGAATGAAAAGCCTGAAAAACAGCCGCGATCAGATGCCCTCAACAGCCAAGGAACGCATGATAGTTATTCGAGCCGTGAAATCCGGGCTGGTGAACTGGGATTCTCCCTATGACGACCGAATCAGATAGAGTGAAGAGAGCAGACCAAGCGAGCGAACAAAGAAACATAGAGAAAGAGATCATCTTCGTTGTGGGCGGCGCTCTAGTTGTTCTCTGTGTTCTACTGATTGGCTACATCGTTGCACCTCGTTTCCCTGAAACCCTACCCCTTCCTGAAACTCAGCCTCCGATCGACTTTCCGACCTTAGATCCATACCAAGTCGACGAGAAAGGGATTCCCATTGGCTACTACAGAACCAGTGGATTCCTCTCAGGGGGCACCTACGCCGAATTGGCAACCGTTCTCGATAAGGTGAAGAGCAGGCTATCGCGTCGGTATACGCAAAATGTCTTCGACTGCAGCGAATCGTCAGCCTACGTGGAATGGGCTTTGGAACAGGCCGGCTACGACGCGCGGATAGTCGTCGGCCCTTCGCCAGACAACGCCTTCCAGCATCACGCCTGGGTCATCGTCTACACGATAGATAATCACACCGCCGCGCTGGAAGCCACGTACATAACCTCACCATACCCCTCGAATGGTCCAGCGATCATACCGCTCGACCATCCCCACGCAGAAATCTACTACCACGGCTATGAGAGAATGTTCAACGACATCTACGCCGCCGCCCGGAAAAGCCGATCCGTCGAAGAGTGGGACTGGTGGAACCAAACATGAGTCTGAGATCGATCGGAACGGTAAACCACACCGCAAAGCCCCACATCAAGACAAATCATAGCGTAACCAGCATGTTAGATGGCTGCACGCAGCAAACTCTAATAAAAAATACGTGACCGATCGATCGCCCGATTGGGCTTTCGGCTGTCGTTCTTCCTTCGGCTCCACCTACCAGACCTTCCATGCGAGGCGTGGCAGGATGCAAGTCATCGATCCGAAGACTGTGACCACCTTCACATACCAGAGCGCATTTGGTGCACACGACCGCGGATTTTGGTCCCCTCTGCAGATCAATCTCCGCCCTCCCTTCTGTCGATCAATCGAAGACTTATCTAGTTGCACCAAAAGACAAGATTGCTCACGGTGGAAGTCGTGAAACGCCTTGTCTCACTGGATATCTTGCGCGGGTTTTCCATCATGAGCGTCACATTTTTCCATGCGTTCCTCTTTAATGTGGATGTCCCCTCGGGGTTCTCCTATCCCTCGACACTTTACCAAGTCATCCTCTACTTCCTGACATGGGCGGGGTTTTTTGGGATAATATCAGGCACAGCCAATACCATTGCTTCATATGGACGGTTTAGGAAAGGAAGTTTCACTGCAAAAGGGATGCTCCTCAATTTCATGGCCACAGGCGGTGTAGTGATTCTTTCTAACTACATTTACATGCTTGTTTTTGCGCCGGGCTACATCAATCCAGACAAGGTCACAATTTCGATTCTACCGGCGTTCATTAGAACAGGGCAGTATTACCCTCCTGATCCGGCCCGCGTACTCTTCACCACCGCGTTGTTGATGGTGGGGGCTGGAGTCTTTTTCACGGGATTAGTTCTTTATCCCCTCTGTCGAAAAGATGGCTACAAAAAGACTGTGCGCAATTGTATAGTGTTGGGCATTGTTGCTACGTCCGTCATTCTTATCTACCCGGTCCTAGATGCCATCACAGCCTCTTATTTTGCAGAACCCCTCACTCTCGCGAATTTTGTACCTCGGTTGTTCTTGTCATGGATCGTGGGGGATATGGACCCGCTGTTTCCCTATCTTGGGTTTGTGCTTTATGGCGCCATTTTTGGGATTTTGATCGTGGAAGGATTTTCTCGCCGCATTATTTTGACCTACGGTTATGGATTGGGCGCCATCTTTACGATGATTGGAATGAGTTACATTGCGAACTACGGGTTTAGTGTGGGGGCGTATCAAACACCGCCCATCGGACCGCTTATGTCAATTCTTGGCCCGATGTTATTGTCATTCACTTTTTCGCTGGAAGCGATCGATTTCAACAAGGGTTCAACAAGAATTTGGTGGATTAGACATTCGGTGGGCTCACGCTCATTCGGCATCCTAACGCTCACGATATTTCTGCTGGAGGGCTCCTTTTCCCAACTAGTAAGCTCGATCATAGGTTTATTCTATCCAACATGGCGAAGCAATGTGGCATTTGTATTTCTAATCTTTTCGACATTAATCGTCGTTTTGTGGGGTATTATTTTGAGATATTGGGGCAGAATCCATTTCAAGGGATCGTTTGAATGGTTTATCACATTGGCAGTGGCCAAATTTACGGGAAAAAAGTCCACGCGCCTTGATGCGGATCACATCCTTCGCGGTTATGAAGAATACGTGGAGACGAAATCGAGGTAACAGGTTAGGGATTTGTCAACACGTTTTTTCAGCGTTCTCACTACTGGCAAACCCTATTGTTCTGCGCCAACCCCTCTAGAAATATGCTGCGGGATGCAAAGTCCTCTTGGAGCGATCAATTGAGGTTGAGTAAACGATCAATCTTGAACGATTTAAATAGAGCTCTCGAGTGTTCCCATAAAGGAAGCCCCAGCATGAAAGCCCCTCCAGCCTTGGTTCTCTTCTTCCTCGCACCCGCAATAGCAGAGCTCCTTTCGGGTTCTGCCCCACCTTCAGAATTCTTCAATCCAATCACTCTTCTCCTTTTAGCCTCTCTCTACGGCAGCGGAGCAATAATAGTCCGTGAACTGAAAGTCAGATGGAACAAGGGCTATGTTTCCATGCTCGTCCTAGGCGCAGCCTACGGAATAATTGAAGAAGGCCTCATGGTGAAAAGCTTCTTCGACCCCGGGTGGGTTGACCTAGGAATTCTAGCCAGCTATGGCAGATGGCAGGGCGTGAACTGGGTTTGGGCTGAATGGCTCACAGTATACCACGCAGTCTTCAGCATCGGAATCCCGATAACACTCGTGGAACTCAGCTACGGGCAAAGAAGAAACAAGAGCTGGGTTGGACACAAAACACTAACAGTCCTAGTTGCTCTCTTGGGGGCAGTGACAGCGCTCGGATACTTGGGTCTCACAGACTACAAACCGCCTCTCATACAGTACACGCTCTCAGCCGCAACGGTGATCGCGCTCATAATCCTAGCCTGGAAAATCCCGTCCAAAACAGGCAAAAAAGGAAGCCAGCAACCATTGAAGCCTTCAAGATCAGCGATAGCAGGCTTTCTATCAGCGGCAAGCCTATTCCTACTTTTCATGATAGGACCATACATCATCCCCCATGCCTCGGCCTTGATGATCTTGGGCTTGGCTCTTGTTCTCGCAAACGCCAGCGTCTTAAGGCGCTACACGTGGAACGACAAAACGGTTTACAACAAGTTCGCGCTAGCGGCGGGCGCAGTAGCCTTTCTGATAGCACTCACACCATTGCAAGAATTCAACGGAAGTCGACCGGACGACCCACGAGGCATGCTGATCGTCGGAATTGTCGCCTTGATTCTGCTTGTTCTTTTGAACAGAAAGTTAAAACCCCCATCTCAAGCACTGAACAATCGATCGAGATCGACCGAAGGTGCGATCGCTTTCCTGGCGGCAGATGCTATCGCACATGAATCGTCAGGCTTTCTTGGGGTAACGTGTTTATGTGGCAGCGGATGAGTAGAGCGTTTTCAACAATACCCTCAACAATCTCACAGAAAGTCCCTTCGGGTTTGTTGGGGTCGCCATACTTTTCAAGTGCACTCCCAGCACACCCGCCCCCGCAACAGTATCCCGCCCGACACTTCCAGCAGCGTTTTCTCGTCGACTGATGGGACGCCCCACTCCTCCAATCTCTTTGGAATATTTGTCCCGTCCCCCAATGTCCCGATCTCCAGGTAATCTCTGGAGATCAAACGATGACATAGATACAACTCCCCTTTCGGTGTAACTGCTAGAAACTTGAACCCCGAGCCGCAAAAGTGCCTCTTCTTGCGGCCTGTTTCCAGCTGATATACGTAGGGTGAGAAGCAGTCGAGATCTGCTCCCTTACAGTGCGTTCGATCGATCGATGGTCAAAGGGGTCATTTCCTGCTTTGACCGAAAAGATAGGCGGCTAGCACGATTGCGATGAACCCTACCATCAGCTTGAGGGCCGGAATAGAGAACAGACTTGGACCTTCGTATCCGAGCCATCCAAACCCGAGCACTCCGTCAGCCATCATCAGTGCACCCAAGACAATGATGATCAAGCCTGTAATGAGTTTGCTGATATCCATGTCATCCAATATCCCACTTTTCCTATAAAAGCCTTTGTCCAGCGAGATTTGTGGCTTGCAGCCTCTGCCGATTCTCGTTATACTGGCAATTGGTGCCAAGGAGAACTCATCAAGACTTGTCGTACCTGTTCTTTTGCTGATTGACCGGGTGCTCGTGACCACGGACCTTGTTGCAGCCCTAGTGGTCAAGTTGGTGTAGGTCGTGACAAGAGAGGTCGATCGATCGCTGTAGAACGTGTTGTCGCAATTCGGACAGTGTACCATGCTTTTGGGGTTTTCGCCGTGGCATCGTGGACAACAGACACTCATCCCGAGAACATCTTTTGGTCAGATCTTCGGTCAACCGATCAACTTATATGCGAACAGGCAGCCATTCTGTGACGAGAAAACATGGTCAAGGTTAGGAAGAGGAATGGGAGAACTGAGGATTTCATTCGGGAGAAGGTTGTTGTGAGTTGCGTGAAAGCCGGAGCGCCCGTGGAAACTGCGCGTGAGATAGCCAAGAAGGTTGAGGGCAAAGTTCACGAGAACATGTCAACGGAGGATATCAGGAAGGTGTGTCTACAAGCTCTGAGGGAGAAGAACCCAGATTGGGAAAAGCGCTGGCAGGCATACGATAAAGCTACGAAGAAAAGAGAATAATAGACTCTTTCCCAGCCAGGAGCCGACGATCGATCGACTGAAGTCCTCTGTCCCCGGCAAACATGAAACAACATGTTCAGCACCTGCGGCAATATGATCGATCGAGCGTGGTGTGGAGGGCCAGATTTGAGACTTGGTCCAGATTCTCGTGTATCGCAGCAGTTGAGAAACCCTTAATACCATTAGTAATGATAATGCCGGAAGGTTATCGGAGCACTAGGTATGGCTACCACTCGAGTTAATTATCTGGCCATTTTAGCTCTTGTCTCAATCTATCTTTCGGGGATAGGTGCTGCTCTCATTTGTGATACGGATTTCGGGAATCTGGACGTTAGAGCGATCTCGATACCCGATAAAGGAAAGCAGATAAGTGGTTTGTTATATCGCCCTATTAATGCTACTGCACAAAACCCTATGCCTGCTGCTGTCTTGGTTCATGGGATAAGTGGTTCCAAACAAATGATGAGTGGAATTGCACTTGAACTTGCGAGACACGGTTTTGTCACGCTTGCTATAGATATAGTGGGACATGGAAATTCTCAAGGGGTGTTTGGAGCCGACGCCACTGATCCGACTTTGGGCACTCTGGCAGCAGTTAGGTACCTAGAGGCACAGCCATACGTGAGCAGGTCGTTGATCGGTCTTGTCGGTCACAGCCTTGGGGCTGGAGCCATAAGAGCCACAGCAGTTGCTCATGGAAACATCACCGCTTCTGTATATATCGCGGGAGGTCTCGGAACCATGGTGGCTGGTTCTGAGTATGGCGTCCTCAACTCTACATTTCCGAAGAACCTCCTGATTGCGGTAGGCAAATACGATGTCCTTTTCGAAATAGACCAACTTAAGAGAGAAATAGAACCGATCTTTGAAAGTCCTCAAGAGATAGCTCCCTATCTTCTCTACGGCAACTTTTCAACCCAGACGGCCCGAAAACTCATCACGCCCCCGACAACTCATCTCTTCGAACCGATGGACCCATCAATTGTGTCTGAGATCGTTCTCTGGATGGATAACGCATTGAAAACGGCAGGTTCTCGTCCGAAACCGTTTCCAGGAACAGAAATGAGCTATATTTATCGGGAGACAGCAATATCCACAAGCCTTGTTGCTTTTGTCGGCCTCGTCTTTTCAATCGCTTCCGTCATCTTCGATCTGTACCCTCCCCTGGTTCAGAAAGACAAAACAAAAACGAAGTACGGGACCCTTGAAGACTGGAAAACATTGATCATCTGGGGTGCTCTAGGTTTGGGGTTACTTCTACCGATGTTTCTGGTGGGATCCCTTATTCCGATTCCGCCCTTAATCTTTGGATCTTCATTTGCATGGTGGCTCTTGGCCGTTGCTACTGTAGCCTTGCTGCTGATTTTGCTGGCTCTGCCAAAATTTTCCACCGTTCGACTAAATCTTAGGGCGGCAGTCTCGGAATCGTTCAACCACATGTGTGTGGCGACAGCTGCCGGCATCTTTGTCTTGCTGTACTCGATCACCTATCTTGTTGAGAATGTTTCTCTCATTGACTTGAGAATCTTCGTTATTCCAGTGTTTAACAATCTTATGCCTCTTGCCAGAATTCCGATGTTCTTCATGTTTGTGCCCTTCTTCGGAGTCTATTTCTTTGCTGAGGGCTTGTACTTTCATGAATTCCACAACTGGTCGGCTCAGGAATCCGGGTTGAGATCGGAGACCATTGCGGTGATGAAGGTTATTGGCGTAAAAATCTTCCCATACGCTGCCCTATTGGGTGTAAACTATGTTCCGATGGTTTGGCTAAATACCAGACCCCTGCCAACCTTCATGGGCTTTCTCATGGAATTCCTTTGGGGCGTAGTGCCGCTATTTATTATCTCGATGGCTTGCTCATGGTGGTTCTACCGGAGAACTTCCAACATAGGAACGGGCGCAATTCTTAATGCACTTCTTTTCGCGTGGTCTGCAGCAGCGACCTTTCCTCTGGGAGTATTCAGCTTTTCGATGAGGTTCTAGCAGTATCAGGCGCGATCGATCGATCGATCGATCGAAGACATCTCTCGTAAACTTGTTTCTGGGGCCTCAGACACCAGAAAATATATAGGACACAATACAGGGTATGGGTTGACAATAGGTGTCGTATTGCAGTATTTGTGGGGAGGAACTGACACCCATCCGCTATTGTCCGAAGTGTGGACAGCCAACCATGGCTCGATGCCCCAATTGTGGGCTCATAAGACAGATCTCACACACAGATCCCTAGACCTTGCGGATCAATGGTCTTGAAGGCGTAGGGGTTAGCGTGGTCATCGCTGTTACACTGGTGATCGATTGATCTCACACTTGTGCGTTCAAACTCCTGTGTCAGAGGTTGCTGGGCTTGCATCAGTTTGATAAGACCTCCGCTGGATATCTGGCTGGAAAAAGAAGCCCTCCGCGAGCTTCCGGAGGCGGCCCCAGCTTGTTCATCGAGGATGGGGTCCTACAAATGATCGATGAATATGAGGCCGTCCTTTTTTTCTCTTTGTTCCGCGGCTTCCGGCGTCTCTGGCTTGCGGCTGGGATGTTTGCCATTGGTCTTGGCACGAGGAGGGCTGTGAGATCTCATTACACTCGTGTGTGCTGGGGCGGCTTATAGATGTAGAGTTCAGGTTTTCTTGGACTTTTAGATTTTCTGATAGTTGGACTGTTGAATCCATCGATCGACCCGCTGAAACGCCCGGAAAGGGCCTATTTCTGGGTCTCGCGCGGCGCCTAGCATTGGCTATGGATTGGTTGATTTCTTGGGC
>Ga0315310_10002209_pt1 | contig 12233 bp, 8 predicted proteins | sample TDP5_MG_FD_203630 | JGI IMG/M metagenome (GOLD analysis project Ga0315310, IMG submission 203630) | Freshwater sediment microbial communities from Lake Towuti, South Sulawesi, Indonesia - TDP5 | ecosystem: Environmental > Aquatic > Freshwater > Lake > Sediment | place: Indonesia: South Sulawesi... | reverse complement strand
GGCCATGAAAGCGTAGGGAAAGTCGTGGAAGTCGGCGATAGAGTAAGGAATTATAAGGAAGGCGACTGGGTACTCAGGCCATCAGCCGTATACCCTAGAGAATTCACTGGAGGCTTAGCATCCTTCTGGGGAGGCTTCGCCCAGCTGGGAGTAGTGACCGAATACGTCACTCAATCTAGAGAGAGACCGAATACGCCGCCACTTTCTGGCTTCTACCGCATGCAACAAGTTCTGCCAAGAGAAGCGGATCCTGTAAAGGCTACAACCTACATAACACTCAAAGAAACGTTGAGTTGGCTTCGGAAGGTAGACTTGAAAAACGGGCAAAGCGTCTTGATAATGGGAAGCGGACCAGTTGGTATGGCGTTCGCTACATGCGCCAAACTTTTAGGAGCTTATCCCGTAATTATGTTGGGTCGCCGCGATGAAAGATTGATATTAGCCTATAATTTCGGTGTTGACTATACCATTAATGTGACTAAGGAAGACCTTGCGGAGAAGACGAAAAAGTTCACCGATGGAAAAGGCGTGGACTTAGCTATAGATGCAGTAGGAGATTATTCTCTAATCAATGAGGCTGCAAAAGCGATAGCTAGCGGCGGGAAAATTGGAACGTATGGCGTTCCTCCAAGCGATGCGGGTTCTGCCTCTGTACTCGAGCTAAATCTTTCTCAAGCGCCTCGAGACTGGACGCTTCAATTTGCCAACCCTGATGAACCGGCGGCTCATTACGAAATCCTAAACCTCGTCAAACATGATTTTCTCCGAGTGGAAAAGTTTATCACGCACAGATATCCTCTAAAGGAGATTACCAAAGGTTTCGATGTCATTAAGAGGGGAGAAGCCCTAAAAGTAGTCATAACAATGGAATAGGGGTAATAAGGTTAGTAAAAACCTAAGCCAAGCCTTAGATTGCAGGCCGCTCCAAAATCCTCTTATCGTGAACACTCGTAGGTGTTATCTCAGAAATGTTTTTTGTATTGTCTAAAATGATAATACAGCGTCTTGCCTTTAAAATGGTCGACTTGTTTTAATTGCAGAATAATTATATACTGCACTTGTAAGCAAAAGTAAAAGAAAAAGGAGAATCGAAAATGGGGAAAATTGGAAATCGGAATGAACGGATTGAATGGTTCAGAGACGCCGGGTTCGGCTTATTCATCCACTGGAGCATAGATAGCCAATTGGGCTCGGTGATTAGTCACTCCCTCGTAGGAGCATCAGAAGTATATGTAAAAAAGTGGTTTGAGGCTCTGCCAAAGACCTTTAATCCAAAAAAATTCGATCCTGACGATTGGGCTGTTCTTGCCAAACTGGCGGGTTTCAAATATGTTGTATTCACAACGAAGCATCATTCGGGCTTTTGCATGTTCGATACCTCCACCACCGACTTCAACATCATGAATACACCTTACGGGAAGGATCTTACTGCTCAGCTAGTGAAGGCATTTCGAGATCAAGGCATCGCGATAGGATTCTACTTTTCACCCGATGATTTTTACTTTCTACATGCTCATGGGAAGGTCATTGCCAGGAGCCCTCATCCCGGAGTAACTCCTCAAGAGAATAGAGATCTCATGGAATATGACAAGGCACAGATTATGGAATTACTCAGCAATTATGGTGATATTGATATCATGTTCTTAGATGGTCCGGCTGAGGGCCTGAAGGAGTTGTGTTGGGAACTGCAACCCAACATGGTGGTTACTCGTGGTGCTATGGAAACTCCAGAGCAGTATATCCCCGGTGTGCCTATAGAAGGACTGTGGGAATCCTGTTTGACCATGGGGACACAATGGCAATACAAGCCGACTAACGAGACTTACAAGTCTGGGACTGAACTGATTGAACTCTTGATCGAAACGAGAGCGAAAGGAGGGAATCTGCTTCTCAACATCGGTCCTAAACCTGATGGGGAAATCCCTATTGAACAAGAAGAGCGTCTTCGGCAAATTGCCTTGTGGATGTTTGTCAACAGCGAGTCTATTTATAACGTGCGCCCGTGGGCTGTGACGAACGAGAGCAACGTTTGGTTTACCAAAAGGAAGGGAGAGGATACTGTTTATGCATTTATTACCAAAACTCCGTTGAAATGGGGTGAACCGAATAATTTTGCTCTAAAATCTGTGAAAGCTACGGAAGACACCACAGTTGATGTTTTAGGTCAATCAGGAGAAGTACTAGAGTATTGTCCCGATGTAGTTCCTCGGACGAAGTGGCATCAAGACGAGCAAGGCTTACGTATTACCGCTACAAGGACTCAGCGGCTGTATAACGATCGAAGCTGGCCAAATCCTATTGTTCTAAAGATTACACATGCAGAGCCCGGCATGATAGAATATGTAAAAAGGTTTCTCACACCGCAGCCCAGTCCTCTGTTGGGCATCTGATTAAATCAGTTATCAACATTTCCCTATAACATCTTCTTAATAGTATACTCCCATAGGATATGCCATCTTATGTTAAAGTTTCGAAACGCCAAAAGTTTTTCTCCATCAACATTTTAGCCAATATGCTCTTCGAGGTGTCTTGGGGGAGGGAAAGGAAGACTCTAACAATGTGCTTGCACAGTTTTTTATCCTGCACCAGTTTCTTCCAATCATCGCAATCGTGGCGTATCGTTTTTCCGTCGGCATCAATTCGGACCGTGTAGCCTCTAACAATCACCTCTATAAGACTTGGGGTCTTCCGTTTGAAGGAGATGCTGGATTCTCGGATCGTTTCCGCTCGGTCTATTCTTTTCTTGTCCGTGAATTCCCTAAGGAGCTGTGAGAGGTTTAGCTTCTCGACCTTCTCTTGAGAGGTTGGTAGTCTCTCTATTGGGAGCTCTGTCTGTTTCCCAGATATGTATTCCTGAACCCTCTTCTTCACCTTTCTTTGTATACGTGTTGCCTTTCCCAACATCTCTAATAGCTGGATGCAGTTTTCAGGGGCGTAACCATGGAAGTGATTGTTGAAGTATCCGTAGACCCTATCTGTTTTTTCAGCAGCTCCCTTAACTTTGGGCACCCATTCCTTCAGTTCCTTCTCATTGTATCTGTAGTTGAACCATGGGCGTTCGCCTCTACCGTGCCACCTAATATAGGAGAAGTTGGCCGTGAAGACGGTCTCCGGAGGCAGCAACGGCTCATCAACAATCGTGTACGCAACATTATGCTCCCTCAAAAGGCTCCACGTTTCAGAACGTAGCCAAGACCGTTCCCTAAACTCTACTGCAAAATCAAACTCTTCGTGTAGGAGGGGAAGGAAGCTTTCCAGTGCTTCTATACGGCTATAATTGAATTTTGGTGGGAGCTGAATCAGTATGGGGCCTAGCTTTCCAGCTTCACGTAGGGGAGCCATGATCTTTAAAAACTTTTTAAGGTCTTCATCTATGCCGCTGTCTGGATCCAACTTCTTAGTGTGAGTTATCAGCTTCGGCATCTTTGCAGAGAACACGAAGCCTTTTGGCGTTGACTTGATGAGGCCGTAGATCACGCCAAGCGTTGGATAGCGGTAGAATGTAGAATTAATCTCAGCCGTTTTGAAAAGCCTCGAATATTCCGTAAGCTTCTTCTCCCGCCTAACATAGAAGGGACCTACCCATTCCTCATAACTCCAACCAGATGTCCCCAACAAAATCTTGTTCTCAGCGCCGTTCTCATTATGATCTTCCAATAGCATCACTATAAATCATTGCTTCTCTACAGAATTATTACACGGCGGTTAATTTAAAATATCTAATCGAGTAATAATATAGAATAATTAGAGAAAAACGTCAATTATAATATGGTGATCAGGATTGAACCACAAAGAACGTTTTTTAAGGGTACTCGGATTCAAAGAGGTTGACAGGGTTCCAGATTATGAGTTTGGATACTGGACCGAAACCATGGACAGATGGCACAGGGAGGGGCTTCCGTTAGAAAAGAAAACCAATAGAGATATTGAGCTTTACTTGGGGTTAGAAGGATGGGACTGTGGCGAATGGTTGCCAATTCGCAGCGGCCTATGGCCAACCTTACCTGAAAGGATACTGGAAGAGAAAGAGGGCAGAGCACTCGTAGATGACGGCATGGGAGGCATATACCTCCGCACGACGGAGACCTCTTCACCTCCGCATTACACCCGCCACCCATTGAAGAGCAAGGAGGATTGGGAGAAGCTTAAGCCATTCTTCGACCAGGATACTCCTGGACGCTTCCCTCTGAATTGGGATGAGGTGGTTAAAAGTTACAAGGAGCGCGATTATCCCCTAGGAATAAGTGTTGGAAGTCTTTACGGTTGGCTTCGGAACTGGATGGGTGTGAAAAACATCTCCATCGCTTTCTACAGAGATCCTGATTGGATCGCGGAGATGATGGATACCTTGACAAACCTCTGGATCAAGATCATCCGGAGGTCCCTTCGATCAGTTGAAGTGGATTTTGCCACGTGGTGGGAGGACATGTGCTACAATAGGGGCTCCCTCTTGTCTGTTCGTCACTTCGAGGAATTCATGGTTCCCAGATACAAAAGAGTAGCGGATATCCTAAAGGAGTTTGGTGTAAAAATAAATATCATAGACTGCGACGGTGACATAACGCAACTTGTCCCTGGATGGCTTAAGGCTGGGATAAACTGCATGTTTCCCGTGGAAGCCCGTCACACTGACATATATAATCTCAGAGAAAAATTCGGGCGACATGTTTTACTCATGGGCGGTGTGAACAAGCTTGCTCTCATCGCGGGAAAGGAGGCTATTGACAAGGAGCTGGAGAGGCTAACCCCATTGCTAAAAGAAGGCGCATACATCCCCATGGTTGATCATCGTGTTCCGCCAGAAGTCTCTTACGAAACATATGGGTACTACCTCAAAAAGAAAAGGGAATGGATCGGAAGAGATTATAGTCCCCAATAAGCATTGGCAGATCGCAACAGACTTACTACATGTTTCCTGAATTTAAGGGACATACACGGGAAAGTTAATTTATTTTAAGAGGGGGTAGACTAAAAGCACATAATCACGTATAGTCCTGGCCTCTGTCTTATTCAAATTTTTCTCTCTTTAAAAGCACATCCAAGAACGAGACAACCAGCAATGTCAGATAAAGAACCATGATTACTTGGAGAGATAACGTGATTAAACTTTGTTCGAACAGTTTAATAGTTGAGTAAATCGTAGTGACTCCGAAAGTTATTCCTGAGAAGAAAAGTATGGTTAAAAGGTAGAGAGCCCATCTTTTCATCTTGCTTAAGCCGTAAGAGGCTACGATGCTCAGGACCCCGAGGAAGCCAAGGTGTATAGGGGTTCCGCCAGACAATATTAGGATGATAAGCATAATGATTCCCATGGCAAAGTAGAAACTGGAAATGACAAGCTTACCAGTTAACTTCGGCTTCATCACTCAAACGCCCCAACGATGCCCTATCATTTTTAGTAAAGGAAATATTTACATTAATTGTTTATAATAAAGATTTAAACTTGAGGCTAAAAGTATGAGTTACTTAGAGTTATACACGTCCAAATCTCCGGTCTTTAGCGGTTTCCAGAGAGAGTTTGATGACGCTGATTACGTGATCTTAGGCATACCTTTCGACTTGACAAGCACGTATCGGACGGGATCAAGGTTTGCTCCCCTTGCAATCAGAGATGCTTCTTTAAACATTGAGACTTACAGCTTCAGATCTGGAGTAGATCTGGAGGAGGCGAAGCTTCACGACGCTGGAGATTTACATGTCTCAGGAGATGTCGGAGAGACGCTTAAACGTTTAGAACTCGTAACAAGAGAACTCTTTGAAGCGGAAAAGATCCCAATTCTGATTGGTGGAGAACACACGATAACACTTGGGGCAGTTAGAGGCTTCGACAAAGATATCGCAATAGTGAGCTTTGATGCACACTTAGACCTAAGAAACGAATATATGGGTCAAACTGTCTCTCATGCGACTTTTATGCGTAGATTAAGCGAGGAAACGAAGGTTAAAAGAGTAATAGAGGTGGGTACGAGGGCTGTATGCCGAGAAGAAATCGGATATGCAAAGAGCTATGGGATACGATTCCTCACTTCCCATCAAATCATGAAAAACGGCATTAAAGAAGCCTCGGAAAATGTTAGAAGCCTCCTCAACGATTATGAGGCGCTCTATTTGTCAATAGATACGGATGTTTTAGATCCAGCTTTTGCTCCTGGAGTTCAGAATCCTGAGCCGGACGGCTTGTCAACACATACGTTTTTAGACCTTTTATGTGAGGTATGTGACAGCCGTGTAGTCGCATTAGACATAACGGAAGTCACGCCCCATCACGATGCGGGTATGGCAGCCGTCCAAGCCGCAAAGATCATATTTGAAGCGATATGTGGATTGGAGAAAGCAAAGAGGCTCTGAATCGTCCCATATTTTCCCAATTGATGCAACCTTTCTTCTACTTCTGCCTATTCTTTTTCGATTCGTCTACGCAAAACTTCCATATTAATCCACTTCTTAGTTCTCTACGAGCATTTTAAGGATAACCATGAACGACGCTTCTTTGAGCAAGCGAGTTTACAGCATTCAAGTAGCGGCCCCGGTTATCACGCGTTGTCTTCTCGGCCTAATCCGTAAACTCTCTGACAAAATCCTTAAACTCGCTAACCACCTCTTGAGGCATGTTATAAATTCCGCTTATCTTTTGAACAGTCTCCCCTAACGTTGCCTTCAAAGTGTCAAACCAGGTTGCATCAATGTAGGCCTCCAAGGCTTGAATGTTGGGAAGGCCAATGTCCTTAGCAATGCAGCTTAAAATCCGCGGCTCAGGTCGGGGTAAAGCCTTAAACATACCATCGTCTATGTCCGGCGTCTCGTATCCCCGAGCCTCAATGCTGATGGTGAGTGTTCCACAAAAAGCGTCACATTTAGAACACTTTAAAGTGATGCTGCCTGAATATCCCGATGAGCCCTCATATCCCAAGCTTCTTTCTTTGTGGCATCGAGATTATATAATACCAGCTGTCGAAACGCGTGAAACAAGTCGATTTTTTCCCTTACAAATGGGTTTGTAAGGGTTCGTCTCTACTTCGCGTAAAATCTTTAACTCTCTAGTTTTTAAACTTTGTCTTATTTATCATACTTCCAATATTGGAGGTCTACAACCTTTACAAGTTCTTTGATGGGCCGGGCCGGATTTGGACCGGCGATCTTCGCCGTGTGAGGGCGACGTCCCTTGGCCTCTTCTGTGAGTTAACCAGCTAGACTACCGGCCCGATAAGGAGTAAGAATAGATTGTTCCTTTATATCTTTTGCAGCCATTAGTTGCCGCTTATATTGTTTTTGGCATCGTAAGGTCCGATATATCTATTGTGTGATCGTATATTCGTCCTATTAACGAAACCGCTGAAAGCAGGTACGGAGCCAAATCTGCTGGTTGAGCATTGAAGGCCGATTCGGCTTCTTTGAATGTTTCTTCAAAGGATGCTCTCCCTTCCCTGATGGATTCCGCCATCGTAATGTTATGTGATAGGAAGGAGATTACGGATTCTTGGTGTGCTTCGTAAACAATTTTATGCAGCCTTAAGAGTGGTTCTGAGGAAACCTCTCCTATTTTTAACCCCTTTAGTTGAGACGTATGTTCAGCGATCTGCGAAGATAGGTCACCTATCGACTCTATTAGGCTGGCTGCTTGGCGATAATCGAGACAGTCTATAGGGTGCACGCCCAGGTTCTCGCTCAGACTTGGGTTCTGAACGATCGTCCTCAAGATTCTAACCAGGAGAAAGTATTGACGGTCAACCTCATCATCCCGATCTATCACGTTTTTAGCTAGGTGGGCATCGCCATCGATCAAGGCGGTTACAGCGTCCTTATGCATACTTAGAGAGATGGATTGCTCCCGCCTCATCACCTTTTCAGGTGATAAAGCTGAGGGCCCTAAGAGGCACTGTAGAGTAATCTTGGAATAATCCTCTTCTACAATTTCCAAACTTACCAATCGGCTCGATGTCTTCTTGACTTTCTCCCTCTCTTCTAGGCGGATTCTGTCTTTAGCTTCAATCCTAATGATGTCATAACCTAGAAGATATTTACCAATGATCTCGCGTTCAAGGTGCGGAGATGGCTTAATAACAACGGTTGATGGGATACGCTCCACATCGTACCGGGGATCTATGAAGAGTCGCCCATCGGCCGCCTCGGAGGTAGCAACTACTGAGCTACGTTTGAGACCATTCTTCTCAGCCCATTCTTTAGGGAGGGAGATGAAGAACGTTCCTCCTCTCGTGACCTGAACTCTACGAAGTTCCATAATGCATCAAGAAGAAGATAGTTTATGTAACATAAAAATATTGCAATACATACTCTATGGAATGGTTTGAATCTTTTAGAAGTTTTCAAATAGATATTAATCTTAAGAAAGTAATATCTTATGATTAGGATTTAGGGAGAAAGTTTTGAACGAGGATCCTCTTCAAAAGGCAATTTCCACAGCAATAAAGGCGGGTTACCAAGTAGATAAAGAGACGTTTGACTTTATGAGGACCATACCTCAAACAATCGATCTAGAAAAGTTGATGGCAACCGTGATTAAGGAGATGGAGCTCTTTTCAGAAAAAGCCATGTTCATAGACCTTAGCCTTCTAGAAGAAGAAGCCGAGAAAATTATCCGAAGATTGGGAGATGAAAGGTCAGCCGAAAAATCACTGATAAGTGAGGCAAAGAAGATTGATTTCCATCCCTATGCAAAGGATATCCAAACGGATCTGAGAGTGATTGAAGACCCAACTGATAAGATAGAGACAGCGGGAACACTTGAGGATTACATAGATTACTTTCAAGACCGCTTCAAGAGAATGAACAGACTCCTCAGACAAAGGATGGATCTAAAAAATGCAGCATCCGTATCTGAAGCGCTTAAAGCTGCGAACCAAAAAAGAATGAAGATCATCTGCATGATAATTGACAAACGCGAATCAAAACGTGGTATATTCCTTACCGTTGAAGACTTAGAGAGTACAGCCACAATTTATGTACCACTCGACCAAAAGAGCTCCGTAGCCGAGAAGGCTAGGTCGGTGCTGTTAGATCAAGTTGTCTGCATCGATGTCATCAAAGGCAGAAATAACCTCCTGATCGCTGAAGATTTGGTGTTTCCAGAGATGCCGAGTAGAAAACCAAACAGAGCTCCAATCCCAGTATGCGCGGCTCTAATATCCGACTTACATGTCGGAAGCAAGATGTTCATGGAAAGGGAGTTTCAACAGTTCATACTCTGGCTAAAGGGAGAGTTTGGAGATGAAAAAGCGAAACTAACCGCTGGCTATGTGAAGTATGTCGTCATCGGTGGCGATCTCGTTGACGGAGTCGGCATCTATCCACAACAGCTAGACGAACTCAGCATAAAAGACATATACAAACAATACGAAACGACAGCTAAGATCATTGAAAATATCCCGGATTATATCGAGGTTATAATTATACCCGGAAATCATGACGCAACTCGAAGGGCATTACCACAACCCGCCATACAAAGGAAATACGCAGAACCACTATACGAAGCAAGAAAGATTTACTCATTAGGCGACCCATCTGTAATAAACCTTCACGGAGTGAATATCCTCTTATCACATGGCAGAAGCCTGGATGATGTAATCTCGTCGGTGCCAAATATGAGCTTTCGGCGACCAAGCAAAGCCATGAAGTTCCTTCTGCAATGCAGGCACCTTGCACCAACCTATGGACAGAGAACCCCTATTGCACCCGAGAAAAGAGATTACCTTGTAATAGAGAATACACCTGACATATTTCACACTGGCCATGTGCACATGATGGAGTACGATACGTATAGGGGAACTCTCATACTAAACTCAGGTGCTTGGCAAGGGCAGACAGAATACCAGAGGGAGATGGGCCACGTTCCCAATCCCGGAATTGTTCCGATCGTTAATCTTCAAACTTTAGAGGTTATTCCGCTAGATTTTAGGTCTTTCTCTAACCAGTGATCAATGATTCTTCTTGAGAAATGTTGCTAAGCACCTTGGCATGTACTCAACCAGAGACCCGAATCTTCCATCATTTGAGAATGCTTCCTTTATGAATGTTCCTGATATGCTCAAATGGATTTTTTTCGTTCTACCGTAGCGTCCCAAACTTACAACGCGAGTATTTAACAATCCAATTACATCTAGTTCGTTTATCAATCCACTTACACGCCTCTGTGTGAGAGGAGTAATATCCGAATACTCGCAAAGTTCACAATAGACACTATATATATCACCTGTAATAGAGTGGCGAACGTTGGCTTTACTTAACAGATAGATGCTAAGCAGTACAATTATTGAATGAGTTGGAAGATTCTTGAGAGCTTCAGTAACTCTGTCATGTTCAATCCTCTTCTCTGCCTTGCGCACATGCTCCTCCAAAACAGATGCAGCGCCTTCTCGTTCAGTCAATTCACCTGCGACCCTTAGAAGGTCTAAAGCCCGACGGGCATCACCGTGTTCAGCCGCAGCTAAAGCCGCACACAGTCTTATGGCGCCATCCGATAGAACACTATCATGAAATGCTAATCTCGCACGGTCCATAAGGATATCTTGAAGTTCATTAGCGTTGTACGGCTTAAAAACAATCTCCTCCTCACCCAGTGTACTTAAGACCCTTGGATCTAAGAATTCTTTAAACCTCAAGTCATTCGAGATACCGATTAGGGAAACTTTACTCTGGTTAAGATTTTCATTAATCCTAGTTAGTTCATAAAGCAAGAAGTCGCCTCGATTTTTTACAATCGCATCAATTTCATCGAGGACAACTAGGAGAAGAAGCTTTTTCGATTCCAAACCTTCTTTAAACCTATCGAAGACTTCTCCTAATGCGAGTCCAGTAAAGGGAACCTTAATGTTAATAACATTGCATAAACTTGAGAAGACTCTGTATTCAGTTCCTTGCAAACGGCAATTTACAAAGCATACTCTCATCAGAGAACCTAATTCCTTTCCCTTCTGAGTTAGACTTGAAAGGACATATTGCATAACAGCAGTCTTTCCGGTACCAGTCTTTCCATAAATAAGAACATTGGAAAACAAGGATCCCTTCAATGCAGGTGCGACTATTTCTCCCACATAACAAATTTCAGATTCTCTATGCGGGAGTTTATCAGGAATGTAATCATGCCTAAGGACATCTCTGTCTCGGAAAATCTTTGAACCGTTAAGAAAACGCTCAAAAATCTTATCCAACGCTTGTGATTGTCGATCATTCATATAGTCCTTCCTTCTGGCTAATTTTATTACACCAACTTTAAACACAATAGATAAGAACTCCCGTACAAAAAAATCGATAAAACAAAAAATAAAGAAAAACAACTCGCACCCCCAATTTTCTCATGGAAGATAAAGAACACTTTTGGATATTTTATAGATTGGCATTCTAAATCGGCAGTATTCCTAAACTAAGTTTCAAAAAGAGATTTTAGAGGAAAGATGTCGGATATTCTTCAATCTCAACAGAAAAATAACTTCAAAAACTATCTGGAAATTTAGATCCAATAGAAATTAAGGGGTCAGGGACTTTTATAAAATAATCACAAAATAAACTATTCATTTTTCACAAAAATCGGCAAAAGCTTAAGGCCTCATTGATGTGAATAAACATTATCCACATATTAGTAGATTTGTGATTTTTTCTCTTTATTTTGTGATTATTTTTATCTTTCTTCCTTATTTTTTAAATTTTTCTTGTGAAAGGTTAACCCCTACGTTTCAATTGGAAAAATAATTTCTTCTTAATCTTGTATTGTTTCAATAATCCATACCAAAAAGTGAATTCTGTTAACTAAAAAAATAGCATTTTCTTCTTCTTTGCCAATTTTCTTCCTTATTTATAACTTTTTCAGTTTGCTATTAATCGAATTATTTATAACTTGTGAAATGTTAATTAGTAGACATAAGGTGTGCTGTTGGTGCCTGCAAGAAAGATGCGCGTGGAAGTCTACGACGAGGATGGAAATCGTTACGCAATCACATTTGATGGCCGAGTAACGATAGACAAGGCCCGTCGCGTTTTTGATATAGTCGAATTATTAGGTGGCATGCCAAGTGTGGAATCGGAGTGGGAGCGTAGAGGAGAAATTTCAAAGATTGACAAACTACGGTTTATTATAGAGAAAAATTTTCCAGCAGTATGGTTTAATGCGAAAGATGCACAAGTGGTCTATGAAAGAGAGATAAAAGAACCCATGAGCCTAAGTTCGATCTCGACATACTTATCCCGACTAGCAAACCGCGGTATCTTAACAAGGAGCCGGA
>Ga0315310_10002208_pt1 | contig 12234 bp, 11 predicted proteins | sample TDP5_MG_FD_203630 | JGI IMG/M metagenome (GOLD analysis project Ga0315310, IMG submission 203630) | Freshwater sediment microbial communities from Lake Towuti, South Sulawesi, Indonesia - TDP5 | ecosystem: Environmental > Aquatic > Freshwater > Lake > Sediment | place: Indonesia: South Sulawesi... | reverse complement strand
TCGTGACGTTCATGATAAGCGAGAACGACATGAGAAAAGTGTTGCGAAGCGAATTCTCGATGATCGGCTCAGATGCCTCAGCTCAGGCTCCGTACGGGATCCTCGGAAAGGCAAAGCCGCATCCAAGAAGCTACGGCACCTTTGTGCGCGTCCTTGGCAAATATGTGCGGGAGGAAGGGCTTCTCTCTTTGCCTGAAGCGATCAGAAAAATGACTTCCCTACCGGCTCGAAAGATAGGTCTGTGGAACAGAGGACTGGTAAGAGTAGGAAACTGGGCCGACCTAGTCGTGTTTGACGAAGAGACGGTTGAAGACAAGGCCACTTACATGAACCCACACCAATATCCTAAAGGGATTAAGTACGTGATCGTGAACGGCAGAGTGGTCATCGAAGGAAAGAGGCATAGAAAGATCCTTTCCGGGAGAGTGCTCAGAAGGGGAAGAGACTAGCCCCTTTCTCCTCCTCTAGGCAGACCTTTCAAAAAAGAGATAACTTCAAAGATCGACTATTCTTGCGTGGGCCAAGAATGTCAGGTGAGCGAAGGCTTAGGTTCAGGATTCGACGTGCCGACGGTTCAGAGATAGAACTCGAAGGAGACTACGACTACGTGAAAGAAAGGTTCGAACAGTTGGTGGAGCAACTCCCTGTATCGCAAATCGTTTCCTCGACAATCCCGCAAGAGCAACTGGGCGCTGGCCGAATCACTCCTCAGATCCAAGTCGGGGCAGAGCTGGAGGGTATCATCGAACGAACCCCGGACGGCAAACCCCATCTGGTCATTCCTGCCAACAAAGTGACAGCCAAGGAAGCGGTGGCTGTAATGCTCTTCGCCCATCACCCAAACCAACTCTCCTATGGCGAACTGAGCAGTCTCCTCAGCTCCAGTTGGAAGACTACCAAGGCGCACGTCGTCAGGGCAAGGGCGAGCGAACTGAAAAAAGATGGAAAACTTATCGTCGAAAGTGGAAGATACGGACTCTCCGGCGCAGGAGTTCAATGGGTGAGAAGCCAAGTCTTAGCTAAACTCAGGCCAGGAGCAGTGACGACGTAGAGGCGCCTTTCATTCAGGACGCTTGCCGGAATCCTTGACCCTTGCTACGCCTCTCTCATAGAATGTCTCTTGTTCTGGCCTTAGACCCTCTTCAACCAACCAGCCTTATCTCGATTGATGGAGCAGCAATGGCTAGGCATCAATGCCACCTAGCGTAAAGAAAGAATTCGCTTCGAAACAAGAGGTCTCCATCAAGAGTCTCTTATCTTGGCAGTTTCATTTTTCCAAAGACGAGCCAGAATATGGTTATGGAAACAACGTACAGTAGAGTCGCCAAGTAGAATGGTGCCGCCAACATTCCCGCACCCATCAGGGCAGCGCCAATCGTCGTACTCATAGAATTCGGGAGCGTCCAAAGCGCGGCACTAATCCCTGAAGCAGCCCCTCTCTCATCCTCAGCCACCAAACCCATGATCAACGATTGCTGTAGGGGACTGGACATGTTCATCAGAAAAGCTCTGACGACATAGATCGCACTCGCAACAAGGTAGTTCGGAGAAAGTGGTGTCGCGAACATGAAGAACGTTGACACGCCCTGAGTGAAGACGATTGCCTTCACAACACCTAATCTTCTTGCCAAGGCCGGGACGGTCAAAACTGCCAACGCAATCAAGAAGCTTGAGGTCCCGAGAATAGGTGCGCTCACCGCATCCGGAGCCCCATATGTGAGATATAACCACCGTGTCATTAGCGGCACAAACATGCCAGCCCCGAAAGCGACTATCGAGCTGGGTACTATGTACTTAGCCAGAATCTTAACAGATTTCCTCGATAGTATGCCTCTCTTTCTCTTAGATCTGTGCAAACGCATCGCCTCACTTACCTTGAACATTAGAGGAGTTGACAACAAGCTAAGCGCACCCAGAGAGACGTAGAGTGCGACGTGAGCGTCCTTGCTGCGAAGTCCAAAAGCTTCCAAGGTCAGGGTCAATGGAATCATGAAGCCACCCAGCCCGTGAGCACTACTACTCACGAAGGAGTAAAGAGAGAATGCCGAAGTTCTATTCGCGTCTCCAGCCTTCTCAGCTAGAAGCGCATTCCCTGCAGCGATAAAGGCAGCCTGAGAAATTCCTCCGATTATTGCAGACAGTACTAGAATAGCAGGGTCTGCCGTGAGAGCGAATGTGACGATGGAGCAGCTTGCCAAGAGGTTTCCTACGACTAGGGATTTCTTCCTGCCACATCTGTCAGCCGCTATGCCCAATGGGATGCTCGTCAACACTGTGGTGACTCCCATCGCCATGATGATCGTGCCCATGAACACATCCGACAGACCTTGCACGGTGGTCAGGAAGTAGGAGATATCTATGAAAAACATCCCAAACGCCAAGGACGGTAGGAAGCTTGCGTAGATGAGGTATCTGGCTTCTCTCGGTATGCCCTTGTAATCCTCGAACAAACCCTATCCGTCCTCTACTGTCAGGCCCCCCACGTGTACTGTTGCTTATTAAAGGGCAACTCACTGCGTGTGGTCACAAATTGCTATTGGGACTGTTCCTGTATCCCGGTTGAGGGTTGACTCTTCTCTTGACTGCTACTGTCACGGTTGAGGTGTATGTAGGCGTTATGACTGGCACACATGGGAAGTCATGGCTACCTTGCCATGGCGCGATTCCATCTAATACTAAACACCCTTCGAAGCGTGCCTCCTCTCATACTCCCCTCTGGTGCATATCGTTCGAACGTCTAAGACTCAATCAATCGCCAGTACGCCATCCAAATGATCAATTTCATGCTGGAGGAGTTCTGAGAGAGCTCCTTCCACCAGAACCTCCTTATCCCTCTGATTTTCATCCTGATAGCTAACTCTGATCTTCTCCGCCCTTGAGACTTGGAAGAATATGCACAAGTAGCTGAGGCACGCGTCCCAAACTACCAGTCTCTCTTGGCTCGTCCACGTGATTGACGGATTCGCCAGAAGCCAAGGCCTGTCGATATTGATGAAGACGACGCGTTGCAGAACACCGATCTGGAGAGCCGCTATCCCCCTGCCGTAGCCCCTCGTCTTCCTCCAACACGAAAGGGTATCACTCAGATCCTTTTGGAGGTTACCAACCTCGGAGAAGTCCTCGACACGAGCAGATTTCTCTCTGAGAATCGGGTTACCGAGCCGCAATACCTCCCGAACAGTCAACGATCACATCCAAAATCCAATGATGTGGGAGCACGACCTCTTTCAGCAGTTCTCATATGCTTTGCGGCAATTACTACAACAGTTCCCTCGACGTTGGATTTCTTCGTATGGCTCTCTGAAAAAGGATTCCTAGGTCATGATGTCTCAACGGTATGCAATTGATTTTCGTGTTTGTGTCCACCTTCATTTACGATAATTCTTGGGAAAATACCTAGGGGGGGCTGGGGCCCACCCTTCCAATCATAGATCTCGGATTCACGTAGCTTCAGGTTGAGTTGCGATGCCTTTCAGCCAAAGTAGACGCCTTGCACCTTTCCCGGAGAGCAGATAGGCATACCTTCCTTCGCGCCTCTCTCTGTGCAAAAGGCCTTGCCTCCAATAACGCATCACCGCCATCTGAACGGCGCGAATCGAGATATCCACCTTATGCTCATCTCTAAGCCGTCGAGCCACATCATGGCTAGCCATAAGCCCATGTTCCGTGAACAGCGTCAAAACGAGCTTCTTCAGCTCGTTGTATTTGTATTTCAAGGCGAACAAGACTACGATCGTTCATACTTTTTAAGTTTTCTAGGGATTGAGCAGATTGGTCCGATCGTTCTCCGATCTTCTGCACGAAGATGCTAAGTAACACCTTGTGTGAGCTTCCGCGATCTTGGGCATTATCCCTGATCAGGGGGCTCCACTCTGTCCCATCGCCCTCCAGCAAGATGTTACTTCATAGAGCCGGGCGTGAAGCGAAGGCTTATATGCGGGCTGTGCAGAGAGCTAGCCGAAAGTGGCAATCGCAGGACGGAGAAAGCGAGGTGTCCGCGGAGGCTGTCGAAGTAACGATTCGATTCAAAGACATGCAAAAGACCGTGACTGGAACCGCATCGGAGGTGGTCCGTGAACTGCTTCTCTTCTTCTCGAAGATCTTTCCTCAGCTTGAGCTGATCAGCAAAATCTCTCTATCAGTTGACTTCAATGATTTCCTGAAAGCTTGCGAGGGTGTCATAGCGTTGACTCCAGAAGGAATGGCCGTGACGGCTGACACTAGCCACCTGAAGGACAAGGAGCTGATAATGCTCCATCTGGCGAAGACGAGAGCCGGACACATGCTCGGAAGACTTGAGCGAGACACACTACGCCTTAACGATCTGGTGATAGCCGCGAAGAGCAAGGCTGGAACCGTGGCTGGCAGATTGAGCGAGATGTGCTCAGAAGGGATCGTCGAACGTTTGGCGAAAGGAGAATACCGAGCCACCACCTCGGGACTTGACTACTTCATCAAAAACATTGCGCCGAAGCTAAAGTCGCCTGAAGGAGGTAGAACCAGTTGAGTGAGACACCCAAGCTGAAAGTGGTCATCGAATGGGGAAACATGAAGCACATTGCCGAAGGGGACGCTGAAACAGTCTTCAAGGAGGTCGCATCATTCCTTGCGAAAGTCTTTCCAGCCCTTGAGACCTTGTCAAAGATCGCGTTCACGCCGGACTACGCAGCCATGCTGGCCGATCTCTCCTCGCTAATCAACATCGGCCCTAGCGGAGAGATAATCCTATTGAGGCCAGGGCTTCCCGCCGACCAAGCGATTGGTCTCACATTGCTAGGATCTCAAGTGGCGAGCAAGATTGGGAAGAAGCAAAGTGACGACATGTCGGTCGAGGAGTTGGCATCCTCTATTCGAAAAACTGCCAAGACCGTGAGGAATACTGTGGTAGAGATGAGCAAGACGAACTTCGTCGAAAGAACTGGAAGAGGCACCTACAGAATAACCACGATTGGAATGAAGGAGCTGCTCGATGACGTGAAAGCAATTCTCGAATCAGAGGGCCGTCACCAAGGAGGCGATCGCTGAACACGAGCCATCACGAGCTGCCGGCCTAACTCTTGGTCAAAGAGAAGGTGCGGCGGTTCGCGGGAGTTAGAGGGGGATACTCCCACGAAGGGGGCGAAAATATGTGGATCCACCGCACCGAAGCTATAGTTTACGAACATTCAAAGATAAGTAGTTTACTGTTGAGAGGTTGTCAAAGCGAAGAGGCGCTTCTGCCAGAATTCCTCATGAAACTCAGTGACGGCTCCTTGAGGACCATCAAAGGAGGAAGGTTCAAGCCGAGAGAAGTTTCACTATTTGACCTGAGCATAGAGGACGAGACGCATCAAGACCTTCCGCTGATGCTTGGCGATGAACTTCTTCAATGTAAGCCGATCACAATTGAGCCCACCGAAGGGAAAGCGCCTGTAATCGCAGTCGACGTGTCAAGCATGAAGATCGGAGACACTGACGACGGAGTACTGTGTGCCCTAAGAGCCGTAATCGTGTGGAAGATCAACGGAGCATACATGTATCTTCGATGCGGCCCAATAATGTTCCACATAACAGACTACGGACACGAACACATGTCGAAACATCTCGGATTCAAGGAATTACTCCCGCCAGGGATGTTTTCCTCTGTCACCCTGCGAATCTTGGGTAGGCTTCGAAATACGCTCGAACGATGGACCCAGCGCCTTGTCTGCACATCATCCAAAGACGCGCTTATACTATTTGATGGATCTCTGACGGCTGGCACACCAGACAACCCAGTGAAATATGTTGAGAGTATTCTTGACTCAGCAAGAGAAAATGGAAACGTTGTACTTGCCTTCTCCAAAACCACGAAACTTGCCATCGCGGGTCAAAAAGTGACAAACCTACTCGAGCAGATGCCGGCGCCATGCCTCCTAGACATTGACCATCAGATAGGCACCCAATTCCCACCCAACCCCGTCAGGTTACTGGGCAGGGTTCATGTTGCAAAACTCTCTCTTGGAGGCTTCACCTTCAGGTTGGACATAGACCGTCAAGTACCGATCGATGGAGCCATTGACGCTGTATCAAAGCTCTCCGGATGCGACCTCATCGAGCAAGGTTACCCTGAAACCCTCAGGCTAGCCCACATACTCTCCACATTCACAGCGAATGAAGTGATAGGGATTCAGAGGTTCATAGCGAGAAATCACGGCTTGAGGATCACTTCGCAACTCAACCTGCGAAAGTCGCTTTTCGGACCATTCGGAACAGGGAGAGAAGGCGCCTAGATGAGACTTTACAAGAAAGAAGGCGACGTGATACAGCTCATCTGTTTCCCAGACGAGCTAGTCGAGAAAGGAGACTACCTCGCAATTGAGGATCAAAAAGCCAACAAAGGACTGATAGTTCAGGTCATAGACACTCAATTCGCCAACATCCCCGGAATACTTGAAGACATTCTCCGGGACGTAATGACAGAGGAATCCATTCACGGAGAAGACTACGACCCGTTCCACGTTTCCTCCCAGATAACCGTCCTGAAGGACACAAGACTAGTCATCTGCAAAATAAGAGGCTCAATGAACAACGACCAGATATCCTCCAGCGTTTCGCATCTCCCCTCACGAATTTCGTCAAAGATAACCCGATTCCCCATTGAAACTGTCGTTGAAAGCCGCCTCAAGTCCAGGCCAATCCAGCTTGGAACCACAAAGTCGCATGCCGAGCTGACATTGGACGCGAAAACTCTCGACGGAAGGCTCAACATAATCACAGGAAAGAAGGGAACAGGCAAGTCCCATCTCTCCAAGCTCATTGTGCTGAGCTTAATTGACAACAGAGCACCGTGCGTAGTCCTCGACGTCAACGGAGAATACGTCAACCTTTCAAAAACGAAGCCAAACCCCGCCAAGCTCCAGAGGCGAGTGATAGTTCTCACGCCTGGCCTGAACATGAAGCTGACCCTGTCGCAAATCGGACTCCGCACGATGTTAGGCGTTCTTCTCTTCGCACTCGATCTGCCGGGTAACTCAGCCAGAGTCTTCTCAGGAATATGGCGTCAGTTGCAAGAGCGAAACGAGTTGACACTAAGCTCTCTTGGTGCAGCGATACAAAGGTGGGACTGCCACGAAAGTGTGAGAGACGCCATAATCTCGCGATACAACACCATGGTCGAATCCGGAATATTCACCGACGATCAATCTGAAGCCTCTGACTTGGAGAGGATGGCTGGAGAACTTAGCGAAGGAGGAGCACTCATCATGAACATGAAGAACCAATTCTCAACGATGCGGCGTATGACCGTCGAGATTCTTCTCAGCAGACTGACTGACCTATTGACATCTTGGAAGCTCAGGGCTGTCTTCCTTTTTGCTGAAGAAGCTCACCTATACCTGAGAGAAACATACTGGGAAGACATAATTACAAGGATGCGACACATCGGCATATTCACGACTTTCATCACGAACCAACCTGACACGATAAGAGAGAGCATCTATCGGCAGGCGGACAACATCTTCCTATTCAACTTCGCTAATGAGAATGACCTGGAAACGGTCTCCAAGGTCGCGAGAATAGACGCCGAAAGCGTGAAACTGATCGCGAGGGACCTACCGCCGCACCATTGTCTTATCATAGGCGAAGTCGTGAAAAACTTTCCAATAGTCGTCAAGGTGCGCCCCCTCAACGTGGAAACCATGGGCGAAACACGGTTCTTCTTTAGAGACTGAAGGCGAACGTGAAATGCCTTAAGGGCCGGCAACCCGTACTCTCTTGGAGAGGCGTGACGAATGGTTGGTAATACAGAGCTAATACACCGACCGAGGATTGTGAAGGTCGAGGAAACAAGGACCGAAACTTCCTCAATCAAAACCATCATGTTCACTGATGAACAATGCTCGGAGGCAGGTCCGGGCCAATTTGTCATGGTCTGGATTCCTAGCGTTGACGAGATCCCCATGAGCCTATCCTACCTGATGGGAAAGGGCTACTGTGGCGTGACGGTCAGACTGGTAGGAGAGGCGACGCAGGCTCTGCATGCGGCAAAGGTTGGAGACGATCTTGGAATACGGGGTCCGTATGGGAACGGCTTCAAGATTGCAGAAGGCGGCAAGGCGCTTGTTGTAGGTGGTGGAACAGGCATAGCCTGCATAGCTCCTCTCATAGAGAGACTCTCCTTAAGATCTGATGAGCTAGCCATCGTAGTAGGCGCTAGAACTAAGTCAGAACTGCTATTCCTCGAAAGGATCAAGAAGGCAACTGCGAAAGCGAAAACCAGACTCTTAGCGTCGACCGATGATGGATCTTATGGCTCCAAAGCTTTAGCCTCTGATGTTGCGATCACTCTGATGGAGAACTCCAAGTTCGACATTGCCTACGCCTGCGGACCAGAACTGATGATGAAGAGAGTAGCCGAGAAATGTCTCGACAAGGCTGTTCCTTTGCAGGCTAGCTTGGAAAGGCTAATGAAGTGCGGCATAGGGATCTGCGGAAGCTGCGTAATCGGCGGATATCGCGTCTGCAAAGACGGGCCCGTATTCGATGCAGAAACTCTCAGAAACCTTCAGGAGTTCGGTCTCTACCGCAGAGACGCTTCTGGAACAAAGATCAAAGTATGAAGCACCAACCACTATCCACGTAACCCCGAGAAGTGTGAAGGATCATGCTCAAACAGCTAGTGGATGAGATATCGAGAGAAATATCTGGAACAATGGCGAAACAGCACGTTGCGCAGATATCTCGATACCATAGAATACAGGCCAGCCCTGGATTCCGAGAGGCAGCAAACTGGTGCAAAGCAACGCTTAGGAGCTATGGACTAGACGCAAGACTCCTGGAATATCCCGCAGACGGGAAGACCACGTATTGGACTCAGCTCATGTTCAAAGAATGGTCAGTAAATGAAGCCGAACTTAGAATAGTCGAACCTAGAACATCAGCAAAGCTGCTCGCCCGTTTCAGCGAGGACAAGATGTCAATCATACAACGAAGCTCACGAACGCCTCCCAAGGGGGTAGAGGCCGACCTTGTCGTGTTGGAAAACGGAGAGGAACCCAGAGAGTACAAGAGAGTAAAAGTTCGAGGAAAAATAGTGGTAACCTCAGGAGATGTTGAGAGGGTTCGCTCACTTGCAGTGGACAAGTATGGAGCGATGGGAATAGTCACAGATCGAATGGCCGAGTTTCCACCGATCAGGCAGAGAACCGATCTGCCTGACGCACTTCAATACACGAGCTTCTGGTGGCATGGTAGGCGGAAGCCATGCTTCGGCTTTGTAATCTCCCCAAGGCAAGGCAACGAGCTAAGGAAGCTGATCCGGGATCAGAAGGGGAAGAGACCAGTCAGGGTGCATGCAAGGGTGGACTCCCGATTCTACAACGGAAGGATTGAGAACGTAAGTGCAGTCATCAGCGGAAAAACAGACGAGGAGGTTCTAGTAGTCGCGCACCTGTGCCATCCCCAACCGTCCGCGAACGATAATGCCTCTGGCTGTGGAGCAGCGATCGAAGTTGCGCGTACTCTACAGAGACTAATTGTAGAGAAACGTCTTCCCAAACCCAAGAGAACCATACGATTTCTCCTCGTTCCGGAGATGACTGGAACCTATGCCTACTCAGCGGCCAACAGACGCGCTATCCAAAGGACCTTGGCTGCAATCAACTTGGACATGGTCGGAGAGAATCAAGATCTCTGCAAGAGTCCGCTCCTCATAGAGTCTCCGCCAGAGGCGACTAGCTCATATGTGGTCGACCTGATGGAAAACCTTCTCGAACGGATATCCACAGATGCAAAGAGCCTCGGTGGTACCTCTAGCTACGCCCTCTTCAAGCAAGCCATGATCCCATTCTCAGGTGGAAGCGACCACTACATCCTATCCGACCCGACAGTGGGTGTCCCCTGTCCAATGCTGATCCAGTGGCCCGACAAGTACTATCACACATCAGAGGACACAATCGACAAGGTCGACCCTGAGATGCTTAGGCGCGTGGCAGTTCTAACCGCGACATACGCCTATTTCATAGCCAACGCAGGGTATGAAGAGGCTGTCTGGCTGGCAAACGAGTGCCTAGTGCGCTTCAAGGTGAAACTGGCCGTCTCTATCCAGAAGAAGGTCAGTGACCTAATAGACAAGCTTCGAACCGCTTGTAAGAAGAGAACTAAAAGAAAGGAGACAATTAAGCGGTTCGTAAGAGATCTAGGTGGCTATACGTCCTACTTGGCCTCACGAAAGGCTGAGTCAATAAAGCAGATATCAAAGCTCGTAGAGAAGTCAAGGCAGAAAGAATTCTCAAATGTGACGTCCGTCGCAGTCTCAGAGATCAACACCCTTGCCGACCATGAGCACCTGAGAGCTTTGGAGGAACTTCAGCGTCTAGTCCCAGAAGCCAGAAATCTGGAACAGATCCTACGCAGAAAGCCACGAATCTCCCGACTTGAGAGGAAGGCTATGAGGACTATTCCGAAACGGAGATTTCCAGGGCCAATAAGTACCCGGTTCCTGTTGAGCAGACTTGGAGAAGGAGATCGCGAGAAATTGCGGTCTATGCAGAAGCGGATGAGAGAGCTCGAAGTTCTTCCAGTGCTCGCGCTGTATTGGACAGACGGCAAAAGAACATTGAAGTCCATATCTGACCTAACATACTTTGAAACAGGCAAAGAAGCGCTCAAGGAGCTTGGCCTCACCTTCAACCTTCTGGAAAAAGCAGACTTGTTAGAGATGCGAACGGCATGATTCCTGAGAGCATTCGAACCCTAGCAACCAACCTCTTTTCATGGATTCAGAAACCTCTCAAAGGCGCCTAGTCAAGCATACTCGTGTAGTCTCGACACACTTAAAAGAGATAGGCGTAATGCTAATGTCTGGTGGCAATGAATGCCAACTCACGGATCGCTTACTAAGGCTGGAAAGGTTAGAAGCCAGACTCCCAAGATACAGGCTAGGCCTAGGACTTCTCCATTTCCGAGGATGAAGTTCAGGAGAGTCGCTGAGAAGAGGCTGGTTCTCGGAAGGAAGTCTGGTCAGAATTATATGACAGGCTTCTCTCGAAGGCGCTAGTTTCTTCGGGGGATTCTGGCTGCGAACTGATGGAGTCTCCTGAGAGCTCTGAGCTTTTCTAGGTCACCGACCTTCGCGCTTTCGATAGCACCAGCAAGTACCTTGATAGATTCATCCATTGCCTTTCTGTCTACTGGGAAGGGGACACCGTCCTTTCCCCCGTATGCAAACGAGAATCTGACGGGATCTCTCCAGCTCGGACCTGTACCGAAGATTATTTCCGAGATGAGCGCAAGCCCCCTCACGGTAGCAGGCCCCACTCCTCTTATCGCCAAGAGTTCCTCATATCCTGTCGGACGGGTTTCATACGCGTCCTTTAACGCGTCCCAATCCATTCGTTGGGGGATCACCTCATAGTAGGTGACATACTCGGGCTGAGCGTTTGACTCCGTCCATCTGGTCAAGGCTTCTTGATCAGGGCTCCTGATAGAGTGAAATAATCGCCTTACTCGCTCAGGTCCTTCTCCAACCAAGTCAGTGCATAATCCTCGACAAGTTTCACTCTCTTCCGCAGTCATGTCGAGAACACAGCTATGGGCCTGCTCCCCAACTATGCCTCTGTGAGGCTTGTCCACAAAGCTCTTGACATCAGACGACAGCCAATGGTACCTTCTGGCAAGGCGCTCAGCAGGCCTCATTCCCTGCTGTATCACCGCCCATTGGCCCCGGCTTGAAACGAATATCATGTGATGATAGATCTGATAGCCTGCTTGGATAGCGACGGAATCGACCTTTGCTGTCATTCTACTGGCATAGGCGATCTTTGACACTTCGCTCTGAGAGAGATCAAATTCTTCTCCAATTCCTTGGATTTCACTCAACGCGAGCTTGGATCGCTTACCCTTGCCTCCGGCGGCTCTGAGTCCTAGATCTGTCGAATCGAAAACCCTCTTGAGGACTCCGCATGTGACGGTCGTGGTGCCACTGCTATCCCAATCATAGCCTAGAGCGTTTGAACACGCCTGAAAGAACAGCGGGTCTGACAACCTGGCCAGAATCTCGTCTTCTCCATACTCGTCGCGTATCAGGATGAAGATCTTCTCCGCTAGCATTTCCATTCGTGAGACAAGCCACGAAGGCGCAGTGCCAGGATGCAGCCTTAGGTCCGCAATTCCTGTTCTCCTTGAACTCATTGTGCCCCTCTTCTAACAAAGTTGCAGGTCCTATTAAGCCGTGCCCATAGAGCCAGCGGGCAAAGACTTTTCAAATGGGCCTCC
>Ga0315310_10002206_pt1 | contig 12240 bp, 5 predicted proteins | sample TDP5_MG_FD_203630 | JGI IMG/M metagenome (GOLD analysis project Ga0315310, IMG submission 203630) | Freshwater sediment microbial communities from Lake Towuti, South Sulawesi, Indonesia - TDP5 | ecosystem: Environmental > Aquatic > Freshwater > Lake > Sediment | place: Indonesia: South Sulawesi... | reverse complement strand
GTTACGTTAAGTCTTTCGGTTTCTGAACCTTTGTTCTTGACTGTGACGCTGATGGAAATTGTGCGGTTTTGCATTACGTAGGTTTGATTGGGCTGTACGTTGATGACTGCTAGGTTGTGTCCTGAAAGTGGCACGGTTTTTGTGGCAGTGTTTTCTAGTCCTTCGTTATCGATGACTGTTAGGGTTACGTTTACTGCGTTGATTCCGATTTTGGCTCCAGCCTCTGTGTATACGTGTTCCATGATTTCATCGTTGCCAGTGGTACCATCGCCGAAGTCCCAGTCCCAACTGACTATGTATCCATCAATGTCGTAGCTGCCACTGATGAAAGTTACTGGTTCTCCTAGAATTGGGCTTGTTGGATCAAAGGTGAACTCGGCTATTGGATTGGCATAACCTGTGTTGCTGAAGTAGCCGTCGTATACGTCATGGGGCATCGAAACGCCATCGGGATCGATTAGATCGGTATCGGACAGGTCTAGAAGAGTTACACCCACTTCCTCAACAATGAACTCGATGGTTGCCAATGTTCCGTCTCCGGACCGCCCATTGAAGTAGGGTGATGAAGTGCCAAACATGAGAGAGTACGATACATAGCCTAAGTCATTGTTTATCTCTTTGTGCAACTCTATTACGGGACCAACTGGGGCTGGGCCTAGGTTCCCTTCAAAGAAGCCCCCTTTGGTGATTAAAGTGGCGTCTAGAATGGCTGTGTTGAATTTTAGCTTAAACGCGAAGCTAACGAGGCCAGCAACCTCAGTCACGTTTATGTTGATGGTGAAGGTTTTGCCAGGCGTCTTGGTTTCGTCTATGATTTTAGGAGGATCAACGTGAAGGGCGGTAAGCTGAGCGTAGCTTGGACTGAAATTCACCGTGGTTGTGACGATAATAAGCGAAAGAATGAGAAAAAGATGTAAACAAAATCGGTATTTTTCACGCATTTTCTTCTCCTCTTTTCTCCTCTCTATTTAAATCAATATCGTTTCAATCAATTAAAAGTTCCGTCAACAGCGGTCGAAATCGCAGAATATGTTTTTGCCTCGTTCCTCTAAAACCAGTTCTTGCCCAAAACAAAAAGAAGGAGTTTGAAAATCAGCGATTTTACGTCGCCGATTTTCTCCATTTATTTTTTCTTAGCTGGGGCGTTAAGGTACTGCATTGTTGAAGTAGCCGTCATACGCGTAGGTTTTGCCATAGTTCTTGCTTTGGTCGAACAAATCCGAAACATCAACCTTATCGTCGCCGTTAAAATCGCATCTCCCAAAGTTCCAGTTGGGATCTCCAAACGAAGAAGCATAGTCGTTGCTCAAGATAGACAAGTCGGAAACGTCAATGGTTCGGTCACGCTCCACATCGCCTACAATCCAGTAGATCTCCACACCCCCAGTGGTGTAGAACTCTATTACGCGCAGGTCTAGAAGGGTTTCACCTGTGGAATCGACAAGGAAAATGATGGTTGCCAACGTTCCGCTTCCACTCTTCAGTCCTGTGAGAGAGTGGGAAGCGAACCATACGTAGCCCGCTGCGTCGTTTACTTCCTCGTGCAGTATCCATTGGGTTGTGAAGAAGGAGGTATCGTTAAAGATGATTCCAGTGGCAGTTGTGACAGCTGTATTGTATTTTAGCTGGATGCTATAGCCCAAAACGTCGACAACGTTTTCGACCCTAACATCGACTGTGAACCGTGGACCTGCGATTTCAACGTATAGTTGCGTTACTCTTATTTCACCCTTCCACTCAGTGCCAGCCTCTAATGAAGCCACGCCTGCCTCCAAATCAGTTATAGCTGTCCAATTCCAAGGTATGTTGTACTTGGGATTCTTTCCCCAATCAGCAGTGTAACTTGTATAAGTTGTAGTCAGGGTGTATGCTGTCTCCAAATACGCTTCTCCTCCAATGACAAGCATCAGCTGCACTTGTTCATCAGTAGTTATGTTGGTTCGCGCAACTATAGCCACTCTTACTCTCCCTATCTCCCACGTTGGAGGGCTAGTAACATCTTCGAGTTGCGAGCTTTCTTCCATCGCTGTCATGGTTGCGGAAAAGTAGTCAGTGTCACCGTTTGCACTTGTTTCATCCCAGTTCTCGTAAGTTCCATCCCTGCCGACTATAACGTATAGTTGTGTAACCCTTACTTCGCCTTTCCACACGGTGCCAGTCTGTACTGATTGCACGCCTGCCTCCATACTATCTATATCTGACCAAGTCACAGCCACGGGACTTAGATATGTGTAAGTCTTGTAAGAGGTTGACAGGGCTTCGGCTGACCCAAGATATGTAGTTGCTCCAACGACCAGCATTATCTTAACCTTCTCATCTGTAGATATATCAGTCTTCGCAACGATTGTGACTTGCACTCTTGCTGGGGTCCAAGTTGCGCCGGCGGGTTGGTTCTCTAATCCTGAACTTCTACTCAGTCCGCCTGAGATTGCTGAATTGTAGTCAGTGTCACTGTTATAGTCTGGCAGCGGTTCATCCCAGAGTGTGCAACTTCCAGCCTCAATGACTTTAACGTACAGTTGGGTAACCCTTATTTCACCTGTCCATAAACCAGACACTTTCGACCTCACGCCTGCTTCCAAATTGTCTATGTCTGCCCACGTCCAAGCTAAGCCTGTGGCAGGATTGGTTGTCCACTCACTTATGTATTCTGTATAAGTAGTTGTAAGCGCAGTTTCCGCTCCACAATATGACACCCCAGAAAGATATATGTAAGCATGGTCTACGCCGATAGTGTCGACAGAAGCTCCACCTTGAATATGCGCGAGGCGCATCAAAGCGGCGTTAATCTTTGCTGTTGTGTTCAGAAAACTGGAAACGTCGATTTCCTTGTAGTCTCCGGGAGCAGCGGTGCTAGTTGGAATAACCGGGTACAGAGTACCTGGCCAGCCTGATCCGTCATTCAGGTAAATATTCAGGTTGTCGGAGCCGTCGCCGCCAGTCTGCCAAGTCTTGATGCGCAACTTCACTGCGCTACATGTTATCCATGTGGGAACATCTTGGAAACCCCAATAGCCCATTTGGTCGTTTGTGGCGCTGCTGTAGATATAATTCACATTCCAATCTGCCGCACCCAACCATGGTTGCGTTCCCGTCCTCGACCAGCCTCTCCAACCTGAAACATCTTGAGCCCAAGAATTAACGTTCGCTGTGAAGTCGAATGGAGGCTCCGCAACCATAAGTTGTATTTTCTCACGGTCTGCGAGAGATAGGAAGGCATGGTCTATGCCGGTTGAGCCTGCAGTACCAGTCCTCTCAATTGCCATTTCAGCCGCGTTAATCTGTGCCACTGTGTTCAGAAAACCGGTAACGTCATAATCCACGTAGCTTCCAGGTGCAGTAGTGCTGGTTGGAGTAACCGTGGTCGATGTCCAGCCTACTCCGTTATACAGGTAGATTTTCAGTGTGGGGCCAGTAGTGCTCTTCCAAGTCTTGATACGCAACCACACTTTATCCCATGTTGTCCCTACTGGAACATCTGGGAAAGTGAAATTGCCTATCTTGGCGCCGATAGTAGTGGTGGAAATGTAATTGGCACTGTAGTCTGCCGCATCTAACCATGGGTCGATTCCTACCCTAGACCAGCCATTCCAGTTCGTATCCACTTCCCTTCCAGAAACATCCAGCGTATCTGGATTGTCTGCAACAGCGGTGACCCTCACCTTTGATATGGACCAAGCTTCGCTATCGTGATTTGTCAGCGCTGAGCTTTGACGCAATGCGTCAGCGGTTGCACTGAAGAGGTCTTGGTCGCCTCCGTTAGGGCCAGTAGGATCTGGATATTCATCCCAATCTGTGTAAAGCCCTTGGTTTGTCAAAATGCCCACGTATAATTGATTAACCCTTAAAGCGCCTGACCATGTGGAGCCAACTTGTATCGCCCGCACACCCGCCTGTAAAGCACACATATCCGACCAAGCCCAAGCCGCGCCTGTGAGGGGATTCGTTGACCATTCACTGTAGTAAGTCTTGTACGACGGTGTCAATCCAGTTGTCACCCCGTAGCTACTTGCAGTCATCACCCCTGAGAGATGTATGCAAGCATAGTCGACGTAGATAGTGTCAGGAGTACCAACTGTAACCTTCTCGATTGCCATTTTAGCGTTGTTAATCTTGTCTCTTGTGTTCAGAAAATCGTAAACGTCAAAATCTGTTTGGGTTCCGTATTCAATATAGGATGGATCAGGAACCGGCTTCGGAGTTAGTCCTGTGAACGTTTTCCAGTGGGTTCCATTATACAAATGAATTTTTATTGAATCGTCGCCGAGAGGGCTCTGCCAAATTCTGAAGCGCACCACCACCCCCCCAGGTTCCGGATTCCATGTTAACCCTGCGGGAATACCTGCAAAAGTGAAGTTGCCTATTCTGTCACCTCCAGTGCTGGTGTAAATGTAATTCGAAGGATAATCTTCCTTATTCAACCACTCGGTGGTTCCCACTTTTGTCCAGCTATCCCAGCCAACAACTGCTATTCTACCATTAACATTCGCATCGAATGTTGTTGGGCCACCTGAGACACGTATGTAAGCATGGTCTACGCCGATAGTGTCAGGAGTGCCAACTGTAACCTTCTCGATTGCCATCATAGTGGCGTTAACCTTTGCTAGTGTGTTCAGCCAACTGGAAACAGGAACATTCACGTAGGTTCCAGGTGCAGTAGTGCTGGTTGGAGTAATCGTGAACGCCGTACTCCATTTTGTTCCGTTATACAGGTAAATGTTCATGTAGTCGTTGCCGTCGCCGCCGGTCTGCCAAGTTTTGAGGTACAACGTCACTGTGCTCCCTGTTATCCCTGCGGGAATATCTGCAAAAGTGAAGTTGCCTATTCTGTCACCTCCAGTGCTGGTGTAAATGTAATTCGAAGGATAATCTGCTGAATTCAACCACGGACTGTTTCTGTTCCAGCCATCCCAGCCCGAGGCTGCCACGAATGAAGAAACGTTTGCATTAAGTACAGTACAAAGCACAATCTGTACCTGTTCATCAGAAGCCACGGAGTATCCTGCTACAATGTTGACCCGCAACTTTTGTATGGTGAGATCTCTGCGTTCTGTAGGCGAGGACGTTAAGGCTGACGTTTCAATCTGATTATTATATGATGCTGAAGATGCCTGAACAACGCTACTGTCAGGATCTGCCGGCTCGTCCCAATCACCGGTAGCTCCAGCCCATCTTGTGTAGTTTTGGTCCACCTCCACCGTGGGTTGGAGGTGAATCCAAGCAGGCCACTGCCTGTAAGTTCCTTCGCCGTTAGGATTAATCGTAAGAATCCTTCCAGTCCAGTCATTGTAGGTTCCCTCGCTGTTAGGCCTAAGCACAACGGTGCTATTAGTCCATTCTTTCAAGGTGGTTACCGTTCCATCGGCGTTCGGCCTCATTGTCCTCGCTGTTTGTGGTTGCAGCGTAGGGTCGATGATGCCTGAAGGATCGACGAAAACTCTGGTGCTGCTGTCGCCACTCTGAGTAATCGTAACCATGCTGATCATGCTAACCAGAAGCAGAACTACCAAGATTAAGAAAGGTTTCTTCAAGATTCCCCTCTCTCCTCATTAAGAATGTAGTCAAAAAATGAATATTTTAAAGTTTCTACTAGCATTCTTATAGAGCGACTTACCCGTAGCTTTCGCTTAATGTGCCTTCGCACCGGGCTTTGGTTTTCTGAACTTTATCAAGTAAACAGCTGTGACCGCGACGATGGAGACGCTGGCAACGGCGACAACAAGTTCTACGGGTAATGATTGCCCGGCCAGCACTTTGAACCCACCTTTCATGGTAAACTTATTGTTAAGCTGATCTTCAATGGTTTCCTCGAGTACAGGGCTTGCTTCCGCCCATATTGTATAGTTGCCTGCTTCCAAGCCCTCCGTGTTCCATTCGAAGACAAGTGATGTTGTGAAGCCCGCTGAGAGGGTTACGTTCGTGGGGGTGCCGATGCGGGTGACGTTGTAGTAGGCGGTCACGTTGAAGTTTTCACTTATGGTTCCATTGTTTTTGACGGATACTGTGACGTTTACTTTCTCACCGGCGTACACCTCGCTTACGCGTTTAGTTACTTGGATAGGCGTGCCATCCTCGACTTCCATGGTGGTTACAGTTGCTTTAACGTCGGTGAGGGCTATATCGTGGATTATGTCCTTGTTATTGAAGTAGCCATGGAATGGATAGTGCTCAATTGGCCTTGCGGTCGGGTCGGTGAGCTTTGTGTTGTAGAGGTATAGGTCACAGTCGCCTATTGCAGTAACGTTAAAGGTTATCATGGCTAACGTTCCGCTGCCAGCTTCGGGCCAGTTAGGAGTTTCGGCTCCTATAGGGTCGACGAGTGTAACGTTTCCTTCTACAAGGCCGAGTGTCTCGTTGATTTTTGATACGAAATTCGTGTTTCCGAAGCTTGCCATGAAGGAGCCCTCAGTAATTTCTAGGACGTCTAGGAGTCTGGTGTCGTAGTCAAGTTTAAATTCCGAGCTGTGGAGGTTGGTTACGTTGAAGACATTTACGTTTATTGTGAAGTTCTTGCCTGGGACTAGATCTAGGTCGATTATTCTTTCTGGGTCTACGTAAAGCCTTGTGTGTCGAAGAATATTGCTGAAGTAGCCGTCGTATACATTGCGAGGTATCTCCTTGCTCTTATGGTTGGCAATTTCCAATGCGTCCAAGTCTAGAATGGTTTCGCCTATGGAGGTGACATTGAAATTAATAGTTAGTAGCGTTCCGCTTCCGTCCACTCCGTACTGTGCTCCGAAATCCATGGCGTGACTGTACCATACGTAGCCTAAGGTTTCGTTTATTTCCTCGTACATCTTTGTTGGGAATAAGGAGCCTTGAGTGACCGAGTTCACGTCTAGAAGGGTTGTGTTGTAAAATAGCATGATGTTATAACCATAGAGGTCAATGATGTCTTTGACATTTATGTTGACGGTGAAATCGGTGCCAGCCGTTTTGGTTGTGTCTATGATCCTTGGAGGGTCCACGTAAAGCGTAGCGGTTTGTCCATAAACTGGACTCACCGCAACCATGATGCCCATGTTAACCAAAAGAGAAATGATGATTATTTGGGGAGATTTATTCAATTTTCATCACCAAGGGTCGAGTATTCAGGTGTGAACATTGAATAAATTTAAATTTTGTTCCCATTCTATTGGGACTTCCCATAGTTTTTGCCTAGTTCGAACAGGTCGAGAGCGTCAACGTTGTTGTCTCCGTCGAAGCCGTCGAAGTTGCAGTCAGGATTCCAATTGGAATCTCCAAGCCTGGATCCGTAGGCGTTGCTTAAGACAGACAAGTCGGAAACGTTAACGGTTCGGTCATCATTCACGTCGCATAGGATGGCAGGAAAGGTGTTGTCGACGGTGTAGATTTCTCCGTAGACAACGCTTGCTTTAGCCCATATTTTATATGTGCCTGAGTCTAAAGCGGTCCATGTGAGGTTTATTGGGTACAATTGTCCAGGAGACAAACCAATTGGATCCGATTCATTCTTCCAGGTTAGGTCGGCGTACAATCTGACTATGACGCTTGTGTAGCTTGTTCCATGATTCTGAGCTACAACCTCGATGAAAACTTCTTCGCCTGCATCTACTGTGACTTCGGTGGGAATGACGCTAAATATAGCTACATCGTTGAGTTGAGGGATTTTGGTTGTCATGTAGCGAATGTCCCAATTGTTGACTCTCACCGTTGCCCAGATCGTCCATAAAGTTCCGTCCGCTGCGTGCATGATGGACGGCATGATGTCATCTTCCGTATTGCTGGTTAGCCTTATGATCTGGGTTGCACTGAATAAAGGCGGAGAACGAGTCTGATAATATATATCCGCTTGCCCGCCTACTTTATCCGAATCCCAGACAACCCATATTTTGCCATCGTTTGCGCTCATGACCGATGGATGCAAATTGAATATATCTCCCGAATCTGTGGTGACTTGGGTGGAACCACCCCACGTATTTGAAGCGGCGTCATACTTCTTGTACCAGATGTTTGAAGTTTCGGTTCCGATGACATTTCTTACCCAGACAAACCATATATTGCCGTACACATCCTGCGCGATCGATGGGTCCCGATCATTTGTTGTTGGGTAGTTGAGAAACTTCTCCGTTGACCAAGTCGCGCCGTTATCGCTTGAGTTCTTGTAGTAGATGTCGAAGTTTCCAGTTCTGTTCGCTGACCATGCGAGCCAAACCGTGCCGTCCGCTGTCTGCATGATTGAAGGGCACTCGTCCTCTTTTGGGTTTGCGGTTAGGTTTTGTTCCTGTGACCAAGTCGCGCCGTTATCGCTTGAGTTCTTGCAGTAGATTTCATAGTTTCCGGTTCTATTGGTTGACCAGACAACCCATATTTTGCCATCGTTTGCTTGCATGATCGATGGTGATATGTCGGCGTTTGTATCCTCGGTTAAGTTCTTTTCTGAAGACCATGGATGCACTTTGGATGAATCGTGGACTTTGTAGAAGATATCGGCGTTACCAGTTCTGTAGGAGTGCCAAGCAACCCAGACTTTTCCGTCGCCCGCTTGGGCTATTGAAGGGTTCGAATCAATTTCATTATTCCAAGTGAGCATCATCTCGGGCGACCATTCGTATCCATAGCCAGGGGGTATGGCTATGGTCATAATGAGTAAGAATGAAAGTAACGCCATTACTCTGGAGATTTTCTGTCCCACATTCATTCCTCTGAGAAGACGAAGACAAAAAAATTGGGGGTTGCGCGCATGTGCACGCTCTGAGTTTTCTCTTGACTTTTGCGTCTATGAGACTCTGAATTTGGTGGTCCTTGTCCTTCCATCAACCCACGTGGTGCCGACCAAATAGCGGCATGTTGCTTGCACGACGTACGAGCCTTTTACCCAATTGGTTTCATATTGCCCTGGACTACAATCTGTGGCAGTGTTGAAGCGGTGTTCAGCTAAGTAGCTTCCTTCTGGAAATGTGTATGTACTCGTTTCAAATGACGCTACTATGACGCCGTCTCTAGTTATGGTGAATTTGACCTTAACCTTTACGGATCCACCAGTTAGGCTCTGAACATCGGCGTAGAGCGGGTTGAAATGGGTATCCTTCCTCCACCATTCTTCTTCTGGGGGCCAGCTAGTCTTTATGTTTCTGAATTCTGGGAATGCATCGATTATGTCGGCTCTCAGTCCTCTTGGCGGAGTGACTTTGATCGTAACTGAAGCTCTGCCTTGGATGCCCATGTCGTCAGTTATAGTAAGTCTAACCGTGTAGATTCCCACAGATGCCCAAGAGTGCTCTGAGTGTGGTGTGGGCATTCCCCAGTGGTCGTAGCTGTATTCCGTAGTTCCGTCGCCGAAGTCCCAGTAGTAGCTTACGATATAACCGTCTGGGTCTGGGTCGTAGCTAGCTGCGGCAGAGAACGCTACTGTTTCACTAATCTCCGGGGTCAGTAATGAAGCTTCAAGGATTGCTACGGGCGCCGCCTTCAAATTGTTGAAGAGGCCGGGTATTACCTCATGGTCGATATTTCCGCCTGCAGGGTCGACGAGATTAGTGTCTACTAGGTCTAGGATGGTCCCACCGATACCAGTAACATTGAACCCGATGGTTGCCAATGTTCCGCTTCCAGACTTCCCAGAATAGAAGTATGGTGAGCTCCAGCCAAAGATGAGACAGTACGATACATAGCCTAAGTCATTGTCTATTTTGCTGTTCAACACTATTACGGGACCTCCGGGCATTGGGCCGATTGCCCCTTCAAAGAAGGCACCTTTGGTGATTACAGTGGCCTCTACAATGGCTGGATCATATGCGAGGTTAAGCACGAAGCCTGTGAGGCCGGAGACATCTGTCACGGTTACGTTAACATCGAACAGGTAGCCTGGCGTCTTCTCATAGCCAACAACTGTGGAAGGTTCCACGGAAAGGGTGGTGAGCTGAGCGTAGGCTGGACTCAGATTCGCTGTGGCTGTGATGAAAAGCGACAGAGTTAGAAGCAACAGAATAGAATTTCTCAGTTTTTTCATTTACTTCTCCTCCTATTAAGGATCTCCTCTTGCTCCCCAGTTGTAAATAATTAGTATACCATCTTTGGCGGACACCCAGTTGTCTTCGACGACGTCGGCTCGTCCTCTGTGCCATTTAGGCTCACCTGGATGGGCATTCCAGTCTAGGAGTACAAAACGGAAGTCTCCAGGGTATACGATTCCATCATTGTTTGCGTCGCCTGGCACTGGTAATATGTCGTTAACGGCGTCTGCTGTTTCATCCGCTACGGTTTTTGGGTCCTCACCATAGCTTGCAACTCTTTCAAACATGACTCCTACTTTGTCCTGCACTTCTTGGGCTTTTAGTAAGACAGGATCTGCTCTTCCGTTGTTTGCAAGTGTGTTACTGAATCCGCTGAACCAAACGTCTTCCGAGAGATGTTTGCCATCTCGCGTTGATCCGAAGGCTATATCAGTCTTTCTGCTAGGCATAATGCCATCGTAGATGAAGTAATCACCTAGTATTGAAACGGGTCCGTGTGGAGGGTTTACTGGTTTCCTAGGAATTGGGCCGACAGCCGAGGTAGGTATGTAGTTATAGGGCCGTGGCTGGTTTATCCATCTCAAGAATGTCCATGCTTCACCAGCTCTACCTTCGTTCTCGGCTCGTTGGCTGACCCCAAACAGATGGTTGAATGTAACACATGTGGAATTTTGTGGGTATGTTCCTCCTGCAGCCACCATGCTTGGTCCAATTGGCACTGGCACAACTCGTATATTGTCACTGAAGTATGGCTCTCCAATAGCGTCTCTTATGTAGTTGAACCATGTTGGAATTACCACCATAGCTATTCTATGCTCCGCCCAGCCAGACCAATAGATGTCAGGAAGTATGTCGGGATCGTATGACGCATCGGCTGGGTTGGCGACTTTATTGTCGTTAAGACTTTCGAAGAGCTGAAGGGCTTGAACTCCTTCGACACTATTGAATACCGCTTGGGGGACTCCATATGTTCCGCCAGGTAGTTCTCCCATAAGGTCCAAGAATTCTCCTTTGTTTGACCAGAGCAAATTCATGAATTCGTAGCGTTTTTCTTCATTACCATTTATGTAGGGCATGAAACCGCTTACGTAGATCGCTCCAGCTTGCCTCGTTGTTACTGCTCTAGCTACCGTCCTCAACTCATCCCAGTTTGTTGGCGGGCTGTAAGAACCCAACAGAGCCCTGTCGTATACCAGCGCGTGAGAGTCGATTTCAGTGGGGTAACCGTAGATAACACCCTTGTAGGTCGATCCCTCTACCGCTGGGATGTAGAAGTTCGCCACGTCCGCTTTAATATCAGAAGGGACATTTTCGGTCAATATGGGGTCAACAAGTTTACCAGCAGCATACTCAACAGCAAATCTAGGCAACCACATTCCGTGTACAGATATAATATCTGGGTCCTGACCCAATAGGTGCAGTCTAATGATCTCGTCAAACAAGGCATCGAACTCTATGGCAGTATGCTTTATTGTGATTCCAGGGTATTCTGCCTGGAACTTCGGAATAACTTGGTCCCAGTAGAGTTTTTCGTGGGGTTCAGCGAAAAATGTCAGCATTTCTATTTCAGCAGGGTTAGCAGCAACAGGTATAGGCAAGTATGTTAACGGCAATGTGCTCAACAGTAGCAGCATTAGTAATGGTATAGTCTTCTTACTTGGTTTCGTTTTCTTCATTCTCCTCTCTCATATAGCGAAACGATGGTTTTCGCTATAATTTAATGAATCCCAAGCGCTATAAATCTGTTTCTGCTCACAAAAAAGGCTTATATTAGCTTACGAAGCATTAAGAATGAAGAGAGGGGACACCGTGAAACGGTCACGCGTTCCATACATTTTTCTAATACCGTTTTTTTTGAGCTTTTTGATATTCGGGGCATTCCCCTTGGGTTTCGCTTTCTATATTAGCTTCACTAATTGGCAGTTCAGACCCCCAATTTGGGGAGGTCAGTGGGTCGGCTTAGAAAATTATGCAAGAGCATTCAGTGACAAGGACTGGATGCTAGCCCTACAGCACACCTTCACATACGTATTGTATGAACCAGTCACCATATTTATAGGGCTTGTCTTAGCCTTGGTTCTAAATAGCGCCATTAAAGGTAGATCAGTGTTCAGAACGATTTTCTTCCTTCCAGTTGTCACTTCAACAGTCGCAATAGCCTTCGTGTGGACTTGGCTCTACGACTACGAGAGAGGCCCATTCAATGCCATATTAAGGCTGTTTGGTTTGCCTCCCCAGACTTGGTTAGCTCCCCAAAACGCCC
>Ga0315310_10002200_pt1 | contig 12252 bp, 5 predicted proteins | sample TDP5_MG_FD_203630 | JGI IMG/M metagenome (GOLD analysis project Ga0315310, IMG submission 203630) | Freshwater sediment microbial communities from Lake Towuti, South Sulawesi, Indonesia - TDP5 | ecosystem: Environmental > Aquatic > Freshwater > Lake > Sediment | place: Indonesia: South Sulawesi... | reverse complement strand
AGAATTGGTTGTTCGGTAGTTTTCATAAGCTCCTTCTCACGCTCAGATGTCACCACTATCGTTAGTCCTGCAAGTTCACTTAGGCCTCTTGCTATATCGATGGATCGCTGCAGACTTCTTCCACCAGGTTCGATTATTATGACAGCCGATTCTTTATCCAAAAGGAGCCTTGGGCCATGAGCAACCTCCTCCACCTCGAAACCTTCTGAATGAATACGTACTGCTTCTTTTACCTTTAAGGATGCTTCGAGGGCTGTGGCCCAGTTTGGGCCACCGCTTACAAAGAAGATCATACTCATGTGGTAGCATTGCTCAGCTATGGCCTGTACTTTCTCATCGTTCTTTTTTAGGAAGGATTCTACCATACCACCTACGGTGCTAAGTTGCGCTTCAAGCCGACGCGCCAAATCTGCCGTTTCTGGGTTAAGTTTTGCGCACTGGATGGCAAGCATATGAAGGGCCACCAGCTCAGTAACGTAGCTTCTGGTCATCGGTCCGGCGCGGTCTCTTCCTCCAGGCGTGATGATGACATCGTCAGAAAGATTCGCTGTCGGGCTTTGCGGAATCCCGGTTATGGTTGCTGTATATGAACCGTTGTTCTTGGCAAAGGACATCGCTTCGACGGTAGCCTTTGTGGTTCCGGTATGGGAGATTGAGACGACGCACGCTCCGCTTAATGCCTTCGCCGGAACATAGTGACATAGCTCAAACGAAGGAAGAGCTTCAGATGGGGCTCCGGCAATGTTCAAAATGGCATATCGCCCTGCTAAGGCAGCGAAGAACGATGTGCCACAACCGATGAAGAAGATTCTTTTAGGTTCCGTGTCGACGATTTTAAGGGCGATCTCCTCAACTTTTTTTCTTTGCGATGACATGGTTTCCATAATCATCTCTGGTTGGCTATAGATCTCCTCGAACATGCAATATGGATGCCCAGACCTAACCTCTCTCTTAAAGGGTATGGGGCTCTTCTGGTTCATGCTTTACACTCATTCCAACTAAAACTTATATAGTTTTATCCACAGATCGATGAAAAATAGAAAAGGATTAGATTGCCATGAATGGAAAACGGGTCGAAATTGCCGGCATAGGTCATATGGAAGTTATTGATTGTATAGTTCATGGAAAAGCCCCCTACACGGTTGATGAACTTATGCATTGGGGGGAGGAGGTTACCCTAAACCTATGTGGGGCAGGCTCTCTGGGTTACTGTTTCCAAGCTTTATCAAAGCTCGGTGTCAGAGTAGGATTAGTAGGCGACGTGGCAAATGACCCATTAGGCAAGCTTCTAATTGAAATCTTTAGGGAATGCGGCATTGATGTGAGCAGAGTTGGGTTAATTGAAGGCGCCGTGACGCCCGTAGCCCTTTATCTGCTTCTTTGGGGTAACAAAAAGAGGCCGTTGCTCCGAACTAGTAGGCCAAAGGCTCCACCTTGGAGAACAAGCTTTTGCCAAGAGGATTTGGATTACATTGCCCAAGCCAAAATACTTATGGAGAGCGGTTACCTTCACAATCCAAAGGTATGGGGAAAGCCAACCGTAGAAGTCTTCAGATTCGCCAAGGAACATGGCTTAACCACATGCCTTGACCCTCAATGGGCTTCGACACTGCCTCCTAGAAAATGGTTGACAGCCTTCGATAACCTTCTAACCTACGTAGATGTCCTATTGCTTGACGAGGCTGAAGCCTGCAATATTGCAGGCTGCGGTTCTGTAGAGGAAGCCTCCGGAAAACTAGTTGGCCTTGGTCCACGAATTGTAGCGGTCAAGATGGGGGAGAACGGCTGTCTGGTACAAGAGGGAGCGAGGACAGTGCACATACCGAGCTTCAGATTGGAAAACGACAGAATCATCGACGCGATCGGAGCTGGAGATGCTTTTGACGCCGGTTTTCTGGTAGGTGAACTGGAAAACTGGGATATTGAGAAAACGGCAAGATTTGCCAATGCAGTTGCGTGCTTTAGCCTTCTTGGTCCAGGAGGATCGTCCCAAATTCCATCGAGAGATATGATTGAGAATTTTCTGATGAAAAAGAAGAAGTGAAATGTTTTCTTAGAGCCGGTGCTCATGGATTAAAGTACGCGTTTGCATGAATCGGCAGAACTATCTTAGAATGGCAGGGTCCACATGGATTTTAGCACCATTACTAATGCTACCGATAGAGTTAGCACAACCGCTCCCCCAAGATATATACCGCCTGCTATCACAGGCCGAGAGTCTGTCCACCATTCTGCGCCGCGTCTCCAAGCGATCATCTTGCCGACGATTCCGCCTACCAAGACAGTAATACATGTCGGCAAAGGTGTCATTAGGCCAAGAACTGAAGAAATCAGAGAGAAGGGGATGTTCAGGAAGGTGCATGCGACATGCAAGATTCCTCCTAGTGCAAACGAGCCAATGATCAACTGTGATGCTAATCCCACTCCAACTTGCCCAGTAATCCATAGAGACCTGTTTATCACGCTGACAGGCCAGAAGATGGAAACAGCTGGGTACATCGATGAGGGAATAGGTGACATCTTCCAGAAAAGTCCCATATAGACGTAACTGAAGATCCAGGCTATTGGTGTCACAAGTATATAAGCCTTAATCCAGCTTGTGAAGGAGGTTTTGGTCAGGTCACATACCTTGTACCATCCGGCACACCAGCCTCCCCCACCAGTCACAACCTGGCCGAAGGGCATAAACCATATATCTACGCCTTTATAGCCTGATGCTAATAAGACTGTTTCGTTCACGTATGGAATGGTCATCCACATTCCTGAGACAGCCAATGCCCTGCCAGCTAGAATAGAAGCTAGGAAGCCCCATCCAAATATTAGAAGTGCGATTAGATACCAAGGAAACTTCGTGAACCATGCAAATATGGCAAAGGGTATCGTGTAAGCACCGAAATATGCTGGAAGAATGATCTTGAGTGGAAGAATGCCTGTCTCTCTTAACATTGCTGGAATCCTCATCAAGCTTTTGAAGGCTCTAATCAGAATGCCTGATTTGAGAATGAAGGGAACCAAGGCTCCTGCAAGAGCCAGTCCTATTTGCGGGAAAGCCCAAAAAGATAAGATCGATCTTTGAAACGCCCATGTAACATCCATTCCAGGCCTCCAATCTGGGAATAAGTGATATCTGAAAAGAATGTGGTTCCCGATAAAGTAAGCGACAAAAGAACCCAGAAAGATACTCACGACAATGTTAAGCGGTAAAATTAATCCACTCGCGAAAGCGAATACATCCGTTCCTATACCTAAGGATGCCCCTGGTAGAACCAATTCGACGGAACGATTGAGGTCTAGCCAAGGGATGGGCAAAATTGTGATCCTAAACTCGGTAGTAAAGGGTACGAAGTAAAGGACCGTTGCGTATACGGCTGAGAAAGCCGAAGCTACCATTAGGAGTGTAATCTTACGCTTTTCCCTCTCTGCCAAGGCTATACAAGTCTCAGCGGCCACTACCTGAGCTGGAAAGGGAAGCTTCTCCTCAACTGAGTAGAGTTGGTAGCATATGAAGCCCATAAATGGATCCGCTATTCTCCAACTTACAAAAAGTACCGTGCCCAGTATGAAGGAGGGAATAATCCAGTCTGGGTAAAAAAAGGTTCTCTCTATTAAGACGGGGGAGACAGGCGGAGGTGCGTACCAATCGGGAATAGCTAATGGCAATGGAATTCCAGTATCTGGCGCCGAAAAGGCCCATGTAACCGTGGCGAGAGATCTGAAGTACAATTGCTGAATCAAATACAATGCTAAAGTGCTTCCCCCGGCGATTTGGGCGAGGCTCCAGATCACGAAGATCTCCTGCTTGGTTAGGCGACCGCCTGAAAGTACAGCTATCTCTGAGACTATAAGCACCGCAACATAGCCTAGTTCGGAAGAGCCAAAAGCGCCTAAGGCAATTCCGGAGACGAGACTAGCGAATATTGTCGCCGGCATCAATACAGCGGCGCAGTAGATAAGACCGAGAGTGGAACGCCATGTCAGGCCACTTCTATACTCTTCAGCAACTTCTTTACTCAGCTTGAATCCCTCGCATTGTTTCTATTGATATAGCTTTATACTTACTTTTTTCTGAAGGAGCAAGTGTGCGCCAATTCAAGAGCTGTTTTCTCACAGCGTCTAGGAATTTCCTATTTGATGAAATCCATTCATCCATTCTGCCGGTTTTCCTTGATAAGTGTAAATGGGCTCTCCAAACTTCCTTCTCGTTTACGGCTATGATTTCGGTGGTTTGATTAATTCCAGCTGGGAATGGGGCGATGTGCAAGGTTATTACAAGAGATTTTGCAGGAAATCCCCCAAATGTGGTTATCCTTTTTTGAGAATCTATCGTGGCAAATGGAGCTACAGGAGACTCTTCTCTATAAGACATGAAGTATTCTCGAAAGAACTCAAGGCATCCATCTGCATCTTCTTCAGAGCTAAAGACAAACGGGACTGGAATATCCCACTCATCGCCTAATGGATGAGTTGTGATCTTCCATTTCCTTTCAAGTGACGGAGTTACAAGCCTAGACGCCTTCATGAGAGGGTAAATACTTGACACCATGACGACAGCCACTATTAAGCCCAATGTCTGAAGAACAAACATTGATGAATAATTGGGATGGAATTGCTCGGGTAAAGCTGCTGCCGCATAAAGGAAGTTACCGCCCACTATCCCAATCACGTATCCCATGACTGAGCTTAAGAAGGCGAAGGCCAATGCTTCCGAGAGAAAAATAAAGGATACGGTTCTCGGAGACAACCCTAATGCACTATATATGCCAATCTCCTTCATTCTCTCGTAAACAACTCCTAGCATCAGGTTGAGAACCTCTAGAGCTACTATCGTAACTGGTAGAATCGCCAACTCATATCCTGCTGTGGCGTATCCCCTTGCTGTGGAGAAGTATTCAACTGGAACATTCTTGCCTACTTTTTCCGCAGCATAGATTACCACGGTCCTCTCCATCGCTAGGTTATACGAGGCTGAGCCAATGGTATTCTTATCAAGAAGCAAAACGACCACCGTGTATGGTCTACCATCATGTTCGAGTAACCACTCGTACGGAACATAGAGTGTTTCATATGGATACAAGTGTTTTGGCTCATCTGCACCAGCTAAAGGATCAAATGGCGCGTTGCGGTATCCATCTAGATCAATGAAATATTTGACGTCTTCATTAACTATGCCTGTAACTGTCATTGGATAAGTTCCAATATGAATTACATCTCCAACATCGGCGCCTATCGATCTAGAAAGATCTGAGCTTATTATACAGACATCTTTTTCACTTTCTATAAACCATCTTCCTTTGACCAAGGCAGAGGTCCATCCAACCAGTTCACCTTCTGCTGCAGTAAGACCATAATATCCTCGGATCAGACTGCGTCCAGTAGGGCCGTCAACAGGATCGCCGTATCCTCGTGTCAATCTAGGCGGGTATGCCCATGCCCTCGGAAGAACAATCCCGATTGATCCAAATTTTGCCTCAAGATAGTCTACATAGTTGATGTTCAACTCCCCAAAGTCGATATTTCTAGCAAAAAGACCAGAATACTGAGCTTCTCTTATCTGCGTGAAGCTTCTTACTGTTAGCACATTAACCGTGGATGTGAACATTACTATGGCTGAAGCCATCAAGACCAAGGTTGCCAACGTAAGTCCAGATCTAACCGGTCGGCTCCTCATCTGCAAGATGCCCAGCTCCAAAGAAGATGAAAGGGCGCCAGCTCGTCCCATACTGACGAAATGTTTTCCGAGGACCCGTTCACTTAAATCTTTTAGAAAAAGACTGACCCCTGATCCTATGAAGAATAGGGCTATTCCGCTAAAGATGAGAATAAGAAGGCCGAATATGACTGCGTACATGTTTTCAGCCAATAAGAAGCCTGGGTGGAAGTATGTAAGGATGAGTAGTGTGATTCCTCCAATTATGCCCATGGCTAATGCCCTTTTCCTACCCGAAGTGAAGCTGAAGAAAAGCCTTTCTCCGAGAAATGAGAAGAGGGAAAGGAATAGAAATACATAGATTGTTGAATATTCAACAGAGGTTATATTGTTCCTTAAGGAATCATAGACCTGTCTTTCTAGAGACCATGCTGAAATAATGTTGCTAGCATATTCATCATATTCATAATGTCCCAGAGCTTGATCAGCGTCATCTAACCTCTCTTTGGCAAAGAGATGATGCATATCTGCTTCTGTGTAAACGTTCTTTCCATGAAGTGTTTCCCAACGGTAATTGTTAATGAGGAAAAGTTCTTTGCAGATCAAAAGGGGCGTGAATAGTACATTTAGGTTTTCTCCTTCACCGATTGTGTAGCCAAGTCCCTCCAAAGGATTATTGGCGGTTCCTTTATGAAGGACCGCTATGGGAGACAATCGACCGGGGACGATTATCTCTATGGGAATTCGTGGCGGGACAAAAAGCATCATGGCACCTTCCTCCTCGGCGTAGCCAAACTGGTCAGTAACGGAGTGAGTCCTCACATCGTTTATTGTAGATGCCAGAGAAATGGACTTCGCCACAAAACCTGTCCCTCCTGCCCCATGTGCTACTTCAATTGAACCCATTCCGAGTCTTTCTGTTACTGTCGCTTCCGTGCCCCTAATGCCATGCAACACTATACTACCACATCGAAAGGCTACTAGAGGGTATGGGTACCTCCTCGTTCCTTTGAATCCCGGCATATTTCCTACTAATGTAAAGCGATTCGGATACACTTGGCTTCCAAATTTTCCAAGATCGGGGGCGTAGAGAATTTGTCCAGTTTCTTCGCTCACCCGGAACGGCCTTAGATTATATGAGTGTAAGATTGCCAAACCTGTTGTCGAAAAGACGCCCTCATTGTCAGCTGTCTCAAACCACCAGGCGCGATAGTAAAAGCCTAGGAGTTCGCTTGAAACCTCGACTATTGCATGTGGGATGGGTTTGTAATATCCAGTTTCCATATTGTACTCCACAACTTGTCCGGTAAGTCTGCAGAAAGGCACCCCTTGTGTAGGATTTAGATCCTTCCATGTTAGGATGGAATCTGGACTTAGATCCGTCATGGAGATGTCGTAGAGGTTGCAGAAGATAAATTCAAGTTGAGGTCTTAGATTTGCCAGATCTCCCATCCTTTCATACGCATCCAGAGGAGTATAACGATACTCATACCTTGAGTTGAGCGTTCCAAATGTAATATGGCGCCATTCACTTGCTCTAACGAGCCAGAAGGCTTCCGCATCTGCAAGAAAACTCCCAGGTGCAAAAGAGTCCCAATTCATCGTAAATATTTCGTTACCAGCAATTTCCCATGTCTTTCCATAGATGTCGTTCCAAGATTTCTTCATCTTATCTATAAAGCCGTCTGGACCAAAATAGGCGGTCTTTCCCCACTCTCCAAGAAACCCCATCCTTTCCCCACTCAGAGAAAGATAATGATAGCCATAACCTGAGGGGAAAGTTCCGATGCCTGTTCCTTCTGGGCAAATATCAATTCCTAAAAATAAAACGATCCCTTCTCCAGCTGATGGATTTTCCGGAAGTACCTGCGGAAAGGCATGTTCTAGCAATAGTCTATCCACAAACTCTCTAGCTCCTGCAATGAATTGTCCGTAGCCAGAGAAGGCGATAAACATGATTGATCTTTTATGATCTGTTTGGGAGAAGAATCGAGCCAATTCCAAGAGAGCAGAGATCCCGTAGGAGTCTGTTGCTCCTTGCGAAAGTCCCGGAACCACATTCCAAGCATCATAGTGTGCAAAAATCAAGAGCCATTGTTCTTTTAGTTCCGAACCGGGAGAGAAACCTATCACATTGGCAACCTTTGCAGCCTGCCACTCCATTTTTGAAATCAATTTGGCTTTGATCTCTCCTCCGTTTTCATTGATGAGATTCAGAATTTGGTTTGCATTTTCACGTTTAATGTAGACTCTCGGCATGTATAGCGGAACGGAACGAAGATATTTGACTTCGGACTCTGCTTCCGTTGTATCCTCCGGTTCAATGAAAATAACAGCTTTGGCGCCGAGCTCTGCAGCTTTAAGCCAGTTATCCCAACTGTTGAAATCCATAAGGACGAGGCTGCCGTTGACTACGTGACCATTATAGTGCCCATAATTTCCTTGGCTTGCGTAAAACAGAGCACCGCTTAAACCATCGGACGGTGTTGAAGATAGTTGGACAGAATTTGGGAGAAGCGAATATGCTGGACATGAATATATTTCGTTGCCATTCTGTGAATATATATGGACCTCAGCGCCCATGTCAACTGGAACAGTCAGATTGTACCATTGATACTGGACATCAGTCAGATTGAACTCTCTGAATTTGTTGTAGATGTATTCTTGGGCTTTGTAAAAACCTGGATAGCCAGACACTCTCGTCGAACAATTTAAGGTGAAGAAGCGGACATGTCCGTCTATCCTATTGAGGTCGATATAGTTCCCTCTTAAGATATCATCGTATGACAAGGCTTCTGTTATTATCAGGGATTTAGCTTCTGTCAAAGACGGAGAAATCTGCCAGATTAGTGTTGAAATCAAGATACATAGTGGGATAGAGATCCATGGTCCGCGCATGATACCACAAAACTTATTAACATATCACCAAATATAGGGTTTTCGGTGTAGACTATGGAGAAGGAAAAAGTTCTAGAAAAGTTTCCATTGACAGCGGTCATCGTAGGCTTGGTACTGGAGTTCTGCTTCATAGCGTTCTTCATGGTTTGGCAATGGATGGTCGGTGGTTATTCACCATACAGCAGAGACCCGAGTAGTGTCGATCCTTTAGCTGACGTTGGAATCTTCATAGGCTTTCTAATATTGTTGACGGCGTTAATGGGATTGGTTGGCAAGAGATTAGGTCCTAACACAGCAACCATCTTGTACGTCTGTTCCCTAGCTGCTTGGCCAATGGCATATTACGGGGTTATGGTGCCGGACACAGCGCTTCTCGCTAAGGTATATCCAGAGTATACTAAAATCGTTCCCAGTTACTGGTATGTTCCTGCGGAAGAAGCTAGCAAAATAGTAGTTGGAGGCGCCTTAAACGTGTCTCTTTGGACCACACCGCTATTCTATTGGGGCATTCAACTTCTTTTGTGGCACCTATCTTTTGTATTTCTGGCCTTAATCTGGAGAAAACGATTACTCGATGTTGAAAGATTACCGTTCCCGACTGCCATGCCTATATATGAAACCATCAATGTAGCAAAGGAATCTGAAAAGGGTGTCTTCAAAGAAAAAATGCTATGGGCAGGGTTCGGACTTGCATGGGTACTCTACATATGGGACATACTTCGCGTTGCTTCCCGAGGCGCGATACCTAGGATACCCCTCTACGCAGCCGCATGGTTCGACTCCACGAGGCACTTAGACATAACGCCAGCCACAAAAACTGGGCTAATCGGCACATTCAATCTACCCATATTCTTCGGGTTCTTCTTCCTGCCTCTTGACATACTATTTACCCTGTGGGTTACGCAGCTTTTCTTCTATGGGATTTTGCCAGCAGTAGGCATGGCTGCAGGCGTCTTCCCGGATGTATCCGCTGAAGGGCCGAGCGCTATACGCTGGGGCATCAGAGATTTCTGGTGGGTTCAGGCGGATGCCATATTCTCAGGCGTTGTCTGGGGAATAGGTATATGGACTCTCTGGGCGGGCAGGGATTATCTAAAAGATGTGTTCAGATCTATACGGGGTAAGAAGGAACTTGACGAACCAGTACTATCATATAAATTGTCTATATTATTGCTCATCGTTTTTCAAGTGATACTATTCCTAATAACCGTTGCCGCGGGGAGCAGTATTCCAATGATGATTCTATATTGGCCGTATATGATAATAGCGGTCACAGCATTTACTAGGATCAGAGCTGAATTCTGGGCGATGGGATGGGGTCCATGGTTCTTCCACCATACACATTGGTGGGCGTACTCTTTCATCGATGCCGGCACTAACAAAACCACAGAAGCCTTTGTAACTACTTATTTCGTCATGGATCCGCTATATACTCTTGGACCTCCTCAAGGAGACAGCTACGGTAGTGTTCTAGACGCCTTCAAGGTCAGCAAGGAAGTAGGCGGTAATGACAAATGGTCCCTTTATGCATTCATATCTGCGTCCATCATTGGACTGATATTCGCCATCTCGTTCAGGCTTCTATGGGGATCGGCTGGTTTCCCCGTAGTCGACAATGGGAACGGACAATCAGCATATAGCCAATTCGTATCCCATGTGGTCTACCAAGGGGCACCTGAAGAAGTCTTCCAAAAACCTGAAAACTGGGTCTTCGGAATAATACTTGCAATCGTCCTGGGATTTCTGAAAGCTAGATACATCTGGTGGCCACTGAACCCTGTAGGAATGGTCGGTGCGCTCGGTGGATGGGTGATGCCAATTACATTCTTCTCAGTCTTCGGGTCATGGGTCTTCAAATACGTGACAATGAGAGTCGGAGGTACGGCTCTACATAGAAGAATGCTGCTGCTATGTGCAGGCTTCATTGGAGGCTACTTCTTAAAGGAACTTATCGGGTTCCTCGTCGGAATGGCAGTGGGCTTACCAAATATCCCGCCACCAACTTAGGCTACCCACACCCTTTCTTTTTTGTGAAATTCACAGGCTTCAGGTATCCATGCCAGCAAGCGAACCAAACAGATAGACTTATATATTTTCACCAAAAGAATAATGACCCAGGAGAATAATGTCATGTCTAAACAATTATTATTAGAATTTGAACGGGGCGGTCAAGTAACTGCCACATTATTAGAAGATGAAGCGCCGAAAACCTGCAAAGCAGTCTCGGCTTCTTTGCCAATTGAGAATAAAGTGATTCATGCCAAGTGGGCGGGGGACGAAATATTCTTTGACGGCTTCCCCCTTCATGGAGAATTGGAGTATGAAAACGCAACTAACGATATAAAACCGGGAGACGTAGCGGTCATATCTACGCAAGCGTATCTTCCTTCTCTAGGAAAGGGAAAAACGTCCTTCTGCATATTCTATGGTAAGAGCCGCCCGAGAAAAGCCGTTGACGAAACAGTTGACGTCAACGTTTTTGCAAGGATAGATGATATTGAAAAAATAACTGAAATCGCGAGAAGAGTGAGATTCAGCGGAAGCGAAAAAATCCTAATAAAAGTCAAGCCATAATCCAGAGCGAATCCCTACTACAATACTGTTACCACTGAGATTTTACAAAGAGTAGACAAAGGATTCTCCAGACGTGTTAATACTAGTATATTTTTCCAAGTTGCATCAGAAGTCCCCATCAGGCATTTTTGAATTGAGGCATATATGGGGCATGTGCGGCAAGTAGTTCTTCCAGTATTTTATCAGCCGCTTTTAAGGAGTGAACGTAAGGGCATGCAAGTAAAGCCTGAAGAAGCACATTTTTATCACCGCTCAAGGCTGCATCAACCGTAAGCTCTTGCCAATTCAAAAGATGCAATATTAACCCTAAAATGCTCTTCGGCATGCTGCCCACACATAAAGGTTTCGCCCCACTTCCGTCGACTACAGCCGGAACCTCAACGATAGCTTCACTGGGCAAGTTCCAGATAGCTCCTTTGTTTGGGACATTGACGATAATTTCTTCTCCCCTGCTACCAGAAATATTCGCCATCACCTGTATTGCCAGATCACCATGCCCACTGCCAAATTTCTCAAGAGGTTTTTTCCCGTCAGCAATTAACTCAAAGTTCCTGAATCGTTCATCCATCCCTTCCTCGAATTCTGGCAAGAACTTCCAGTCTTGCGACCTTGATGCCATCAATTCATCGTGAACCCAGTACATGAGACCATGGCCAGGCGTAACCGGCAGACATCCATATATCTTCAGAAGTTTCAGTCCAAATAGTGGATCCGACCAATCCTCAGCGTGATAGGGCGCAGAGCCCCACCCCTTCGGCACAGCACTTTTGTTACCAGTCTCCAATAATTCTTCAGCCCTTTTTCTCAAAAGGGGATAACCATCCTTACCCTTAATCAACAGCTGTAGAAGCCACGTGTTATGGTTAAGTCCGCCAGTTCTCACCTTTATATCCTCGCGTGGAACCCTCAGTATACTAGGTAGGACTTCTGACCAAAGCCATATGGCGCCATCGCCGAGGCTAATAATCTTGATATCTGTGACACGGCGTACGGCGTCGGCGACGAAGTTTGTTGGATTCACGTAATTAACAACCCAGGCATCTGGGCATAGTTTCTCCATAGTATTGCAGTAGTCAAGCATGACTGGGATTGTGCATTGCGCCATAAAAGTTCCACCTGGACCAGCGGTTTCC
>Ga0315310_10002198_pt1 | contig 12261 bp, 8 predicted proteins | sample TDP5_MG_FD_203630 | JGI IMG/M metagenome (GOLD analysis project Ga0315310, IMG submission 203630) | Freshwater sediment microbial communities from Lake Towuti, South Sulawesi, Indonesia - TDP5 | ecosystem: Environmental > Aquatic > Freshwater > Lake > Sediment | place: Indonesia: South Sulawesi... | reverse complement strand
GGGGAATCAGCAGGTAGGCGAGCGCAAAAACCGGCGTGAAGCGGCCGAAGGAGAGTACCAGGAGCACTAAAGCGGACGCCCCGGCGAAAACGCGCCGCCAGTCGCGGCCCAGCGCCCAGCCCGCCAACGCCAGGAGCAGCGGCACAAAGCCGACAAAGAGGGAAGGGAAATAGGGCATGTTTCGGCAGTTCAACACCAGTGTCCACAGCGATGGGCCTTCGAGCGCTGAGCCGAACAATGCGGGGATCGCAAGCTCCAGCAAAAGGAGTGGATGAAACGACCAACTGGTCGTTTCGTTGAAGGGTAGCCCCTCGGTTCCGCGGCGCGCATGGCTCAGAAGGTCCAGAGAGGGCAATAACTGGACGGCGGAAAGGGCCAGCATGAGGCCACCGACCAAGGCGAAGCTTGCAACCAGGCGTAGGTTCGCTGTGGCCAGCGGCCGCCGAAGGCTCCCGGCGATGAAAAGCGCGTAAGCAAGTGAAAGCCCGAAGGTGGCAATCAAGGTGAAGGGCTCGGCGGCGAGGAACTGGAGGGCGAAAACCAAGGTGAGGAGAATCCAGGGACGCCGGGAGCGACCGGCGAGCGCGCGGTCAGTCAGAAGCAAGGCCCAGGGAATCCAGGCTGCGGCTGCCGCGTGGTTATAAAAGTTGCCCAAAGAGAGGACCGGGCCGCTGAAGGCGAAAACAAAGCCGGCCAAGAACGCCGCCGCGCGGCTCTCGGCCCAACGCCGCGCCAGCAGGTATGTCCCCACCGCCGCCAACGCGAAATGCAGGATGTAATGCAGTTTGTAAGCGAAATCGAGAGGCAGCAAAACCAGGAAAAGCGTAGAAGGGTAGAAGAACAGGAAGTTCGGGTTCGCTAGAACAGGTTCTCCGAAATTCAGATAGGGGTTCCAGTACGGCAGGTACCCCTGCCGGCAGGCTTCGTGGATAAAGCGCGCGTGGGGATAGCTGTAATTGAAAATGTCCCGATAGAAGAACAGCGCGGAGGTAAAGAGCGCCTTCCAGAACAGGGCCACCAGGCTGGCGACGAGCAGGGTCAGAAGCGCGAGGTCGGCACGGTCAAGCGAACGGCGACTTGTAGCAGGACCTACACGTTGCATGGAGGAAACGGGTCAATCGTCCGGGCATTGGCTCAGCCAGGGAGTTGATACCCCGAGGCCGAGGGCCGAGGCAAGACCGCTGACAAGGTGTAGAACGCCATCGCCACCAGCATCAGGTATTGGAACCCCAGCAGCATGGAGCTGTATTCCGCCAGTCCTCCCAACATGGCCCCGGCCGTGTTAGCTCCGAAGTCGCGGTCGGGCTCGGAGCTCCGCCCAAACGAGACCGCAAAGACCACCCCCGCAAACAGGATGGGCGCAAAGACCAGAACACAGGAAGCAGCCACCTGCAACGCCCGGTTCATTCCCAGGAAGAAATCCAGAGGGATGAAAACGTTCAACGCCAGGGTGAAGAACAGTCCCGCGTAGTAGATGCCCAGGCGCTCCGGGCGGAATTTCAGGACGAAAAGGTTGGCCGCCAAGATCATCGCCAGCACCGCGAAGAACACTACCGAATTGACCATCCAGGTGCTGCCGAAAAGCAAGGCCATATGCACGATCGCTTTGGTCTCCACCAGCATGAAGCCGGCGCCCAAAAAGAACATTCGCGGGTCGAAACGGAAGCGGCCATTTGCGCCGGGACGTCGGGGGAGGAACAGGAAGAGCAGCAGCAGCGCCAGTGCGCCCATGATGGCCATGCCGCGCAAGCTCAGCAGGGGAATCATCGGCCGCCGCAAATACAAGAAGGGCCAATCATCAGTGGCAGTGCGTAGACTCTCGGCATGGCCCACCTTCGCCAAGAAGAACAACTTCCAGTGGGCCTGCTCGTCCGGCCCCGGGTGTTGCTGGAAGCCATTGGGGGAGCCAGGCCCGGGCGCCGCGCCGTCGCGCAGCCAATACCGCGGCTGGCGCTCAAAGGCTCGTCGCAGGCGGCTGGGATCGCCCGCGATGAGTACCGTGAACCCTCCGCTCGATTGCGGCGCCACGACCTGGCGAGCAGGAAGAGTAAGCACCAGCGGCTCAGAGCCAAACGTTTCCTTTAGTCCTTGGAACAGGCGGGCCACAATCCAGCCCTGGCGAAAATAGTTGTAGACGACGAACTGGCCTCCCGGCCGCAGGCAGCGGCGGACGTCGGCAAATGCTTGCTGGGTAAACAGGTAGCTTTCCAACCGAATGTTGCTATAGCTGCTGTGCAGCACCAAAGAGTCGACCAGCGCGTAGACAATCAGGTCATATTGCTGGCGGGTCGAACGCAGGAAGTTGCGACCATCATCCAGATACACGCGCACCCGCCGATCCTGGTACGGACCATCGAAGTGGAACCTCTCGCCCAAGCGATAAATGACCGGGTCAATCTCCACCGCATCCACGTGCTGGGCGCCCCACTGGAGGGCGCGGCTCACATCGTTACCACTGCCGGCCCCGATAATCAGCACGTTTTCGTAAGGACGGCCTCCGGCGTCCCGGTTGAAGATGTGAGGCAAGGCATAGGCATAAGCTGGGGACGCGTTGTTATCGCGCGAGACCATGTCTTGGTGGCTGATTAAATTCACCACAATGGAGCGCCGGGGAGGGTCAAAGTCAATGCGGTAGTAAGGCGACCAGAGGTGTTGCCGGAAATCCACTCCCCTTATTTGGTAATCACGTCGTGAGGTCACCGAGGCCAGCCAGAGGATGGCGAGTAGAGGAGTAAACAGAACCGCACGCAGAACCCGGCGAGCCACCGGCGGGCGTAATGAACTCTGCACCATCAGAAAGTAGCCTACCCCGATCACTACCGGCAGGAACCACCAAAAGGGTGAGAGGCCCCACCAGGAGCAGGCCGCGAACAGGACGATGCCGACAACGCTTCCCAGAATGTTCAGGCTGTAAGCTTGCACGCGATTCGGTACGCGGTTAAAGGCCCGACCCAGTTCCTGTCCCGGGCCTACGAGGGCCAGGGCCAGCATCAGGAAAAAGAACCCTCCCAGCGCCTCGATAGGTATGAAGAAGCCGGCGGGATCCGGGGTGACGTATTCCGTGCCAAAAAACACGAGCTGGGGTGTGACCAAGTTCTCCACGCGCACGAGCTTTTCCACGTGTGCGCGCAAGTGCTCTACCAGGTGGCCGGCGGCCATGACCACGACCAGCAAGAACGGCGTCCAGTTAAGGAAGTTCCGTCTCCGGCTGGATGCCAGGCAGCCCACCGACATGCCCAGGAAACATGCCAGCAGGACTGTATTCGTAAAGAAAGTCAAGAAGAGCACATGGGCCGGGAACCAGCGGATGCAGGCCAGCTCGAGGAAAAGAATGATCAAGCTAATGAGAAACAGTTCAGCTCCGGCGCGTAAGGGTGAGACATTCTCTTGCGCCGGGTTGACTGCTCGTGGGGTTTCATTCTTCATTCGATTCTGCGGGTGGTGCGGCGCGACCTCTTGAGCAAAAGGAAAACCAACCGCCACCGGATATTCGTTGACGGCAGTATGGGCCGCAACCGCAACTATCGCATCCCGACCTGCAAAAGACAACCCTTGCCGCCTCTCCATTTCCGCAGGGACGGTCCTCGAGCTTATCACCATACGCCGCGGGCAAGGGCCGCGGACAACTGCGAGGCGAACTCAATGGTAGGGGAGGCTTCTGAGCAGTTCCTGCTCTGACGGCAAGGTTCGGTGTGTCGCCTGGGAGGTGTCCGGTCCGAAGACGGCCTGCGCCATTCCTATTCGAGGTTCTCCGCGGGAGAAGCTGAACTGTCGGCCGGAATCGAAGGCCACGGCGCGCAGGAAGGACCGGCCCGGCCGGTCAAGCGCGAAGAGATACTCGGGCTGATGCCAGGGACGACAAGAGTGCCCGATGAGCTTCCAGAGGCGCCCGTACAGTTCCTCCACCGTGCCCTGGTATTCGGCCGACGCAGCCAAGTTGACCTTTTCCGCCGGGTCGTTCTGCCAATCGTAGAGTTCAGCGCGACCGCGGGCATCATGAAGCATATGCCACTTAGCAGTAACCACACTTATCGAGGGAGGCTCAGGCGCCGGGGGTTGTCCGAGTGTGAGTTCGGAGACCACGGCATCATCAAAGCTCTCGGGGGTGAAACCTGGAGTCCAGTAGCGGCGCAAAGTGGTGCGGCGGAAGGGATATATCTCCCCAATGGCAAAGTCAAGAACCGTGGGAAAGATCTCACGAATCCGCACGAGGTGTGATATCCGCGTGCCCGCAGGAATGCTCGGTCCGGAAACGAGCAGCGGGACGTGCAGCAGTTCTCGGTACAGGCCCCGGCCGTGGCCGTAAATGCCGTGCTCCCCGAAGGCCTCGCCGTGGTCCGATGTAAGGATGACAATGGTGTTGGACCACTGCGGGGTTCGGGCGAGGAATTGCATGAGCTGGCCCACCTGCTCGTCGCAGTACGCGAGGGTGTTGTCGTACGCGGCCACGATCTGCTCGTGCTCCTCACGGGTAATGGGCCGTGGAGGGTTCAGGCCGCGGCCGAAGCTCACGCGCCGCACAAGCGAGTCCGGAGTGAGACCGAACCGCCGGTCGAAAGGTGGCGGCGGCAAGTAGGGGTCGTGCACCTCATAGTAATGGACAAAAAGGAAGAAAGGAGCGCTCCTAGGAAGACGGCGCAGCCAGCGGAAAACATTTTGATTCATATCCTGCGCACGGCGCTGGCTCAGAAGATCATACCGAAACAGGTTCTGATACGTAGGCTGCAGGACGGCCCGGCCGAGAACGGTAAGCGAAAGATTGTAGGCAACCGAGGACCGGTAGTCTCCGTAAGACTGAAATCCCGCACCCAGGCCCCAGCCTGCTTCACCGTAAAGCGTGTTGCCATTGAAGCCGCCCGTCGTATAACCATTGCGTGCCAGAATTTCCGCTAGCGTCCAGACGCCCGGGTCAACAGGCGTGGCCGCGCTGGCGCCGTGCTGGTGCGGCAACAGGCCTGTCAGCATCGACGCCTGCGAGGGCAGGGTCCACGAAGAGGGGGCCAGGGCGTTCTCAAAGAGGACACCTTGTCTAGACAGGCGATCGAGGTTAGGCGTCGTAGGGCGCTCGTAGCCGTAAGAGGAAAAATGATCGGCGCGCGCGGCGTCGAGCGTAATGAGGACAATGTTTGGCCTGATTGCTTCACGGAGCGTGCCGGCGCGCGCACCGGCCGACGTGCCTCGCTGCACGGCGAGGAAGACGACGATACCGCAGAACAAAACGATGGCCGCAGCGCACAGCACACGCGCCCAGGGGCGCAGTGGCCATGAGGCGCGAGGCTCGAATACACGACCAATTCTGCCCCAGAGCAACCGCATGAGTCCCAATGAGACGGCCGCTCCAATGCCCCACCACGCGGCGGGCGCAGAAACATCGTAGATCGCCTCCAGAGTGCCGACCCACGTGTGCACCAGTTGCAGCGCCCACGCGAGGTGAGCTGTGCCCAGTCCAAGCATAAGGGCCGTGAGCACCGCACCACGTCGCGTACTCGGAGCCTTTCCGATTCCCGCAATCCAGCCCAGCGCTACGCCCAGCAACCCAAAAAACGTCAGGTTGATAAGAGGGGCAAGAAACCAGATCACCCAGCTCCCCTCAGAGGCAAGCAATGTGGAGCGAAGAGGAACCAAAAAGATGAGCCGGGCTTCCCAGATGCCAATGCCGAGGCCCAGCGTCGCGCCCATCAGCGCGTTGCGGCCGATCAGCCTCTTTCTTTGTAAGCCCGATAGCATATCCGCCTGTATGCTTTCGCCAGATTCCCCTACTGCATGTGTAATTCCTGTCCCGGCGTGAAATCAGCCACGGCTGATCAGTATGATTGGAACAATCCGCCCCACTCAGTTCGGAGGATTTTCCTGACCCTCCCACGCCCAATCAGGGGATACCAGAAAACGTCGTGGTAAAGGAAGGAGGCTGCATAAGACCACGGAACCAATGCCGTGCGCAGCAGCAATTTCTCCAGTGGCTTGAGCGGGCCCCAGTAGATTAACTTCTGGCCGCGGCTGGCGAGGGTGTCGCGGGAAGCGTCGAACTGAAAGTTGACCGAGGTGATGTCCTCGCCGACGATTTCGATTTCCCGGACATCGCCGCAGCCCAGACCGTTTTCGTGCGCGAGCCGAATGAACGTGATGGCCAGCGGGTCGAAGCCCATCATCTTCGCCGCCACCGCATCAATGGCCACCACATCGCCGCTCGCCAGAATGTAATTCTTGATGTGGGGCACCATGCAGCGCGGACCCGGACCGTCACCGGCAAAGGTCCCGTCCATCACCGCGAAGATTCCGGGATGAATTTCCTTCTGAATCGCCAGCAGGTCCACCAGGGTCTCGTGGATGACGCTGTGGGTCCAGTGGCGCTTTTCAAAGAGCAACCCGCCGAAAGCATTCTTCATGGCGCCGGTGAGGCCGGTGAACACGTGAGTCTTCATGGTGGGCAGGTGGATGATGTTGGACCCGATCAGCCGCTGGGGAATCCGAATCCCCGCCGGGTAGATGGAATCCAGCACCAGCATCCTGGCTTTGGGCTCGTAACGAATCCAGGGCTCGCTCTTCTCGTAGAGGTGGACGTTGCGCAGGCCGTACTTGTCCACGACCACCTGCCGGTGTTTGTTGGCCACCTCCCCGCGCCGGGCGCTGACCACCACCGTGCGGTTGTGGCATCCGTAAAGCTTCTCGCGCCCGTACCCGTCAGCGAGCAGCGTGGCGATGACGCCGTCCAACTGCCAGGGTGTAGTGGAGCAGGCAGGGTAGAAGAAGTGCCAGGAAATATTGATCTTGAGCGCGATCTGGGGCCCGGGCGGCAGGAATCGCTGATAGCCGGCCAGGTGTAGCAGACGCCGGTAATCGTCAATAACCGTCGCCGGGTGAGTCTTGAGCACCGCCACTCGAGATCGTTCCATGGGACGACTCTACCTAAAGGTAGATGATGAATATGACCGCCGCTGTCCACAGGAAGACGACGGCCAGCAAGACGCGGTCTGTGAGGAGCAGGCGAACCGGGCTTCCTCCTTCGCTAGTCCGGTGCACGAGGTAAAGGTAGCGAAAGATGCCGAACAGGACGAACGGGATCGTCAATTCCAGCCGTTTGCCGGGAAACTTCCGCATGACGTCGTCGGAAAGAGTGTAGAGCGAATAGGACATGACCGTCGACGCCGTGACGATGCCGATGAGCTGATCAAGAAAATAGGGAGTGTAATGCGCCAAGATGGGACGGTGGTTGGAGGCATTGCCGCCGAGCAGCACCAGCTCGTGACGGCGCTTGGTCAAGGCCAGAAAGAGAGCTAGCAGCGTGGTGCAGACTATCAGCCAAGACGAGATCTCGACATGGATGACCACTCCGCCGCCCAGAACGCGCAGAATGAACCCGGCGGCGATGACGAAGACGTCGAGCAACATCACGCGCTTCAAGAACAACGAGTAAAGGCTGTTCAGCGCCGCATAGACGGCCGTGACCAAAAAGAATTCGAAGTCCAGCCACCAAGCCCCCGCCAGCGCCACCGCGGTCAGCACGGCAGCGGCCGACAAGGCGGCCCGCGTTCCTAACCGGCCCGAAGCCACGGGACGCAGCCGCTTGCTGGGGTGCTGGCGGTCTTCCGGAGCGTCCAGGACGTCGTTGAGCATGTAGGCTGCGCTCGAGACCACGCAAAAAACCACGGCGCCGAGCGCTACTATAGCGGTCCGGTGCCAGTCGGTGAGACTGCGGGAAAAGATGAGGGCGGCAAAGACAAATCCGTTCTTTACCCACTGCGCAGGGCGGAGGCTTTCCAGCAGGGCGCGCAAAGTCGAGCTGAGCGCTTGCATATCCGGCTCAGTCGAGGTGGATGTTGGGTCCGACACTATTCGCGGTCTCCGCCCTGGTTCAGGGATAATTCAGTTTCCGCGCTCTTTGCTACCTGGCCCGTGCATAGGTTAATCCATAGGTGAATGAATTTCAATTTCCTCTCGCGCCCTGTATTCTCTGGCCCCGGGTCTGCCGGATTTCGTCCTCACTCGGGGGTCGTCGAGCTGCTTGGTGCTTGAAACCTCAGCCACAGTCAAGTAGAATCCGCCATGCGTGGGAAAGGTGGTTGACTTCAATCTCCGTTGCGAGGTGCAAACGTGTCCCGCTTGAACTTCCTGTCGAGTCTGGTTCTCCTGATTGTTTTTGCCGGCGCTCCGGTCCGCGCTGCGGATCCTCCGGCGCCGATGAATCCCCCGAATGTGTTCACGCGCTCGCCGTTTACCGCTGAATTTGAGCTTTATTCTGGCGGCATTACAGGCGATAGCATCGGCGCGGCCTACGAATCGGCCACGCGGGGGGACTATGGTGTTCGCTTCAGCTTCGGATTCCTGAAGGGAATGAATTTCAACCTGGATTACATGTACAGCAATCAAAGCCGTTCGTTCACGGCGGTGACGCCCGAGACCGCGTCGCTGCCGAGTGGCAGGCTGCTGATGCGGTCTGGCAATCTGAACGTGGCCTTGGGAAGCGGAGAGTTCTACCTCATCCAGGGCAAGCATGCGAAGTTCTATATTTCTCCGGGCATCGGCTTTGCCCGCAATGGAGGCCGCAACCTTACCCTCCTCCTCCCCGGCGGCTTGGCAGCGTCAGCACCGATTCTTGGTGGAAGGGCTGTAACCTTTAACCTGGGCGCGGGAGTGAAGGTCTATCCGCTCAACCACCTGGGCTTTCGCCTCGACGTGCGCAACCACATCGCGCAGGGTGGTACGGGTACGCTCAACCCCGAGCAGAATTTGACGATCGCGGGCAACACCCTGACCAACCCTCAGCAGTACTTTGGCAAGATTCCTGTTCAGAACAACCTGGTCTTTACCCTGGGCCTGATTTTCAGGATCCGGTAGCAGCGGAACTGTCCAGGCGGGCCACTACTAAACCGACCTTCAGAACTGCCTCCAAGCAGTCCTAGTGAACTTGTTCGCCCGATTACGCTCCGATTCAGCCTGCAGACCGGGACGTACGGTAACGCGCTGAATTCTGGTCCCCGCAGCACAGCGGGCAGAACCAAACTGCGGTCTCGAACTCACAGTCCCTGATCGGGCGCTCCATTGTGCCTGCGTAGCACCCCGTGCTGGGCAACGTTTTTCCTTGATTTGTGTACTCCAAGTATTAGTCATCTCGCTATAGGGGGTACATCATGTCTGTGCCGCGATTCTTAGCAGCATTTCTTGTACTGGCGGGGTTGGCAGCAGTCCCCAGCTCAGCAGCGGACCCGCCGACCGTTGTCAATCCATTCAAGGCTTTCACCCGCTCGCCCTTCACGGCGGAGGTCGAGGTCTACTCGGGGGGAATCACGGGCGACCGCATCGGTGCAGCCTACCAATCGGCTGGCCGGGGGGACTATGGTGCGCGTTTTACGTTCGGCTTTCTGAAGGGTCTGAATTTCTCTCTCAACTATATGTACAGCAACCAAAGCCGTTCTTTCACAGCGGTTCCACCGCCGGAGCTGCTACTCCCCACGGGCACCTTGTTGATGCGGGCCAATAACCTCAACATGTTCTTTGGCAACGGCGAGTTCAATGTCGTTCAGACCAAACGGGCCCGTTTCTACCTTTCTCCGGGAATGGGCTTCGCGCGCAACGGTTCTCGCAGTATGACCCTGCTTTGGCCAGGCGGCCGCACCTCCACACCTATTTTCCCGGGAACCGCGCTGACGTTCAATCTGGGGGCGGGCGTGAAAGTTTATCCCTTCCGGCACGTGGGCTTCCGATTCGACGTCCGTGACTATGTTTCGGGTGGGGGCACTGGCAGCATGGAGGCTTCCGATGGACGGTATTGTCTCATGGTGTATCCCCCTCCGCCTGGATGCCTCATCATAAACGTTACGCCTTTGTTCGGCAAGATTCCTGTGCAGAACAACGTCACGCTAACGGTGGGGTTGATCTTCGCCATCCGGTAGGAGCGCGTTCTGCGGCCGGTACTGAGTTGGCCAAAACGAAATGCCCAGCCTGAAGGCTGGCGCTAGGGCACCATCCATTTCAGCCAATAGGCCTGGGCGAACGCCAGCGCGCTCAGGAATGCGGCCAGCAGGATACTGTGCCAGAAGGTGCTGCGCACCACGTGGCCTTCCTCGCCCACCAGACCTACCGTCGTCACGCCCACCGCGACGTTCTGCGGCGAAATCATCTTGCCGGTGACCGCGCCGGAGGAATTGGTGGCGGCAAGCAAGATGGGGCTGACGCCGATCTGGTGCCCGGCGGCCACCTGCAAGTTGCCAAAGAGCAAGTTGCTGGCCGTGTCGCTGCCGCTCAAGAAACAAGCTAGCCAGCCCAGAAAGCCACTGACCAGTGGAAACAGGCCGCCGAGCCCCGCCAGCGCGGCGCCCAGCGTGTAAGCCATTCCCGAGTAGTTATAGAGATAAGCCAGGGCAACGATGAGCACTACAGTCAGGCCTGCCACGCGCAACTGCCTGAGCGTCTTGATTCCAGAGTTGAACAGGTCACGCGGGCGAACCCGGAAAACCAGCGCTGTGATGAGCGTGGCCACCAGAGCGGCCGTTCCCGCGGCCAGAGGTTGAAACAAGTAGATCGCGCCGTACGGCTTCTGGTAAAGGGTAATGAAGATCGCGTTATGTAGCTGCGGAACGGCAAAGGAAAGCTGCCCAATCTGAAAGAGCTTCAGGTAAGACCAGGCAATCATCACGACGGAGAGCACCACCCACGGCGTCCAGGCGCCGAGTACTTCTGAAGCTGAGAGCTTCATCTCCGTGCATGGAAGCAAATCCTGGCCTGCGGCGGGTGGCGTGCGCCGCTTGCGCCAGCGCAGAAACAGGACCAGGGAAGCGGTGGAAACAATTGCCGCCACGATATCTGCGGCATAGGGACCCCAGAAATTGGACGTGACAAACTGCGCGAGAGCGAAGCTTCCCCCGGCGACCAGCGCGGCGGGCCAAGCTGCTTTGAGTCCTCTTCGGCCGGCCAGCACCCAGACGAGGTAAGCGGGAAGGATCAGCGACAGGAACGGAAGCTGGCGGCCAACCATTGCCGAGAGTTTCATCTGGTCCAGTCCCGTCACACCCGCTAACGCCACAATGGGGATGCCGAGACTCCCAAACGCTACTGGCGCCGTATTGGCAATCAACGAGACGGTGACCGCTTGGCGCGCGCTGAAGCCCAGACCAAGCAGCAGGCAGGCAGCCACCGCCACGGGCGCTCCGAAACCCGCCATGCCTTCGAGCAGTGCGCCGAAGCAGAAGGCCACCAGGATAGCCTGTAGACACCGGTCCCCGGAGGCATGTTGCGCCATCCACCGGCGCAGAAGTTCGAATTTGCCGGTGTCCACCGAAAGGTTATAGAGCCACAGTGCGCTAAAGACGACCCACAGGATGGGCCAAAGCGCGAAGACCAGCCCGTAGGCCGCGCTCAAGGCCGCGAGCTTCGTGGGCATTTGCCAGACTAGAACGGCCAGGAGCGCCGTGGCAGCCAGCCCGCAGGTGGCGGAGACAGCCCCCGACTTGCGTAGCCCACCCATGAGCGCCAGCAGGACGGCCAGCGGCAGGGCCGCGGCCAGCGCCGAGAGAGGCATCGAGTGGAGCGAATCAAGCGGCTGAGGCCAGGGCATAGGAAACTAGGAAACGATGAATTCAGAATGATGAATGATGAACGGGGCCTGACGATCTTGATCTCTTCGCTGTTTTTACGGAGGAGACAAAGATCGAAATTAGCTCTTCTGCTTCTTGAAGTAACGTGTGCAAGTCAGCGTGGCTGACAACCCCCGCTTCGATCAGGAGTTCCAGCCAGTAGACTGTTTCCTCCAGTTCCTGGAGCCCGCCTTCCATTTTGCTCACGAATTCCGCGCTGGACCTGGCTCGGGTGGCCTCCCGATAGTGCGCGCCGACCGACGTGCCGCTCCGCAGTAACTGTTTTCCAAGCACCTGTGCCTCGGTCGTCCGTGGAAGCGAGGAATACAGACGAAGGACAGCTACTGCGAACCCCTTCGTCCGCGCGCGCAAGTCACGGCTGTGCTCCTTGTTCATCGTTCTGCGTTCATCGTTCATCATTTCTCGTTCGGGGCAGCCCCCTGCGGTATTACGACCAGGCCGGTCGTGCAGCGGACCGTCCGTACGATCGGCTGCTACCATTGACGCTTTTCCACCCGCGGCCGCTCGGCGCGGCTCATGGCCTTAACTTCAATGGCTGGGTGCTTCAATCCGCGCAACTCGGCGATGTTCTCGCAGACTTTCAGGACCGCATCGGCAATGTCGTCGGTGTCCTTCCGGCTGCCGAGGAAGATGTGGTGCGGCAGCCAGACGGCTTCCTCATAAGCGGCGC
>Ga0315310_10002197_pt1 | contig 12264 bp, 13 predicted proteins | sample TDP5_MG_FD_203630 | JGI IMG/M metagenome (GOLD analysis project Ga0315310, IMG submission 203630) | Freshwater sediment microbial communities from Lake Towuti, South Sulawesi, Indonesia - TDP5 | ecosystem: Environmental > Aquatic > Freshwater > Lake > Sediment | place: Indonesia: South Sulawesi... | reverse complement strand
CCGGCTATATTGTAGGTTGTTGTCTCCGATGTATATTTTGCTGGGTTGATTTGAACAGGGAGCATCCATTTGATGAAGGTAAATTATTTTCTTCGCACGAGGCATTTGAGATGTTAAAAAATAATGGACAGAAGGGCATGGTTAAAAAGATGAGGATTTCTGGTGGCGAGCCAACCCTTCGCCGCGAACATCTTTTGTCATTGCTCGAACTGAACGAAACGACAAAATTTACCTTTATTCTTGAGACCAACGGCATCCTGCTTGGTAATGATGAAAAATATGTTGGCGCGTTAAAAAAATTTAATAATGTGTATATCAGGGTCTCTGTGAAGGCGGGCAATGAAAATGGTTTTGAGAGGCGATCCGGTGCCCAGAAGGAATTCTTCTGGTTACCATTTCAGGCGATTAAATACTTGCAAAATCATAAATTAAGATTTCATGTTGCCTGCATGAGCGACCCGAGATTGATGCCCGATAAAGAAAGGGATGACTTACTTAAAAATCTTTCCAATATCGGGTATAGTGGTTATCTCGAAGAAGAACAATGCGACCCTTATGACACAACGATTATTAGATTGCACAAGGCAGGCTACAAAATTTTTTAATATTTGTTTTAAAATGCCGTATCAAATTCAATTTTGAAATTTTTTGCAACCCTTGAAATGCATTCTTTGATTTTTATTTCATATTCTCTTTTATTATTATAATAATAATCATAAAAATTACGGGCGTCGGGGAAGTGTTTATTTATTAAATTAATAACATTATTCCAGACCTTGGGATAGGGATTCAATGTATCAAATAGAATAGAGCGGGCACCTGCATTCTCTGAAGCAGTAAAGAGCTGTTCTATTTTTTCTTCTGAATCTGCGAGATGGGGAAGAAGGGGCGCAACGAAAACCCAGGCAGGAATCTTATTTTGCGAAAGATTTTTTAATGCCTCCAATCTCTCCTGGACAGATGGTGAAAAGGGTTCGAAGATTTCTTTGATTTCTGGTTCAAGGGTTGTGATTGTGAAGCCCACCTCAATATCCTTTGTCTTTTTTAACAAATCAAGGTCCCTCAAAACGAGTGGCGATTTTGTTAGAATCGAGACCGAATGGTAATAATAGGTTAAGGCTTCAAGGCATCGGCGGGTAATTTTATATTGCTCTTCAGTCTGTTGATATGGATCACAGACTGTGCCGAATGAGATGCGACTCTTTTTGAGTCTTCGTAGTTGTTGCCCAAGGACCTCAGATGCATTGGTTTTCACATCTACAAAGTCACCCCATGGCTCGGTGTGTCCTGTAAAACGTTTCATAAATACTGCATAGCAATAGAGACACTTATGACTGCAACCGACATATGGATTGAGCGCAAAATCAACACCAGGGATACGCGATTTATTCAAGACTGTTTTACACTTTATTTCATTAATTTTTATCATAGTTATTGTTTTTTTTACTTTTTTCTGAACCTCCCAATCTTCATAATTTTTGCAATGTTTGCATACGGGTCAATTACTGGCTCAATGATTGATGTGCGTGCAGAAAGGAGCGTGCTCACACCTGGTCCATGTCCAGCTAAGAGACAGTCGCCATGTATCACAATGCCAATTGTAATTGCACCTTCACGGAAACTACGGCCATAAAAATTGTCGTGGTTCATTAATGCTACAAAATCACCAAGACATATCTTGTCAAATTTATGTTTTTTGATAAAATCTCTGTCGGTTGTCATAATGTCATAATCACCAGCACCCATCATTAAACTGCCCGTGCCTGAACCCATCAATTCGGCAGGAATTTTTGCAGTTACTGGAACCTGAATCTTCTTTCCTTTTTGCCTTATATTCATCTTTTGAAAAAGATTGGGGTCAAGGTTATAAATCGCAATGCCGGGATAAGCCAAGAGTTTCAACCCCTGTCCGTAACCTTTGATAAGAATTTTGTCGTCGAGGGTCAATTTTTCTAAGACCGCATCCGGAAAATCGATCATCACATGTTCCGCACCACCATGATGTCCGGTCACGATTCCTTTCTTACCCTTTGAATCACCAGAGACGACTATCGCCTCATTACCGATGCAGGCATAGAATACATATCCCAGGTTTGGCGGATCCCAGCGCTGTTTCTCATCGAGCATAGTTGAGACACAGGGCTCGATATGGTCTGCCTCCCAACCAAATGCCGGGTCACCAACCTTTATGTTATAGACAATGCCACCAGTTCCTGGAAGAAGAAAAGGCCTTCCTTCAGCATCAACCATATGCGCCCTTGGTCCACCAGGATTAGCAACCTTCCCCTGGATTGACATCATCACCAATTTATCCTGATTTGTCCTCAGCATAATGCCTCCTTGAATATATCAAATTCATAAATGCTTAAAATTTTTTTGGGCGTTCTTTTGTTCAATTGTATAATTATAGACAAGTAATTATCATAGTCAATATAGAGTTGATATTTTAAACCGTCAGTTTTTACAGGCAATAGGGAAAGATAGGACTGTTTTGATATAAGATTTAACCGAGCGATAGCGAAGCTATTTATGCTCCAATATATGCTTCCTTTACCAGACGATTTTCGTGTAAATCCGCACCTGCCCCTTCGAGGGTGATTCTGCCAGTTTCAAGAACATAGGCATAATGGGCAATACGAAGCGCCTTATGGGCATTCTGCTCAACAAGTAAGATGCTTGTTCCCTCTCCATTTATCTCTTTAATAATTGAAAAGATTTCATTGACCAAAATTGGTGAGAGTCCCATCGAAGGTTCATCAAGCATTAATAATCGAGGCTGTGACATCAATCCTCTACCCATTGTCAACATCTGGAGTTCACCACCAGAGAGTGTGCCTGCAGATTGAAACAATCGTTCTTTTAATCGGGGAAATGATTTGAAGACCCGCGCCATTGCCTTGTTTATTTTTTCTTTTTCATTAACTAAATAGGCACCGAGTCTCAGGTTTTCGAATACGGTAAGATTGGCAAATGGTTTTCTCCCTTCGGGAACATGGGCAATACTAAATTTTGCAATTTTACTTGGGGATAAATTTGTAATTTCTTTATCAGCGAATTTTATACTGCCGGTTTTCGTTCTGATGAGACCTGAGATTGTTTTTAAAACTGTGCTCTTACCCGCACCATTAGCACCAATCAAAGCAACGATTTCTCCCTGACAGACCTTAAACGATATACCCTGCAGGGCACGAATTGCACCATAGGATACACTCAAATCATTGACTGCTAAAAGTTCATTGGATGATCTATCCAAGATACCTCGCTATGTCCCGATAAAATCCGAAATTCTAATATCTAAATCCGAAACAATATCAAAATTCCAATGACCAAAAGTCAAAACAGTTTGGAACATTCGAATTTGTTTAGAATTTAGGATTTCGAATTTAATATTTAGCATTCTCTACCAAGATATGCCTCAATCACCTGCGGTGCATTCTGGACTTCTTTTGGACTGCCTTCGGCAATCTTTTCACCGAAATCCATTACTGCAATGCGTTTACAAATGGACATCACAACCTTCATTTGATGTTCAATGAGAAAGATTGTCAGTTCAAATCGCTCTCGAATGAAATGGATGAGCTCCATAAGTTTCTCGACCTCTTGAGGATTCATTCCAGCCGCCGGTTCATCAAGCAGCAGTAGTTTTGGTTTATTTGCCAGGGCACGAACAATCTCGAGTTTTCTCTGTTCGCCATAGGGAAGGTTGCGTGAAATTTCATCGGCGCGTGATTCAAGTTTAAAGATAGATAGAATATCCCTTGCCTTTTCTTCAATTGTTCTCTCTTCCCTTGAAAAGATTCTATTGCGGACGATTGCAGACCAAAGCCCATAATTGGCGTGCATATGGCAGGCAATGCGGACATTATCCAAGACAGTAAGATTATTAAATAGCCTGATGTTCTGGAATGTCCGAGAAATGCCCTTCTGGGCAATTTGATACGGTTTCAAACCGGCGATAGATTCATTGCTTAAAATAATATTCCCATCATCGGGAAGATAAATTCCTGTTATTAGATTAAAAATGGTTGTCTTGCCTGCGCCATTTGGACCAATCAGACCAATCAATTCACCCTCTTCAATTTTTATATCAAAATTTGATACCGCCTTCAGGCCGCCAAAATATTTTGTCAATCCTTTCAATTCAAGAACTGGGGTCATCATTTATCCTGATTTTAAAAATTTAAATTCTATGCTACCACCAAGACCCTTTGGCCTCAAAATCATTACAACGATGAGTAGCAATGGATAGATGACCAATCGCCAATCCAGAATTTCTGGAGGCAATAAGACCCGCAAACCTTCTAATAGAAAGGTCCAGCCAACGGCGGCAATGATTGTTCCAGAAATGCTTCCGAGACCGCCAAGAACAACAATCAATAAGACATCAATAGATTTTAGAAAGTCAAAATTGGAAGGGTGCAGGAATGTATATAGGTGTGCATAGAGCACCCCGGCTACCCCGGCAAAGACACAGCCAATTACAAAGCCCATTGTCTTGTATTTTGTAGTATTGATGCCAACACACTCTGATGCAATTTCATCTTCACGAATCGAGATACAGGCACGGCCTAAACTCGAAAAGACAAAATTTCTTATTATTAAGATGGTGCCTATAGTAACGAAGAAGGACCAGGTAAAATTGGTGAATTTTGGAATCGTACCCATTCCCCGTGAACCACCAAGCCTTGGAATTACCGCATCGGCATTGTCAAATATCACCTTCATAATGATACCGAAGCCCAAGGTTGCAATGCCTAAATAATCCGATTTTAATCTTAAAATTGGTAGACCAATCAAAAAGGACACAAGGGCAACTATTATTATGGCAATAATCAGGGAAGCAAAAAAGATGAGAATTCCACTGTGAGGGAATGTTTTTGTTATCAGGGCTGAGGTGTAGGCACCAATCCCATAGAATGCTGCGTGGCCAAGTGAAAATTGCCCGGTATAGCCATAGATAAGATTAAGTCCTAAAGAAGAGATTGTGATGATACAGGCAAATTGAATAATCTGTTGCCAGTATGGATTGAGAACACCAGAAGATATGAGAGTCTGGAGCAGTATAAATAGGCTAATAGGTAGCAATATCGGGGAAAATTTTTTCAACCTGTCCTCTTTTTCTTATAAAATCCGAAATTTGGATTTAGAATTTATTTCGGTCATACCTTCTCAGTTTCCCTCTTTCCCAGAATTCCACTTGGTCGCCATAAAAGAACTATTATCAAAATCGAAAAGGCGATTGCATCACGGAGTGTTGAAGAGATGAATGCGGAGCTCATTGTTTCTACAACGCCCATAATTACAGCGCCAAGCACTGCGCCTGGAATGTTGCCGATGCCGCCGAGAACAGCCGCGACAAAAGCCTTTAATCCCGGCATAATGCCCATGAATGGATTGATTTGAGGATAGGCAATGCCATAAAGGACACCACCAGCTGCAGCCAAGGCTGAACCTATGCCGAAGGTGAGCGAAATTACCCCATCAATATTAATACCCATGAGACTTGCTGTTTCCTTATCGAATGAAACCGCCCTCATTGCCATTCCCATTTTTGTTTTCTGGACAAAATATTGCAAGAGGATGAGTAGGATTATTGCAACCGAGAATACAATCAGCTGAATTGTTGAGACACTGACATCGCCCAGATAGAAGGTTGTTACCTTGAATGGTCTTGGATAGGCAAGGTAATTTGGACCAAAGACAAATTTCAGGCTTGTGAAATATTCTAAAAATAGTGAGACACCTATTGCAGTTATGAGTGAAGCAATTCTTGGTGCTGTGCGTAATGGCTTATAAGCAATCCGTTCTATTGTGATACCAAGAATTGCGCAGCCGAGCATAGAAAATGCAAGTGCCACAGGAAATGGTAAATGGAAGTAGCATATACCGAAATAGCCAATGTAGGCGCCAACCATAAAGACATCGCCGTGGGCAAAATTTATGAGTCTGACAATGCCATAGACCATCGTGTAACCAAGGGCGATTAAGGCGTACACAAAGCCTAATTGTAGCCCGTTAATTAACTGCTGGAGAAAATAGGACATTTCAAAAGATAGTGTATGGTTTTACGGCATGGCTGCCCGTATCGTTGTTCGTCACAGGTTTTTTGTTTATTTTACCCCTATGCTGATACCCTTTAGTGAACTTGCTTCATCACCCATTGACGTGCAACGATACCTTCTTTTCTCATGGTGTGACCGTCGCTACGTACTCCTGTCCGGTCCTGGTATACTTTAAAATTACTGCGCTCTTAATTGGGTTACCGCAGTCATCCAGGGCTATGCTTCCAGAAACGCAGCGTAAGTCCTTTATGCCCTTAAGAACATCGCGAACCTTGGCTGAATTATCAGAGTTTGCTATTTTTATTGCCTCGATTAATAAAAGTGTTGCATCATAAGCCAGCGTTGCCAATGCATCGGGTTTCGCTCTATATTTTGTCTCGTATTTTTTTACCCAATTCTGGACCTCTGGTCTCGGGTCATTGGGTGAATAATGATTTGTAAAATAACCACCGTCAATGGCATCACCGGCAATCTTAATCATATCTGGTGAATCCCAGCCATCGCCCCCCATTAAGATTGATTTGATGCCAAATTGTCTTGCCTGTTTGGCAATAAGGCCAACTTTATTATAGTAGTCAGGCAAATAAAGTATATCTGGATTTGATTGTTTGACCTTGGTCAATAGTGCTGAGAAATCTGTATCATCCTTTGAGTAGGATTCGTAAACGATAATTTTGCCGCCACCCTTAGTGAAGTTATCCCTAAAGAATTCTGCGAGCCCCTTTACATAGTCATTACCCACATCATAAAGTATCGCCGCACTCTTGACCCGGAGGTTATCCAGGGCAAATTTTGCCGCAACCTTGCCCTGGAATGGGTCTATGAAGCATGCCCTGAAGATATAATCTTTTCTTGAACCGTCGTCATTTATGGTTACCTTGGGATTCGTGGATGTTGGGCTAATCATTACTGCACCACAACTCTGACAAATCTCGGAAAGCGGTATCGAACATTTTGAAGATACAGAGCCGATAATGAGTTTTACACCATCTTGGTTTATTAGTTTACTTCCGGCATTACGTGCCTCGGTTGGGTCATTTCTGTCATCGGTGACATAGACCTTCACTGTTTTGCCATTAATACCACCTAGTGCATTGACCTCCTCTGTAGCAAGCGTAAACCCATTCCTCGTTGATTCACCAAATGTCTTCACATCACCGGTCAGGGGGGCAACAAGTCCAATCTTTATGACATTTTCCTTTGGACCGCATGAAAGAAAAATTAGAATAACGAAAAAGATATTAAAAAGTTTTAGCATTGTATCTCCTTTACTCTCTTCGATACTTCTTCATCCCTTCTTCGTAAAGGTCTCCACCATATGCATCATTGGCAACAATAACTGGCAGGTTTTCAACCTCGAGTTCCCTAATTGCCTCTGGACCCAAATCCTCATAGGCGACAACTTTAACCGATTTTATATTCTTGGAAATTAATGCTGCGGCACCTCCGGTAGCAGCGAAATAGACTGCCTTATACTTTTGCATTGCATCACGGACATCTTTGGAGCGAACACCTTTACCGATCATACCCTTTAAACCTAAAGAAAGAAGAATCGGCGTGTAGACATCACATCTGCCAGCGGTCGTTGGCCCGGCAGGTCCGATTACATAACCAGGTTTTGCTGGTGCTGGCCCTGCATAGTAGACTATCTGTCCCTTTAAATCAATTGGCAGTGCCTTGCCTTGGATAGCTAAATCATAAAGTCGCTTATGTGCGGCATCCCTTGCGGTACAGATTTTACCAGTAATAAGAACACTATCACCAATTTTTAATTTTAGAACATCCTCTTCTGTTAATGGTGTCTTGATTTTTATTGGTTCAGCCATAAAACCTCCTAATTCCTTTAAATTCTAATTTCGAACCCGAAATCCTAAACAATATATAAATTCAAATGACTCAAATTCGAATTTAGGATTTGCCATTATATTATTGCTGTTTTGTGTCTTGCGGCGTGACAATTGATATTTACTGCTGCTGGGAATGAGGCGATATGGCGAGGATATACCTCGATGAAGACATCGAGGGCGGTGGTCCGACCACCAAGCCCCATCGGTCCGACCCCGGTCTTATTTATCTTCTCGAGTAATTCTCGTTCAACATCGGCATAGAAGGGGTCTGGATTTCGTTCACCAATGTCGCGCAAAAGTGCCTTCTTCGCTAAAAATGCCACATACTCAAATGTGCCACCGATTCCAACGCCAACCACAATTGGTGGGCATGGATTAGAACTCGCCTGGATAACCCTCTCAATGACAAACTTCTTCACCCCTTCAATACCATCAGCAGGCGTCATCATCTTGACCGCACTCATGTTTTCACTGCCACCGCCCTTTGGTGCAACTGTAATCTTTATTTTATCACCCGGTACGATATTTGTATGAATTATTGCTGGCGTGTTATCCTCGGTATTCTTTCCTTTTATCGGGTCAGAAAGGATTGATTTTCTTAAATAACCCTCGGTATATCCTTTTTTTACCCCGGCATTGATGGCATCAAAGATATTCCATTTTACACAAACTTCGGAACCGAGTTCTAAAAAGACAACGGCAAAACCACAATCCTGGCATATTGGTATCTTCTCATTTCGTGCGATCTCTGCGTTCTTCAATAATTGATTAATGATATCTTTTCCAGTCTCAGATTCTTCCTTTTTTAAGGCCCCTTTAAGGGCATTTTCAATATCCGCACCTAAAAAATAGTTTGCTTCCATACATAATCGTGCAACCGTATCCACAATTGTATTGTAGGAAACTTCACTCATTTAACCTCCTTATTTGGTGGGTATAAGCACATAGATTGTGGTCTTTGTGGGTAGATTCTCTTTTTTGATTTCAACCTCACCATCTATCTTTTCAACTTCTTTATTCTTGGTAAAATCCTCAACCGGTGCTATCGGGAACCCGCATTTATCAGTTTTGAAGTGCATGGGAATAACAATCTTTGGTTTTAATGTGTTGACAATCGTTTCAGCGTCTTTCGCATCGATTGTGAAATATCCACCCACCGGGACCAGGAGCACATCAACCATACCAATTTTGTCAGCCTCAGTTTTAGTAAGTGTGTGGCCAAGGTCGCCCAGGTGAACGACATTCAAGTTTTCAACTGAAATATTAAAAATTGTATTTTTACCGCGCTGGCTACCTTTATCTTTATCATGGTAAACTTCTAATCCATCAATTGTGATTCCCTTGATTTCTTTTTTGCCGGCCCCGCGCACAAAGGCCGGTTTCCCTTTGATATTGGTATCATTATGGTCATCGTGCTCATGTGATATAGTAACAATGTCAGCAGGTTCTTCAATTGCACCATATTTAATGCCGCCTCCAAAACAACCTGGTTTATATGGGTCAGTAATGATTTTAATGCCTTTGTCTGAGGTTATTAAAAAGGCGGCATGTCCTAAAAACCTAATTTTCATGGCGCTCCTTTCATCAATTGATTATTATAGCAAGATATATTAAAAAATCAAGTGTTAAATTTTTTAATATATTCACGAGATTTCAGAATCTCTGCTCGATTTTTGGCTAATCGACCGGCGATTTTGTAATGCGCACACACATCCTCAGACTGTGTGAAAACTCTGGTAATTAGTAATGCTATTACTATTGACTTTTTTAATTTTTTATATATAATGTATGTTGATAAACATACATTATGAAAGAATCAAAATTATATCTTAGAAAACGAGTTTTAATTAGGAAGATAAGGTCAATAACCGATTTTCTGCGTGGTTCAATTGTTGAGCTTAAAAGACCTTGTACTTATCCTAATTGTCAGAAATGCCAGAAAGGAATAAAACATTCGGCAGTATACTATTCAGTTACTGTTCGGGGTAAAACCAAGTTAGTTTATTTACGCAGAGGGATACGTAAAAAGACCAAAAGAATGATTAAAAATTATCGATTATTGAAGGTTTTGATAGACGAGCTTTCTTTAGTGAATTTAAAGATTATGTTGGTTGAATTTAAGAAACAGAAAGGAGGCGTAAAGTGGCATACATAGAAGGTATTTCTCGAAAACAGGTAATTTTATTCCCCGATGTTATTGATGACTATATTGAGGATAACAATGAGGTTCGTTTTATTGACGCATTTGTTGATAGTCTTGATTTGTTGAAACTTGGTTTTAAACATTCAGAGCTTGAGTCTACCGGCCGTCCGCCCTATAATCCTAGGGATTTATTAAAGCTTTATATTTATGGTTATATAAACCGCATTCGTTCCAGTCGTAGTTTGGAAAAAGAGGCTAATCGGAATGTGGGGGTGATGTGGTTATTAAAAAAACTTACGCCGGATTTCAAGACGATTGCTGATTTTCGTAAAGACAATAAAGAAGCAATAAAGGCGGTATTTCGTGAGTTTGTCTTATTATGTAAGCACCTTAATTTATTTTCGGGTGAACTTGTTGCAATAGATGGCAGTAAATTCAAGGCAGTCAATTCTAAGAAAAGGAATTTTACTGAGCAGAAATTGAAGGACAAGATAAAAGAAATTGACGATAAAATTAATACATATTTAAAAGAATTGGAGGATAATGATAATAGTGAAGCTAATATTATGCCAGTGAGTGTTAAGGAGTTGGAGGCAAAAATAGAGTCACTTAAGGAACGAAAGTATGAGTATCAGGAATTATTAAGAAAATTAAAAGGCTGTAGCGACACACAAATTTCTTTAACTGATCCAGATAGTCGAGTGATGGTAAACAATCAACGGATAGATGTTTGTTACAATGTCCAAACGACCGTGGATGAGAAGCATAAATTAATTTTGGACCATGAAGTAACGAATGTAATTAAAGATAGTGCTCAATTAAGTAAGATGGCGAACCGGGCGAAAGAAATTTTAGGGGTGGAAGGGTTGGAGGTATTGGCGGATAAAGGATACTATGATATGGAAGAGGTAAAGGCATGGTGGATAATGGGATAACTCCTTACATTCCAAAGCCAAAACCTGACATTTCTAAAAAGACGAATGTGCCTGAACCTGATTTTTATGAGGATAGATTCAGATATAATAGTGAAAAGGATGTTTACATTTGTCCGTTAGGTATAGAATTACATTTTCGACTGGAAGTTATGCAACGTGGTAAGAAAATGAAGTTGTACAGAAGTAAAAAATGTTTGAGGTGTGCGGCGAGGATGAGATGTACCAACAATTCTCGTGGACGTGTTCTTTTACGTTGGGAGCATGATAAAGTTTTACGCGATATGAAAAAGCGTGTTGAATTAAATCGGGAAAAAGTGAAGCAGCGACAGTGTTTGACGGAACATATTTATGGCACCTAAAGCGTTCATTCAATCAAGAGTATTTTTTGATGCGTGGTAAAGAAAAAGTTAGCGCTGAAATAAGCTTATCCTTTCTCGCTTATAACATCAAGAGAGTTATTAATATTGTTGGGATGGTGGTATTAATTAACACATTATTATGATTAGTTTAAGGGGAAAATTACGTTTATAAACAGACACACAAAAACTAAAGGAAAATATTTATAAATACTCTTAAAATCATGTCATTCTAAAAAAGTTAAGCAGAACCACACCTTAAACTTTACTTTTCACACAGTCTGACCACGTGTGTTAACGCTTGCTACGGGGTATTGACAATTTTCTTATAATGAAGATTATATATTATGAAAAGCTATCAGAAAGGACTTTTTAGGATAGCTAAACTATTACTCTGGAGCTCTTTACTTTTATAAGATAGTTTTTTAGGCAATGTCCGACCTGATCGGTCGGAAAGGAGGTGATGCATAAAAAAAAGAGACAAGGAGACAGAGAGACATGGAGACGCGAAGGCACGGAGAAATAGAAATGGAGAAAAGAATCCGTGTGCATCTGCATGAATCTGTTTGAATCTGCTTCTTTGTGAAGCAAACAAAGGAGGTTAAAATGAATACACAAGCTATAAAAGAAAACACAATGGTTGTACTAACAGCCATGGTTGTGTTATTCGTTGCATCACCACATCTGGTTATTGGTGATGATGGATCAACAAATACCGCACCACAACCCAATCGGATTGTTGTTGATGGCTGGGATGCCGATGTATGTGTTATGTTAAACCCTCCCAAACCTAGGTTGGGTGACATTGTAGCGGTAATCTGTGAATTGAAGACTTACTCGCGTGGGATTCCTGAATCAAAAATTGTGTTCGATATTAAACGGGGTGGCGAATTAGTGAGCGGTAAGACAACATACATATAT
>Ga0315310_10002196_pt1 | contig 12265 bp, 10 predicted proteins | sample TDP5_MG_FD_203630 | JGI IMG/M metagenome (GOLD analysis project Ga0315310, IMG submission 203630) | Freshwater sediment microbial communities from Lake Towuti, South Sulawesi, Indonesia - TDP5 | ecosystem: Environmental > Aquatic > Freshwater > Lake > Sediment | place: Indonesia: South Sulawesi... | reverse complement strand
GTCGGTTGTGTCTGAGTAGTAGATTTGGTTGGCTGGAACTTGTTCGGTTCGGTCTGGATAGCTGATTTTTGGGATGGTGACGTTATTCTGATCCATTAAGACTTCTTGGTTTGTTATGATGTAGGCGTAGTTGCCTATCATTCGGCTGTTGAAGTAGCTTCCTTCGACTGACATGTTTCTGGTTATGGTTGGGTTGGCTCTGTTGGCTATGTTGTAGACTGTGATGTTGGTTCTCTGCGTGTATGTGGTGCTGATTGAGTTGGAGAACGTTTTGTATTCGGGGTAGTAGCCTGTGTCTTCGAAGGCTGCGAGTTTGTCTTGGTTTATGAAGACGCCTCTTAGGCTGCCCTGAAACTTGATTTTTGAGAGGATTTGGGCGTTTTCAGGTGGGTAGGCTTTGAGTATGATGATGGTTTGGTTTGAGATAACGTAGATGTATGTGCCGTCTGTTTTGACTGTGTCTGCTTCGTCTACGCCTTCGACTTGAACGTTGGTTCTTGAATACGTGGGAAGTGTGGAGGATGAGTCCTCGGCGCTGAGGGTATTGGGGGAGAGTCCCCACCGACGTGCCATTCCACTAGGGTCGTCTGGATAAAATTTATACTGGGATTCTGAGCTGGCAGCTATGAAGCTCCTGAGTTCTTCATATGAGGTGAATGGTTTCAGTAGGCTGTATCCAAGAGACAATGTGCCGTGGAGATTGCTTAGGATGCCGATGACGCCTACTAATACTAATAGAGTGCCCAGAGATGATGAAATGAGAACTTTTTTTCTCATATTCTTTTCACCTATGATTTTTGTGTGTGCGTAGGTTTTTTTGATGTTTATATACGGTCTGGGATAGGCATTTAATGCTATTTTTCAGAACAAAACCGTACTAAAAACAGAACACACAATCATAAGGATGCAGACACTGACTAGACTTCGCAAGCGGCTTCTCCACGGTGTTCTAAAGTTTAGTTTTATTAGTTTGGAATCTACGTAGACCAGTGGTGGTAGGGTGCGCTGGCAGAGATTAACGTTCATGCTAGTTGTGGTTGCTTTTTTGGTCTTTGCCGCGGGCTTTCTTTTGTACTCTGCATTTTACCGTGTGAGAGACGTTTCCATCAAGGACGTTGTTTCAGACCCGCAGAGCTTTGACGGTGTCCGTGTTAGGCTGTGTGGCTATGTGGTGGAAACAAAGTACATGTTTGGTCCCAAGTATGTGCTCAGAGATTTTGAGGAAGGAGCTGAGATTGCTTTGGGTGGGAAGGGCGGATCTGAAGGAGTCGACTTGGAGCCTTATGTCAGCTTTGTCTTCGACGGAAGGGATTACACTAGGATAGGAAACATGAATGTAAGCGTGGTTGGAGTCGTGCGTTATATAGGTCTTGTAGTGGATGCTCCACCTGTGAGTGTTGATGTTGAGGAAGTTGAACCAACAGTTGACGGCTTGAAAACTATTGTAATAGAGTTTTTGAAGACTACCGATGTGTCCAAGGGTCTGAGCAATTATGAAGCTGTCGAAATTAACGAAGTCTACTGCCACAGGCCTGGGGGCTCGGTTGTAGTTGCTGAGTACACGACGACAAGTGCCATTCACCCGGACTTCATGGCAGAGGCAATCGAACACCATAGGGCTGTGTTCACGATAGACGAGAAGGGACAAGTCACGTCTGCGTTTTGTCTGTGGGGATCCTTCCACGACGACGAAGTCTGGGATTTAGTCAACCAAAGATGGATTCAGAAGGAAACATAACGGCAACAAATCATATGGTTCGCCAAAGACAACAGGCGCAACAGCAGGAAAGCCACCAAAAAGAAAAAGAATAGCACAACTTCACTTTCGCGTGCATGGTCTCAGAATAGGTGACTGATTCTAAGGGCTAATCTCTGGACCTGTCGTACTCCATTGTTGGAGCTCAAAAACCTTGGTTTTCGCTCTGTTCAATGCCTTTTGAAGGCATTGTTCAAATTCCGTGTCTTGCGTAGCAACAAAGATCTGTCTTTCTTCTAGAATCTCACCCAGAAGTTTCGCGAGCGCTTCCTTGTGTGCCTTGTCCATGGATTGCGAGGGGTCGTCAAGTAAAATTAGACCCAAGTTCGATTGTAGCTTCGTAGACATAGATAAGAAAAGAGAAAGTGCAACCGCATTCATTTGGGCATTACTGAATCTAGTCTGCACATAGGTGCCTTGTTTGAAGTCCTTATCCCACGCCATTATTCTGTAAATAGCCTTTCCTCTCTCTTCCTCAGGAATCAGTTGGAGGTTAACATAATACGGATGACACAAAATCTTTGAGTAAAATGAGCCAATAGTCGACTGTAATTCTAAAAGAGTCTTTCTTACCATATCTTTACGAGCGGTTGACGCAGCCTGATATATGTCGGTTAACCCAGCTTCAAGTTCTTTGACTTGTGAATATTTCTCCTCCAAATCTTTCAGTCTCTGCTCTAGTGCGGGCAAACCCTTCTCTAGTTGGTCAACTCTGTCCTTTTCCTTAAGGAATCCCAGTATTCTTTCGCTGATTTCAAGACTGCCTTTGATCGCCCTGACGTCTTCTGTCATACCCTCCAAAGTTGTGATACTTTGGTCTAGGTAGCCTATTTGTTCAGCAAGCAAATTGAATAGCCTTTCTCCTGTTTCGGCTATTCCGACCAAATCTTGCACTTGCTTTTCCAATGACGAGAGTTTTCTTATCTTCTTCTGCAGATCTTCAAGTTTGAGATTTACCTGAGTCACTTCGGTCTTTAGGACCCTCATTCTTTCGTCAATATTCGATATTTGTGCGCCGATTATTTCAAGCTCGCCATCAACGTACTTCATCAAATCATCTTTTGGTTCAAAACCATTCTTTTTCAGTTTCTCGTTTTCTTCGTCAATTTTCGACTGCAGTTTCTTTAGCTGGTCTTCTGATTTAGAGAGGTTGTCTAGTGCGCTCTCAACATGGGTCTTCTCACGTGCCAGTTCTTCCATCTCATTCTGAAGTCTTCGGACAATTTTCGCGCTTTCTCTTTCGCAAGTTTCTTTTTCCAGAACTGAAATTACGTTCTGATAAACAATGTCACCTTTGCAAAGTGGGCAATTTTTCGGTAGGGTACTTTTGAGATAATCGAGACCGGAAATGAGGAGGGACCCCAGTGACTCTTCCCTTTTAATCGCCGTCTTTTTATTGTCTATCTCGGATTTGAGTTTCTTAAGATTTTCTTCGATGTTGGCTTTGCTTCCAAATTCCTTTTCAATTTCCTTTAACTCGCTTTTCACTTCATTAAGATCTGAGTATAAACGATGAATAATAGGGCTTTCTTTCTGAAGAAACGTTCTGGCAGAAATTCTTGCGTTCAGTTCCTTTTCCATTTCAGAAATACTACCCGAGATTTCAGATATCTTAGCCATTAAATCTTTGGGATCCTTAGTTTCGAGAGAAGCAACTTCTTTCAATGCTTCCTCATAATTTTCTTTCAATCCCCTTAGAGAGGACAAGTCACTTACCTTTTCTTTGTAAACGTTAGTCCATTCCTTTTCCAGATCATTAATAGTCTCCCTCATTTGACCTACTGCTTTGCCTGATGAAATCAAGTCCGCTACCGGTTTCTCATATCCCATGACTTTGGTCTTAACCTTTTGAGCGATCTCGTCAATATCTTCATAGGTCTTATCAATGAGTTGGACCAGCGATGCAAGATTGAGTTGACCCCCTCCCAAGCCAGATTTTTCTAACTCTATCTCGAGTTCACCCAATCTTTTTCTGGAAATCGCAACCTCTTGCATTTTCCGATTTCTTATATCCTCAGTTTCCTCTTCGATGATCTTTGCTTCTTTTGTGACATGCTTTAGTGGAAGATACTCAATAAGCTCTCTAACAAAATGAAGCCCAAGAAGCTTATCAACGGCTTCGCTTCTAAGTAGCGGATCGCCAACTATCAGATCTCGAATGGCCTCTTGATGTAGAAATGTGCTCGCGTAGAACTCTGTGGGAGTAATTCTTAACAACTTGGTTAATTCAGACTGTGCTTCATCGCCTGAGTATTCGGTTCCATCAACGTCGATTTTCAAATCAGTTTTACCTGTCGTAGATGACCTACCTAATTTTCTTTCTCTCAAAATCCTGAGTTTTTTACCTTCTTCAGTTTGCATTGTAATCTCTACAGTGGCTCTTCTCTGGGGATGAAAAGAATTCACGATAGCGTCTTCTTTCTTAAACTCGACGGGTCCAACTATTGCAGAAATCAGTCCACCGAATAGGCACCATTCGATTGCTTGCATTATACTTGACTTGCCGACACCGTTAGGTCCGAAAAGAACCGCCACATTTCCTTCGAAATCAATGTTGATTTTGTTATTTATTCCTCTGAACCCTTCGATGGTAAAGCTTGATATGCGAAAACGGTCGGTCAAAAATTACTCACCTCTAATTCTTTTCACCATTTCTTTCACACCATCTTGAACCGCAACTCCACCGCCCTCTTCGAGCCATTGTAATACCATTTTCAACAGCTTTGCATGTTTATCCTTCCTTGCAAGGCGTTGGCTTAACTCTTCATAAATCCTTTCAGAAAATACGCTCATTTCGTTTTCATCCTTCTATTTTGCGTATTGCATATATTCATCTAGCTTTTCTTCGATGAAGACTTTCCCCGTAATTTCTTCATGGTATTTCTTAATAAAATCTAGCGTTAACAAAGCATAATCGCCTGAAACACCAGCTTCTATAGCTCGATTCATAGTCTCCAAGAATATTCGAGGAACTCCATTAGTAAGATATGTAAGATATTTGACTACATCCTCAGTGAAAGGGAAAAGAGGATGGTCGGGCTTGCCATGCCGGAAGAGGTTGATGTAGCTTAGGCAAAGCTTGACTCCCTCGGATGGGCTCATCGTGTTAACATCGATTTTATGCCTTTTATCAAGACTTGCCAAGGAGATTACGTGCTTTCCTTCTGGCGCACCTAAGGCTTGTTCTGCTATGGGATGAAGAGTTACTGTAATTGTGGCATGTCCTGCGCATGCTTGAAGAAGACTACTCATTCTTGTGCTAAATACGCTTAAACTTGCTCCTCTAAGTGGCTCGATCGTGTCTTCAAACTGATTCAGAAAGAAATAATGGTACTGGTAGCCAGAGATTCGCATGAGTTCCATCATTGTCCTAAGACACTCTATTTTATCTGTCCCTTTCCCCTTTGTGATTTTTATCCATTCATCGGGAAAGTTTGAGGGCTTAGTAAGGTATGTTTCCAAAAAAGTCTGGACTATCTTTTCTTTTGCGAGAGAACCTCGACTGCAAATCCATTTAGCCATGTCTGATATCACAGTGTCAATTTTGTATAGAAAAGAGAAAAGACCAAACTGAATTTCATCAGTCATTTTTGGGTATGTGGAAGTGAAAGCTCTGACATCGCTGCCATCAACTTTTGGAGATGCATTTTCTTCCGTATACTTCAAAAGAAGTTTCTTTAACGCTTCCCAGAAAAACCCTCCTTCGTGCCACTTGAGAACAATGTCATCGCAGAAGTCTTCGGGGCCTGCCCTTGACCTAACCTTTATGTATATAGAGGTAATGCTGGGTTCGCTCGTCAACCTCTTCCATTCTTGGATCATTAGCGCTGATTTCCCTACGCCTTTATGCCATTCACCACCAGTAATGTATATCAAATTAATTCTTGAATTGATTTTTCGTTTGAGTTCAGCGATTTCCTCTTGGAAGACTTCGTTGTTAAAAATCGTACCGTTTATTCGGATATCAGCATTGTAAGGATCAATTATAGCCATCTGTGGGAATGGGTTCCCTTTAAGGAGATATGGGTAATATCTTTCTTCCTCAACAATATTTGACATAAACTTCGCTACTTAGTTGCCTTTATGAAAGTAATATATTCATCGCTTCCTGTCTTTGCGGGCAAAGCCTTTAGCATAGAGGAAAGACCACGGCGTGGTGGCATTGGACCGCCTCCTGGATGCAGTTTAACGGTAAATTCATCTGGTTTATTCATCATTCGCTTAATAAAATTATCAAAGGTTTTGTCGCTTATCCTTAATTGTTCGCAAACATTATCTCTGAGTTCAGAGTAATAGACCGGGTAATTCGATTTGTAATCCGATATCTTCAAGTATTCTTTCCAAAGAACTCCCTCAAAAGCGTTAGCACCAATACTAAAGGTCTTAACAAGGAGAAAATCTTCAGGTTCTTCCAATTCAATTGCAATATATCCTTTATTTTCAGCTTGCTTTAGTATTTCGGCGGATGCTTTGCCTTGAAGGGGGAACTTGCCTTCTTCTGTGACTTCTCTTAAAAATCGGTTAATTGGCAGGCTTTCAATAGCAGTCAACCTTGAAGCTTGACTGATAGAGTCCTCTAGCCCAGATAAAAGCTCAGATAGTCTAAGCACGTTTGCTATTAAGTATACTTTCTGCATTCTACCTCCGTCTTTTTTCTCTCTCCAGTTCAAAATTTCAAGCTGTGTTAGCAAGTCACGAACAACGTGAAATTGTATCTTTTCCACCTTCAGTTGATATTTATCAGCAGAACTTCTGAATACCGACACTTCTTTTCCAAGAGGTAGCAAAAATTCACCTTTCTCTTGATTCCGAATGCAAAAGAGCACTTCGTTAAATGGAATGTATGTTTTCAGTAGCTTGCTTAGTAACATAGACTTTGTTTTGGGATAAGTGATATCGTAACTTAGAAATTCTGTTGCTTCTTCGGAGAGAACCACATTATCGTTTGTCCGGCGCATTAAGCCAATTTCCATTGAAAGCTCATAACAGCTTTTAACCAGACTTTGGCCAAACTTCTCCGTCTTAATTCGATGCCCCTTGCCAATAGCTTTGAATTTTTCTTTTTCAAACCTTACCCTTTCGCTATAAATGGCGTTTCTTATCTCTTTAGGGTTGTAACCTTTTTCATCTATAGCTTTCAAGAAGACGCGAAGGTATTCTAAACTAAATATGGGACGAATCTGTTTATACCTCATTCATACCCCTTCCCCTTCCACTTTTGATAGCATATCATAAACCTCTGGCATAATTCGTGACCATTGAAGCCGGATTTCAATGCAATAGGCTGGGGGAAAGCAAGTAGCCTTTTCATTTCGATGAGCTCTTCTCTAATTCTATCGCTTTCCTTGGTTTTTTCTATCATCACCTCAATGGGTGGCAAAGTCGGATCAATAGGAAGTATCCCGAAGGCAAAAGCATACTTCCTAATGTTTTCGTTCATTTTTGCAATACAAAGAAAGATGCCCTTTATTCGAAAACTGCTTGCAAAAGAATCTTTCAAAGCATAATCACGGATCTTAGAGTTAAAACTAAAGACTTGATTAATTAAGGCCAGCGCTCGCCTTTTACACTCTACAACAAAAAAAGTATTTCCGTCCATTACTATTCCATCAAATTGATGCCTGAGACCTGAAACAGTAGGATAGTTCAAGGTTGACCTAGGAGGAAGAACACTCACAGGATACTTTCTGATACGTTCATATGCTCTGCGAGAAACTCGATTTTCAAAAGAAAAACCTTCTCTTGACGAGACTTCTTTAGCTAACGTTTTTGGGGTTTCCTCAACAAGTAGATTATAGAGTGTCACAATTAACTTGTCAATAATATCTGATGACATCGCAATCCTCCAAAGCTGAGCAGTCGCAAGACATTATTCTGTTTAATCTAGCCTTTTAATATCTCTTCTCTCACGAAGCCCAAGCTTCTCGCAGAATATTGGCAGTGCCTACCCTTACCCACTTTTTCTGCTGTTTTCTGACCGAGTAAGCTATCTGACTTCTTGTTCGCGCGACGTACTCGCTGAGTTACATTCTTTTGCCTAAGCTTGTTGATGAAAACAAAGGCACAAGTCAACTTCATCACGAACACAACCCTTGGAAGCTCTCAACCCACCAATAGAGGTTGTTGTGATAAAGCACCATGCACCGGTCAACAATGACTTCCTTGACAGCCGTGCACAACATTCAAGGAAGTTGTTCCTACTTGTTCGAAGCGAAGTTAATAACATCTGAAAAGAAAACAGCCCACGACAACTCTATTCATGCTTTTTGAAGAAGACTCCAAGGTTTCGAGGGAGAATGCCAATGTCGTCTAGAATGTCAAGATGAACCAGCTTCCTAACCGTCTCTTCACTAAGCTTATCACGCGACGCACCACTCAACAGAAGCTTAGTTTCTTCTTGAGAGAACTCCTCTTCATCACCAATCCATCCTAAGAACTGCTTGTTCAGCGGACACGCCCGCTGACAACGCATACACCCCTCGAGGCAATTGTGCCAAGAAACATCTATCCACGTCGGAAAAGCCACATCACCCCTCTTCTCATTATGATAACTAATACACCGCTCAGCCCGCAAAAGAAACCGATCCACAGGAATAGCACCAGTCGGACAAGCCCGACGACACAAATCACAGTCCTCACAATTCTCCATCATCACTGCCTCCCGCCAACCATCCTCCTCACAAGGCATATCAGAGTAAACGGCCACAAGCTGCAAAAAACTACCCAAACCAGAAACATAACAAAGATTATTCCTACCATACTCCCCAAGACCACTCCGCACAGCCAACAACTTAAGAGGCAAAGCAGACGCCGCCACCGAATACCCCTTCTCACTCAGTATTTTTCCAACAAGACCGTTAATCTGATCATTTATCGCCCCGTACGCCGTGTAAGTCGGAGGAAGAACCAACGGCCTCCAAACCCCATCCCACGTAAAAACCGCACGAGTCATAGGCCTCGGCACAGCCACAACAACCATCGACCGCACCTCAGCCAAGCCCTCAGGAACCTCAAACCGAAACCACGCAAGCCTATCCCTAAAAAACTGACCGTCCAACAACCCCTGATCACGCTGCTCACAAATCTGCCTCTGCAACAAACCCAAACGCTCAACAGAAACCACTCGAAACTGATAACCAAGCTCCCTCAAGCGATCAAACAGTCCATCAACAAACCTAACCATGACAAAAGATAACGCATAACCCATAATATAAGCAACAACGACCCCACAACAAACACCACAGCCAAAACCAAAACGCCACGGTATTATTACTGATTCTGAGCGAAAGTTAATAACACATCGAAATATCACAAATAACATGTTGGCGCAAAAAGGATAGTTGCATCGTTGATCTGCGTTTCTCCCCAAAAATCCCTTGTAATGACAAGCGCCCTTTCTGTATTGTAAGATTTGACAAAGCTTCGCAAGCCTCTTGAAATCTTAGGCGCTCTGAAACTTTGATACTTGACCTCCACCGGAATTATCTCATCTTTAATTCTCAGCACAAAATCAACTTCTGCCTTAGCTATGGTTCTCCAATAGTTTATCGTCGCCTCCGGGAAATTGTTCTTCAAACTCAAGAACACAAAGTTCTCGATTAATGCTCCCCTATCAACTCTACCCTCAAGATTGCCGAAATTGTCTATTACATAGTTCCTCAAACCCAAATCAAAAAAATACACTTTAGGAACCTTCTTCAACTCCGTCACAGGATTCCTATAAAACGGTCGAACCAAGTCTACTACATAAGTTTCCGACAATATCGACATAATCCTTCTAAGTTCCTTATAATAAGTCTGGCAAACAGAACAGATTTCATTATAGTTTATCAAATTACCAACTAACACAGCCAAAGCCCTGACAACATGCCGATACCTCAGAGCATCACTGACTTTAAGAAAACCCACAACATCCTTCGAGATATAGGTATCATAAATACCCTTCAATATGGCCCTCTTCGTCTCGAAATCCTCAGCTATAATCACAGCCGGGTAGCCACCAAAAACGATATGTTGCTCAAGAAAAGGAGCAAATTCCTTGACGAAAACATCCCTCCTACCCGAGACTTCAGCCTTGCCGCTCTGCAAGAACTCTCTTATGCCCTTGTTCTTCTCCTCGTAAATCCGTGCCAACCTCGGATCTCTCGCAACCAGAAATTCATGAAAACTAAACGGAAACAGCTCGAAAAAGAACACCCTACCCACCAGAAATCTCGCCATCGCTCCACCCAGTTCCAAAGAGGAACTGCCAGTAACGATAAACTTAACATTCTCGAAAGTATCGTAGAGCAGCTTTAGCTTCTTCCCAGGATCCTTCACGTAATGATATTCGTCCATCAAAAAGCAGTACTTGCCCTCCTTCACCATAAAGCTTTTAACATATTCCTTGGGATTCGTATCAAAAGCATCAAGCACATCTGGGTCTTCAAAATTCAGGAAAACTGCATCTACATCCTTCTTCCTTAAGACATCTTCCAAAATCCTCAAAAGAGTTGTCTTGCCGCTCTGTCTTGGCCCTTTAATCGCATACGCCTCTTTTCTCTCCATCCATTTCAGCATGTTTACCTCTATGTCTCTTCTAAAGAACTCGTTCCTTTCCATACTTAACAATAGTAATTCTCACTGAATTTAAATTTTACTAATATTAAAATTCACTATTCTTGAGCCTAAAAAGGGTCAACTATGCCCAAAAACGTGTATCAAGCTCCACACATAAGCCCACAAGAATACGAGAAATACAGAGGAAAACACGTAGCCCTACACAAAGGCAAAAATCATAGCCGACGGAAACAACTCCGTAGAAACCCTGCAAAAAGCGCTGAAAACCCACCCAAAACTCAAACCCGACCAAATCGCCCTCTTCTACATTCAAGTCGCAGACGTGCTGATACTTTGAAAGCGCAGTTAAATCGCCTATAAACAGGCAGTGGCTGCCTAGAAAAACCTTATCACAACGTATTTATGTATGCACTTGCTATCATTTGTATACAGTGAATCCCTTGGCGCTCAAACCCTTGGCAGTAAGGATACCTGAAGAAATCGAGAAGGAGATTCTCAAAGCAGTTGAGCGCATGAAGCTCGACAAAGCCACAGTTGTCAGAACGCTCCTTGAAATGGGAATCGAGGAGTGGAGAAAACAGACTGCTCTAGAACTGCTACGAAACGGAAAAGTAACATTTGCCAAGGCTGCAGAAATGGCCAAACTCTCACTCTGGGAACTCGCCGACTTGGTGAAACAACGCAACGTAGAATGGGTCAGGTACACACCCGAAGAAATCGAGAAGGAACTAAAGGAAGCCACAGTGGCGGAGTCCGAGTGAAGCCACTCGTTTTCAACGCTACACCGTTAATTTACATAACCAAGGTAGGGTTAGCCAAGATTTTCGAGCTTCTAAAAGATGAAAAACTAACCTCACCACGTGTCAAAAGAGAAGTCGTAGACAAAGGAAAGCGCAAGGGCATCCCAGACGCCGTCGTTTTGGACAAAATGTTCACAAACCACGTATTCAAAGTGGCTGAAGTCAAGAACCGAAAGCTCCTAGCAAGCCTATCGGAGACAAAAGGACTTCACACAACTGATGCAGAAGTCTTAGTTATTGCACAAGAACGAGATGGAATAGCGGTCATCGACGACGAAGTAGCCAGAAAAACCGCGAGGATATACGAAATATCATACGTAGGCACGCCCTATACCCTGATTAGAGCCGTCTTCCACAGGCTGATTACAAAAGAAAGAGCCAAACAAGCCATAAACGAAATGACCCTCGCCGGCTGGAGATGCAGCCTAGAAAGCTACGCCAAAATAATGGAAGCCATAGAAAAATGCGACAAACGCCTAGCAAGAACTCGCATTGAAAGACCAACAAAATAACATCCTTAATTTATGACAAATATCTGAGTCTGGCGACGAAGCTGCATATGGCAGGCTATCAGCCCAGCAAAACCTTCAGCCCCCAAGAACTGAAAGAGAACCTTCGGTTCGCCGAGGACCTCCTAACCAAAGCCAAATCAACCACGAAGCGCTAGCCGCAAGGGTTAACGAGCAGCCCATCTCTGAAAGAAACCAACCACACCCAACAGCAAAGCAACACCAAACAAAACCAAACCAAACCACACCACCCCAAGTTACTAAAAACAACAAAAACCAACACAGCCCAACACTAAATCACACTAAAGCACACAAACCAACAAAAACGTAGAAAAAAGCACCAAATTGACAAACCAATAGATGTAAACATGGGCTCGGCAACCGCTCTCCCCACAAACCCAAACCAACCACCATACGGCTGCTTACTTAGGAGGTGATCCGGCCGCAGGTTCCCCTACGGCCACCTTGTTACGACTTTTCCCCTCTCGCAGAACTCAGATTCGACGCAGCCAAGAAGACCACGCCTCACCCAAACCCCACTCGAGTGGAACGACGGGCGGTGTGTGCAAGGAGCAGGGACGTATTCACCGCGCGCTGATGACGCGCGATTACTAGGGATTCCATGTTCACGAGGGCGGGTT
>Ga0315310_10002194_pt1 | contig 12266 bp, 9 predicted proteins | sample TDP5_MG_FD_203630 | JGI IMG/M metagenome (GOLD analysis project Ga0315310, IMG submission 203630) | Freshwater sediment microbial communities from Lake Towuti, South Sulawesi, Indonesia - TDP5 | ecosystem: Environmental > Aquatic > Freshwater > Lake > Sediment | place: Indonesia: South Sulawesi... | reverse complement strand
CGAATGCGCTGGCCACAAGCTAACCACAAATTGTATCCACCAGACTCTCGTAGCTCTTGAGCCGTCACCTCTGCTCGGGGATCGTCACCGTACTGCTGATTCTTGAAGTCCTTGGCGGCTTGCTCTGACTCGAAAGCCCTGCCAATACCTTCGTACGTCACTAACCAGCCGTGGATCAGAACCTCACTTGACGTGACCAGTACCCCTACGTCGTCGACCATGACCCAGATGGGTCCGCGATGAAACATCTCCGCAGGTCTATTGGGGAGCACAACGGGCAAATCCCCCTCGTTCACCAACGTCAACTCGATCTCCTTGAGCCAGTATCCCGAGTCGTAGCTGTCCCATGTGGGAGTGCAGTTCTCGATAGAAATCTTTGCGCCGCTGAAGGAGAACTCTCGTTCAAACATGATCTGCCCGCGGTGCTCGTAGGGAACAACGGTCAGTCTATATTTGCCAGGTTCTGGCGTAGAAACTCCGCTCATCCTCAAATTAACCGTCCCTGTCAGAATCGGCGTATCGTGGTAGGCTGTGGTTCCAGTCGGACGGAGTAGCTCGAAATAGATAGAGTCACCAGGAACGTCGCCAGATACTTCGTACTGGATCGATAGAACAGCCTCACTGTCGTATTTGGGTTCTACTTTCCAGGACAGGAGCGAAAACTTGGAGGGAGGCGGAGATGGAAGCCTCACAACGAAGAAAGCCAACCCAACTATGACCACAAGGACCACTGCAAGGATGACGGCAGCCGTTTTCGCTTTAGCCATCTTCCTTACTACCTCCGACCCATAAACTGGGTTTCACCTCGATCTCACGGGCTCATCAGGGAGGTGCATCTACGCTCCTAGAGGACTTGCGATTCGGCTCAACTCCCTTACCCAGATGTCCCGATCTTTTAGGTCGCCCAGAATCACGTCGAACTCCACTGGCTTCTCCTCGCTCGGCACCATGAACTTGATGAATAGACCCCCCAGTCCCCGCCGCATGCCCGACTCCCTAAATGACTTGACGTACTCTAGCGGCAACACCATCATCTTGTCCTTCTTCGACACGAGGCCCTTCCGATACAGCATAACTATGCTTTTGGTGGTGATGGTTACTTCCTGAAGCTTCGAAAACCTATCCATCAAGTCTTGGATGTCTCCCGGTTCAACCCCACCTTTCTGGAGCGCAGCTACAAACGGCTTCTCGAAGATCCTACGGTAGGGCAGGGAGCCACGCGTGAAGGCTCTCACAAAGCGGGTTCCAAGCCCGCCCTGAGGCGATACAAGAACCGTGACCTTCGGCTCAGTCTGAGTCAGGATAGTTTCTTCAGCCAATCCTTTCGCCCCACCTCCGACCAGAAAAAGTCTGGTTTCGCCTCAATTGCAGGGGCTCATCAGGGAGGCTAGCTCCTTGTCGATCTCGTGTGGAGAAAGCGGCAGGCATCATCATCGATCGGTCTCTGGATGGAGCCTAAGGTAGGCACCACTTCCACAGCATGCGTTAAGTATATAGCAATAACCAAAAACACACCGCAAGTCTTCTATAAAATGTCCCGGATTTTCTCTGCACATCGATCCACCAGCCAAGGAAGATCGCTGAAAACCGAACCACCGTAAACACCCTGAGGTGCCTGAAATCCGCCTTCCTACGCGGGGTAGCTGCCTGAAATACGAGGTTCAGTGAGAAGGGAGTGCCTGAAATACGCGGTCCAACCATCAAACAAAAACGGAAAAACGAGGGGGCATCTTTAACCCTCTGAAACGCCCAAAATGAAGATTTCTGGAGGCCCTGAAGTGCCTGAAAGGGGTGCCTGAAGTCTGCCTGAAGAGAAGCACCTATGTATTCCCTCCTAAGCCAGCCGCCGGAAAGCCATGAAGAGATCGCGGATGGAAGATGAAGGGCCTCGTCGAAAGCGGATCGCCCTCCTCATCGCAGGCATAGCCCTCACCCTCATCATACTAGACATATCGGGAGTAGTGGGAACCACCGGGAAGCCTACCCAAGGAGAGAGAACCACCGCCACCACAACCCTCTACGTAACCAGGACCGTCACAAACCGTGGAACACAAACAGAACCCGGCACAAAGACTCAAACCACATCTCAGACGACCTCAAACCCACCATCCAACACCAACATCACCCACTCTTTCACGTTAACCCAGGAAACAACCGGTACCATCACGCCCACGGTGAACAGGCTTGAGAGCTGGATGCTCTTCGTCAGCCTAGACCCACAGCCAAGCTTCACAGCATCAGGAATCTGGAGAATCAATGACACAGCCGTGGGAGCACTGCTAGTCCTGGTGGGAGACTTCTCAACCCACCTAGTGCCCTACAGAGCCGTCCTGAACCTAACCATCAAAGGACTAGGAATAGACGCAACCTTCCACCAGGAGGAGCTGCCCCTAAACGGAAAGATAGAGACAAGAACCACAGCATACGAGCTCACCCTCAACCACATACACCCCCCTGAAGACACCGACTACCTAGTCTTGATCTACTTCCAGAGGGAGGACGGCACCGTCCTCAAAGCCCAAGGCTGGGACAGAGTGTCAGACGAGGTCTACCGAGAGGTCCGGCTGGCGCTCCGAGACAAACCGCCGTGGGAGGGGTGAATGAGTGGCCTGCACCCTGAGAAGCCGACGCAAAGCCACCCTACGCCTCCTCACATCCCTAGTGGTCGCCCTAACCCTAACAGCCGAGACCTTCCCCCTCCTCACAATCAAGGCCTCAGCAGCCAACCCCACCAAAACAGCGGCAGCAGCAGCGGAGGCGGCGGGAGAACCACACAACGCCGCGAACATACCGTGGAGCGACATCCTCGAGGTCATAGACGCAGACTACGCAGAGGAGAGGCTGGCGAAGACCATAGCAAGGTATGTGTCTCTTGGGTACACGGAGCAGGAGCTCATCACCGCCCTCGTCAACGAACACGGGGAACTCTTGAAGCAAGGCAGCCTGGGCGACCATTTCTACGAGTACAAGACCCTCTGTAACTACAAGGACCTCGTCACGGCCGAACGAGTCTACCAGGCATGCATCACGCAGCTCAAGATAGAGAGGGACACAGCCGGAGGCATAGCAGTCAAGATACCCATAGTCAACTGGACAGCCAACCCGCTCGACACGTACGGCGTCACCTTCAGAACCAACAGGCCTGGACACCTCACCCTAAAACGAACCACAGACGACATGACCATGCAGCTCTTCATCGGGCTGGAGGGGTGCATAGCCCTCATACCCCCGGGAACCTACACGCCCAGCTTCACACCCCTAAACGGAACAGCCCAGACAACCACATACACGACATCCGGAGACATCTCACTCATCAACGGATGTCTCGTCGTCAACGGCAAGGGACAGGTAGAGATCAAGTGCGAGACGATCGAGGTAGCCATCTACATCCTGAACGAAACCGCGCTGATCGACGTAACGGACCTAGGAGAGGAGCACAGCGAAGCGTTCAACATAGTCTATGGAAAGGGGCAGCTCGTAAGGATAAACGGAAGAATCTACCTCCGAGTACAGCTCGCAGATGACCCCAACAGCCAAGCCAGCGACAAGCAAGCCGCTATCGCAGAGATCGTTGAAGCGCTCGAACTCAAGCAGGGAATAGAAATCACCGTCAAGATCCATGAAGACATTTACGCTTTCGAGGAAGCCGCCAACGCCACAAACGCGATCCTCAAAACCCTCAGAACAACAACGAGAAAAATCCGAATAGCAATAGCAGAGTTAGGCAGCCCCGAACAAGCCAGAAACACGGAGGCAGAACTAGAAAAGATCTACAACACCCTCAACAACCAAGACGGAAACACGGAGCTACAGACGCTTAACCAAATCGCAGAGCAAGCCGAAGAACAACTGAGACAAATCATACACAGAATAGAGCGAGACAGCCAAACACAGCTCCCCGACGACGCGAAGAAAGAGTTCTACCATGGATGCCTCGCAACCCTAGACGAAACGAGAAAGCAAATAGAAAACACAGAAGCCGAAATCCAAATGCTCCTCGCAAGAGACACCCTCAACATAAAGGTCACGGGACCAGGCACAACCGAACCCCGGCCAGGGAGACACAGATACATACACGGCGAAACGATAGACATACTAGCCCTACCCAAGAGCACGTCCACGCTCAAGGGATTCAAGCTCGACGGAAAAGAAGCCAAGGCAAGGATCATCGACAGAGACGGACAGGTCGCCCAGATCCTCAGCGTCAACATGGACAGAGACCACGTAGTAGAAGTCGAGTTCCAAAACCCAGACGACACGATGGCGGAAGCAATCCGCAGAGCCACGATCGACCGATACACGATCAGACTAAGAGAGATCGAAGAACAAAGCCAACCTACACCCGCACCATCGTGCCCAGCGCCGCCCAAGCCTGTGGGTGAGGGACCTATACATGATCCCGAGCCCATCAAGACGTTTTACTTGGTGATATGGTGTAGGCCGCTCACAACAAGAAGAACAGACATCTACCTACAACCCGGAACACCGCCCACAGTAGCATCATACTACATAACAGCCAACATCAAAAACTACGACGCAACCTCCCGTGAATACAGGCTGAGCCCCTGGATCGACCACGGCAACCAGTACAGATACGCTGTCTTCAACACAGGACAAAAGCTCGGAGACGGATTCCTACTGACAGAGACCATCTACCAGTTTTACAGCAAGGCCATCTCCCTCGCCGTCCAAAAGGAGTACGAGGCACCACATGATACCAGGATCGAGCTTCAGGAAAACGTACTGATCCACGGACTGATCAACCCCGGAGACACACTCTCAGCCGCAGCCGCAAAAATCTTCGGCCAAGAAGCCGGGGCACCCGTCACAGGCATAATCCTCTACGCATACAGCGAAGGAGAATGGAGGATCATCGACAACGAATACTACGGATACCTCACACCCAAGCTACACCCAACAGTCACAGAGGTCTACACACAGTTCCTAAATGTAGGTTGGTGGGGAATCGCGCTCAACGAAGCAGGACAAACCATCGCCAACATCCCCCAAAACCTACTCCAAGGAGTACAAGACGAGACGAACAAGTGGAAGGGAAAGATCAACGACCTCTACCACAACACCCTAAGCAGAAGCAACGGCTTCCACGCAGCCGACTTCCTAGTGGGCGAGCTCACCGCAACGTGGGCAGGATTCAACATAGCCGCAGCAGACATCTTCACCTTCGGAGCCATCACAGCCATCGAAAGATACACAGAAACAGGCTCCACACGACAAGCCTCCAAAGCCACAACACCCGGACAGCTCACCACCCTCATAGAACTCACCCTCGACCCAAACATACCAAAAGAAGAGAGGGCCAAATTCTTCGGAAAGATCCTCGGATACGCAGCCGTCATAGCAGCAGCGGCAGCCATAGGAGCAGCCTTCGCAAAGATCGCGCCCAAATTCTACGCCTGGGTGCTTGAGAACCCCGGCAGAGCACTCCTAGTCCAGAAAGTCAAGACAGTACTAGGCAAGGTCGCGAAGTACGGGAAGATCGCGAACCCCGGCCTATACACAGCGGAGCTCATGGAGAAACTCTTTTCCAAGCTTGCTGCAGCAAAGCCGAAGGCCGATGACAGCGCTATAGGGCAAGCCCTGGACGAGTTCGCCGCCCTTTATGAAACTTACCTGAATGTCTACGGGCCCGAGTACGCCAACGTCAAGGCGGGAGAGCTCCTCAGCTACATCGACGACCAGCTCAGGCTGAGGAAGGCGCTCGTCGACTCGATCTACGACCGAGTTAAGGAGAGGTTTGGAGACGATGTAGCGAACACCCTCAAGAAGCTCGCCGAACCCTATGGGCAGACAAGCCTGCTGGAGCTAGGGAACCTCTTCAAAACCCTCAACGCGCTGGAGAACGCAGACCTCAAACTCCGGGAGATCAAGATCCTCTCCGAATCCACGCTCATCGGCGACTTCATGGGCAGTGTTCAAACCGCGCTTGTCGATGTGCCAGATCAGACTGCACTCACGATCGTCGCCCAAGTCAGAGATGTCGTACATAGCCTCGCAGATAATGGGGTCAGCCTCACCGAGATTAGGGAGATCCTTGCCAGTATCTGGACGCAGATTGGAACGCAGCAAGTTAAGGCCGATTTAATCCTGGACGCGCTGGAAGCAGTTCACCGAGAGCGGGTCGAAGATCTCTACGCCACCAACGGCGGAAGCCGCATCTACACTGTCGACGGAAGCGGCGACATAAAGATCGGGAAAGAGGTGTTGAAGAATGCGTGGAATATAAACATCGAAGAGAAACAGGTACTCCAACTGCGGCTGAGACGAGGCGATGTGAAGAGAATTATCTACGCGGGGTATGATGGGACATTATCTCTGTGCACGAAGGTCACGGGGGTACTCGGCAATCCAGGAGAGAAAGTAGAGGTACTGGAAGTACGGCGGCTTACTATAGAAGAGTTCATTGACAAGGTGCAATTTACCATGCAGAGGCCTGAGGGTGACCTACGGCTCAGGTATGATTCTTCGACGGTTGAAAAAATCACTGTTCAAGGAGACGAGGCACATGTTGTGCTGAGAGAGAGAATTGGCGCAAAGGAGGAGACGCACATGGTTCGCGGCCAAATTCTGGATTACTTCGCTTGGGGCGGTGAGGCATACGTCGAGATCCAGATAGGTGAGATACCTCAGAATGCCAAGATAATACGAATTTACCAAGATCAGGAGGGAAAGAGCAGACTTGTCCTTGAAGTCAAGGCGGGACCCCTGAGGGACGATTGGCCGAGCACGCCGATTAGATACCTCGAAGCAGATGATGTGTTTGTGCGAGTTGCATACGATTGGGGAGGAGGCATTTTGGTAACAGGAACATGCATCTCCGATGATGCTGCGGGTCTCGACGACTTGCACAAGATAAGCAAAGGGGTCTTCATTCATACCATTAACAATCTCGGTGAGATAGTGGTAAGGGAAGATGTCCTGAGGAAGGTGTGGAACATTAACACCGAGGAAAAACAAGTGCTCAAAGTGATGGTAGGTTCTATCGATCACAGTATTCAGGAAACTGTGTACGCGGGCTGTGACGGAGGGACGAAAGAATACCGGTGTATAATGGTTGTCGGGCAGCTAGGGAAGCCCGGTGAGAAAATCGAGTTATTGGATGTCCAACCTTTGCCTATCAAAGAATTCGTAGATCAAATCTATTTCACCGTGCAAAGGCCCGAGGGCGACATACCGCTTAGATACGAGTTGTCGACGCTTGAAAAAATCACCGTCAAAGGAGACAAGGCGGAATTGACGTTCAAGGAGACATTCCGCGGAAAGCGGGAAACCCACAGAGTCGAGGCCCAACTCATGGATTACTTCGCGCGCCAGGGCGAAGCGTACATCGATTTAAAAATCGGAAACATGCCCCAGAACGTTGACCTACTTAGGATCTACCAAAACGAAAGAGGAGAGTGCAGGCTGGTCCTAAAAACTTTGGCAGGAACTTCGACGTGGAAGGTTACATATCTGGAAGCTGATGATCTATTCTTAAGGATCGCCTACCAATATGGAGGGAGGATCTCCATATCAGAAACCTACATCTCAGAGACAGCTAGGAATCTTGACAAGATGACGGGTTGCTACCGGTTGAGCGCGATACAGGAAGACATCACGGCGGGGCCATATAAAGGCCGCAGGACGTACGGACAGATACTGAGCAACGAGGAGCTCGAGATCATTCGGAAACAAGACAGAGACATGTCTTATGAGAAAGGAGTGATCGGCCGGAACGTGGCCATCAAGATCTTGATGGAGACGATGGGATTTTCAAGGGAAAAGATAATACTCAAATCGGTCCATGAAATCGGCGTGGATATACCGGCTACGGACCGGGAAGGCAATGAGGTTGCGGTGGAGGTCAAGCTCACTACATACCGCAACCGGCTAACGAAGACACTTGGCGAAGCGATTCAACATGTGGAGAGATACCTGAGAACGGGGCGATATGATTATGCGTACGCCTTCGCTGTCTTCGCTGATCGTCGCACGGGAGCGCTGATAATACAATGGGTCAAGATTCGATCAATCGAAGCACAGGGATGCTGAAATAGAATGGGTGAGGTTGACGTTCGGGAGCTAGAGCGCAGAAAGCTTTACGAGAGGGAGAAAACGCTCGTTCATAAGGTCAAGGAGGTGTTGGAGGAACATCTGGAGGGTAGGATGCGCTTCATTGTATATTCTCCCTATAATCTTCGTGGCGAGGATTGGATTTGGGGGCTTGGGCCGGACTTTGAGGGGCCGCGTAGAGGATTTCCTTGGATAGAGACGGTTTTTGCATATTCGGATGGTAAGATCTACATTGACCTGGGGTCGTGTGATCTGGATTTTCTTATCTCGGAGCAGCACCCTAAGATCTTTGAGAGGCTGGTCAAGGAGGGAGGCGAGCCGAAAGAGACTGTAGGAGAGCTCACTAAGGTTATCGGCGAGCTCCAGCATAGAGAGAACTGGAAGAAGTACAGGCGCATGATCCCGAAGGTCATCAAGTATTTTGTGAAGTGTGAGAGTATCGCTGAGGCTGTCGGCAGGAAGCATGGGGCGTGTGTGGAGTTCGTAATAAGTGGCGATCGATGTGGGGTTCACGCTGTCGTTGATACGGAAAACATGAGCGAGGATGAGAAGGTCGGGGCGATTATGAAGGCTGCGACGGCTCTTAGGGACTTCAATGATAGACTTCACTCTGAAGTGTGACTGGTTGTGCATAGGAGAGCTCGCCGCTCTGGTTTGGTGTGACGAGTTGATTGACTTGGTGGTTGTGAGTTCATCTTTTTTTGGAGGTCGTCAGGAGGTGCTGATTAGGCGCGTTGCCGTAAATGTGAGGTGATTGTCGTTGAGCGAAGGGACGTACATCTTTTGTGCGTATTGCGGGGTGAGGAACTTGGTGACTAACGCGCGCTGTGTTGGTTGTGGCCGGAAGTTGTACAAGGGTGTGCTGGAGCCTGTGGAAGTCTCTCGATCGATCTATCTCAAGGTTGCTCTCGTCGTCGCTGTCGTCGTTGTGGTGGCTGGCGCTCTTGCTTTTTCAACCCGGCTTCTAGGCATCTTGCCTGGTGAATCGTCGTCCTCCGAGACGGCAGGGGCGACACCGTCCCAGCTTCAGCTCATTATGGAGGGTGTGACGATGCAGGACTATTGGCGTCGAGGGGGCAACGACCTTCCCGAGACGAGCTCGATACTTTCTTTCTCTATGCATGAGCAGCATGGAAGGGTGTTCGAGGGCGAGGTTACGTTTAGTATCGACGGCGCGGTGATCTACCGGACAAAGCACAGGGGCGAGCTAGGTTATACGGTGAAAGTGTGGGGAATCAGATCAGGCTATGACGAATTTCACAACGTCACTGTCAGGGTTGTCGGACCGGGAGGCGAGCAGGTGGCGAAGACGCTTGACTGGAACCCGGTTTTTCCGAGGAGCCCTGTCCGGGTTGATTCATGCTATTCGTTGATGATTACGCCAAGAGAGGAGACCGTTGTCGCAACGCTGGAGGAGATCAAGGAGTCCGCTTCATGGACCTGGGAGTACGGCGCTCACTGGAAACTTCTGCAGACCTGGGTCTCGAGCTATGTGGAGTTTGATTGGAGCAAGGTTCCCGATGATGATCCTGATCTTAGGAAGCCTGTTGGCGCGGAGCCCTATGACCCAGACATCGGGGCGAGATGGAATTTCCCGTTTGAGACGATCGACACGGGGCTGGGGGTGTGCCGCGACTATGCGATCCTCTATTGCTCTCTGCTGAGGGCGGATGGTTGGCCGCCCAACGATGTCTACGTAGGTTTAAGCCGGGAGCATGCCTACGTGCTGCTACATCCTGTTCCGGAGTTGCCACGAGATTTAGGTTGGTTCATCCTTGATCCTCAGGCCAGTGGATGGGTTGTTGTCGACTTGTCAGACCCAACGGATCCGTTAGCTGGGATGTACGACACCAGATACTACTTCAATGATCATGGGTTTCACGTAGGTGTGCCTTGGCGTGATTAGACACCCTTGATCGACCGATGAGGACAGGTAGATGATCATCGGGTTTCTCGTCTGACTTGCTTTGGTATCTTCTTCTCATCAACCTGGTGACTCTGGGCGCGATGCTATTGGACAAGGCGGCTGCCAAGGCACACGGCTCGATCGATCCCGAGCCTCAAACTCCACGTCGATTAGTATTCAACGAGAATCGAATTTGAACAGTGGCGCCCTGGCCGGGATTTGAACCCGGGTCCAGCGGGCCCTGCCGATCGACGGTGTGTCGATCGACGACAGCCGCTTATTCTAGGAGCGGTTGCTCTTACTAGACCGGATTTTACCGCGTTTGTGGTGCGTCTATACTACCAGGGCGTGTTTGTCTGTGTTGTTGGTGTTGTTATTATCTGTTACCTTGGGGTGGGGTTTTTTGTGGGTGGGAGGGCCGGTCAATCGGTCGGCGCGGAGCGGTCGATCGGATTGTCGTCGAGGGTTCTCGTCACGCTTCAGAGAGGAAGCACAAGTCGTTTGAGGCGTCTCTTGAGAGACGTGGGTTCAAGTCTTTCTTTCAGTGGTCTACCTCTCATCCATGCGCCGTAGCACGGGTTGCTGCAGAACTGGTGTCTGCCCTTCTTCTTTCTAAGATTTCTACGCTTCGTGGATGGTATGCGCCTGTGGCAGAAGTCGCATCTGGGAAGCTCATGGCGGGGTACGAGTTCGGGGCGGCGAAGCGTCAGCAATGCTTGACTCGACCTCCCTTAACCTCGCTGAGCCTGATTCTGAGCGGGAAGCGCGCCGCTGTGTCCTCCTCGAATTTGCGGCAGCTTTCCCCTGGTTCTCGCATGTCGCCCGTCGCTGCGCATATCTCGACCTCGAGAGCCGGGTGGCTCGCGAAGTGGAGATGCATGAGGTATCGACAGTCAGCACAGTGTCTTTGACGCATGGAAGTCACCTAGAAACCGGGGGAATTTACTTCGAGGGGGAAGGCCCCGGGAGCGGTGACTTCTCCGCATCATAGGTATATCTGGGATGCGTGGTGATAATGGCAGTGATCCCGGACAACGTGTACTCCGCCCCTCGAATTGGACGCACTGGCCAGAGCGAGCATTTAAAAGCTTTTGGCGCCGATCGATCCTCCAACAAGAAAGGCTACAGCAACTCGACGAGGCTCATAACCCGTCCCTCCGCCCCTGCTGCATCTCCGACAGCTCCAACTCGCCCAAAAAACCCCGTAAACCAGTGATCCAGGGATCGATCGGTCGGAGCGAATTTCAGCCGGTATAGTTACCATACCGCACCGTGTAGGGGAAAAAACCGTGGGCGGTGAAACGACATCGAGCGATCAACGATTCATTCCGGGGCAACATGTCCCAGAAAACCAAACCTTCAAGCACTTCGCCGTCGGCTAATGTAGCGTTTTGTACGCGACCGCCAGTAGGCGGTAGGAACCGACAGTCGGTGGATGGGATCTCGAAACCATCAAACACAAGCGAGAACCTGTCTGCCCCAACCGAAATCGGCTCATACCCATGATTCTCAACACGAAGATAAATCCACATCGATAATATGGGTTCTTCGGTGCCTCTCCGCGTGACCTGTAAGCCACTGTCCTTCCTTATGACAAGCACATAGCGCCCGTCCTGCGGATATAGGAAGAAGATGGCGCTTAGAACTGCGTAGGCAACGAGAATAAGCGAAATCAAAATCCATTTTTGTCTCACTTTCTCTCACAGATTTATTATCCTCGATCGACGAAGATTTACATATTGTGTCTGGATTTTGTTGAAGTTTGTAATTTCTCATGACCTGTGTGCTATGGTTCTTCTTACGAGGATAGCAATGATCAGGGCGGCGAGGCCCACGATGGCGATCATGCTCAAGGCATACGAGGCTAAGCCAGGTCCCGATACAGTTGTTGTCTCGACGGTTGTGGCAGCAAGGGCGGTCGTCTCAGTGGTGGCGATGACCTGCGTGACAGTTGTTGAGGGCGGGGGTGCGGTCTGTTCAGAAGCGGCTGTCGACGTTATGGTTGATGGTTGTGTGGTCACGACGATGAAAGACTTTGATGAACTAGTTGTACCACTGTGCGCAGAGTCTCCATCCCAAGAGGCAGTTACACTCCAGGATCCAGTTGCATCAGGTGTGTAGGAGTCGCTGTAGCTGCCGTCTGAACCGGTTGTGGCAGTTCTATTCAGTGTTGAGCCGTTGGGTTTCTTGTAGGTTAGTGTTATGGTTTTGCCTGTGAGAGTTGCTTTTATAGAGCCTGAAACAACTATGCTGTTGCCTTCTGTTATTATGTCCTTTGAGACAAAACAGG
>Ga0315310_10002193_pt1 | contig 12267 bp, 10 predicted proteins | sample TDP5_MG_FD_203630 | JGI IMG/M metagenome (GOLD analysis project Ga0315310, IMG submission 203630) | Freshwater sediment microbial communities from Lake Towuti, South Sulawesi, Indonesia - TDP5 | ecosystem: Environmental > Aquatic > Freshwater > Lake > Sediment | place: Indonesia: South Sulawesi... | reverse complement strand
TAACTTCCTTGTAGTACTTAGATTGAGGCGTATCAATGGATATTGTTAGAGTATCTTCCGTGCCATGGATCTTTATGTCCTTCTTATCAACACTGGGCAGTAAAGCTATTATCTTAACCTCGCCGTTGGTGCTCACTATATCTACTAAGGGTTCCTGTTCTTCTTTTACGTCAAATCGAGATCGATAAGGCCATTTTTCATCTCGAGACGTATGACTTCACCGAATATCTATATCGATAGGCATCTTTAAAAATATAATGTAAGAGGCGATAACCAAGGTCAGACGCTTAAAACCTAAATTCTTACGCAGTAAGTCTAATGAACTTAACTCGTGGTTCTTGCACTATCCCTTTCTTAGATATAGATGCTTAAGAATAGTTTTTAGGCATCTCCTTAAAAGATTTTATTGATCGAAAGAGGAATTTGAGAATGGTCCAAACTGGTGTGATTGCAGACGATTTTACCGGAGCGTGTGATGTCGGCATTCAGTTTAAGAAGTTCGGTTTAGAAACTGTTGTCTCGGCTAGTGCAGATGCCTTCAAGGGGATCAGTGATTTTGAGGTGATCGTAGTAGACACGGAGAGCAGAAATGATCCAGCTGATATTGCATACAATAAAGCAAGAAATGTTGCGAGAGCCTTAAAGAAGATGGGCATTAGGGTTGTGTACAAAAAGATCGATTCAACGCTTCGGGGTAACGTTGGAACAGAATTGGACGCGATTATGGATGAACTCAACTTAAAGGCTGCTATCATAGCGCCAGCATTTCCAGCGGCTAACAGAACAACTGTAGATGGACGACAGTTAGTCAACGGAATACCCATAGATAAGACGGAGTTCGCTTACGACCCCATAAATCCAGTGAAGGAATCACACATACCGACCTTAATACAACGCCAAACTCAAAGAATGGTTGGAACACTAAATCTTTCTAAAGTCAGAGAGGGAATTGAATCGTTAAGACACGAGATTCAAAGCCTGGTAAAAAGCGGACACGAGATCCTTGTTGCAGACGCCGAAACTCAGAACAATCTGAAAACGATCGCTAAGGCCGCTCTAGATTCCGAGGTTTTACCCTGTGGATCAGCCGGTTTAGCAGAAGGAGTATCCTACTGGTTGACGTGGAGCACTTCTAAAGTACGATTGCTTGTGGTTTCAGGTAGTGTAAATACCGTGACGCTAGATCAGATTTCTGCAGCTGAGAAGACGTTGAACGTTCAAGTGCTTGAGCCAGATCTCTCTGGGGTTTTGATGGGTGGCGAAAGGCGCAACGCTGAGGCGGAGAGGCTGATAAAAGAGGCGAGAAAAGATGTGGCTAGAAGAAGAGACATTATAATTAGGCTGGCTGAATCGAAGGATAAGGCATTCAAGATTCAACAATTCGGTAGGGAACTTGGGTTGGATTATCTAGAGACTGTGGAGAAGACTCTCTCATTTTTAGGCGAGACTTCTAGGAAGATAATTGATAGTTGTAAGATTGCAGGCTTGATACTTGTTGGCGGAGACACTGCCATTAGCGTAATAAACGCTATGGGTGCGCATGGAATCAGGATTGAGGAAGAAGTTTTACCCGGGATTCCATTGGGCAGGATTCTGGGCGGCAGTTTCAACGGTTTATTAACGATCACAAAGGCAGGAGGCTTCGGTAGAGAAGATGCGCTTATAGAGGCTATGAAAAAGTTAAAAGAAAAGTCTTCGGCACATCCTAATTAGGTCTCATGTTAATGATGTTTCTGGTTTTCATCTCTTACGGAGAGCATCAAGTACAACGTAAAGTATATTGCTTCCCCTGACGAGGACCTGTCCATAATTGGCAATGAGTTGTCCATCGTAGTATTCTTCGGCTCCGTCTAGGATAATATTCATGAAGTTGTCATAGTGAATCATTGTTCCTCTATATTCCAATCCGTTCTTGAGTATGATCGCGATTTGCACATTCAATTGTCTGGTTAAGACATTCAGAGGCTTCTTGCTGGGCTCCATAAGTTTACCGCCTAGTACTTAACAAAATTCAATTGCGTTTTCACTATAAAAGTTTTTTCACGTTATCGTTTCAGGGACATAGGCTACCATCAAGAATTTAAGGTCTAACCTCTGCATCGTAGTTCTAAGTCCACATTTTTCCTAACATCAGTATGATGACGATCTCTTTCTGTATACCAACTGAAGCTGTGTTCATTACGATGTAACCTAACATAGATTCTTGGAACATATGGAAGAATGGACAAGTATGATCAGGTTTGAAAAGGCATCTAAAAAGTGAATGAGTGGCTAGGACCGTTATTGCGATTATATGCCAAGGAAGGGAAACTATCCGTAACATTAGCTGTAACCGCATGTAGGAGACCAACGGTAACATTAGCCTTAGATTTAGCCAGAGTGTATTGTGAAAATTGCTAGAAGCGTTTAATTGTCATGCGTGGAGAAAAATGACATTTTCAATGGATAGACTCTTGTTGCCCACTGAGCAAAATTACGGTGAAACTTTACAAACGGAGACTCTGAAGATATCCCTCATTATTCCTACTCTCAATGAAGAGAAATCCATAGAGAAAGTACTTGAAAATGTCCCTAGAGAGATAGTTGATGAGGTCATTGTTGTCGACAGTTCTGTTGATAACACTGCTAATATTTCAAAGAGATATGGAGCGATAGTCATCCACGAACCTCCTGAAGGATATGGTAGCGCTCTCCAAGCAGGGCTTAATATTGCAATGGGGAATATTATTGTGTACATGGATGGAGATTACACTTATGATCCTCAAGAAATTCGAATATTAGTAAAGCCGATTTTCGAAGGTAGATGTAATGTAGTTCTAGGGAATAGACTAAGAAATAAGAAATGTTCAAGGTCCATGAGCGTCCTCAATAGGATAGGAAATAATGTAATATCTTTAATCTTCAGTTTTCTGTTTCTAAAGAGGATTCATGACACTCAAACTGGATTCAGGGCCATAAAGACGAGTTTCCTTGCGGGTCTTAAATGCAGAGAAAGCGGAATGCCATACGCAACTGAGCAGCTTATAAAGCTCCTGAAAAGAGGCGCGCTAGTATGCGAAGTTCCAATCACGTATAGACCGAGATTATACGGTAACTCTAAGCTAAAACCTTTGAAGGACGGGCTGAAAATAACCAAAACAATGTTGGTAAGCAGATTTTCTAAGGCCGCGTATTTTTCTGAAAGGATCTATGATACACAGTGCGGTTTGATGACAACATGGAAGCGATTTTTGGACAGGTTTACTTATAGTGACTATGTAGTGCCATACGTAACTAAGCAATTGATTAGACTTGTTAAAAAGAGATCCAAGATAGGCAACATATCAATGATCGATAGACCAAGTATAGGCATGACGAAACTATGCGTATGGAAAGATGGATTTACAATGCTTAGGACCTTCCTAAAAGGCCGTTTGGCATGAATATTCTGCTTTTCATCCTCATAATAATGCTGACTTCTCTCTCGCTTCTTATTTTTGGTTATCCTGTAACCGTCTTCTTTTTAACACGCACACGCATAAATAAACCATGGAGAAAAGAAAAACACTTTCCAAAAATCACAGTGATTATACCCTCGCACAGCGAGGACGTCTTCATAAAGCAGAAAATTGTAAACACAGTATGTCAGTATCCAATGGGTAAAATGCAGATTGTTGTGGTATATTCTAACCCGGTAGATAAGACGTTGGATACTTTGATGTCTTTCTATAAGAAATCTTTGATATCGCTCATAGTAGAGCAACATCGTACCGGCAAGTCAAATGCAATCAACTTGGCGCTAAGTAAGCCTACAGGTGAAATTTGTGTTATCACTGACAGCGACAGCCTTCTCGGAAAGAGCTCGCTACAACGTCTCGTACAAGCATTTGCTGATGACCATGTCGGAGCTACATCAGGGGAATTGGTTTATAGTAGTCCTATCGGGCTGTATGAAACTCTCTTCCACAAGTTCAAGGCGATTTTGAAAAGCTACGAAGCCAGATTAGACTCATGCTCCTATGCACCCGGTGAGCTTCTAGCATTTCGAAAAGCTCTCATAAATCGTATACCAACAGATAGTATATGCGATGATTATTACATCTTGCTTGATGTTCGTAGAAGGGGATACAGATGTGTATATGAACCCACGGCGGTGGTTAATGAGACTCCACCGCAAACTATTAAGGGGCAAGTAGCACGCACGCGACGAGTAGTAGCGGGGACATTAGTTGAGGCAACCAGATTTAAATCCATGTTCTTTAACCCAAGGTTCGGCGCGTTCGGCTTACTAATCTTTCCTTTTTATATCATAAGGATTATCCTCATACCCTTATTAACTATTTTACTCATTCCAAGTTTCTCTTTAGTTTTACTTGAGGTGCCTACCCTTTTGCTACCTATTCTCATTTTCACGTTATGTTTAGGATTTTTATCTCTATTCATGGGAGGCGCGCGAAAACTTCTTAATATGTCATTATACGGTTTCATTTTATCCATTGCGGTTTTCCTTGGATTAACAGACTACCTGAAAAAAAATTTTTCACCCATATGGGATGAGTGTAAGTAAATGAAAATAATTCTGGTGTCCCCAAGATTTTATCCTGCCATAGGTGGACTCGAAAGGCATGTTTATTCATTAAGTAGAGAGTTGGCACGTAGAGGACATGAAGTGAAAGTATACACCACGACGAGCTTGACGTCAAGAGACATCCCACAACTATCCAAGAAGCTGCCCTTCATGAATCGCAAGGAAAAACCAGCAAAATTGTCAAGAGAAGATGCAAATGATGGTTTGTTGGTCAGACGTTTACAACCTCTTTTTAGATTTTGGAGCCTGTTAATTGTGCCCGAATTACCGCTATACTTGTTTAAGGAAGACGCTGAAATATTTCATATACATGGCTATCAGCCATTTACAAGCATATTAAGCGCCCTAGCGGTAAAAATCAAAAATTATAAAAACAAAGTCATCTTAACAACGCATGATATACAAATCGCGGAGTCTTTGCCCCGTTACTGTCATCTTTTATTGGATCTCTACAACCGCACTGTGGGCAAATTACTCCTAAAACTTTCTGACACAATAATAGTGCTTAATCAAGCCGACAGAATAGCCTTGACAAAAATGGGAGTCAAATCCAAAAAAATTGTTTGCATTCCTAATAGCATTGATACCGAATTTCTGGATCCTCAAAATGTTAAGCCTGAAGATTTAACTAAATTTAAGGAAAAACATGGTCTCAAGAAGCAAGTAGTCCTTTTTGTTGGTCGCTTGGAGAAAAGAAAACGTATCGACTTGCTGATTTTAGCCTTCAAAAAGGTTATTGACAGTTTCCATGACTGCTCGCTACTCGTTGTCGGCCCTGATTATGGAGAACTTCAATACCTAGAACAACTTGTTCTTGAACTTCAACTTTCAGATTATGTTGTCTTTACATATGCTTTGAATGACGTAGAATTGCTTAAAGCCTATGCAATGGCGGATGTATTATCATCCGCCTCTGAGCAAGAAGCATTCGGAATAACCCTCCTTGAGGCTATGGCAATGAAGGTACCTGTAGTAGCAAACGCATGGAAAGGTATGAAATATGTCGTGAGACACGGGGAGAACGGTTTTCTCATAAAACCAGGAGATATCGATGCCTTTTCGCAAAATATCTCGTTAATACTAAATGATGAAGATCTTAGAGAAAAAATTGGAGAGAACGGAAGAGAATATGCTATGAAGTTCAGCATACAGAAGATGACTGACGATATTGAAGAAATATATGAGAGGCTATATCATGACTAGGAAAAAAGTTGTCTCCCTCATTAAATATCTGACGCCCAAATCTCAACATACTTTGACATCATCTGATCTTCCGCGTTATCAACTTTTGATATTGGACCATCATGGTATCACATCTTCTTCAAGTAGAGCGGGAGCGTTCTCGAGGGATTGAATCTTGGAACTAATCCCAGTTAACGAGGTGTACTGTCCAAATTGTAGAAGTGATCTGGTCCTTAAAAAGGGCAGTTATTTCTGTGCAAAATGTAGAGCGGTATATCCCATCGTGAATGGGATACATGTTTTTCTGCCGCCAAGGATAGAACCTTTTAAAAAAGCCGAGCAAATTGTTTGGCAAATACATCCCATTGAGGGCCCGAAAGAACCGGCCTGGAAAGCCCTCAAACATAAGGTTAATGATATCACCTTGTTCGAAAAGATAGTTCTTCCTCTATTGCGTTTTGAAGGTAGAATGTTAGAGATCGGAGCTGGATCATGTTGGGCGAGTGCGCTCATAAAAAAAACTAATCCATCTTTAAAAGTCTACGCTATGGATATATCTTTTCATGCGTTATTGAAGGGAAAGGGAATTTCCAGAACACTCGGCTCAGAAATAGATTACTACATAGTCGGCGACATCGAAAATATGCCTTTTCGAGGCAACCTGTTTGATGTCATTTTGGGAAAAGCCGTACTTCATCATCTAGTAGATCCTTTAAGAGGATTACTAGAAATATGGCGGGTTCTACGTCCATTGTGCTGCTACATTGGACTTGAAGGTGCTTCAAGCCGCTTTTTTGCTCCTTTCGTCCAAAGGATCACTGGAGCAAATAAGAGAGAGCAGCAATATGGCATAATAGAAAACATCTACAGCCTTAATGATTGGGAGAAGTTTTTGGCGAAAGCTGGCTTCAAGGATGTATCAATAAAACTTGTTAAAGATTATGTATGCTGGCGTGGGTATGGGCTCGCCGGAGTTTGCCATTTAGCCGTGCTAAACTTGCTTCCTGACTGCTTAGTAAAGAGATTCTTACCTTCAAGCCTTCTGATGATAACTAGAAAAGTGCGTTCATCACAAAGACAGCATCCGAGCAGGCCTATTTTATCAATTAGAGAAAGCGTAGCCATGAAAAACGTTGACTTGCCGTCCAATGGGCCTCAAGAAAAGGTGAAAGAGGAAACATGATGAACAACAGAGGGATCTATAAAATGTTTGCAGGTTTACTTGTGGTCATCGGCTCAAACTTGGTTCTGCTATTGGACCGATATACGAAATACGAGGCTCCAATTGGGTGGGATACGCCACTCTACATTTACATGGTGAAACTCATCGATGAAAGGGGCATCCATGTTTTCATTCAAGAAACATCTTACCTCCACTTTTACTCGCTTTTTGAGTTTTTCATATTTAAGTTACTGATTCATGATCCCTTCCTCATAGAAAAAATTGTGCCTATTACAGTGAACTTGTCAATAATCTCGCTGGTAGCTTTGATAACACTTAACTTTTTCAAGAACCTAATCTTTCTCTACTTGCAGCTTTCTTCACTGGAACTTCCGCAAACCTCATAAGGATGACGTCTGACCTTCATAGGAGTTTATTTGGTTACGTATTCGTTCTTTCAACTTTGTTGTTTGCATACGAGCTCTATATGAAGTTGTCCTCCAAGCGCCTAGTTATGCTCTTGACTTCTTTTCTATTACTAGTAATAACACATATTGAAACGGCGTTTTTTGTCTTATTGATGATTCTCATTTCTGAGAGCATCATGGCAAAGACGAGAAAGCTTGGAAATGAGAAATCTTTGCTAATTGTTTTGTCGCCCAGCCTCCTACTTATGGTGTTATTCTTCTTGTTTTATCCATACTCTTTCGTTTTTTTGACGCATTCCGTGTCAATTTTTAAATGGCACATGTTCAACATGTCCTTAACAATGATCAACATAGAATATTTTCTCCAGTTATTGGGCGGGGTAACCATTCCTTTTGTCATCCTTGGCATGTATGAATGTGTGAAGCTCGCTAAGAATAAAGAACTGAAAGGTTTAGTCATGGCTACATACTGTTTTACACCCTTAATACTTGCGCCTTTCCTTTTGGGATTATGTGAACGTGCTCTCTTGCTTTTTCCAAATGGTATTTTGGCGGCGTTGGGTTTTTCGTCCGTATATCGCCACGCAACCCAACTCAAAATCAATATGAAGGCAAGTAAGAATTCTTCTAGGAAAACAAAGCGTTTTGGGACAGTATTGGGCTCAGCGGCTCTCATTTCGGTTTTGGCACTCCAATTTTTCATGGCAACTGTTTTGGCAAGGCAATGGCTTATTCCCTTCATCGACGAGAAGACGTATCAAGATCTTCAATGGTTATCTACACATGAGATGTCGAAAACGTCAATAATTGTGATGCAATTCCCGGATAACCCGTGGGCTGATCCCACTCTTAGACTATATCGAAATTGGGTTAAGGCAACAATTGGGGACCATTTTGTGTACGTTGGCAAACTATATTGCCTTTTACATGGATACAGAACCTCCTTCCTCCATGAATCATTTAATAAGTTTTCGATTGAAACTTGGAACGAACTAATGCAAAGCAATGTCTTAAATAATCTTTCTGAGCACCCAGTAATAATTGTTGACGAATTTTATCGGTCTCCGCTCACACCTTATGAAAAGGTTCTTCTCGATGAAGTCAGGCAAGGTGTCTACATGTTGAGGAGGGATTATGTTAACTTCACGACATGCCTTTATTCCGTCCGTATCATACCATACCTCGACTTTTACGCTTGCTACAAATGTTATAGCATAGAAAGGGAATGGGCGACAACCGGATGGGTTCTTGAAACCTACGACGAAAATCCGAGAGAAAGATTTTATGCTTCCTACAGAACCCTATTATTTTCAAACATTAGCTATGAACTTAGGCTCCGACTACTAGATGTGGCGCCTAGTTTTGCGCCTGTGGAGGTAGTTTTAGACAATGCTGCAATCTGCAAAATCTCTTATAATGGAACAGGCCAGATTATGGAGATAACTGTTGCTTTAGGGGAAGCCCAGACCGGTTTCCACGACTTAACGCTGCGTATTGTGGATATTGCTCACGCGCATATGCTGTCTCTTGATTACATTGAAATTGTTCCCGTAGGGTGATCAGATGGGAAAGAACGCCAATAGTCGTAAAAACGCTTATGGCAAAGAATATTTTGACAGACTAGACACCCTTGAGTGGAAAAGAAAGAACAATCTCTTTCCAAAATATGAAAGCCAATGTCTAGAATTGCTGGAACCCGATAGAGATGATATAATCCTAGATGCAGGTTGCGGAACAGGCTGGCATATTTATCATTATGCAAATCAATGTCTATTTGTAATTGGAGTGGATCTATCAAAAGAGGGAGTAAAGAGGGCGTCAGAAAGGCTTAGAGAACGTAGTAGGCATACAAGCTTAGGTCTTATAGTGGGGGATGTCGAGAAATTGCCGCTTTCTGATAATTCTGTTGATAAAATTCTATGTGTTAGTCTAATAGAGCATTTAGAATACCCTGCATCATTCCTCTTAGAGGCGCGTAGAGTTCTTAGAGAAAACGGCGTAATCATCATAGGAACCCCGAATAGATGGGATCTGTTATCTAGAACCTTGCAATTCATTGGTTACAAGACATGGAGGCGCATACCTCTCATCGGGTATGCCGACAGAACCCACACATATCTATTCACCGTTCCTGAAATTAAGGCGTTGTTATGCTCCTGTGGTTTTCAAACGGTAGGTATTAAGACACAATATTCTCTTTTTGGAATGAAAACTTTCGGAGGCGAACTTGTGGTTAAGGCTGTAAAAATCAATTGGGAAGCCAACGGAAACGCGCTTAACTAGATTTTCGTCGCTGTTTTAGGTTCGATCTTGAATTTTTCAATGAACTTTACAGTGGTTATCTTTGGGAAAGATATTTGCGTGTCCATCGCCATATCTCTCATCACCAGTTGAGTTCATTTAAGTTGGAAGTTTTCTTGTGGCACGAAGATTTATGAAAGTGTTGATGTCCAGGTTAATGATTTGACTGAGATTTATTATGAAAATTTTTCATTGTCCCTCGATTGCCTTAATGGGCTCGGGAACGCTCAATCCATTATGTTGTGGACAAACAGACGCATCAGTTTAGCAACATGTGTTCATTACTTAATCGATCAAAATCTGTGTATTTTCCGCCTTTGCCCGAATTAGAAATTTTAAGCGGGAAAACTTAAGAAAAAGAGGGGGAGAGTTGATATTGGCTATGGACCTGGGCTTCCAACGGTGTTTACCCAGAGTTCCAGATAAGCCAATAGTTGGGCGTCAGTCATTCCTCCTTTTTTCCAGTAAGCTACGGCTTGAAGTAGCTCAAAGTCGTCGACACGTCCGTCATCGTCCCAGTAACCTGGGAGCCCAAACTCCATTTTCACGTTCCTATCTCCGAGGACTTCTCCTTGCATTTGCGAACCTTTGCTGTCTGTAGCCTTCCATTCACCCCAGAACCATAGTTCGCCAGGTATTCTCCAAGACTCGATATCATTTGGCATTGTGAAGTTAGCTTTGTATGTCCATTCGAATCGTGTAGTCAGATCTACGCCTCTGAAGTCTTGTGCAAACATCCAAATCAGCTCTGTTTCGTCATCGAACGGGTCAGTAGCATTTCTACCATCGAACCTCACCACATCCGGCGGGTGGGGATTCAGCGGGTCTTCAAAGAATCTCAGATACCACTGAAGGCGCTCTCTTACGATGATACCTGTTGGGTTTCCATCAGCAAATCCCTCGATAGAACCTGCGTTATATGTCATATTAACTGTCAATATTCTTCCAGCACTGTAGGGCGTACTCGGTGTAACAGAATCAGGTAGTGTTCTGATGACGGGAGCAGGAACTATGTCGATGATGGAGCTGTCATAGGAGAACTCTTGGCCGCCTGTGCCATTTATGTAAAAAGTGTAAGATCCCTTCTTCACAATGCCAGCTGTTATTGCCACGCTCGTACCATAATCTGCATATGGGTTGAGGTAGACTGGGTTTGTTTCGAATTCGACGGATCCTCCGAAGGCTTCAAGACCTGTTGCTGTCAAGTCGATCGTCCCTGACCAGCCGTTTATAGATCTTATCTGCAACCACCAGTAGGTTGTCCCGCCTGGAGGCGACGACATCCTAGTTGGATAGACGCTGAGCTCGAAGGTTGGGGAGACAACAATCTCAACTATAAGCTTTGGGTGTCCCGTAAGCGTACTTGATTCGCTCGAGTTAAAGGAAGTATAGAATTTGGCTGGGCTCCATTCGTTCCTATCTCTAAGCACGATGCCGTTGTTGGGCCACCATCTGTTAATCCACATCTTTACGGCTTCCTTCACTTCCCACTCAACGGGACCCGGCTGTGCGGTAACCCCCCCAACCGAAGCTGAGCCAAGCATATCTCCCATCCACCATGGCTGGTTGTTCCATGTAACGTTTAGCTCAGTCCAAGAGGGAATATCCCAAGAACCCCAAACCGCGTAAGCCTCGTACGTTCTCTCTCCCAGTGGCACCTTTGTTGCGTTGAGCACAAGCCTCGCCGATCGGACGCTACCGTATGGTATTTCAGAGAGGTCAAATTTAATGAAAGCCCGCATGTTACCATCTGGTGATGAACCAACCCCTAGCCAAGACAGATTTCCATAGTTTGTGTCACGATAGGGTCCCCTCTCGTCTACGTAGGCATCTTCGACGGCTTCGAGCACATAAGTCTCGATGACAGGTTGGGCACTAACATTCGTTGGTATGACTGCAAAGATACTCAACACGAATAGCGCTGAAAGAAGCAGTACTGAAGTTTTTTTCGCGTTAGATCGCAATTTTTTTCTCTCCAAAATTGGTTTTAGCAGTATATTTTTACTCCCCGCAGACATTTATCTCTGCTGTAACTGGTTCTGACAGACATTTAGTTACGTAAGATTAAATATAGTTTAGAAATCTACATCTATAAGGCTAGGGAGTGTACGTGAAGCAAAGAGGCAACATTAATATTTCGTCCTCGATTCTTCTCTTCGTACTGCTACTCCCATTCGCGGCAAGTACTGCAACCCCTAATATAGAGGTTGAAAGATCTATTGATGAACAAGAGGTCACTCCCGGAGGCAAACTGGAGGTTAGTTTAAACATTTCCGTGAGTGGAGATGCTAGGGCGATGATTGTGACCGAAAAATTGCCTCCAGCATTTAACATCACAACGTCTAAGCCATCTTTCTCGAAGTATAATCCCGCGACTGGTGAAGTGGTTTGGCTTCTCATCGGCCGTATGGGGGTAAGTAACGCGACGATAATTTACACGGTCGAGGTTTTCACCACCCTGAGTGAGGGCATCTACCCTATCAAGGGAAACTGGAGCGCTGTAAGTACTTCTGGTACTTTTCACGGGGAAACTCCGCCTACCGAGGTTCGGATTGAAAAACTGAAGAGCACCATATCACTTTCGATCTCCCCGTCAAAGGTCAAGATTGGTGACGCGATCACCGTCA
>Ga0315310_10002192_pt1 | contig 12268 bp, 14 predicted proteins | sample TDP5_MG_FD_203630 | JGI IMG/M metagenome (GOLD analysis project Ga0315310, IMG submission 203630) | Freshwater sediment microbial communities from Lake Towuti, South Sulawesi, Indonesia - TDP5 | ecosystem: Environmental > Aquatic > Freshwater > Lake > Sediment | place: Indonesia: South Sulawesi... | reverse complement strand
TGTTTGCAATTGATACATAATTGTGTTAGAATGTGCCATACCAATCCTCCTTCGGTAAAATGGTTTTAGAATAGACATATTTTACCTCAAAGGAGGATTTTTTTCAAATTTTAATCGGACAGGAGTGGGGTCAGCTCTATTTTTGATTCATTAAAATAGTTATATAGAGTGGTGATAGGGCCAAAAATAGAATTGACCCCATTTTTATTTTATGCTCCTGAAAATAACCTGGGCATAGTTATTGCCGTTCACCAGAACTTCAGTCGCTAAATTAAGAAAATTCTTCTGGAGTCCGGGTAGTAAGAGTAAGCCCCCAAATATGCAAATAATAGACAAGGCAATCATTGATAACTTCATTGTTAGAGGAACTTCTTTTACTCCTTTCAACGAACCTTTTAACTCTCCAAAAAACGCTAATCTTTGAACTTTTAAGTAGTACGCCAATGTTAATATGCTCACCAGGACAGCAATGGAAGCGAAGATAAAATGTTTCGCTTCAATCGCAGCCAGGATAATCAGTAGTTTACTCCAGAAACCACTCAGAGGGGGTATGCCAGAAATAGACATCGAGCCAACTAGTGAAGAGTATCCTGTCACTGGCATCTTAGAAGTCAGACCACCCATTTTCCTTAAATCTCTTGTTCCTGTGGCATATTCTACTGAGCCCGAATTTAGAAAGAGTAAAGACTTGAAGGTCGCATGATTGAAAAGATGAAAGAGTCCAGCCAAAATTCCCAGGGTCGTTCCCATGCCTATCCCCAACACTACATAGCCTATCTGACTGATACTGGAATAAGCAAATAACCGTTTCATGTCTTCCTGCCCCAATGCCAAGAGACCCCCAATAACCATAGAGACAGTTCCTAAAACCATCAAGATAGAAGAGGAAATAGCAGTCATTCCAAGAACGTTGAAGAAGATTCTCGCTAATGCATAAACGCCCAGTGCCTTAATCAAAACCCCCGAGAGCATGGCTGAGATTGGAGCGGGGGCTGAAGGATGAGCATCAGGAAGCCAGGCATGAAATGGAACTAAAGCTGCCTTTAAACCAAAACCCACCAGAAACAGAACGCTCACAAAAAACACTACCTGACCTCCTCCTCTTTGTGTCAGAGTCCGAGAAATATCTGCCATATTCAGACTGGAAGTATAACTGTATAGTAAAGCAATACCCAACAGTATAAAAGAGGAAGCTATACTTCCCATCACCGTATATTTAAAAGAAGCCTCTAACTCCTCGTGCTCTACTCCGAAAGCAACCAGTGCATAACTTGAAATAGCGCCAATCTCTAAAAAAACGAATAGATTGAACATATCTCCTGTAACAATTACTCCATTCATACCGGCAAGCATCAATAAGAATAGAGTATAGAATTTCCATTTGGCAGTATATCTTTTCATATAACTTATTGAAAAAATAGTAACCAAAAATGCGACGAGATTAATTGTGATCAGCATAAAACTGGTTAAGCTATCCAAGACCATACAAATTCCAATGGGCGGTATCCATCCGCCGACCCTATAAACCACCGTTCCAAAACGCTTAATCAAAGACAGAGAAAGTAAAGAGAGAGAAAGCAAAGAAAAAGTAGTTAGATTGGAGAAAGTGTCAGGGAATCCTCTTAACTTTTTTCCCAAAAGAGAAACTAGGAAAGCAGAACCCAGCGGGATAACAACAAAAAATGGTAATAGGTTATGGGTAACAGGTAATGCTGCCAGATTCATCATTTATCCCCGTAATCTCCTGATTTTGGTAATGTCGAAAGTTCCATATTTCTCATAGATTTTTATAGCAATAGCGACAATCAGAGCAGTAACGGCCAAACCAATAACAATAGCTGTCAAAACTAACGCTTGAGGCAAAGGGTCAACCATATTCTGGATTACTTGATCTTTAGCAAGAATTGGCGCACGCCCCTGCACACGATAGCCGACCAGTACGAAGAATAGATTAACCGCGTACTCAACAATCCCGATGCCAATAATAATCTTGATAAGGTTTCTCTTTACCAGAATACAGTAGACGCCAACAGAAAATAGAATAAGACACATTAAGTAAATCATTTATTACTCTTTGTTGATAGTTATCCCTAAAAGGACTAAAGCGACAAATACAGCAAATAACCCCGCGCCAACTTTAAGACATATGGCAATATTACATAAAGGAATAATCCCCGCACTAAAGAAATTAAATGGTTTGCCTTTAAAAAAGAAATTAAAGAAGAAATATCCTCCCACAAAGCCCAGAATTGCAATAGTCAAAAACATTATTGCCCCTAAATTCTCAAAAAAAGACGCTACACCCTCACTCAATTTTCTCAGTGCCAAATCTTTGCCAAAAGCCAGCATAAGATGTATAAAGGATAGAGCAACAATTACCCCTCCTGCAAACCCGCCGCCTGGCGAAAGGTGACCATGGGTGACGATATATATTCCGTATAAAAGAATTAACCCTACCGTAAGGCGTGTAATCGTCTTGACAATTAGAGTCATACCAGTATCTTTGGTTTTCTTATTCATCTTCCTCTTTCACTAATTCGTCTGATTTCTTACGTCCGACTCGGCGTAGGACCGTCAACACTCCAATAACCGCCGTAAAAAGTATAGTCGCCTCACCTAAAGTATCATAGGCACGGAAGTCTAATATTACCGAAGCAACCAGATTGGTTGCCCCTGTCTTTTTTAATCCCTCAGCCAGATAATTCTGGCTGACCCTCATTATGGGATGCCCAAACGATGGTAAATCTTTTAAAGCGAGATAAGCAAAAAATAGAAAGCCTCCAATAAACAAAAGAACCATAATCGAGCCAACAATTTCTTTGCCTCGCTCTAGTGGTGGGATATCTCTCCTTATCGTTGCCCGAATTAAGATGATTAGACACAATATTTCCACAACCAACTGGGTGATAGCCAAATCAGGCGCTTTTAAAATCAAGAAGGCAACGGATAACCCTAAGCCTACCGCGCCAACAGCAACCACGGAAGAGAGCAAGTCTTTTATCTCCACAGCAATTATTGCTCCCAAAATCATAAATAATAGAAGAACGTACAACTCAAACATAGTCCTAGAACCTCAACAGCATGATTATGAAAAGGACAAGCATGCCCAAGAGCGACCAAGATAGGTATGTAGGTAATGCTCCACTATGAATTTGTCTTAATCGGCGAATAAAGAAAAATACAAATTTTGTCCCCCAGTCATAGATATCGAAAAGTCTCTTTTCAGCCTGCATATAGATAGCCCTAAATGTTCCCAAGTTCTTTATTGTATCGTAGAAGTCCACTCCAGTTACTCGGCCATCTTGGGGAATTATCTCGCCACCGATATAAGCCGTATCCATCCGCAAACCCTTGATATTACCTATAGAATAGATAATTACGCCGAAAAAAATTCCGATAATAATCAGTAAAGTAGCAAGACCTGGCGACCAGAAACCAAGGAAGGAAATGCCAGAAACTGCGGGGAAAATAAAATTTTTCAACGGAACCCTATATGCAAAAACACCAAAAATTACACATAGCACTGCCAGGACCACCATAGGCATCCACATAGCAATTGAAACTTCGTGTCGTTTTGGTGCCGGCTGGTGCGTACCAAGTGATGGAGAGCCTAAAAACACACAGTGTACCAATTTCATAAAACTAGCCAGCGTCAAAGCACTACCAAACATTGCCGCTACCAACCACAAAATCCATAATTTATCGCCACCTTTGCCCAGTTCAATCACTCCCTGATAAACCATCCACTTGGACACAAAACCATTAAAAGGCGGAACTCCGGAAATTGATAATGCAGCAATCAAACAAGTCATGAATGTTATTGGCATAAATCTGGCCAAGCCACCCAGCCTGTCTAAATCTGTGGTTCGTTCCATATTTTCCACCGCTCCCCCAGACAGAAATAGACCAAATTTATAAATAGCATTGTTTAACATATGAAACAGCCCGCCGGCAATTCCGACAGGATTCCCAGTACCTATGCCTAAGACCATATAACCAGCCTGGCTCACCGCATGATAGGAAAGTAGCCTCTTCAAATCATGCTGGACGAGAGCCATCATAACCCCGGCAACGATAGTTACCGCCCCTATAATCAAAAGTAACCTACCCATTGGATTATTCATAACGAAAATTTCCATTGAAATCCTGCCAAGAAAATAGATTCCTAGTAGTTTATCTAAAGACCCGGGCAGAAAACCGGTTATGCCAACAGGTGCAGTCGTTGCCATATCTGGTATCCACGTATGCATAGGCATCACTCCGGCTTTCGCAAAAGAAGCAATAGCCAGGGAGATGAATGCGATTATTGGTAACGGACCGGTTAGGGGAACGCTAATATTGTCCATCTGGAGAGAACCATTCAAAAGCCAGATAATTCCGATTCCCAAAATCATCAAAGAATCCGAGCCACCAACAATAATCAGAGTTTTCTTGGCTGCTGAAGAAGCCTCTGGCCCAGCTATACCAATAAGGAGATAAAGGGTCAAGCCGAGAAATCCCCAGAAAACAAGAAGGACGACCAGATTATTAGCTAAAATTGCGCCACAAGCTCCACCAATTGTCCATAGAAGATAAGTATAGTATTCGTTTAAGCGCTCTTTGCCCTCCATGAATTTCAGTGAATAAAGAACAATCAAAACCCCAAAAAGACCGATAGCTAAAAGAATAAATCCACTGAGATTGTCGATTTTCAAAAGATGGAGATTGTTATAAGACCACTCTACAGGCTTACGGAGAAAGCTAACTATAGTAAGATAGAAAGTTAACAATGAACCGCTCATTGCCAACCATCCCCCAAGTTTACTTAACTTCTTGGGAACTACCAAACAGAATAGTCCCACAACAAATGGAACAATAATAAGATAAAGCAACAAATTCATCGGCACCCTATCCCCTTTGCACGGTTAAAACTGTACCTACAAATCTCCCAATTGAAAATCGGGATAGGCACAGATTCAATCTGTGCATAATCAGCGATAGCTCCGCGTTATAATTGCGAAGTTTCACTTCGCTACTCCAAACCTCTGCTCCTAAGTCTGAAGGTCTTTTCCTGAGATAACTTTATCAGGTCTTGACCTGTCAACCTTTTCTTTCCGGTCTTCTTATCCACAACCGAGACCCTTTCAGTGCAACAGTAGCAGGGGTCAACCGCAGCTAAGGTTATCGTGGCGTCGGAAACAGTCCCACCGACTACAGATTTCTGGTTAGTAGGAACGTTCATATAACTGGGAGCCCTGATTTTATATCTTACCGGACGGTTACTCCCGTCGCTACGCACATAATGAAAGACTTCACCTCGTGGAGCCTCGTGCCGTCCAATCCCTTCTCCAGGAGGAATCTCCTTAACCTTCGCATCTATCTCCCCACCCACTACTTTTAACTTATCCAGGCATCCTTTTATAATTTTCACTGATTCGTACATCTCCAATATGCGCACAACCGCCTTGGCAAAAACATCCCCCTCTTCCTGAGTAATTACCTGCCAATCAACGAGGGGATAGGCGGCATAGGGGTCATCTTTTCTGACATCTATAGCTATACCTGAAGCTCGAGCAGTAGGTCCCACTGCTCCATAGGCAAATACGTCCTCTTTTGTTAAGATTCCCACTCCCTTCAGGCGGGCGTGAATAACCGGGTCGTCCATGACCGCGCCCCTAAACATATCGAGAACTGGCAACAGTCCATCGGCCATCTTCCAAATCTCGGGAATATCATCGGACTCGATGTCCCTTCTTACGCCTCCGACTTTCATCATCGCATAATGCTGGCGATTTCCGGTAATTTTCTCAAAAATGTCAAGGACTGGCTCCCGGTATCTCCACGCCCACATCCATACTGTATTGTAACCTATAAAATGGCCAGCCAGTCCCAGCCACAGTAAATGGGAATGAAGCCTTTCCAGTTCCCCGATAATGCTTCGAATGTACAGTGCTCGCTCAGGGACTTTGATATCGCCTAAATCTTCGAGTGCATTTACTGAGGCAATGGGATGTGACGTGGAACAGATACCACAAACACGCTCCACCAGAAAAATTACCTGGTCATAACTTTTTGATTCAGCAATTTTCTCAATTCCCCGATGATTATATCCCAGCTCTATCTCCACATCGACAACTTTTTCGCCTTCCACAAGGAGCTTGAAAAATTCTGGCTCTTCTTGCAAAGGATGGTACGGGCCTACAGGAATAATCGTCTTAGCCACTATTCTCTCCTGAGAGGATACTTCCCTTCCGGCCAATCTTCAAACAAGAGTAGTCTTTTCAAGTTGGGATGGTTTATGAAATCGACTCCCAAAAGTTCATGTATCTCTCGTTCTATCCATTCCGCCCCTTTTATTACGGGAGTTACCGATTCTATTTCAGGATTGTCCCTATCAATTAGAGTGCGAAGAGAAACAATCGTTCCCGAACTATCAAATGAAAAGTGGTAGAGTAGCTCTATATTCCTACGGGTATCTATACCGGTGACAGTTGATAATCGTCCTCGCATTTCCCGAAATATGAAATTTGCCACCTTGGGTATGTCCTTTGAATCAAAGTCAATATATATTCGATGAGGGGATTTCTCAAAAACTTTCAGGATTCGAGTAGAGAATTTATCTTTTATTCTGGCCAAAATCTCTTCTGCCATCAAATTAACCTTTCTTTAATGCCTTAACCAGTTTGACTACTCCCATAATTATTGCCTCTGGCTTCGGAGGGCAGCCCGGGATATATGCATGGACAGGAACAAGTCGGTCGAAAGGTCCAGCCATATTATAAGAGTCCCGAAATATGCACATTGAGCACGCGCAACAGCCAACTGCTATAACTAGACATGGTTTAGGAGCCTGCTCATAAAGTCTCTTTAACCTTACCGCTGCTTTATGAGAAATCGCACCCGTAGCCAGTATAACATCTGAGTGACGAATGCTTCCCACCAGGAGGATGCCAAACCTTTCTAAATCAAACTTAGGAGTCAATGCGTCGAGAATCTCTATGTCACAGTTGTTGCAAGAAGCAGCTGCAAAATGGAACACCCATATAGATTTAGTCAACGCCTTAAGCTTGAGATTCATTTTCCGGCTCCTCAATCCCGGAGTAGCAGATTTTAGTCTGCGTTTAGGAGTAGCAGACTTTAGTCTGCGTCTAGGAGTAGCAGACTTTAGTCTGCGTTTAGGAGTAGCAGACTTTAGTCTGCGTCTTAAGACGCAGGTTGAAACCTGCTACTCCAATTCTAAAAGACGCAGGTTAAAACCTGCTACTCCAGTTTAACACCATCTCATTTTCCTAAAAATGATAGCACAATTCCCAATACTGCCAGGATTGTCATCGGTCCCCAGAAAAATTTTATAGCCTGGTCAATACGAAGGCGGGGATTGGTATTACGCGCTAAAATAATAAGCACGAGAAGGAGAACATATTTTAATATGCCCCATAAAATGTGCCAACCTTCAAATAGAATACCCCCCATAAACATGATAACCAGAAAAATCGGCACTACAAACAACATCATCCAGCGTGTTAGTTTATGAACAGCCAGAGGCACTCCAGAATACTCAATATAAGGGCCAGCTATTATCTCCGTTTCCGCCTCTGGAATGTCGAAAGGCACCAAAGCCAATTTTGCCTGCATACAAATTATTGCTACAACAAAGGCGATAAATCCAGACCAGGAATTGAGGAAGATACCATTTGCCCATTGATATTGAAGCAAATTGCCGAGCCTGATTACGCCCTGCGCTTGAATAACCGGAATGAAAACCGCCAAAATAAAGGGTAACTCGTAGGCTAAAATCATTTTCATCTCTCGGGAAGCGCCTAAGGAAGCTAACGGATTCCCGGAAGCAAAGCCACCTAAAATTACGCTTATAGAAGGAATTACCAATAGATAGATAACCACAATTAAATCTCCGAGAAAACTCTTCTCAGGAGAAATCATCACCAGCCAAAGTAGAGTAGAGACAATAGTAACTGCAGCTAATCCAAAAAGGGGGGAAAGAAGAAAGGTCGATTTCGAGCCGGCTTGAGGAACAATCGTCTCCTTACCTAAAAGCTTCACAAAATCGTAAAGGGGTTGCAATATTGGCGGCCCTACTCGCCACTGCAATCGAGCAGTCACCTTTCGGTCAATCCAGCTAACCAATAACCCTACCAACGCTGTAAACAAAAATCCAGGAAATACTATGAAATAAAATAGAGTTCTTGCCATTCTTATTTTCTTTCCCAGGGAATGTAGTGGACTATTAGATTCTTCCCCACAGCGAAATAGTTCTTTTTCGGGTCTTCTTCAACTTCCTCGTATCTGATTACCTTTTCCGGACAAGTCTCTACGCAAAGAGGAAGCTTCCCATTAGCCCGATCCAAGCAATAGTCGCAACTGGAAAGGAGGTAGGGAATAACTTCTGGATAAATCGTTCCAAAAGGGCAAGCCACCATACAAGACCTGCACGCCACGCAGCGCATACTATATCTTTTCAATAGTCCATCCTTCTGTTTTTCAAGTGCCTCCTTTGGGCAGACTTTAACGCAGGGAGCTTCCTCACAATGCCTGCAGATTCGAGCAAAATGGGCTAACTCCCTTAAATTGTTTATCCCATTATTGTCAGGATGATAAAAATAACTGCAGGAGACCGTACAGTCTTTACACTTAGAACATCCTTCCAAATCAATAAACAATTTTTTCATCTCATCTCAATATTCAAGAGATAGCACGATTTGAAATCGTACCTACAAAATTTCGAATTCATTTCATTGCAGGCACAAATTCAATTTGTGCAATTTATGAACAGCTTTCGGAATTTTAGCCAAAAAACGAAAACGTAATTCAGGTCTTGCTCAAAAAAGTTGCCAAGAACTTGAACTACTTTCTACCTTTAGACCAAAATTTTCTATTCATCTACTATCTTATCATCATTACTTATTTCTGGCTCTATACCTATGCTGTTCAACCATTCAGTTACCTCTTCATTCATCCTTTGTTGTTTAGACTCAAACCATCTCTCTCTATATTTTGGATAACTCAGAAGAACATTTTTAAACCTTCTAAATGCACCTTTACCATCTAAGGCAATCGCCAATTTTTCTCTTAAAGATTCATCTTTTACTCCTTCAGCAAATTCTACCATCAGGTCATACCCTTCATAAGATGGTTTCTCTGGAATACGGATATAGTTATCCGAATTAGACAATATCTCTTCGGCTATTTTGACTTGTTCTCTTTGCCAATCAGGCAAATCTTCCATTGTCTCCCCATCCTCTAATCCTCTCAGTATATTGACATCTATAATTATAGCCTCTCCAGTTTCTTTATCTAAATAAAAATCGATGTCGTACCGATCTTGATCTTGCATATGATCGCCGATTTCTTCTAAGTCTACTTTTAATTTCTTCATCTAAAGAACTCCCTGCTATATTTTTTCACCATATTTCAGAGTTTCATAACTTTCCATTAGTCTTACTTCGACGCCAATGATGAACTTCTCTTTGTTTTAGAACACAACTATATTTCTTTGTCATAATTCAAATACTTAATCGCTTGAAGAACTAACTGTCGTTTCCAACCCCTGCGTTTCTTAAATGCTTTAATGAGAGGTCTGACTAAGCGTTTGTCTCTTCCGACAAATTCTGCAGCGGCAGTTGCTTGGTAGAAATCACGGTCATTTTTACTCTTCAGCCCCGCTATACATTTCTGTATTAATAATTCCTTCTCTTTCCTGGAGGGGGCTACAAACTCAATTTCAAAATCTTCTACTACCATTTTAGACATACCTCAATTTAACCTTGAAGGAATACTCTCAGTAGTGAATTTAATTTCTGTTTCAAGAAAGAAATTGCCCGACTCCGATTTATCGGAGGAATCTATTTTTGCGTCCTTCAGAGTCCGAAGTTTTTTCGCCTGAAGAAATTCCTAAGTGATGAACAGACTATCTTATTACAACCAGATATCCGGAGCATCTTTTATCAGGTCGTATCTGAAAACCGGGCCATCTTTACAAACATAGTACTTGCCCAATGCACAATGTCCGCATTTGCCCAGACCGCAGGACATATTCTTCTCCATAGAAAGGTAGATATTCTCAGGTTGATATCCCAGATCCATCAGCTTAAGCGTACCAAATTTCATCATAATTGGAGGTCCACAAACTACGGCCACAGAATTTCTTAAATTCATCTCGATTTTGTCGAGAAGGACAGTGACCAGTCCTTCGGTTTCATTCCACCCAGGAGCCGCTTTATCCACACTTCTCAAGATCTCCAATTTTTTCTTCTTTTGCCATTCAGGAAATGCATATTTATAAACTATATCTTCAGGAGTCCTCGCTCCATAACAGAGTACTATCCGCCTGAATTTATCTACATTTTCAAGAAGAGTCAGAAGCAAAGACCTGAGAGGTGCCATACCTACTCCGCCACCAAGAATCAGAACTTCCTTATTGTAGAAATCGTCGAAAGGATATCCACGACCGTAAGGGCCTCGAACACCTACGGTTTCTCCTTCCCTCGTCTCATGCAATTTGCCGGTCAAAAGTCCAGCCTTCATTATAGTTAGTTCTATCTTTTCAGTCTGGGAGGGAGAAGAGGACGGAGTAAATGGCGCCTCGCCGATACCAGGTATAGTTAGCTGAATAAATTGACCTGTTTCGAATTTGATTTTTTGGGTGGGCTTCAACACAAATGTCTTTATATTAGAAGTCTCATCAATAATCTTTTCAACCTTAGCTTCAACTGGCAAATAGGGATTCTTTATAAGTTCGTGGTTCATAATTCGCAACTCATAGCTTATAGTTTCCTTTTCATACTGGCATATTAGGAACTAGTTGCTATGAACTTTTCTCTTCTAATTTCTTTATCACTTCTCTTTTGTCTATTTTTCCCTGGCAGGCTTCCACACAGCGGCCGCAGCCGGTACAGGCTACAATTCCAAAATTTTCTGGCCTGTATTCGTACTTACACAAATATCTATTCCTTAGCCTTTCATATAGTTTTGCCCGGGGATTGATGCCGGCAGCTACCCGGGCAAAGCCGGTATGCTGGCAGGAATCCCAAAATTTAACTTTGGGAAATTTACCCCCGTCTTTTGTGTCCACAAGTAGAAAACAGTAACAGGAAGGACATATGTTAGTACAGGCTCCACATTCCACACAGGTTTTGGCTGCCTCTTCCCACACAGGCGAAGCATATTCTTCTTTTACAATGGTTGGGAAAGATCTCCTGGTCTTGAATTCCCTGTTTATCTCTACCACTTTTTCTCTGGCTTCTTTTCTCTTCCTTTCTCTATTTTCCATTAGGTCCGAAGTGGCTTCTTTCAAATCCTCTCTTATAGGAGCGATAAAGCCTTCCCCCTTTGATGAACCCACTTCGAGCAGGAAGCCATTATCCATGGGCGAGAGGTTGATATCAAAACCTCCTTCTGGGAAAGGATTATTGTCCAGCAAAGCGCAAAAACATGTTTCCTTCGGATTGTAACAATCGGAGGAAACAATAAGGGTCTTATCTCTTCTCATTTCATAAAAAGGGTCTACAAATTCTCCTTCCATAAAAATCTTATCCATAACTGAAATTGCCTTAAGGTCACAGTTTTTAACTCCCAGAACTATCGTCTTCTCTGCTCGAGGAGTAACCCCTGTCACCTTTTCCTGAGGTAAAGAGAAGAAGGTCTTGAGAGGTTGAACTGCTCGATAAGTACCGTAAATGGTCTTATCAACATTTTCCGGCACCAACACCTGATAGGCCAGATCGTTAGCAACCTCTTGTGGAGCATAAATACGATAAGTTCTTAAAATCTGCCCCAGAAACTTCTCCCAATCCGCTCTATTTATATGAAATTTCATAATCGATTGCCCGGGAGGCTTGTGAATTTTTTCACAAGTCTTTCCAAAAAATTTAAAAGCTACCTAATTTTGAGCCTGGATTATACAAAATAAATCAAGCAAGCGTCAAGAAAATCTTTAAAATTTATTTGGTCAAGAAGCAACTGAGGCTTTGCAGTTCTGTAGATAAATCTATATTTCTTAATTTCAGGCCTTCTGGCACAGCTATTTTGTAAGGAGCAAAGTTTAATATTGCCTTCACACCTGAGCGAACTAAAATGTCTGCAACCTGCTGGGCGGAAAAATAGGGTACAGCGATGATTGCAATTCTTATCTTTCTCTCTTTTACTACTTTCGGGATCTCTTTTATATCCAGAATCTGCACTCCCTGCCAGGTCTTTCCTATCTTTGCTGGTGAGTTGTCAAAGATGACTGAAATTTGAAAACCATGTTGGCGGAATCCAGGATAGCCTGAGA
>Ga0315310_10002190_pt1 | contig 12271 bp, 23 predicted proteins | sample TDP5_MG_FD_203630 | JGI IMG/M metagenome (GOLD analysis project Ga0315310, IMG submission 203630) | Freshwater sediment microbial communities from Lake Towuti, South Sulawesi, Indonesia - TDP5 | ecosystem: Environmental > Aquatic > Freshwater > Lake > Sediment | place: Indonesia: South Sulawesi... | reverse complement strand
AATTTCGGGGGAGGGGGGATAAGGTCGAAGGTGCGTCGAAGTACGGTCGAAGGGGAGTCGTACAGCATGAAAATTAACAGGAAAATGTATATCGCTGGCGATGAAAAGGGTCAGAATGAGCTCAGAGTGGGCTTATTTCCATGTCGAAGTAACGTCGAAGTATGATCGAAGGAGGTGAGAAATTTGGCAGCAGAATTAAGAAGGTTAATCGGCCCTTACGAGATCCTGGACCTTCGAGACAGGGAAAAAATCGTTCTAAAGATAAAGGCATGGGAGCAGGGTACGATCTTGATTCATCCCCGGTATCTTGGGGCTCCAGAGGAAAAGGAGATCCCGGCCCTGAGGGTACACTTGAAGGAAGGCGTTAAGCCTCTTCCTCCCAATTACTATGACATCACAAGTAAGACGCTCCAGGCTCAATTATTGCCTATGCTAGCAGATCGAGGATTTGAGATCTACGACTACGAGATAACCAAGTACGGAGAGGCTCCAAGGGCCAGGTTCACGGTTGCACGGATCCCGCCCCCTGGCGTGGTCCGGTAGACGTCTGAGGGGGAGCCTGACCGAAGTAGGCGCTCAGAGCCGCATAAACGTCCTCGATAGCTTTCTCCGGAGGGCCTAGCTGAGAAGTTAGGTACTTAACCAGCTTTTCGCAGCCATCACAGACCATATTCACAGTAACCGTTTCAGCCGGCTTTCGATATCCACAAAGAAGACATTGCTTATACGAAATGAGCTGCTGAGGCTCAGCCGTCGGGATCTCAGGCTCGATACCCTTCTCGAGGGCCGCTTTTTTAGCCGCTTCGATCTCAGCTAACCGATTATTAACATAGGTCTCGAATATCGAGGTATTCCAGCCTAGCCTTAGAGCAGTTTGGAGCGCATCATCCATCTCGAAAGACGTCGGCATTTTAGCAGCTAAGAAGACATGGGTAGGTGTAAGACGACCGTCTTTAAGAGCGTCTTGGTAGACTTCCGGGAGCTCGAGAAGGCTTAGGGTACGTCGAACCCATGATTCGCTTTTACCCAGGATCCCGGATATTTCCGGAATAGAGGACCCCAACTCCTTCAGGCGCTCCATCACTTTACCTATGCTGATCACGTCGACGGATCCCCTGGCCACGTTCTCAGCTAAATGCATAACCAACGACGTCTTTTCATCGGTCTGCAAAACCTTACATAGGATCGCCGTCTCTCCCTTTAGCTGCATCTCCCTAATCCGGCTGAGGCCGGCTACAAGCTCGAATTTTCCTTCGCCTAGGGCTCTAACCACAGGATCCTGAACGACCCCAACCTTATCAATAGTCGTTTTGAAAAATTCAAGCTGTTCAGGTGTCATTTTACTCGAGGCTCTAACCGCCGGGACCGTGATACTCTCGAGCGGAATGCGCTTAACTTCACTCAATCATTATTTACCTAAAAGAGAATGTGCGCCCCGCACGTTTAAAGCTGAGGGTATAATTCCAGCGGCCCAGGCGGGGGCCACGGACATCCTCAGGGGGTAAAGGTCTCCCGGGTTCGAGAGACACAATATTTCCCCAGGTCGCCCCCGCCAGACCGCCACCTAAAACTAAGGATCCCGGATATATAAGTGTAAAATAGGATTATGGCGCTCTAAGGTGTGTAGCGCTATCCCCAATTTAAAGCCCCCTGGTTATTTTGTTTAAAAGTTGTTGATGTTCAATACAGATTCACAGACCGTTCATTTTAAATACTCACAGCAACATAAAAATGAACTGTGGTTGACCTTGAAAGAGGAGTACCAGGAAATCGGGAAACTCGGCGTAACCCTCTTAATGAGGGTAAGCGCTAGAGGAGCAGGCCTATATCTGTTCATCCCGCGAGATATCCGCGACGTCTACGGGATAATGGCCGGAGACCAGATAGAGGCAAAATTAGATAAGCACTACCGGCCCAAACCCTTCCAGGACGAGAAAGGGTAAAGGAGGTGGAAAAATGGTCGAGTTAAGTGTAAAATTGATTGAGATGTCCCCCGCCTTCGCCACGGTCGTCGTGAATGATCCCAGGGCTTTAGAGCTGTGGGAGAAAAAGAACCCGGCTGTCATTGCGTTATTGAGAACAGAGAATTACGTCGCAGTCATACGAGACGGAGTATTCTACCAGGCATACCTAATAAAGAAGGAAATTAAATGAGCGCCAACATCGAACAGAGCATAGTCGACTTAAAACGTCGGATCGAGGTTCTACAATTAATATTTGAGAGCTTGAGAGACACCAGAATCATAAATATCGAGACGAGGATCCGGGACCTTGAGCTCCGCGTCGACAAGCACGACGAAGTAATCTTAGCACAGCTAGAGATCTACGACGACCTGATATCAGCTGTAGACGCTTTATCCAGGATCCTGACCAAACTCAAAACCGAAATAATAAGGTTGGAAGGCTCCAGGTGAGGCTTATGGGGGAAGAATTTGACCGGAAGATGGACGCCCTGGACCTAATAATCAACGTACTCAAAGAACATGAACGCAAGCTAGATTTACTCATCTCGAGACTTGAAGTTATAGTCGAGAAGGCGTAAATAATGAGCCGAGATTATGATCTCGAGAGTATTAAGGGATTCCTTGGACGCGTTACAGTAAAAGACGTGGGTTATGTAAATGTAACGGACCCGGAGACTTTTCGAATAGCGCAGCAATACATGAAAGTTTTAGCAATGAAGTTAGGGATCCTCGAATAGGAGATGTGAAGGTTTCAACTATGAAACTCAAAAAGCTACTTGACATCGCCTCAGCCGTCCTCCTTTTCTCCGCCGCCATGGATGTCCTCCTATGGATCCTCATTGAGTACATGATTCCCTGCTGGACAATAAGCGCGGTAGGCATAGCAGATATCGCCGTCTTCCAAGTCTTAAAACGCCTTCTACCTGAGAAATAGGTCGGTTTTTGCGAGGAGATGAGCTGCTATGAGATCCGTCAAATCAAAACGACGACCCAGGGTCATATGTTGTCCTAAATGTGGATATCCACTCATAAAACTACAGACGGTCCGGGGAGTACGCTGCGAATGCGTATCCTGTGGACATCAGATTAAGGATCCAACCTTAGACGATGTGAGTTTACGATGAGTAGAGTAACGAATGGAGCCAGCTTGAGACGCACCAGGATCCTCGAAATGATGCAGACCATAAATATAGCCGCCGGAATGACTATGAACGAGATCCAGGGCCACATGTGGGCTAGATTCGGATTAAAATTCGATACAACCCGGAAATATGTGATGGAAGCCCACCTAGCCGGGTTTCTCAAAGAAGACGCGGGAACCTGGACAGTAACCGACCGCTACGCTAGAATCAAACCCCTCAAAGGAAAACACGACGTCTAACCTCGATCGTGTATTCTCTCTCTCTTTCTCTACTTCTTACTACATTTCTATAATGCATGTCCCGACATTTTCAAAAAGGCGTGGGTGTGATTTTCGATTTAATGGTGTGTATATAGGTGTGTATATTGGGAGAGAGGGAGAGGGGAGAGTGAAATTAAAAACATGGATCCCCTTCTTAGTATTAATGTCGAGGAAATTAAGGGCTCGAAAATGAGGCGTAGAAAAGAGAAGAGGCTCAAAAACAGCTCGAAAGATAGGGCTCCTGAGAAAGAAAGTCTATTAGGGGAAACATGTACAACATGCCGGTTTTATCAGATGGGCTTCTGCTCATTTTGGAGCAAGCATAAGGAGCCCTCAGAATTATGTTCCTACTTTAGAAACTCCGGCCAGACCGTTCTAACCTAAAATCGCATTATTCCCTTTTTTTAGGTGTAGGTCGAGAGATAACCCGCGCCAGCGCCTCAGCATCGATCTCAGGCTTAACCTTCTCTTTTTCCTTCTGCATGGCAGGATCCTCACTCCAAAGGAGGCCTCTTCAGGGCCTCGAGTTGCACGTTAGCCATGGCTAGGGCCTCAGATAAACCAGCAGCCATGAGCTCCAGGTAAAGACCCTCTTCATCGATGAGGTACTCCTTGAACTTGGTTATGGCAGCCTTAACGTTTAGAGTTTGAATCTTCGCGGCCTCCTTCGCCTTCTCGATCTCCTCCGCCGGAGGCTTAGGAATAGGCCTCTTCAACTCTTCATAATCAGCGCGTGCAGAGGCCACGTCGGGATCCACTCCGGCCGTTATGAGCGCCAGGACAAGATCATCTTTCTCAATCGCATATTTCCGATAGAGCTCAATTAAATACGCAACCTGGTACTTCATAACCTCTTGAGCGGCCTTGTCGACCGTCGTCTCTTGAGGAGGCTTAGGTTTCACGTACTTTCGAACATGGGCCCGATCTATGATCATGTCGACTTCAACAGGATCCACAAGGATCTCGAGCAGCCTAATCCTGAGCTCCTCCTCCGTGATCAAGTCCTTGTTATACCCATCCTCATAAAGGTCGACTTTTTGTAGGAGAAGGGCTCTCTCACGCCGGATCCTAGCCGCATAAACATAATAGTCTTGACGAGCTCCCACAATTTTAAGGGCTCCCAGGTTAGCCCTTAACTGAGCCTCCGTGATGAGGCCGCTTTGAAAATCGGATATCCAGGCCTTACGGATATCTGCGATCTCAGCATCCAGGGCCACGGCCTTCTGAATCTCCGCCATTAAGGGAGAATCCTCTTCGTAGCCTAACCACTCATACCTTTCGACAAGCTCCTCATCAGAGATCCGGCCGAGCTCCCAACCGCGCCGGAGGTCCACCCTAGGAATAAGGGTCTTCTCGAGGCCGGCGAGAATTTCAAGATCACTCTTAGCAATGCCAGGACGAGCTCGAGGGCTAAAGTCATGCCAAACAATATACTTGTCCCGCTCCTCCCTGGTGAGAATCCCCCTATGAAAAGCGTCGACTATTTGCGTAAAGGCCGGTAAGACCCAATGAGCATCCCAAAAGTACCAGGCCCACATGGAAGAGTAACCCTGTTTCATCATCCACTCTACGAAGTCGGAGGGGGTGATCACCTCTCGAACCACGAATCTAATCAGGTCTCCCGGACCCGGGATCTCCTTGGTGAGCTCAATGAAGCCGGTTTGAAATTTGGGCGCATATCCTTGCCAAGCTGTGATCTGTCGGAGCTCCTCCATGCTAAGGGCTCCCCGCCACACCATCCTTTTAGCAGTCTCGACGTCTGGGAGCGTCGGAGTGAAGGCCTCGAGGAAATAATAACGGAGAGAGGAGATCAGGGAGCCCTCCCATAACACATCATAAGCCATGTCGACGGCCCTACGCACAGCCGCCACGCCGGGAGCCTGGAACAGCTGATTAAGAGCTATGTCGACCTGTCCCAAGGATAGGGCTTCGGCTGCTATGTTTATACCTACCTGGCTCCAAAAACCCGCAGTAACCTCCGATATGAGGGTCTGAGCCCGGCTCCAGGCCTCAGAGGGAGAGACTACACTTCGAGGCGACGAATAAACGCGGATCGTATCCGCAAAGCTGCTATTGATAGAGCGCCAGGTATTGAGGAGCCCAGGAAGAAAATCAGCAGCAGGCAGGCCCTCGAGGATCCCGATAAAGGCAGAGAGACCCGTACTTATGGGTCCAAAGACGGTTTTTATCACGTCTCCTATAACGCTCGAGGCTCCATCAAAAGCAGCCGAAACCTCAGTTATAACCCAACGCCCAGCTTGAACCACCGAAGAGGAAATGTTGGTGTACAACCAACCGATAAGGGTCTGGATCCCGATAATGGCGCCATTTATGATTGTTCGAGTTTCCTCGAGCAGCCATGATAAGGCATTTGTGAATTGTGTACCCAGCCAGGATCCGATATCAGAAAAGGCTCCGGCTAGTTGACCCCCTATTTTATTAACCTGGTCCAGGATCGCGCCCAGGACATAGCCTAAATTACTTACAGTTAGAGCGAGGGAGGTCCTTATGGCGCTTATGATAGGATCTACAACTCCCCTTATGGCGGGGAGCAGGCTTTCGACGACCCACTTGGAAAAGTCCTCGATTCGATAACGGATCCAATAGGCCGCGCTCCAAACCCATCCCGAGACCACAGAGACCGCGTCTTTAGCGGCCTGACCTATCCAGGTCCATAGGCCTTCAAACCACCCTTGGACCACATCGAGGGGCCAGGGCCAACCGACCAAAGATTACACCTTGAGCGTCTTTCTTTCGCGGAGGAGAGCAGTTTTAAGATCTTCTCGTATCATGCGCGCGCGCTCTTCCGGAGTGTCCTTCTCAACAGGGATCTTAATCAGCCCGGGAGGTAAACGGCCATAGCGATAGGTAATCCAGACCTCTTTTCGAGGGGCTCCCTCAATCGTAGGGATCTCGATCGTCTCCTCAGAAATAATCTCGACCTCGTATTCTGGTTCAGCAGCCATACTTCGATCACCGGCCTTTAGACGCAAATTCATCTTCCAAGCTCATCGCGATATCTCTCAGGATCTGAGCGGCTCCAGCATCATCGCCACGAACAGCCTTCAACATGGCAGCAAAGAAGGCCCTACTTTGCCAGGCGCTAGGCATCTCAGGGATCTCCGGTCCCTTCTTAACCTTCCCACTCATAAATGAACACCTCAGGTTTCCTTTTTGCGCTTCTCCAATATAGCCTTAACCTCGTATCCGCCAAGACCCGCGACCACGGTAACGCCAGCAGCCAGAATTAAATGATCTATCCCGTGAAAAATGCAGACTATCACTATGATGGTCGTGCAGATCATCGCGGTCAGGGCTTTGATCGTCTCGTCTTTCATAATATCACACCGTCGTTCTAAGCGTATAAACAACCGTGAGGGTATAGTCGTCGGGAACCGCGAAGTCTGAGACGACGTCCCGGACCAAGAGATGATACTTAGTATCCTGGCTATTCTTACAGATGATTCCAGCCTCCTTAATCGTAATTGTCCCTCCGCTATCATTAATGAAGGGCCGGGATATATCAAAATCGACGTTCGCGCCCACCACAGCAGGAGCCACCATAGTAACAGCTTGATGATTCAGTTTGCCGGCCACTCCGGATCCATGGAGCACCTTAGTATCGAGCTTATAGTTTTCATTGCCTTCCGGAGTTGCGCCGTCGTTCGTACCGACTACGATCCCATGGGTATCCAGGTTAGCCGAGGCGTCGACCCGGCCATAAGAAACAGGGGCACCGGTCGCCCCTCTATAAATTGGGCTCTCAGCATTGTCGACGTCGGTCGCGTTCTTAGTTGTGGGGCCGTCCAGGAAGGCCTCGATGAGCTCGAGGAATTGAATAACGTAGCTCCGAGAGGGGATTCTTCCGGAATCATTTATGATCTTGCCTCTTGGGTCCAGAAGTAGGAGCCTATGAAAGACTTGGATTCTCATGTCGATCCCTCAGACGGTCGTCCTCCAATAATAATAGACTGTTAAGCTGCACTTGTCAGGAAGAGAGACCTCAGTAATAACATCTCGTATAACGCAATGAGTAACACCGTCTTCTGAATTGCGGACATAGAACCCGACCTCCTTAACTGAGATTATGCTTCCGGTGTTATTGGTGAAGGCGCGATGAGTATCAATCTCTACGTTCGCGCCAACTACGGCCGAAGCCACTATAACACATTCACCATGAGTTATTTGACCGGCTCCGGTCCCCTCAGTCAGCTGAGTATCCAGCTTATAATTCGTGTTGCTCTCAGCTGTGGATCCCGCGTTCCTACCCACCACGATACCATGAGTAGAGACGTTAATCGTGGCGTCTCCCCTGAAAATTTTATTACAGTAGGCCCCTCCGTTATAGATCCGAGTCTCTGAGTTAGTGATGTCTGTGGCCGCGCCCCCTGGAAACCCGGTCCCATCTAAGACGTGCCGGACGAACTCAAGGAATTGAATTACAAAGCTCTTAGAGGGCCGGCGGCCACTATCGAAAAGGATCCTACCCTTGGGATCCGTAACTACGACCCGGTACTCGACTTTCATCTCCGCGATTCTCTTCATCTCGCTAGGCCACCACCTTTTCGATCACAGAGACATCATCAGTATAGATATCGCCGGCCGTGTCAGGGCCGACATCATGATAATATCGACCCCACCAAACGTCCCCCCAACCGCTAGAGAACATGGCGATATCTAAAACGTCGGTTACTGTGATCCTTAAAAAATCATCAACCCATACTTTGATGAAGGTCGCGCTCTTCCACTCGAGCGTAATTTTATGCCAGGTATTATTCGAGATCTCAGTCGTCTCATTAACATTCTTCTCTCCGCCCTGCACCGTGGACCAATACCTGAGCCTGATCCCGGTTGAAAGCCAAATCACATAAGCATACCGACAGATATCACTAGCATTTTGAGGACAGGCGTAAATGATGGCCATATCTCCGTCAGCCGTGCGGTAGAACCAACCTTCGATTTTGAAGTGGGTCCCGGACCTGGTTGTGGCTGGATCCCAACGAGCATGACCCCTTTTAGTAGCCAAGACCTTACCGCTATAAGATCCCCCGTGCGCCTGATCCGTCGACCTAGCGATATTATAATTAAGGGACCATTCACCCGAAGGATCCGCCTCAAAATCATAACTGACCAGGGTCCCCTCTTTAGAAAGAGAATAGATAGACGAGGGAGACGCAACATTAAGAGGGTTCTGGACGGAGTATAGGGTGGGAGCCACATTCACAGGCGCGGCATCGAGAAAAATCGTCGTAATGCTCAGCGTGATCACAGTTTGAAGAGCAGCTGTTAATTTTTCATTCGCCCAAGCACAGAGGTTAAGATCTCCCTCGAGCGTAGAGATCTCCTTAACAATTCGTTCGATCGCGGCTAGGATCCTAGCCATGGCCCTAAGACCAACGCGGATACTCAAACCGGCTACACCTCCTCCCCCACAATTTCACAGAAACAGGTCCCCGCGGATCCACCGCTAGGATACTTCGCCTGTATCTCTAACTTCTTAGAGCCGTCTCCATTCATTGCATAATAGTCCCATGGAAACCAATCGGTGAAAGGTATGCCCCCAGGAACAATGACTTCGGCCCCTATGTCGGAGCCATCCCATACAAGTTTAAACATTATGTCTTTATCACAGCTAACCAGGATTTTAGCCAGCTGAAAGGACTTTCCATTAGTAACCGTTCGAGACGCGACCGCTTGATAGGACCCCGTCGTCGTGATGGATCCCTTCTCCAGGATCCCGCCTCGAGGCCTGGGAATGATCTTCTGCTCTTGACCTTCCGGAATTTGAACATTGATAGGAACGACGTACGAATAATAATCAGGGAGATCGTAGACCATGCTAAACCACTCCTAACCTTTGAAGGACTTTGGTGAGGAGCTCCACGACCGGCAGCATCGAGGCCGCCCACTTAGGCAGCACAGTAACCCGCACGGTAACGGTGTGATCATAAGTGCATGTCGGAGAGGCCCCTTCAAACATCAATTCTCGAGGCCTATCTGAGAGGTCGAAGTGATAGTTAAAGGCGACCTCTTCATCGTCGCCGGCGATCCATTGGCCCGCGCTTAGAGGGTAGATCTGAAAGACGCCCCCCCGAGTAAGTCTTACGTATACGAGGCCATGGCAACCTCTAGGGAATCTGACACCTATCCGCGTTATAATTCCCGGATGTAATTGAAGGGTCTGCTGTGAAGGGGCGGTTTTAGTTTTCCCAGCTGTGATCGTGATATCCCAAGCATAACCCATTAAGGTCTACTCCCTGGCCTCCTCATAGTACCCCTCAAGAATACCTTTAAGGACATTTCCGCTAGGCGCCTTCTCAACCATCCAAACAGGACGCTCTCCACCGATAAAAACATGGGTCTTTCGGAGACGATAGGGCGCGCCCTTTCCCATGCTGGTTTCTCCCTCATGCTTGTAAAACTCATTTCCTTCCTCGAGGCCAAAGAAGATATTTCGTCCGGCCTGGGTCTCATCAGTTAGGGAACCAGCTGTCACGTAAAGAATTAAACCCTGGTCGACAGTTCGGCCCCTAATGCAGAACGGATCTGAGCCATCGCTCTTAACGTCGACTAACTCTCGGTAAAGCCTTCTTTTCGGCATATCAACATACCTCCGTGAAGGAGCCCCAAAAAAAAAGGGGGGACTAGGCCGGATTGGCCCTTATGTGCTCGGTTATGAACCGAATGATTCCACTCGACCCTCCGCTATCGCTATTCCCTACCAACACCTCGACGTCGGCCAGAGCCAACGGATCAAGATATCCCTCAATGCTGTCCGGATAATCCTCATGTATGCAGAGGTGATCCAGAACCCCATAACCAGCTGCATATAGACGGCCCTGATATCCAGCGTCGGCGCGCCGGACCGCTAACATGCGCTCCATCCTTTGATCGACACAGATCTCTAGGTCTGAACCTGGGTCGCTTGAATAGGCAGGCGTAACCTCCACAATTTGAGGCCTGCATATTCCGGAATCGTAGTAGTAGCCGGTTCTAGGCTCAATGTTCTTTAAGACCTCTACAAAATCAGGATATCCCCAGAGGTTATCCTGATCCATACGATAGAGGTCGTCCTTGTCCCTCAGTACGAGGCTCCCGGATTTATAGGTGTATTTTAGATATCTGAGGTTTCTCCAGGCCTTGTTTGTCTGGCTGCTCGTAGCGGCGCTCATGAAGGATTCGCATCCCAGGAAGATCCTCCGAACCTTATACTTCGTTGGAACCTTGAAGGTCTTTTCCTGAGAGTTCCCGGTCCAGGTGTGAGAGCTGATCTGTGAGGTTCCGATAAAGTTAGGAGGTCTAGCCGCGTTCTCCAGGAACCACAGGTCGATATCGAACCAGATGTTCTTTGTAGCGTCGAGCTCGCTAGTCGTGTAGTCGTTTGTGATCTCTAGCCTGGTCTCTCCGAATTTCGAGAGGTCTAGAGCGAACCCGCCATCCTTCCATTTCCGACCGAAGAGGATCGGAAACACTAAGGTCTGGTAGTTCGCGCTCATCTCATCGATGTAACCCGGAGGTAGACGGCCGTACTGTATGGCATACTCAGCTAGAAGGGTAGGACCCCAAACGTCCTTGAAGGCCTCCACTCCGTCGGCCTTCACGACGATCTTGGTTATATGGTCCCAAATGTTTCTCTTAGCCTGGTCGTAGAGCGCGCTATTGTTTTTAACCCGCACTGTAAGGAGAATGGAATCCAGGATCCCGGCATCAGGGAGGGCCTCTGAGAATGTGGTTGCTTCTGTCTGCGTCTCGTTCTTCCACTTTCGATCTTGCCTGAAATACATCTAGCCTTCAACTCCTTAAACTGTGAGAGAAGGCCTACGCCTTACCCTTGAGGGCCTTTAATCCTCTAAGGTTCTCTAGCATACGGTCTTCGCGTTCTTTATCGCTAACATCGGGGAGCGCGTCGATCTTCGCCAAGTGGTCAACTAAGAGAGGCTGGAAGGTCCCAACAAACTTTTTAACCTTAGCCTCACGTTTAACCACTCCGTCGACAAGTCGACCCGCACCGATTTCACTAGCGTACTTGTACCATGTGGCCATATCAGTTTTCTCGAGAGCAGCCTTTCGACGTCCCTCGTCTATGGCCCTCTTAACCTCAGCAGCATATTTATTCTCTGTCGCAATACCCGCAGCAATGGGATCCTTAGCAGGCTTGGAGATCCCGACCTTATAGGATCCTTCTCCGACCGCCTTCAAGTTATCAATCTGGCGTTTAGCCCAATCAGTAGGAGACAGCACTCGCGTAACGGTTGCCATTCACTCACCAAAACTTATGTTAGGGCCAGCATATTTAAAATTCAAATAGAATTAAACCAATCTGATCGGAGGGAATTACGATGGCTGCTAAACCTGGAAAAAGAGCATGGCAGCCTAGAGAAATGCAGATGTTAGGAGAATGGCTCATAAAAAACTACGGTACAACTCCCTATCAAACGAGGGTACGCCTGGGATCCTTAATGCCCTCTAAACCCAGGGCCGAAATGACAATAGAGGAGCGCGCCATGGTCGGAGTATGGCGCCGCTGGGCCGACGCCCTAATCCTCGAAAAGGACAAGACGATCATCGTAGAGGCCGCCATCCGACCCGACCCCGGAAAGATATCCCAGCTAGAGCTCTACGCCATGCTGCTCCCGCACACCATTGAGCTCGAAAATCGAAAGGACCTTCCAATAGAAAAGCTGCTCCTATACGCCATACCAGACGAGGCGACCCTTACCCTAGCACGACGCCACGGCATAAGAACGGTTCAATATCGACCGCCATGGCTAGACGACTACTTAAAGGTCCTCATGCCTCGAGAAAGACGCTCTCCTCGAACCGGAGCGTTTTAAGATGAAAAAAACGAGGTTCGACGCTACTTCGACAGGGGTTCGAGCCCCCTCCGACCCCCTCCCATGTAATT
>Ga0315310_10002189_pt1 | contig 12272 bp, 10 predicted proteins | sample TDP5_MG_FD_203630 | JGI IMG/M metagenome (GOLD analysis project Ga0315310, IMG submission 203630) | Freshwater sediment microbial communities from Lake Towuti, South Sulawesi, Indonesia - TDP5 | ecosystem: Environmental > Aquatic > Freshwater > Lake > Sediment | place: Indonesia: South Sulawesi... | reverse complement strand
GACCGTGCCGGCTGGCGAAGTTGTTGTGGCTGCTCCTAAGGGTGTTCCTCCGCTTCTCTGGATGCCTGTGTTCATGTAGGCCTCATTGTCATAGAGCACAAACAGAAAGTCGTGTCCCCTTTCAACAGCTCCGGAAAGCGCCTGTATGCCTATGTCGTATGTGCCTCCGTCTCCGGCGAGGGCAATGACGTCTATTTGCTCCTGTTTTACCCTTCCCTTCTTCTTCAGTATTTTAATGGCTGCCTCGATTCCGGAGGCGTTCGCAGCGGCGTTTTCAAAGGCTGTGTGGAGCCACGGTGTAGCCCAAGACGTGTATGGATAGATCGATGAGACCACTTCCATGCATCCAGTCGCGTTCGTCACTATTGTGGGTCCCCTCACAGCCTTCATAATTAGTCTTAGAACCGTTGCTGGGCCGCAGCCCGCACATGCTCTGTGTCCTGACAGGAACAGGTCTGGTTTTTCAGCGATGTCTTTTGCTGTGAATTTCCATTCAGAAAACATTTCATTCCTCCTCCTTTTATTCTCTTAGTCCAACATATTTTATCGGGTTTTCAACACGTTTTGTTTTAACTATCCTCTCTAGGTCTTCGTAGATTTGGCGTATTTGGCTAGGGCTTGTGTCCCTTCCGCCCAGCCCGTAGATGTAATTCACCACGTAAGGATGCACAGGAGAATCGTAAAGCACATGACGGATTTCGTGAAACACTGGTCCACCGTTTCCCCCGAAACTCATGCTTCTATCCATGACAGCCACAGCCTTCACCTTTCCAAGCGCTTCAACTATTCCCTCAACTGGTAAGGGTCTAAAAGTGCGAATTCTAAGCACTCCAGCTTTAACGCCTTTCGTCCTAAGCTCGTCTACAACCGTTTTCACCGTTCCAGCCGTTGAGCCTAAGCACACTATGGCTGTTTCGGCGTCTTTGAGCCTGTAGGAATCAACAAGTCCATTTCCATAGCTTCTACCGCTTAGTTGCGCGTATTCCTCATGCACTTGCTGGATCATTTTAAGGGCGTTTCTCATTGCTTCCTCTTGTTGTCGCTTAAACTCGAAATAGTAGTTTGGCAAGGCTATGGGTCCCATTGACGTTGGGTTTTCTGGATCCAACCTGAAAGGCACAGCTTTCCCCTCATGACTTGTAACCTTTGGGAATCGCCGGGTTCCAACAAACTTTTTGACAATGTCATCGGAAAGCACTTGCACATTTTCCAGAGTATGGCTCAGGGTGAAGCCATCTAAGCCAACTATTACTGGCAAGAGAACTTCGGGATTCTCAGCTATCTTGAAGGCTTGAATTATCGAGTCGTATGCTTCCTGTGTGTTCTCAACATAGATTTGTATCCAGCCGCTGTCCCGTTCAACCATCGTGTCGGAATGATCACCGTGAATGTTTAGCGGTGCCGACAAGGCTCTGTTGGCAATCGCCATAACCACTGGTGCGCGACATCCTGAAGTCACAAAAAGCATCTCATGCATCAGGGCTAAACCAGCAGAAGCGGAAGCTGTAAAGGTCCTTGCCCCCGTGACTGAGGCTGCGAGACACGCGGTTAAGGCGCTGTGTTCCGACTCTGTGCAAACAAATTCCGTTTCAACTTCGCCGTCAGCAACGTATTCACTGAACTTTTCGACAATTATGGTTTGAGGAGTTATGGGATAGGCTGCTACGATGTCAACATCTGACTGCTTCGCTGCGTAGGCAACTGCTTCGTCTCCATTTAAGGCTAAAACCTCTTGTTTCATAACGCTCTTCATTTTGGCATGCACCTCTATTCAAGTTTCATTTCAATCGCCTTCGTCGGGCATTCATTAGCGCATATTCCGCAACCCTTGCAGAAGTTATAGTCAAATTCTATGTCCCCCTTTTCAGCGTTCCAATGTATTGCTCCATCAGGACAGAAAAGCACACATAAGAGACATCGAGTGCACTTCTCCAAGTCTCTTAGGGGCTTGTATGTTTTCCAGTCTCCAGTCAAAAACTCGGTGCTGGGTTTCCAACATACACCCGCTGGCGAAATCTCCTTCCAACTTTTTTCTCTGGATGTCACTCTGATTTTACCTCCTCATAGGCTTCTTTCATAACCGCAACGTTTTTCTCGGCAACATCCATCCTAAAACGTTCTTTAACAATCTTTTCGACACTCTTCAAATTAACTATTCCAGTTACACGTGCCACGGCTCCTAGCATGGCCGTGTTCGTTATGGGGATTCCCAGAGTTTTTATTGCGATCTCTGTTGCTGGGACAGCCCAAACTTTGCCTTTGTCAGCGTTGAGCACTTTTCTAATCTCTGTTGGGTTATCCTTCGAATTAACGATGATCGTTCCTTCTTCACTTAATCCCTCGGTAACTGGAACCGCTTTGAGCAGTGTCGGGTCTAAAACGGCTACCACATCGGGATTATAAACCGCGCAGTGTATTCGGATCGGCTCAGTGCCTATTCTTGTGAAGGCGGTTACTGGTGCTCCCATCCTTTCTGGACCGAACTCTGGAAAAGATTGAACGTGTTTTCCCTCGTGAATGGCTGCTCGCGCCAACAACTCGCTGGCTGTCCACGCTCCCTGGCCGCCTCTGCCGTGCCATCTAACCTCTAAGACTTTTTTCAACATGCTTGTTCTCCATGAATCTTTCAACTAATTGGAAAATCTAACATATACACCTTTCTAAGTAAAACTAGATGACCGAACATAGCAATAAAACAAAAACGCCAAGTCTAATGTTGATTAAGCTTTTCTGAACCGTTTCCAACCATAATTTTTAAGTAAAAAATCATATCAAAATCTAAATGTCTTAAGATTGTGAACAGTGGAAGTCGACGCTTTGCCACGAGAATTAGCAACCCGCAAGATACTCTTAACGGCTGACCGAACTTTGATGAGCGATTACCATGGCAACGAATTTATAGGCTTCGGGACATGTGCCCCACCGAATGTTATTCCCAACTGGCTTTACATGTGGCTTTTCTTTCCGCCCATCAAGACAAGGAAGGGTGTACCAGTGGCAGCCCCTTATGGATTAAGGAAAATCGAGGCTCAACTTCTAAGCGAAGGCTTTGATGTGTTAACCGTCGCACCAACTCATCTTAAGAAGTACATTGGCGAAGCAGAGATTTTAGGCATACACGTCATGGACCCCTTCGGTTTAGGCCCAGCTTCAAGCACCTTCGCCTCTATCCTGAAGAAGGAACCGTTTCTCGCGCAATACTTCCGTGCCCTGTTAAGTAGCCCAGAAATTAGGAAAGCGAAGAGACGTGGGTTAAGGATTGTTGCTGGCGGTCCAGGTGTTTGGCAGTTTCGTTATAGGCCAAAGTTCGTTAAGGAATATGGGATAGACTGTATAATCGAAGGAGAGGCTGAAAAGGTTGTTGGAAAAATTGTCCGAGCTGCTCTTAATGGTGAAACTCTTCCTCAATACTATGAAAGTAGCATTAAAGAAACACCAAGGTTAGAGGAGATACCAGACATTGCAAGGCCTTCCATTAATGGTTTAGTGGAAATAGGTCGTGGATGTTGTCGAGGCTGTGAATTCTGCAGTGTGACTTTGAGACCGCTACGGTGGTATCCGTTTGAGAAAATACTCCGGGAAATGGATGTAAACTTAAAAGGAGGCATAAACGGGGTTTGTCTTCACGCAGAGGATGTCATGCTCTACGGCTCCAAAAACACGTTGCCAAACGATGAAAAACTCATCCAACTCCACGAGTTGGTTGTAAAAAAATGTGCAGGCCTGTGCTGGAGCCACAGTTCTCTGGCGGCTGTGGCATCAAAACCTAAACTTTTCTCGAGAGTCTCTGAAATTGTGCAGCAGAAACAACCGTGGTGGGGCGCCGAAATCGGCATAGAAACAGGTTCACCAGAGCTTGCCAAAAAAGTCATGCCAGCAAAGGCACATCCCTTTAAGCCGGAAGAGTGGCCAGAGGTTGTTCGCACCGGCATGGGCTTGATGCATGACAATAAGCTGATTCCGGCATGCACACTAATTGTGGGCGTTCCAGAGGAAACAGAAGAAGACCTCATCAAGACGATAGAGTTAATGGACGACCTTAAAGACGTCGCAAGCTTGATTGTACCTCTATTTTTTGTTCCCATGGGCAGACTAAAAGAAGAGGAGTGGTTTAAAGAAACGCAGATGACCGAACTACACAAGGAATTGTTAACTAAATGTATAGAGCACGATTTTTATTGGATAGGCAGGCTAATTGACTTGTCCTTTGCTGGGAAATGGTATGCAGGCCTCTTACAATCTTTCTATAGGGTTTTTGTGAGAATAGTTAAGTACAAAGCAAAAAAGGCTGGAATCAAATTAGAAGAATAAATGACTAAACTTAAATATCACTGAAAAGCTCAAAATCATGAAGCGTCTAGCATTAGCCGCCGTAGCTCAGTTAGGTAGAGCGGCTGGCTGTTAACCAGTCGGTCGTAGGTTCGAGAATAGGGAGAAAACCCTGTCGAAAATCCTACCGGCGGCGCCTTTGACATTTTTGGAACAAACCAGCGTCCTTTATCACTGTCCTTCTGCTCTGCGATTTCTTCGGCCCCTATGTATAGGTCGCCTTTCTGTCATAGGGCTAAAGGCTAACAGAGATGGTGTGTTAATGCGATGTTAAAACTTTACTTTGATTTGTATGTGGTGTGAAGCTTGGCAAGTGCGGAATTTTGCGGGTTTTGCGCGTGAACGTTAATGGCAGGCGTATTGCCTACTATCGGGCGTCTTTGTACGTGTTTGTATCCGCATTCGCATTCAAAACCGACTATCTTGCCCCCGCGTCTGATTTCTCGCCATCTCCTCGCGTTGCATTGGACGTTTTGTCTGTGGATTTTCCACAGTATTCTTGCTTCGCTAAGGGTTATCGGGGCAAAGTGTTTTGCCGATGTGAAGTACCATGTGGCGTACGCTGCGAAGCCTACCCATAGTGCGGACACGATTAGTATTTCCCACATGCGTTTTCACCACGTGTATTTGTGTTCTACTTGTACACGATATGTCTTGTTTCAGACACATCTAAATTGAGAATATTATTTCTTACGATATAAGCATTATGTAGATTTCCGAATACCAAACAGCCGCCCTAAAACTGCTCAAGCACGTCCTTCTTTTCCATAATATAGCCGCAGTAATGGCACTTTAGCAGAAGAGGGTCCTCACCTTCGACGTAGAACTTGGCTTGCACAGGCTCGTTGCTGTTGCTTATACAGGCTGGATTGGCACACTTGATGATGTTCTCGATGACTTTTGGCAGCTGAACCCTCTGCTTCTCCACAACCTTGTAACCGCGGATGATGTTGATGGTCGCGTGGGGAGCCAACAAGGCAATCTTGTGCACCTCTTGGGGGTTTAGCTCTCTCCCCTCAACCTTAACTATGTCCTTCATCTTGAAGCGCTTGCTCGGCACGTTGATCGCGATGGTGATAACCCTCTTCTCTCGCCCAGTTATTCCCAAGATTTTGGCGACATCTAAGGCGTGTCCACCAGTGATGTGGTCAATGACTGTGCCATCCTTAATTTTGGAAACATGCAATTCCGTCTCACTCATGTGAAATCCCCTCTTTAAAAAGGCTATACGCTTAAACAGGGATAAAAGATTTTAACCTTGAGACTGATACGGAAGTATAAAGAGTTGTTTACCGTTTAACAGATACATCCATAAGTGACATTTCGGAATTGCGCCGAGAGTATGGAGTTTCTGCTTTCAGTCTTAATGTATCGATTGTTTGCTCTCCTACTTCGAGCGGGTAGTAGATTAGCAGGCTTCTGAAGGTTGGGTCGAAGCCCACTTCTCTGAACGTTTCTTGAATGGCGACTTTTAGTGTCTGTTTTTCTATGAGGAGATGTTTCATTAAGCGTGTGGTTGCCGTGTCTGTGTGGGACGCCGTGATTGGCGCGCTCCAGCCTATGTAGACTTTTGCGCCTTTTTGCACGAAGGCTTTGGCCATCAATGTGTTGTTTAATCCTTCACATCCCATCATGATGATTATGGTGTTGGAGAATCTTCCTCTCATGCATGATTCAACGAAAAGGTGAGTTATTGCGAAGTAGAGTATGCCCTTGTTTCCCTCTTCGGTTGAATAGGCGACAGCCGCGACTTGATCGGTTAGCTGTTCAGAGACGTATCTTGATTCACTGTAGGGTTCTGATGTGAAGAGGTACAGTGAGGCATAACCACCCGTGGTTGAATGAACTCTTAATATTATTAGGCTGTAACCGTGATTGGGTAGGTTTCTGTAGAATTCTACTGTGACTTCTTCGCCTGGGTAATAGTCCACGGTGTATCCGGCTTGTTCTAGGATTGTTGTGGCTGTTTGTACGAAGGTTTGGTTTGGGTATGTCAGGCTTAGGTGGTCTACTATTGCTGCTTTTGGTTGGGAGGATGCTGGGTTTATCGCTTGGTTTTGATTTAGGAACGTGTAAGCGAAGTAGGCTGAAAAAACTACTATAAGCAAAATAAACCCTAGTAAGAGGGGTGTAAATATTCGTCTCCTTTTTTTCACTGCTTGAATTTGTGGCTTGGCTCCAACACGCTTTCTTTTGGCTTTCACGCGCGGTTACCCTTGATGCTTAATTAATAAAAAAGGGGAAATTAAAGTATTCACTTAAATTATATGTTTATTGCTTCTTTTGTCTACGGTTGACGCGTTTGACGTAGATGGCTGTTGCGGCTGTTGCGACCAGGATTGCTGAGGCATAAGCAATGTAAGGAGCCAACAAAGCAAGCTTATCAACAGGAACGACGATTCCGCCAACAGGGGGTATAGGTACCCATGCTTCTGCTATACCGCCAAGCTGCGAATCTGAAGTGTAAAACACTGCACCGCCTTTAAGCTGCTCTGTGGGATCCGGAAACGGGTCCAATTCTACGCGATCCAAGCGGATGAACCCAGTCCCCGATTCCGAATATGCTGGCAACTCTGCCACGTTGAACCGGTCAATTAGCTCGTTTTTGATAGTCACGATTGATTTACCAGCTGTTGTAGTGGAAACTACGGTGCCATTCGCCCCGAGAATGATCTCGCCAGAACTTGGTCCTCCAGGAATATCAAAACGCACGCTGCCAATGAAGGGATCTATACCTGCGGACATCGCCAGCCCAGTCACTCCGACATTCTCGATGGATACCTTAGTAGCTTTGATATTCTCCCCCTTAGGACTACCAGCGGAATATTGATATGTTCCAAGCAGTTTCGAGCCTTGCGTAAACGTCCAGTCGGCTTTGATTTTCTCGTCGGCGTTGAGTGCGTCTGTTACCTTCTTTGCGACATCTTTAGCACTTTCTCCATTTTTGACTCCTACCTCCACAGATGCCTCTTTTGTCTCTTCCTTTGGTGGTTTTCCCTTGGTCCATTTCAACGTAATAATAAGTTTACCATCATGTGTCGCTTCACCGCTAAAAACGTAAACTGGGTTTCCACTCCCTGCCAACGCTATATCGACGGTAAGACTCAAGCAAATAAGAACGGTCAACACCAATAGCAATAACTTTCTTTTCGTTTCTATCTCCTCTTTTTTGTCGTTTTTTCCTTTTCAGCAGTAGCGGGCTTTCCCTTTTTGGGTACTTTCCTTCCTAACCGTACTGCCTTTATCATGCGAAATCACCTGACCATTAAGTCTTTAAAGAATTCAGCTCATCGGCTTCTGGGATGCTCTCTGCAGAAGCCAGTCAAGCGGTCCATGAAAGTTTGCCTCTCCCTTCACTAAATAGTTGCCTCCATAATCCCCTTATAAAATTTGCGAAACAATGCTTCACATAACATCAAAACCAACCATAACATCGCCTCGTAAAGAGTTATTTAGGAGTTGCGTAGATTTGTTTTGGGTGTAAGCGTGGAGTTTGAAGGCAGAGACATAATATCAATCAAGGATTTTTCCCGCGAAGAAATCGACTACATTTTAGATATTGCCCAAGCCATGGAACCCATAGCCCAGAAAGGCTCAGACATGCTCAGGGGCAAGATCCTCGCAACACTATTTTTCGAACCAAGCACCCGCACCCGCCTAAGCTTCGAGGCAGCCATGCACAAACTAGGCGGCTCCACAATAGGCTTCGCAGAAGCAGAAATCGCATCCGTTAAGAAAGGAGAAAACCTCGCTGACACCGTACGCACCGTGGAGAACTATGCCGATGTAATAGCTGTAAGGCATCCCCTCGAAGGAGCAGCTAGACTCGCAGCGGAATTCGCAAAAGTCCCCATAATCAACGGCGGCAGCGGCGCAGAGGAGCACCCAACGCAAGCCCTCCTAGACTTATACACCATAATGAAGGAGCGGGGAAAAATCGACGGGCTAAAAATAGCCCTGGTAGGCGACTTGAGGTATGGAAGAACCGTCCACTCCCTCGCCTACGCACTCTCCTTATACAACATCGAATTACACCTGGTCTCGCCAGAGTCTCTCAAAATGAGGCGAGAAGTCCTCCAAACAATAAAAGAGAAAATACCCGTAACCGAAAAGACAAGCCTCGAAAAGATAGTTCCCCTCGTGGACGTTTTGTATGTCACAAGGATACAGAAGGAACGCTTTCCAGACCCAGCAGAATACATCAAGGTTAGAGGTTCCCTCAAAATAGACACGAACACTTTGAGCGAAGCCAAAAAAGACCTAATAATCCTCCATCCCCTTCCAAGGGTTGACGAAATAGCCGCAGAAGTTGACAACACCCCATATGCACGCTACTTCCAACAGGTTTGGAACGGCATAGTCGTCAGAATGGCCCTTCTAGCCCTAATACTGGGCGCAGTAAAATAGCACTTCACTCCTTTTCAAGGCTCACGTCAATGCAAACCGATCAAAGACTGCCAAAGTGCCTGTTGACCCACACGAAGGACACTTGTGTAACAACCCAAACCAGCTTCGCTTGCAGTTGACACAATAAGTCAGTTTACGGTCGTAGGTGAAGAATTCCATGTTGCCACCCTCAACAACCTGTCTGGTCAGGGACATAAGCTCATCTGGTCTGCGTTCAACCTCTCCAAGCTCTATCACTGTCAAGTTCCCACCCGAGTGTGTTCCACGCATTTTCCTTTCAAATGCTAAAGACTCTGAAGGAACTTTGCTATCGTGAAGATCTAGCCTGCTGACTGTGGAGTAGAATGGTTTTTCCCTCGTCCCTGAAAATCGGACTTTCGCCACACCGTATCTTTCAACGTCCAACTGCGCTAGTCTCTCGGAAGCTTCAAACTCTGGCAACAGTGCTGCGAACAGACGCTTTCCACGTCTCCCACCGACTTTATGCGTGTAATCTAGAATGTTTTGCACTGTTTCCCCAGCGAATTCCAAGGTTTTCTCATCGTGACAGATGCTCTTCTCGTAAAACGCCTCTGCAGCTTCCTTTAGTCCAGCCAAGTTTACTACGCGGGAACAACTCTCGAGTCTAAAGTAGTGGTCACCATCAACGCTCTGCATCAAAAATGGCAGCAAGCCTCTACTGTGCTCTTTGAGGTTTTTATCCTTGATTTCTAAAGCTCGAGCTGCCATCTCTAATCTTTCTCTTAAAATCTCAAAAAACCTTTTCTTGTCTTTCCCAGATTCGTACGTTATCCGCGGTAGATTAACCGTTACGCATCCTAGACAGCCCGTGCGTAGCGTGTCGACCTCCCAATCTCCATCCAAATCCGCCTCAAGCCTAAACCCGGAGGCGGAGAAAACAGAGCGCTCTTGTTCTTTTTCCAAGAGGTTGGCGAAGTAAGGTATGCCTCTCTCTGACGCCAGCTGATGGGCTTTCAGAAGCGTTGCCTTTGCCTTCTCGTCCGCAAGCGCTTCCGAACGTATCTTTACAATGATTTTCGGGTTAAGCAGAGGTTTACGTGCGCTTTCCTCAGCGAATATTTCAAGGACAAGCGACGCCAAGAGTTGGCTCTCTTCAATGAAGTCCCCGTATTTGCCAACCACTTTTCCAGAAGGACCAAAAGCCGGCTTCTCTCCAATGAAGTCCGAGGTTGTGAGCTCTAAACCAAGAGAAACGCCTGCGTGCTGACTTACGTTGGAAACGAATAATCGCAAAGCCTCTTTAATCCCTGCGGGCTCTATGCCTCTTACAAAAGGGGCGAGAAAAACGTTGAAGTAATCAAGCGTTTGGGTTTCGCCAGTTTCCTTGGCGGAATGTAGAAGAACGTTTGAGGCTATAGATAGGGCGGAATCCAGGTTTTGGGGCGGTGGGCAAGAAGGCCTTAGAGGGCTTATTTTCTCCAAGCTCAGGCCGTTTTGGAAGAAAAATCTTAAATCGTGCATTATCTCGGTTGGCTTCAGAACCCAAGAGCTTAAACCCCTAATATAAAGCGAACCAGACAAGTGCGCGTCTGCGATGTCCCTTGGGAACACGCGTAAGAGCGTGTACTCTTCAAGGACTGCTTCCCCAGCCGTTTCATGCACAGAGGCCGTTCCCTGGAAAGTTTTGCTTTTCAAATCGACGATGGTCGTTACGTCATAAACCGGAAGCCCCAAGCGCGTGAGCTTATGGCGGTATTCCTCCAAACCCTTCTCGATCAGAATTGCGTTTACAAATTCTCTCACGAGGGGGGCTGTCAAATATTTCGTTTTTGACCTAAGTAATCGTTTTTCGGCTTCTTTAGCCACCTTTTTAGCCAGCTCGGCGGGCATTTTCGCCTCTCTTACAAGCGAATTTGCAATCTTGTTTACATCAAATTCCTCCAGTGCAAATCGCGAAGTGCGGACGAGCATGCCTTTTGGTTTAAGGGCTTTCTTTTCGATTCTCTCTGCAACATCAATAACCATCTTGCCCAGCTCGGTTAGGCAGTACTTCTTTGCCTCAACATCCGCCTCAATCAAATCCGCCTTAAGCAAAAACTTCAGGTGATAGGCAAACCTTCCGGCATCCCTACTAGGATTCATCTTTAACGAACTCATCAACTCAGTATAGGAAAGGGAACCCTTGTCAAAAAGTAGATTCAAAATCTGCAGTCTGAGGGGTGAGGAAACCGCCTTGAGTATCTTAACTCCGCGCACACGGTGCGGAACTGACAAGTCTAGTCTTCCTCCCCGGGTAGTAAAGGTATTATCGGGATAGGTGTTTAAAGGTTAAGGAACACTTTATTTTTAAGTCTTCTAAATGAGACTATAATGCACGGGGCTGTCGGCTAGCTTGGTCTAGGCTTGGAGACTCGGGCTCTCTAGACCCCGGTTCAAATCCGGGCAGCCCCATCACTTCGCTGATCCTTCAGATGGAGAGTTTTTACAATGTGTCGTCTTTTCTCTACAGAGTATGTTACTCCGAATGACGGTTTTAGAATTCGGCACGACCCGGCATACTTAGCCTATTTGAGTGGGGAGTTATACCCGAGATTCAGCCACCGCTACTGTTCGGGGTAGCCGCAGCACTCGTAAGTTCAGTTGCCTTGGCAATAGCGCTGATAGACTTGAAGAAAACAGGAAAAACGTTGAGACGTCAACAACTGAATTCGCCGACTGCTTCTTTTTGTTAAATTTCTCTTTTCTCTGTTTACATTAATTTTCATTTCATCAGAAAGTGTTTATAGACGGGATGTCCTCTAAACCGCAGTGTTGTCTCTGATTTTTCTATGGTTCCGCTGGGCAGCCTCATGCAAATGGAGCTCACAATGGCTCCATCTGGAATGAAGCGGACGCCGTCTAGAAGCTCGCCTTTGGTCACGCCAGAAGCTGCAAAAACTAGTTCATTACCCTTTGCTAACTCGTTTTGATTGTAAGTTTTGTCTACGTCAACACCTTCAGTTTTAAGTCTGTCAAGCCTCTTAGGGTCATCTCTTTTGTCCTTCCACACCTTCACAAGCATGGTTCCGCCCAAACATTTCACGGCCGTTGCTGCAATGGTGGCTTCTGGCCCAGCACCAGCACCTATGAGAAGGTCAACGCCCGAGCCGGCAATGCACGTTACCACTGCCGCTGCGATATCGCCGTCAGGAATCAAGATGATCCTTGCACCTAATTTTCTGAGGCTTTGTAAAATTTCCATATGCCTTTCACGCTCCAACATTATGACGGTGAAGTTTTCAAGTGGCAAACCTTTTTCCCGAGCTACTGCGTGGACAATTTCTTCTATGGACATGTCTAAAGAAATCTTGCCAATCGAATGGTGATCAGTCGCCACTTTGAAGTAGTATCCGTCGTCTGGAAGAACCTGGAAACAACCAGCAGGCGCACAAGCAAGAGCGGAAATAGCGTCTTTCCTTCCTTTAGAGGCAGCGGTGCTGCCGTCAACGGGGTCTACGACAAACTCAACTCTAGGTCCTTTCCCCGTTCCAACCTTCTCTCTTCGCATAAATGCTGGTGCGTTGTTTTTGGGTCCT
>Ga0315310_10002187_pt1 | contig 12278 bp, 15 predicted proteins | sample TDP5_MG_FD_203630 | JGI IMG/M metagenome (GOLD analysis project Ga0315310, IMG submission 203630) | Freshwater sediment microbial communities from Lake Towuti, South Sulawesi, Indonesia - TDP5 | ecosystem: Environmental > Aquatic > Freshwater > Lake > Sediment | place: Indonesia: South Sulawesi... | reverse complement strand
TTCTTAGTTAACTGATTCGAGGCTGTCGTGGAGTTTCCAATGGATGCCGTTCTGATCTACGGCGGCTTCTACGTATCCGAACGGGTAGATGTCCTTCTCATACATGTAGAGTTGGCTTTGCTTCACATCGACATTGTATAGTTCATAGCGTCCGTAACGGCCGTGAGCCAGTACCTTCTCAGCCAACCGCTCAGCTTCGCGGACGCTTTGGACTGGGACCTTCAGGACTGTGGATGGTTCGTCGTCTTCAGGTTTGGTGAACTTCTCCTCGAAGCTCGTTCCGTCGATATGTAGCTGGTCGGCGAGGTTGATGAGATCGCCGTATTCGCCAGCGACGTAGAAGCATTGCTGCCAAACATCAACCAGTCGAACCGCTCGGCCTTCACGTGTCTTTAGCCAGACGACCATGCAGTCGTTCTTTGGGTATAGGTCCAGTATCCAGCCTTCAATGCGGCTGGTTTGATTCTTTGAGGAGGCGTTGGATCCGGTCAATTGTGTCGCGTAACTCCTTCAGGCTCTTATGATGTGAGAACAGGATTGAGAGGAACATGCCCTCGGTTTTGACGGGGAACGTGGCTGCGCCGGCAGCCGAAGCGTATCGTCGGCATTCATCCATCAGATCCTCAAAGGTTTCGCGCTCATCGATACGCAATGCGTCTTGGAACTTTTCCCATCGCTTGAACTCTTCTTCAAGAAGCATCCGCCATGAGGGAATGGTTCTACCCATTGATGGTCGCCTCTAGGAACTCTTCTAGGATTCTTGGCGTTGGTTGTTTGATGAGGACTTTTTCTCCTGAACGTGTCGGATGCTTCTCTAGGATGAGCTTTGTAGAGTGGCGTCGTTCCTCAAATCTTAAGGCGATGTCTACTCGCTGTTTGACTGCGCGTAGGAACGGATCTGAATCCGACATTTTCTCGTCGAGGCTTGTTGCCAAGACGATGGCTCTCTCAAGCCTAGCTGTGGTGGCTAACGAGTTGAGCGTGGCCCTGAAGAGGTCGAGGCTTTGGCTGTAGTGCACATCAGGGTCGCGGTACAGCTCGATCATATCGGAGGCGACGACGAGTTTGGCTCCTCGCTCATGGATGGCTTCCGGTAACATCTGGGTGATGAGTGAGGTTAGTTGGTGGCATGTGAATGCCCGTGAGACAAGTATTCGCTCCAAAGCCCTGTTCCGATCTAGTGAGAACCGTTCCGCGTACTGCGCTATGAGGTAAGGGTCGAAGGTGTTTTCTCCATCGATAAAGATAGCTTCCGAATGGAGTCCTCCGCAGTGAGAGTCAAGCTGTGTTCTGACGCATAGGAGTTCGGAAGCCGCTAGGCATTGCCATGAGCCGTAGAGGAAGACGCTCTGCCCGAGACGTAGACCTCCAAGGAATCGGTCGAAGCTCTTGTCGCCAAAGGATAGGTGAGGCTCAGCTTGAAGCTCGTTCGCTCTGCGAAAGTTCACTGGAAGCTTAGACCTGAGGTGAGAAGGCTCAACAAGCAATAATGCCTCCAAGGATTGAACACCATCTGCCTCGACTTGACGCCATACAACACGGTTCGAGAGGTTCACTTGGCATGATGGGCAGATCGAATTGAACCATAGTCGGACCTTAACAGGATCCACAAGGCTCTTGGATGTTAGAAGGTTTGAGCTGCATCCACCGCAGAAGTATTGGTAGAGAATCAAAGTTTTCACCTTTTTTGATGGCGGAGTGGAAAGTTTTCGGCTTCTAGAGTTAGGCGTAGGATGAGGTATGCTCGTAGGAGCGGGAACACGGTCTCGCCTTCGGAGGATTGGAGAGGTGCGGTGGTTTGTTTGGCGGCCACATTCTTCGCCCGATTTGGTTTGGATGACTGGAGAATGGATATATGCGATGAGAGGTCTTTCGGAGACCCGGAGAGAAGACCGAAGGTAATGGAGTAGCTTTTGGCACTGAGCCGCCGTACTCTTCCGGAGTATTGCGGAATGTTTGCCGTCCTGTAACGTACAACGCCATAATAAGAGGTGAAAGTCCTGAAGGTTCTATGGATAGAGGGTATCACCTTCAGTCGTACCAGATCCGGGGTGTGTTGTTAAGATGAGTCAGATCAAATACTGCCAGAAATGTGGAGGCGAGCTCTTGCCGAATACTAGGTTCTGCACGTCATGTGGGGCTCCTGTTTCCGCTCTCCCAGCTCAGGCTGTTCCCACAGGCCCAACCAAGAGGAGGCCGTGGTTTGCGGTCATTACAATTGTTTTGATCATCTTGGCTTTCCTCGGTGGAGCTTCCATCACTCCGGAACGCGTCGTCACTGTCACAACCACTCAGGTGTCAGCCAGCACGGTAACGAAGACCGTAACAACCGGGCTTACTGTTGTCACGCCCGGCGTTCAGCGATTGAAAATCGGGCAAACTTTCGTGGTTCTTGCAAAGGATAAGGTGCCTGTTGAAATCACCTTCACTAGAGCCTGGTATACAGATAGAATGGGACTTACCACAGCGGACAAGGGCTACAAATTTGTTGTTCTAGATGTCACCGTGAAAAATGTAGGAACCAAAGAGACGAGTGTGTTTAGCATGTTTAGCCAATGGACTGTGAAAGTCGATAAAGGTTACACTTACAATCAAAAATCGATCTGGTACCTACCTCTTGACGCAAGGCCTGAGGAGACCAAGACGGGATACGTCTACTTCGAGATACTTCAAGATACGATAGCAACAGAGATCCGATGTATTGACACTTTGTACTTGAACATTGATTTTACTGTGGAACTCTAGGGACGCTTGCATCTCGACTGGTTCAAGTCTGGAAGACCCACCCCAGACCGTAAAAGCGAAGATCGTCGTAAGCACCCCACCCGGAATCGGCACTATGAGATCTCGCACAAAAGGCTCTAAATGAGATGTCAAACGCACGAATTCAGGAGAGAGTTCACGCGCAGTCAGTGCACTAGCAAGTATGGACACATAGGTAAGTATGCCCGCTGCAAGGTATACCCATCCCCTAGCGCGCTCCAAGATACCTGAGTGGCCTTTCAGTTTGATGCCTCCCCTATAGTATCCTATGTAGAGAGGAATAGTCACATTCAGGATTAGAATCGGTAGAAGATCAACAATGAGATCTGCGTCTGCTATCCCCCTCAAGGAGTATTGCACGATGGAGAAGGTGATTCCGGTCAATGTTGGAATGAGTAGACAGCGAGTCAAGTTTTCCCAGCCTCATCTTCAACTCAACTTCGTTCAACGAAGCGATTATCCTGTCAAGTTTTTCCTCAGTCGCCAAGAAACCTCATCATAATGTCATCCAACACATTGAGGGGAATATACCCGACGGAGTCTTATGCACTTTTGGTCAGATAGAAAAAAGAGGGGGTCTAGGTCAATACCGTGAGGGTTGCTTTGTCGTCGGTCGAATAGTGTCAAAAATACATTCCTTATGATGGAGGCAAATGCTATATTTTCATAAACTCAATCTTCCTCTGTGAGACCTGTATTGAGCAATATCTACGCTGTGGTCACGTACCATAACAACAAGCGCGCACTTGAGGCAGCAGAGGCTTGGAAGCGTGAAGGCGTCTGTGGTTTTGGTTGGAGAGGAATAGGAAACCTTAGGAAAAAGAGCGAACGCGCAAAAGCCCTGCGCAGTGACCCACGTTTTGAGAAACAGCTAGATCATTTCTTGAATGTTCAGAAAGGAGATGTTGTCCTTGCATATGCGAGACAGAATACGATTGCGTATGTGGGAACTGCAAGAAGACCCTATGCAGGACCAAAAGAGGACAATGTAGTAGGAAGAGACAGAGATGAAGGAGGCTTTGGTTACAATCACCAGATATCTATGAAATGGTGGACTGAACCCAGACATTTCGCCAGAAACCAGCTTCCTTCTTGGTTAGGAGATCAACTGGGTAAGAGGGGGCAAAGTGTGATGAAGCTCGATTTAGGCAAGCACGGATTCGGCCGAACTGTTACAATAATCAAGAATTCGGTGATGTCTGGGTCAGCACTCGATGGGGTTGAAGACCTTGTCAAGGCAGGATTCTTGAAATATGTACCCCACAGAATGGACAAGTTGGAAGAAGGACTGAAGATCATCATGGCCGAACGATTCACTGCTAGAACAGACAAACCGGACTTCGTCGCAGTGGACCGAAATGGTCGGCATGTGATTATTGAGTGCAAGGGTGTTGGGCGTGCGGCAGACTGCGAGCAACTAGAGGGGTATGGACGGCGCTTCGCCAAGAAGAAGCCACGACTGATTCTTGTCGCTTTTCGATTTGATCTTGATTGCAGAATAAGGGCAAGGTCAAAGAACATACAACTAGTTGAATGTGACCTGAAATTCATGAGAGTGTAGATCGAACTCGATCAAGAGAGAACTGCTACATCTTTGACATGTGTAAGTCGTCAGGCCAAGAGTCTTTGTTTAGGCGAAGAAAAAAAGCAGTAGGTATTTCTGTTCTCCTAGTGCTGCTGTTTCGACCTAACCGAGATACCGTTTCCTTGCGCGAGCAGTATCTTTCCTTCCGAGTCAACCATCCTCTCGGAATGATCTGACGCGGTAAACAGAGAAAAACCTCTTTAGTTGGGTGTCGTTGTTTTGAGACGACTAGAATATGCTATTGGTCGTCTTCGGAGCGGGTGCATCTTATGACTCTGTCCCACATCGTCCGCTCACACATCGCAATGAATTTCGCCTTCCGCTTGCGAACGAGCTGTTCGCTGACAGGACAAGATTCAGCGTTTGGATACAAAGGTTTCCAACATGTAATGCTGTGATTCCCTACCTTCGGCAACCTTCGGAAGGAGGCTCCGTGGAGAGTGAGCTTGAAAGACTGCGGACCGAAGCTCAGGCCAATTCTAACCGAATCAAGCAACTCGCGGCTGTGCAGTTCTATCTGCAATCAATGCTTTGGGAATGCGAGACCCTTTGGAACCAAGAGGATGCTAGAGGTGTCACCAACTACAAGACCCTCTTGGATCAGATTGAGAGTTGGCGCATAGAATCGAAGGAGAAGGTATGCCTAGTTACATTCAACTACGACACAATGCTTGAAGACGCCCTTCCAGTAGTTGGCATTAAGATCGGCGATCTTCCTGATTACATCGCAAGTAATGACTACAAGATCATAAAACTACACGGTTCGGTCAACTGGGCGCACAAGGTGCATATGTCCGCGAGCGATGTCAAAGATATCATTGATCTTACTTGTTTGGATGTCGCAAATGATCTGATAGAGAGAAGAGCTTGGTTGCGTATTCTTCCTGACTTTCATATCATCAAGGGGCCTCTGGGCGAGCCGGAGCGTCGGCATCCTAGTGAATCGCCTTCGTTTCCTGCATTAGCGATTCCCGTTGAAAAGAAGCAAGAGTATGAATGTCCTCAGGACCATTTACAGGCATTGCGTGACTGCATTCCAGAAGTGACCAAAATACTCTTAATCGGATGGCGCGCCACTGAGATAAACTTCCTCCAACTTCTCAGCGAAAACCTACACAGAAGGGTGCACATGATGGCAGCTGCCGGAAATGAGACCAGTGCAAGGGAGTCGGTTGAAAGACTTGTCCAATCAGGAATACAAGGAGCGTTGCATGTGGCGAAATCCGGGTTCAGCGATTTTGTTACTCGTCGGGAGGTTGATGACTTTCTTAGACTGACGTAACAATCAGGTCAGCACCGTTAGGTTTGCTTTGTTGTAGATTCGTTTGGTTGGACCTATGATCCATGCGGTGGGCTACGTGAGTAACGGAGGGGCTTGTTCTCACGCGGGTTGATTTGATTCCTTCTGGCGGTTTCGGCCAACTCGTTATTGATGAGGTGAGAAAAATACATGACAAACCGCAGGGGCGCTTACATACGCGCATCGAACTGATTCCTTGACCATAGATGGTCAGTTAGGTGGTCAGTGCTCTAATCGTTCAGGGACGGAGGCATATCCTTCTAGGCAATGGTGGCTTGTAGGCATAGTCAGGAAGCATCCGCACCGACAGGAAAGCGTTTTACATTCGAATGGTGCGAGGGGTGTTGGTGCGAAGCGATAAGTATTATCATTCTCAATTTGAGCTGAAAGGGTGGGACTCGTGTGAAGAAGGAGTATGAGTACATTTCCTGCTGTGGCAGGTACTATTGCCCCATGTGTGACTACTTTCGAGGCGGAAAGGTTCAGATGGCCAAAAATCTCTTGTATTATGTTGAGAGATCCAGTTCCTTGAGGCTTATAGCCGAGAGCCAGAAAGTATGCGATTACAATGAGTTTGTCAAGGGACTGAAATGGCTAGCTTCCCAAGACAAACCCTGCAATGGATGTCGTTTTGGAGGGGGCTGGTCATGGTGGCCAGACTGCCCCGTTCGAGACTGTGTCATCCAAAAGAAGTTAGACTTCTGCTATCAATGTCCTGAATTTCCATGCAAGAAGTTGAACGAGGAGCCCTTGCTCACTCATAAGAAGAGCATAGTTGATACTAACAAACAGATAGAAAGCATGGGCATCGAAAAATACGCACAGCAACTAGTGGAAAGATTCCGGCGAGCTGTGGCCTCTCAACCTTTCAAAGCAAGTGCAGAGACTTAAGGTGTCAAACGTGTTGTTGGGCTCTAAACATGCTGTATGCTTGTGGTGCGGGGGGTGGGATTCGCGCACCAGTTTGCCAGTAAAGAGCCACAAATCATTCCAGATTCAACTGATTATCGAATCAGTAATACCGACTACGTTGTCAGTTCTACTGAGCCGAACCGTCAGGCCGAACGCTAGTACGTCAATTTTTGTGACAGTAACTCATTCCACGATGGATAGTCGCTGAGTCTCGGGTCAAGAGCCATATTCAGCCAAACGGGTCTACACAATCCAAGGCTCGCCTTTGTTCTGTTCTGGATGACGTGACGCTGATAGCTCTCTCGGCTAACAAAAAAGGGCGGTTCTCGGTGTGTTGGGGGTTGGTCTTTCGTGACGAGTGCGCGAACGCGTCTTCCGAGATAATTCAATAACGCGCAGGGCCAAGGAAATAGCTCGATGTGGACATCATGTCGGTCAAAGATAAGGCCGAATATCAGAAGTGGAAGAGATGGCACTGCAGTTGTAAGAGCGAATTGAAAAGACTGATCTCAAAGAGTGCAGTGCTTGACAAGGAATTTGACCTGAGTGAAAGGATGAAATGGGGCCGTCTAGATAGATACAAACCAGATCTTATGTCGATGAGAGATAGCGGATTCTTCTTCGTTGAAGTCGAATACTACTACAATCAGGACAAGATCGTCAGGGACATTGTGTACTCGCACCTTCTCAAAGCAAGGCAGTTGCTTTTTGTCTTCAGCAACAAGAGAACGGAATGGGGAGATGGGACTAAGAGGGTGAAGGCCACGCGCTGCCTTGCTTCTAGACTATACCCGATGGTGAAGCCCCTTAGTGTGGAGGCTATCTCTGTAGGGCGCTCTGAAGAGCTGAAAAGAAGATTGACGGGGTTAAGGAAGCCCATCTGGTCTATGGACCGTACAACATCATAGTCATGACCGAACAAGAGAGGCAATAGTCCAATCCACACTCTCAAAGCGGGGCATGGAGGAGACTTCGTCGGTTGCGCTTCTATCTCGAAACTGCTTGTTGACAAATATCGAGGTGACCCAAGGAACCTGACTGAAGAGCCTTTAAGCGTCAAGGAGATCAAATCGAAGCTGAAGTCTTTTCCTTATCTGAGGGGAAACAAGCTCTCGAACTTCTACCTTAGAGCCATGGGAGAGAAAGGTCTCCTGAAGATCTCAGACTTCCCGGAGCTGGACATCCCAGTTGACATTCAAGTCGCCAGATTCACAAGTTACACAGGAGTCTTGAAGGTTCTGTCTGACAGTTTTGAAGGATGCGTCCACAAGGAGCCTCTGAGAAGTTTGATAGAAATCATTTGGAGGGACGCTGCCAAAGAAATCAACACATATCCTTGGAAACTGGATGAGCCGATATGGACCATTGGATCCAAGCTATGTTCAAAGAGGAAATGCGGCAACTGCCCCGTCGAAGACTTATGTGACAACGTGAAGGAAATCAGATTCAAAGGCGCAATAATGATCTGGCAGAAACCTGACATGAGATCCAAGCCCGGTCAAAACTCTTGGGCATTATGCCGACTTCAGCAGGATGATACCTGATTCACTCGCCAGAAGAAAATCGGTTCCTCGCGCGTTCGTTCTCTGCAACGTACGCGCTCTTCTGCTGTTCCGCTCATTACTTCTCGCCTCCTATCCGACTCCACGAAACGCCCTCCATCACATGTATCCATCCTCGGTCAACTCACTCAGACGGGGCGAAGATCATGGACACCGAAACCACCACCGCACCTCTCCATCACACCTCCGGCACCATGTTCCCGATCCTCCAAGCCTACATAGCGCTACGGCTGGCCTTCGAGGCTGAAACCAAATGGGCAGAACAATCCCCTCATACCGAATAAGCCTTGACGAGGAGCTGAAACGCTGGAAAAGATTCCAAGACGTACTACGCATAGACGAACGCGCAATCTTTCAGGACATGACGGATGAATGCCGACGATACGCGTCAGCTGCCGGAGCAGGAGCATTCCCGGTCAAAACGGAAGGCATGTTCCTGTCTGTCTATCCTATTCGCACATAACATTTGTTGCCACATTCCCTAGCTAGCTCCGCGGGAAACTCCTCCTCGAATCGGTCAGTCCAATCCTCCTATTGGCAAAAGAGATGACCGAAATTGCGAGCAGACACAGATGAGGAGTATGAGTTTAGAGAATTGCGTACGTCAGCACCAAGAGTGACAGATTAGATCAGACCAATGCCTTCATGAAGTCGGGTGTCCCTTGGCTTTAGCTTTCTCTTCAAGAGAGTTGCTTTAGCCGCCTTGCCTGCTCAGTACTGAGAAGGCCAGCCTGTACTGCATGATCGATCGCTTTCTTGAATGAAGCCAAAGCCTCACTACGCCCACCAAGCTTGATGAGGGCCAGTCCCTTGTTGATCCATGCGAGGTAATCACTTGGATTCAGCTCTATCGCCTTCTCGGATGTAGCCAAAGCCTCACCAAACTTGCCAAGCCTGAGGAGGTCCACCCCCTTGAAGCCCCATGCAAGGCAATCACTTGGGTTCAGCTCTATCGCCTTGTCGCAGGCTGCCAAAGATTCAGCATGCCTACCAAGATTGTTGAGAGCAACAGCCTTGCTGACCCATGCCTCAGCATAATTTGGGTTCAGCTCTATCGCTTTCTCGAATGCAGCCAAAGCCTCGCCAAACTTGCCAGGACTGAGAAGGGCACTTCCCTTGTTGAACCATGCAAGAGCATCACTTGGCTTCTTCTTCATCTCCAATTCTGCTCAGCTCCCCATCTCGGTGAAGCGTGCTCTAACCAGAGGTTTACCCCTCAATACGAGTGGGCCGTAGTTTAGTTAAAACCCTTGTGCCCGGCACCTGCACGTCGTTCAGATTTGAACCACTAGAACAGATGATTATGTGAAGCACGAAGTAGCTATAGACAAAAACTGAACTACTAGAATTCGTCGCACATACAAGGCTAAATCACCGGCCTAGGTAACCACAACTAGCACTTTCACCCAACCGACTTCACCATCAAAAAGATACCGATAGTTCGAGCTATTCTTTCATGAGTCAAAGAAGGTAAACAAGTGGAGCCCGTTACGGTTTCGCGCAAGGATACCAGGAAAAACCGCAATTCTTGCATGAGAAAACACTCAAGAAAAACCATGAGCGCTTTCCGAAACATCCAGCTTCAGACTTCCTCTGGCTGGCCGGCCTCCACGACACTTTTTATGGAGCCTTGATAGTACTGGAATGCAACTAGCGGGGTCACTCGAACGCTTGAAGCGCATAGGCTTGATCCTTTGCTTCTTGATAGGTGCCACCATTGTCCCATCTGCTTACATAGTCTCTGACACAGACGGCGACTCCTTGAGAAACTATGAAGATCCGGATCCATGGAAGCCAAATCCAGCTTTTGTGTATGCCAAAGCGCAAGGCCTTCCGCCGGATTTTGCATACCCTCTGGACAGCTGTTTTGACAACAATGCAAAGACGTTCATTGATATGCTAGTAGCGTTGCCACCGAACGCTCGAAAGTTTCTACTCGATTTGGCTCTACACGCCGACGGTACCATCAGCAATGACGACTTGCTCCGAGCTAGGGATTTGGATCAAGACGGAATGTCTAACGAGTTTGAGACTCGAATTGGAACGAACATGCTAAAGCCGAGCATCTACCCGTATTTGAACAACGCAAGAAAGACGGCGAAAGACACGGTACCAAGATTTCTTGCAGTCCAATCAGATCTCAAGATGCTTCAAAGCGCTGATACCAGTACAATACAGAAAACTCTTGATTGGACAAAGACTCTGGAGAAGAATACTGATTCATCCAAAGCTCACATTAATGATGCCAAGACCCAAGTCTCTACTTGCCGAACAGTCCAAGAAGCTGTAATGAGGGATATTGCTCAACTTTCGGGAATCTGGAATCATCTGAATGCAAGTAATGGAGCGAAACTGGAAGCATTAAGAGCTTACAACCTCGCTCATATGTCTGAATCTGTGGTCAATTACGACAGCGCTAAGGGGACCCTAGCTTGGCACATCAACAGTGCTCAAGAAGGGGAGCTGAATAGATTCAATCAAGATCAAAATGGACAGCACTTTGAAAGAGTCGTTGCACTTGGAAGGGAAGGAATAGGAGAATCGATAAGACTACAACAAATTCTTGAAGGAGAAGAATATGTCTTAGATTCCACGAAATTACCAACTCGATTATTCTTAAGGGATTACAAAGGCTTAACACAGCCAATAAATGTGCCTGGATACGTACAGCTTGTAGATTTGCAGAGTTCAATGAAAGAGCCTTTGAGACAGCTGGATTCACAACTGTTTGCTTCCAGTCAAGACATCGGTAATTTAGGCAAGTTTTGGACTGATATTGAAAACGAGTATGTGATTCAGCCGAAAGACAGACCAGCGTTTAGTCGGCTATACGAAAAAACTGGAACTTCGAAAAACGCTCTTCGAAAAATGATAGAGGGCAGCAAATCAGGATTGGAAATAGCGAAATTACATCATATTCTTAATAACACCGGAACTGAAGACGTTGATTTAGTGGTAACTGCAATAACGAATGCTATAGAAGCAGGGAAAGCTCTTGACGATGTTTGTAATGTTGCAACAGGATTAATTCATGAATTATCGTATGGGAGGAAAAAATCGTATGAAGAATATTATGGAAGAAAGGGATTTTCTAAGACAATGACAGCAGTCTGCTCATCGCTGCCTGCAAATCATAGAACACTTTCAGACTCCCAACTTTATTATGAAATCATGAAAACTTCTGCTTTTCCTGCGCCAGGTGCAATATACTACATAGATGCAAGAAGACTTCTTTCTGGTATCCTGAATTTAAGTGGTAGAAATACATTTTCAACTGTAGCATATGCATTGGACGAACAAGCAGGAGTGATGGTATTTGCTACATTACCAACAATTCATGAGAATAGCGAATATCTCTTGAGTAATGCTTGGAAAGATGCTGCAAATATACCATTACTAAAAGTACAACAAGCAGCTAGAGAACGTTCGACATTTGCTTTCTTAATTACACAACCATTGTTTGGGGGTTACCATTCAATAATTAAAGCAACATATCTACCCTGAACAATACCTCACCAACAATCTAGAATCGGCTTTGTAAGATTGGGGCCGTCGTAGCCAGTAGGACTGTGCGTGAATCTCTTGGTGCGGCCAGTTGAATTTGAACCGGTGGAAGAGCAACCGCACAGAACGTCAATCCCTGTCGTTCATGTTTCTAACCCGTGCGTTATCGAGGGTCAAGCTCCCGCCGGGCCCGTTCAATTCCTTCGTAACCGTCGGATCTGTTGCAATATCAGGCGACGTAATGGCCATGAGGTGTCGGGGCCTTCTTTTGGGCCGATCAATATCATGTCTGAGCTTGGCTTAGTTCCTGTCTGTTTCGTACTTCTTCTTGAGCCTCCTGTAGGCGGTCTCTGTTATCCTGCTTGACTTGTACAGCTCCTCCAGCTCCTTGAGGAGCTCCTCTCTTGTCGGAGGTCTTGCTGGAGGCTCCACCCTGAGGGGCTCAACCTCAGGAGGCTTAGTCGGCAACTTTGGCGGCCTTCTGCGCGATATCATAATGGCTGCGATCGCTACTACAGTAGCTACTGATATGACGGGAAGATACCAGTATGTAACATACCATGGCGGAGGTAGAAAGGTGAACGTTACGATCTTCTCGGCTACGTTCCCAGCCTTGTCAATGGCTCGCACTCTCACCTCATGATTGCCTTCA
>Ga0315310_10002185_pt1 | contig 12285 bp, 14 predicted proteins | sample TDP5_MG_FD_203630 | JGI IMG/M metagenome (GOLD analysis project Ga0315310, IMG submission 203630) | Freshwater sediment microbial communities from Lake Towuti, South Sulawesi, Indonesia - TDP5 | ecosystem: Environmental > Aquatic > Freshwater > Lake > Sediment | place: Indonesia: South Sulawesi... | reverse complement strand
ATCCTAACCCAGATATTAAATTTATAGCAGATATTGTCGATAGCATACGTATCTAGAAATACTCTAGGAGTTTGCTGTAGTTTCTGAGAGTGAAGCGCCTTCTTGCCTCTTCAATGTTCTTAGCCATATCCATGTGCCTATCCTCACTTATATCGCTCAGGATCTCCTCGATAGCGTCTGCCATGTCCTCCACACTATAAAGGTGCATTGGGAACGCAAAACGGTCCAGATACCTCATTTGTTCCACGGCTTTAACGGGTATGAGTCGCCCCGTCTTCTTATCCTCAACAATCTCTTTGTAGGGTTCCGCGTCGACAGCTACAACCGGCTTCAAGAAACGGTATGCCTCAATCATGGGAAGGCCAAAACCTTCACAATGGCTTGGCTGCACATAGACGCTGCAAAGACTGTAAAAGCTATTTATCTTCTCTTCATCTAACATACCAAAAGTCCCAGTATACCAGAAGTTCTTTAGCTCAAGGTCCCGCATAATTATAGGGATCTTGACATAGCCCTCGCTCGAGTGAAGTATGAAGCTAGGCTCAAGATGTCTAAGCCTCTCAGCCACGATCTTGCAGGCAACCATAAAGCGATCGAGGCCCTTGCGCTCCGAATTCCCTGAGACACAAAGAACTATGGGGCCCTTCATGTGGGCTTTAATCCACTTCGAGAAGCTCGGGTCCTCCGCTGTCTGCTCCATATCTATGCCAGGATAAATAGGGTCCTCAACCGTTAGCCCAACAGTTTCTAAGCACATCTTAACGAATCTGCTGAAGGGTACGACCGTCATTTTAGACGCTACCTCCCTCTCCATGCAGGCCGGGTCAATCATTGGAAAGCCATCACAGTAAGCGTAAAAGACGATATTCTTCTCAGGAAGGAACCTCGAAAGGGCGCTTAATCCGCCCTGGTAGAGCACGTCGACGTAGAGGATGTCATGTTCAGGTATGTTTCTCTCCTCAAAATCGTAGATCCTCGCCTTCACCTTCGCTCCCTTGTAATCGAAGGTGTCCAACATCCTGTTCACGGTTACGTAGTTGCTGACTACATTCTTGTGCGTAACTATGGCGATGTTCATTTGGTTGTCTTCACCAACCCTAAAATCACCTTAAGGTCCTGAATGTTGCCCCTGAGATACTTCTCCTCTGGGTCAAATTTACGGAGAATATCCCATACTTCTCTATTCTCAAATCTGAGAACAAGACGGGCAATCTTTATATCAAAAGCTGAATTCGCCTGAATCCTAGCACTCTTACTTGCCTTCAAAAAGCCTCTAACCGCAGCGGCACCAAATCTATAAGGGTTAACACCTCGTTGTCTATCAAAAAACGTCTTGACAGTCTCGCCCTTTTCTAAAGCATCGTAGACATCCAATGGATCGAGTTTCTTAAGCCAATCAACGAAATCATAAAAATATGGTCTCACAATGCCATTTATCTTCTTGGCAGCTTCAGCCTTCTTTTTCTCATATTCCTCAAGGGTGAAATCTATCTCTAGGATCTGCGGGGGCTCTTCCTCAAGCCTCGACGCCTGGGGGGAGCTCTGCAACGCCTTCGGTTCCTCTGCCATGTTCAACCTCACCTTCCTGTTTTGTTCCACTACTCTGTTGTTCCGCTTTCAGCAACCCCCTCTTTCTAAGCGTGTCTACTGCCCACCACACCTGATTCGGCGTGAGGTTAAGTTCCTTCGCAGTATCATAGGGGTTCAACTGTAATTGGCCCTCAGAGATCTTCTTCACAGCGTGGTTGTACACTCGTCTGAGGACTACTTGATTTCCCACTTCCTCCTTCTTTTGATCTCCCGCTTCTCCCCCGCCTCCTTCATCTTCAGGTCCTAACACGGGTTCGTGAATATCCCTGAACGTGCGTAGGGCCTCGGTTGCGACCTCCCCAACAGTTGAGATCGACGCTGCCCTCCAATCGAAATCGCCTTCTCCCCCACCCTTAAACTTGCTCTGGATACCCTGTATCTTGTCGATGAGCGTCGTAAGTTGGTCTATCGTATCCGCTAATCCCTGTTTTCCTTCTCCACCGCTTCCTGCTTGACCTAGTTTCTGCACCATGTTCCGCATCTCGATCGCCAAAGCGTTTATAGCCTTCAGCTCCTCGCTCGTAGGCGGCTCAGACTCAGATTTCAACGTGCCAATAGCCATGCCAAGTTCAGTCATCTTATCCTGCATAGGGCCTAAGAGCGCTTGGAATTCGGCTTGCCTCTGTTCCCGCTGACTGATCTCCTCTAGCTTCTTCTCCGCATCGCTGGCTCGTTTCTCAGCATCAGCAACCCTTTGCTCGCTGATCTTCGCCTCAAGTGCCTTCACTTGGTCCTGTATAGGCTCAAGATACTTCCGAAAAGTCGCATCTAGAGCTTCAGTTCCGGGAGCGGCCCCTCCCTTGGGCCCATACATGGCCTCAATTTTCCTCAATTCAAGAGCGTCTTTAGCCGTTATCCTGTCATCATCCTTGCCACTTAGATTTCCTGTCAACGCCTTAATGGTCTGGACTGCTCTAAGGTCCTTAACCGTATTCGTTAACTCCTTTGAAATTTCTTCTCCCTCCTCCTCTTCCTCCTCTAATCCAAGTTCCGAACCTGTTTCCTGTACAGAGTCGTCGCCTGCCTCTGAAGTTGGCGGCGCCAAAGATGCTTCAGTCTCGCGCCCCATCCCCTTGGGATACAATATGTTGAATACCCTATCGGCAGCCTCAGCCTTCGTAATATTCTGCTCGGTGGCGTACTTTGTAATGACTAGGTTTAGACTGGGCGAAACCTGTATCGTGCTGGTTCTACGTCTCTCCTTCGTTGCCACTTGTTAAAACCTCCTTTATCGGGGTTGTTCCCCCCTTGCTCAAATACTCCAAATCGGAGTAGAAGTCCACTATAACCTGCTGTGGAACCTCCAAACCCTGAGCCCGCAGCTTAAGGGCGTCGGCGCAAAACTTGTAATACAGGTCAAGCCTCTTTCTGGCAAGCGTATTAACGCTAAGGGTCTGAAGCGCAGTCCTCGAGACCTTCCTCAACTCCTCGTTCTCGGCAGCCAGGTCCTTGTAATCGTCGTAGAATATGAGCGCGGCCTTAACGAATTCTCGAAGTTCCATTCCCTTCTCTTGCGCCTTGAGGAACCAGAACTGCCTCAACTCCCTGCCAAGTCTATAGTCTTCCTCGGCAAAGCGTATAGCCTCTTCCGCCGCCTCCTTCGTAACAACATTCATAACCTGCTGATGAACGTCCATAAGGAGCTTAGGTTCAGCCTCCCGCGCAACTCCCTGTTCCGAAAACGTGATCACGCCCGCCGAAATCATCTTCTTGAGCTCAACGATCTTGTCGTTGCTGATGGGAGTGCCCTGTTCCTTAAAATAGTCTTGAAGCTCTTTGTACGTGCTACCCCTCTTAATCATCTCGGCAGCTCTCAAGTCTCGTTGGTCGACGCTCATTCGGTATCTACATCCTTTGGCATCAAGTGTAAATCGTTTCGCAGAGTCATCTCAACATAGTGGCTGATAGACCCTTTGCGCTTCCCGAAAAGCTGAACAGACTTCTTTTTAACCGCTTTAATCAAGTCTTCCGTCAGAGTCAGAGTTAGTTTGCTAGTTTGTGTCATATTGTACTCCGCAAGGAAAGAAATGTATATTTACGGAATATAAACTTTAAACATCAAAGTGATGAGGTATCCGTGTTACTAAACCCTTCTCAGAGAATAGCGATGCGGAATATGGGAAGACTCTGTGAGAACCCCCCTCTTCAACAGCTCGTTAAGGTGGCTCCTCATAGTGTCTACGTGGAACCCGTACTCAAGTGCAATCTGGTTAGCCGTAGCCTCTCCCTTCTCCATCAGCCGCTTAATGATGATCGCCTTGGTCCTATTCAACGCAATTAGACGTGTGAGCCACGGATACGCAGCGGTTACGTTCCCATAGTCGTCTATGCTGAAATTTGTGTTAATGCCGGGTGCTAAGATGGATTTAGCCTCAAGGTCCTTAAACTTTCTAGAGAGCTCATCAAAGTTCCTCTTCAAAACCTGGTACTCCTGAAAGCTAACCACGTCGACATTCGGGCCCTGCGGCTGCCTCTTCTCAACCATTTTAGCCGCCTCCCCCGCAGTCTCAAGCATCTTAATCCTATCATCCCTTTCCTGAACAACTTTGCCCAGTTCCTTCACCTGCTGATTCAGCCTCTCAACCTCAGAGACCTCGCGCTCCCTCCGGGAAGTTATCTGCGAGAGCTCCTTCCTGAAACCTTCCAAAACCCCTAGCAGCTCTGGCCGCTCAATAAATTGAGGCTTAATCTCAGGCGTCGTACCGATGTGAGTAGTAGTCCGGGCTAGGCACTTGACGACAGCCACCTTATCCTTCGTAATGGCGCCGTACAGAAGGGCCTCACCGACACGGCGATCCTTCAAACCCATAAGTGTCTTAAGAGGTATCCGAGTAAGATCCTCAATCCTCTCCAGGTCGTCCTTGTACGTTTGACTCATCAAAACCCAGTTCTGACACTTCGCCAAGAGGTCCTTCGCAACCCACGTCGGCCGATGGCTAATGATGATTGTTCCGATGCCACGCTTACCCCCCTTCTTAACCAGCTTGCTAAACTCGGCGTAGTCGACGCCCCTGGGCTTGTGTCCCCTCTCGGGAATATACTCATCTGCCTCGTCGATGACGACTAAGCAGGGTATACGTTCCGTGCCCTCTGCACGGATAAGTTGACTCATAAAAGCCGCGAGAAACTCGTGAATGATGTCCTCGTCGACATCAGGGGCGCTCAAGTCAATTATCAAAGGAATACGGGAATCTAGGAACTGACGTACAAGGAGATCAGCATGTTCTTCGCCCACAGAAATATCGCAATTCTCCGCTTTGCTAACACCCACCACTAGAACAATGAATTTCTCCCGGAGACTGTAATACTCGCCTTCAGGGTCAAGGATCACGAAGGGCAGTCCAGACCTACAAAGTTCTTCACAGATCTTTGCAGCCGTGTAGCTCTTTCCCTTACGCGGATCTGCCATGATAACGGTGTTGTTCCCCCCTAGGAGGTTAGTAGCGTCAATAGGTGCGGGCTTGCCGCTGAATAGATCTGCAAAAACCTCTAAACTCATTCACTTCCCCCCAAATCCAACTTGTTTAGAAGCCAGTCGGCAATCCCCCCTAGCTGGAACCAAAACCATGAAAACAAGATTAGAAACTTATTTCTCCATGTCTTCGGTAGCCAATCCTCCTTCATCCAGCAACGATACCATTCCCAAGGACTCTGAAAATAGTCGGGCCTATCAGGTCGTATGCTCATTTCTTCTCCTCCTCGTTCTTCTCCCACACTATCTCGATCTGGGAGCGTCCTAAAAGGGTGTTCGTCCAATCAATCATCGCCTTAACGCTGCTGTCAAACCATAGAAGCAGAAAATTGCTTCGACTAACCCCCAAGGACTTGGCGCAGATGTCGACAACCTTAATCTGATCCTCTGGCAAATCAACGGTGGTGCGCTTAAGTTTACGCTTCGGCATAGAATTCAGGATCTCATCCAAGTCTGCACGTTTAGTCTGCACGTTCAGAATCACATCCTACATGATAGCGACAAGCGGAATTTGAGCAGCGATAAACAGGATATTTGAATTGTCTATCCTCCACGGTCCAACCGACTAATATTAGATTAGAACCACATTCAGGACAATTCATTTCTCTCTAACTCCCTTCAATCACATACCTCATCAAAGTGATGACTTACCACCTTATATCATTAACTGCACATCTCATCTTCAAGGTGTATTGAATGGCGAAATTAACCCTAACCGCCGGAATCGGAATTGCCCGCGCCCCTCCACAACAGAAGGTCGGAGACAGCTACACCTTCCACATCACGCCCGCAAGGATACGGGCGACTCCCCGAAGAGCCGTGGTTCGAGGTCTGCTCGCTAAGATCGCAAGCGCCGAGTTCAAGGACATCAGCTTCGCCGAGTACCAGGGAAGGAAGATAACCCTCTCGAAAGGTATGCTTCCACCCGTGGCTGCGGTCGTAGCCGAGAAGCTACCCGGAGCCTACCCTGACTCCCTACGCTCACAGACCCAGACCGCCTTTATGAACAAGCGCAAGACGAGGCACGCTGCCGCTGCCGGAGTAGTCGCAAGAGGCTCAGAAGCCGCAAGGATTCTCGGAGTCTCAATCTAACTCCACCCTTTTTATATTTCTCCCCCCTTTTTCTATAGTATATGTCCAGCGGTTATCAGATCGTTGTAAGGAAGGGCACTCCCTACATTCGCAAGAGACCCTTTACAACCGACAACCCAACCCTGAGACAGCAGGTTCAGCGAGGAAGATTCGCCAAGGTAGCCTACGACCTCTTCGACACGGCCAAAGGCTACAAGAACGGTCTACCCATAGTTGCAGCAACCATCCAAGAGCAAACGAAGGGCAAAAGGCAGCCACCAACCAAAAGGCTCTTGGAGATTACGCCCCTTCAGTACGCGGAGCTCTTAATACAGGTCGAGGATCTGAGGAGACGAGGCGTGAAGACGGATCTAATCGCCATTCTCAGGGACCGGAACATAAGGGTGAAGCCCCTTCCAATACCCGAGGTTAAAGAGGTGCCTACGCCATAAGCCTATTGAACGACGAGATGCTTGTTCTCCTCGTAGAATTTAAGGGCGAAGAGACAGTATTCCTCAGTTATCCCCACACCCATAAGAGTAGCAATATCCATGTCAGCCTTAGCTAACACCTCACCAACCCAAAACTCAGTCTTATTTCTCGGAAAATGCTCGAAGGCGCCGCCATACTCCATTCTATCGCCTTCACAGAGCTCGAAGAATAGTGGGTCAGGGGTGGGAAGGCCAAGCCTCCGGAGACGATTATTAAGATACGGGCTACGAAGCACCGTACACTCTTCAACCGGTCTACCCTTGCCTAAACATGCAGGACAGAGATGAGGGCTAAAAGGCATACCCCAAAGCCTAACTATCCCAGGAGGGGGCGCAGGCGGAGTAACAAGGGGGAAGACTACGGGAGGCACTTCTTCAGGAGGCACAACGGGTATAGGGGGCTTAACAACGGGCGGCCTCCTCATAATGATGTCAGATACAAGGCGCTCAACCTCCCTCCTCGCCAGTTCAACAGCTACCTCACGCGACTGCTTCGCCAATTCGGTTCTCAAAGATGCTAGAAGAGTCCTAAACTCGGGCAGATGACCCCTAGCAGCGCCAGGGCTCAAGGTACCTTCCATAAGTCTGCTGAGAAAGAAATCACTAAGGGCTTCCTCATCAGCCTTCGCTAAACCGACTCCTGGAACGGGAGGGGGTTTGACAGGTACTCTTGGCGGCGGTTTGGCAGGAACCTTAACTGGCGGTCTTGTAGGAACTATGGTAGGAGGTACTTCGGGAGGCTTGTATTCCTCTCGAGGCTTAAGGAGATTCACGTTAGTTCTATGCCCTTTCTCGTCAATGAAGTATGGCCAGACATCAAGTTTCACATTTAAACCACTTTCAGGATCTACGTACCCTGCCTCAATCTCTTCTATCCTGTTCCTTACGCCCTCCTCTATCTCCTTAATATAGGATTCCGGAACCTCCCTCTTGCGTAGCTCCTCACTCGTGTACTTCGTGGGTGGTAGCGCAGGTGGAGGAGCAACGGGAGGGGCAACAGGGGGAGCTCCCACGATTCTATCAATAACATCCTCCTTTTTGCCCGCCGTGGAAAGTCCCTTTATCCGCGCAATCTTGTCGACCTCATCCCTCTTTAATGGCTCAAGGTCAGGCCTCGAGTACGTGGTCTCCCAAATCCCCTTAGCCTCAAGGTACTCAGAGGGCCGCGTTACATCCTCGGGCTTCCACTTCCAATCATCGAACTCCCCTGTCTCAAGAAATTCCTCGACCTCGGGAGGCGTCTTCAAGGGCATAATCCCCATGGGAACATCGTCTTTGAGCTGCTCGATCCACTTGTTGAGGTAAACCGAATACGTAAAATCCGTGTGCACGTCGACCTCCGGCTTAACCTCTGGACTGAACTTCTTGACAGCCTCAAGCCACTCGTCAGTTATCCCCTCCTCTGGTATCACGGGAAACGCCGGGGGAGCGGCAGGTCTGAACTTCTCCATCCACTCCTTAAGGCTCTCGACTTCAGAGGGCAGAATCGGCATACCCCTCAGTATCCGAGTCTCCATCCCAGAGATCATGGCTTGAAAATCGCTTTTGTAAGGGCCTTCAGGCATAGCAGCAACTATCGGCTTCGCCTCACGCAAGAGCTTATCAACGACAATACCAGGAACGGGTTTCATCCATGGACCAACTATTTTCTCATAGAGCTTCAGGGCATAGGGCTCTCCCAGGAAGAGTAAGTTAAGTTTGTCGACTGTCTTCTCGCGGAACGAGCTCTCAATCTTCTTCTTCAAGTCAGGTGGGACCTTATCCCACTCATCGTAGAGCTTCTTCCAGTCAACCATCTAAAGCCCCTCCAACTCCTCCAAAGCCTCTTCCGCAGTTGTAACTATCTCAGGTTTAGGTGGCGCCGTTAACGGTTTCACCTCTGGTGGCGGTGTAGGAGGAGTTACGAACTCTTCCTTATAGACTCTTTCAGCCTCCACATACTCCGGAGCTGCTGGATACTGACCTAACACGGTTCGCAACTCCCCTATAGGCTCCTCAGCATCCAGGAATATTCCCGCACCGCTTTTGCCAAAGCTCACAACGTCGAAGTGTCTGAAACACTCCTTGAGGGCTCTAAACCAACTATTCAGTACGATTACATGGTCCTCTTCAACAAGCTGGAACGAGTCAACAGGAAGGGAGGCGCGATAGTACACCCTGTCCCTTCCAACTACGCTTATCTCGAAGGGCGCTGACACCAAGACCAGAAAACTCTCCTCAGCAGCCTCAGCATCATCCATAACATCGCTCATAATCGAGCCAGGCCCCCTGAAGAGGACGATTCCCTTGACCTCGGGAACTATAAGGGTATGCTGTAGGCTGCTACTACGGATCTCTCGAGGCGCAATCTTTGGACCGGAGGCCGCGACTATCATAGCCTCCTCTGGCTCCATCTCCAGAAAACACTCAAGCCTCTCAACGTCCTTAAACCATCCTACGAACTCCCTGAAGCCGAAGACCCCGCTGATACGTTCCTTCGGAGCCTCAAAAACGTCGAATGAACGCTTAGGAACCCTTACATAGCCTACGCTACCTTCCATCCAGTAAAGCCACAACTCGTCCAACAAACCCATACTGAACTCGCTTGCGGCAGAAACGCTGTTCATAGCCGCAAACATGGAGGCGAAGGACTTAACATCCTCGAGGCCCGAGAGCCGAAAGAGAAGGGTTCTAGCAACCGGTTTCTCCTCGAGCAGCTTATCAATGTCCGGCTTCTCCATTGTCTTTTGAGCTATCCAGAAGAAGACCTTATAGTTACCGTAGCCATCGTTGAACTCGTAGCTTATCCGCACTATGCCCTGAACGTCATAGTCTACTCCTACGGTATCGCTTAATCCGGGAACAAGATAGTTAGCGAACATCCCTAAACTGTAGGCGGCGAAGCCTCTGCCCCTAATCTCCATAAGCCACTCTAGACCATAATCCAGCTTAACAAAACTTTTCTGTTCATTGAAGAAGATTATCCTACTCTCCCTATCTACGACATTGAAGGCGATACTCTCAAAGACCGGTGAAGGCGCGTATTCCCTGGTCTTCTGGTCCCTCGCAGCCCTTACTATGCGTCTGAACTCACTTAGGACAAAGCGAATGTGCACGTCTTCCCGAATCTTAGGGATAGGAGGGTCAAAGACATCGAAGTTCTCAAGCGGCCCAACCTCGCCAACAGTCATAGTCGCCGGAGGAACCCCAACAAACATCTTACCCCCCTTAACCTCACATCGAACCTCCTGCCCCTTCCTCGCCCCCTTAATAGCAGTTTTAAAATATTCAATAGTTCCATAGGCAGCAGGATGTACATAGAACGGTTCCCCGCTAAAACGATAGTTATTCGGATAGATCTCCCCCGCTATCATCGAAATGCGGTGAGGATCTAGGGATTTGAACTTCACTCCCTCTGGCCCAAAGTGCCAGAAATAATCATTGTACACGGTGGAGTAGGCCGCAACTATTGCCTTGAAGACCGACGCCTCTAAACTGAAACTTGCTGCGCTCAAAGGATAAGCCCCGTAATAGATTCTCTCGAGTTCCCTTATAAAAAATAGTGGTGAAACCGTTAAACAAAACGCTTAAAAACAATAGAACAGGATTATTCTAGCGATTAACCATGGATCGACTAACTGAGATCCTAGCCACTCTCGAGAAGGAGGGGGCCTTGGACAGCAAGCAGATAAGTGAAAGAGGTAAAATACCCTTCGGAACCGTAAGAACCTACACGACAATCATGGTGCAGACCGGCTTGATACAATTACATAAGAACATGAAAGGCGTCTTCGAGATAACAGACCTGGGAAAGAAATTCCTTCATACAAGGTGGGAACCATGAGCATACTAACCAAAGAGCAAAAGCTAGTCAAAGACCAAGAGCTCCTTAATGAACTTCTGGCAAAGGCAGACTTACAGATACTCAAAAAGAAGGCAGCTATCTCAGTTCCTTTAATAACCTGGGTAGCCATCCACGGAAACCTGTGTCTGGCGCTTAGACATCCAGAAAACGTAGGGGACTTACGGAAGCTGGTTCTGAACTTTGTTAAGGAGTTAGGACAATTCCTCGTCCGCTGTAAGGTCTATACAAAGAGTCAGCTTGAAGCCATTGAAAAGGTAGAGATCGAAGAAGGAAGTATAGACTTCGCGGATAAGCGAAAACCGACGTGAGGAAAAATGCCTGAGAACATTCGATTTGATAGGGGTTGGTGGTGGCCTCCCAATTCCAAGAAGGCTCATTACTTTGTGGATGGAAGAAGCCTATGTGGAAGGTGGGCGTCTCTGAGAAGCAAGAGAGAATACGACGATAGTGATGACGAACATCCCGATAACTGTGCAGAGTGCATGCAAAGAGTGAAAGGATATAGGAAGCGCCTCGAGGAGACTAAACCATGAGCGAAAAGCCAATCGTCAACAAATTTCTGAGGCAAGCAGAAGAGTTTGAAGCCCTTGAAAAAGCCTTAGCCTTCAATAAAGACTACATTCTTGCAGAGGTAGCTAAAGGACTGTCGAAGGTATGCTTATCCTTGGCAGAAGAGGCTGGCAAGGGGCATGACTTATAGAGAGCTAGAGGCTGAAGCTCGAAGAGTCTTGGAGGGCGCAAGATCCTATCAGAAGGGAATTCTTCTGAGCGCAATATTCAGAGACAACATTACTCAAATAGAGATCTTCTACTATACCCCTCAAGACATACCTCTTAAGGTTCCTTACCTTGGTTCACAACTATATCTCTATTCCGTGTGCCCTGCCGAGAGGCGTAGATACCCTAAGCCTGAAACCCCTCAAACACGCTTGAAAAGATGATTGTTAGATGGCTGAAGACTACCGCGCCTGGCCAATCGAGGAATTGGTTGCCGAGATCCAGCGAGAAGAGGAGTCTTTAGCCGACCTAAGAAAGACGCTCAGAGACATCGAAGACACCATAAACGGCATAGAACTCGAGATAGAGACTGAAGAGCTCCCACGGGCTAGGGAACGATACCTTAGACGACAGAGAACAATCGCCCGCCTTCAAAAACGCATGGCGGAAAGAGCCGAGGACATCAGACGCAGAACAGAGCGGATCGCCGGACTAGAACAAGACATAATCAGACTACAGATCTTCCGACGTATACCCTACGACTATCGAACAGTAAGAGCCATCAGACGCATCATAAGCGCACTTAGAGGATGGCAGACCAGAAGACGCAGACAGCAGGAACGCGACGAAAGACGCCTCAAACGCCTAGCAGAGCTCCAGGTGAAGGAAGAACCCTTCCTCCCCCGCCTCGCCAAACTACGCGAAGAACTAGCCTATTGGCGCAAACAAGCCCGAGAAATAGAAAGGGACATAGCTGAAGAAGAGGCCCGACTAGCCAGAAAGAGAGCTGCACTACCCAACCTCTACCGCATCAAGGTACGCCTCTACAACGAGATAGAGGGACCCGAAGGCAGCCCCACAGGAATGTTCCAGGCATGGTTCGACATCGACGCCACGCTCGACCCCAAAACCAAGATGGTGAGATGGGATTGGTGGCTCACAGCCCTAGAACTCCGAATAGCGAAAACCCACATGGTAGGCTACTTCAAGGGCATGGCAAAATGGGCCGTCCCAGACAACATAGGACAAGCATACCTAGACGAGACACCAGGCATCCCCTACGGTACAGCGCGTGCTACATACGCCCGCAAGAAGACCGG
>Ga0315310_10002183_pt1 | contig 12288 bp, 13 predicted proteins | sample TDP5_MG_FD_203630 | JGI IMG/M metagenome (GOLD analysis project Ga0315310, IMG submission 203630) | Freshwater sediment microbial communities from Lake Towuti, South Sulawesi, Indonesia - TDP5 | ecosystem: Environmental > Aquatic > Freshwater > Lake > Sediment | place: Indonesia: South Sulawesi... | reverse complement strand
GTGTGACTGTAGCCTACGCCTTAGCCCTCACCGCTTACTTTTCAAAAGCTAAGGAAAGGGAGGAGCTAATCAAAGAAATTGAAGAGTCCTCTGAAATCTTGAGGAAGACTAGGCCGACGGCTGTGAACCTATTCTGGGCCGTAGATCGAATCATTAAAAAGGCGCAGGAAACCTCGAGAGGCGCCAAGGCCGTCGCTGAGGCCATTGTTGACGAGGTTCAGAAGATAGGTGGATGTGTGTGCGTGTAGGTTGGATGCCCCCTCTATTTGCCGTCAAATATGCTTGTTTTTTGAGGTCATGTTTGATGGTTTATGCGGGATTCGAAACGTATGTGGAAAGTGAAGCCGGAGTGTGGCGTGCACGACAAGTGAAATAAACCTGGCGTATCTTGAAGGAGGTTTCTTTTTGTGTCAATTACGAGTTTTTGTCTCGCGGTGTTTGTTGATGGCTAATGTGAATGAAAGTAAGTCAGCATGTTCTGCAATATCAAATAATAAATAAAGAGATGTTTAGATTTAAGTCATGATTGTAGGACCAGCCGTACATAACGTAAGGGGAGCAGATGAGGGGAAAATCATTGAAAGTGAAAATTAACGATGAGACAAAGGATTACCGCACTGTTTGGTTGTCGGGAAAAACCGTTAAGATGATTAACCAAGGATTACTCCCACATAAATTTGAGATCCATGAAACAAGAAATTATAAGGAAACAGCAAAGGCCATCATGAATATGACCGTGCGAGGCGCTGGAGCTATTGGCGTGGCAGGAGCCTTTGGAATGGCTCAAGCAGCCTTAGAGTTTCAAGGTGAGGAGCTAGGTGAATTTTTAGAATACGTTGAAAATGCAGCCATTATTCTAAAGAACACTAGACCAACAGCGGTGAATCTTTTTCATGCCATCGACAGATGCATTTCTGTTATTAAGATGGGTAGTGATGTTGAAGAGTGTAGAAAACTTGCTGTTCAAGAGGCGCAAAGTATAGCGAACGAGGACGTAGAAGCTTCTAAAAAAATAGGAGAATACGGCAAAGAGCTAATTAAGGACGGCTTCGGAATTCTTACACATTGTAACGCGGGAGCTTTAGCCTTTATCGACTACGGCACGGCACTTAGTCCCATACGTTTCGCTCACTACGAAGGCAAGAACATCTTTGTCTTCATAGATGAAACACGTCCTAGATGTCAAGGCTCCCGTTTAACGGCTTGGGAGCTATATCAGGAGGGAATAAGACATGCAGTGATCGCTGATAATGCGGCTGGCCTTTTCATGAGAAAAGGGGAGATACAAATGGTGATCGTGGGAGCGGATAGAATCGCAGCAAACGGCGACATCGCAAATAAGATAGGAACATACGAAAAAGCCGTTCTTGCTAAGGAGAACCACATACCCTTCTACGTAGCTGCTCCCTTAATGACTTTTGATATAAAGTGTAGACGAGGTGATGAGATACCTATTGAGGAAAGATCGACCGATGAAGTGCTATGCATATGGGGAGTTGATAAAAACGGTCAATTTACAAAGATAAGGATAGCTCCAATCTTTTCTAAGGCGAGAAACCCCGCCTTTGATATCACCCCAGCAAAATACATACACGGCATAATCACTGAACGTGGCATCGTTACACCTCCATTCGAAAAAAGCATCCATAAACTTCTTAGAGGCAATTAAGAAGTTGAGAGATCTTGAAGCAAGTGAAAAAAAGCTTATTCGTCCGTATTATTCGGCTGGAATGAAATCTGGCAACGGTTGATTACGGCACTGCACTTGGGGTTGTAAGAGCTGCTTGGGAACAGGGCAAGGGAATCAGGGTGATCGCTACAGAAACTAGACCTAAATTGCAGAGTGCAAGGCTCACGGCGTATTTGCTGAAGCGTGACGGCATTCCTGTTGCCCTAATCACGGATAGTATAGTGGGATTGGTGGTTACGTGATGGCTAGGCAGCCGGTAAATAAATTAGTCGTTGGAGCTGACAGGATAGTTCGGGACTCTATGATTAACAAGATAGGCACTTATACTATTGCTACGCTGGCTAGTGAGCAGGGTGCCCCGTTCTATGTCGCCGCCCCCACATCCACCTTTGATCTGACTCGTACTTCCAAGGATGTAGTTATTGAAGAGAGGTATCTCAGGGAAGCCGGCGTCTTATCCTCAACCGAGTTTCAGAGGTTGGCGACGGCTTAAATGCGCCTCTTTTGAGAGGATTTAAATTTTAACGTGCATATGATAGCGTGGTAGGGAGTTGGAAGGTCGCGGCATTGGAGAAATCAAAGCGGGAGGTTGAATTAAAGATAAGGGCCTCCCTGGGAGAGAGTAATGTTCTGGTTTCCTCACCAGAGGATATTGAGGGCCTCTCCTCGCGGGGCTATGGCGTCCCTGAAAACGGAAAGCTGGTGCTTACTTTCTATGAGGCACTGTTTCTGCTCAGCAGGGGAATCCTCGAGGTTGAGGACGAGAAAACTAGGGGAGAAGTGGACTTTCCAGACCTCCTCAAGCGATTTCAGTTGGTGGATGAAAACGCTTGGGTGAAGTATTTGATCTATCGAGATTTGAGGAGTCGAGGATACGTGGCGAGAGAGGGTTTCGGGCTGGGTATAGACTTTCGCGTTTACGAGCGGGGGGAATACGGGAAGGAGACCGCCAAATACCTGATTTTTGGTATTCAGGAGGGGCAGCCTGTTTCGGTAGAAGATTTAGCAAGGGCTTTAAGGTACGTTCAAAGCCTAAAGAAGAAGTTGGTGCTGGCGGTTATTAATAGAAGGGGGGAAGTAGTGTATTACTCCCTCTCACAACTGACCCTAAAGTGAGAACTATGACAGCTGTAATGAGCATCAGGGTAATTGCGGGAATGCTTCGTTAGAGGTGAGGAGATGGCAACATTCAGACCGCTTAAAGGAATGAGGGACTTTCTGCCTAGATACGCAGAAAGGATAAGGTACGTAGAACAGGTTTCTAGGGAACTGGCTCAACTCTACGGCTATGAGGAGGTCATCACCCCAGTCATGGAACGCTACAAGCTTTTGGCGGCAAAATCCGGTGAGGAAATTCGAGAGCGTATGTACGCCTTTGAGGACATGGGTGGTCGGAAGGTGGCTTTACGGCCAGAGTTCACCGCTTCCATAGCCAGGTTGGTGGCGACCAAAATGAAGTACGCGCCAAAACCGCTAAAACTCTTTTGCGTGGGGAGCCTTTATCGTTATGACGAGCCCCAGTACGGACGCTTTCGAGAGTTTTGGCAATCCGACTATGAGCTCATCGGCTCCAGCCGACCAGAAGCAGACGCGGAAATTCTTGCCATCACTAATGACTTAATGAAGAGGCTGGGCTTCCGCAGCTATTACATTAAGATCGGGCACATGGGAATCCTCCGGGGAATCTTGAGCGAAGAGAGTATAGAGGAAGAACAGCAAAATCGGATCATGCAGTTGCTCGATAAGAAGCGCTGGGAGGAAGCACTATCTGTCGTACATCAACTGGGTGCCCCACAAAAGTGCATAACTACCTTAAAAACGATCCTTAAAACGAGGGGAAACGACGCTCCTCGGGTTCTCAAAGAGGCAAAAGAAAGCGTTCAGAGTTATGAGAGTTCTATTACCGCTGTGGAAAATCTTCGGGAGATCCTACAATTAACGAAGGGGGGCGGCATCGATTTTGAAACGCTGATTGAGGCGGGGTTTGCGCGAGGACTTGAGTATTATACCGGCATGATCTTTGAGTCATACGTTCCGGACATGGACATAGCCCTTGGCGGCGGGGGGCGCTACGACAAGCTGATCGAACTCTTCGGAGGGGAGCCAACCCCAGCAGTAGGGGTGGCGCCGGGCATAGATCGTCTCGCCCTCGCCATGAAAAAACAGAGGGTCCCCGTGAAAATCCGAAGAGAAAGGCGAGTTATGATCATTCCTGTCGATGAAGAGTTGCAGGCAAAGGTCTTCGAGCTTTCAAACATGTTGAGAAGGGCAGGGGTATCCACCGAGGTGGAGGTTATGGGGCGCACCGTCTCTAAGGCTCTCTCAGACGCGAATAGAAGAGCCTTTGCCTACGCCATCATTATGGGTCGCGAGGAGCTTAAGGAGGGAAAGGTGGTCTTGCGAAACATGGAAAAAAGGGAACAGAGAGTGGTAGAGATAAAGACCCTCCTTGAAGAAATTCTCGGAAGCACGAGTTAGCGTCGCTTTTCTACACTTTGACATGATTTTCTCAGTCTCAAAGTTTGCGTAGGGCGCTTTGTCTTTAACTATTATCCTCCCGGTGCACCATGAAAGGGAACGTTCCTCCAGAGGAAATCCCACCAGTCGGCTTCGGTGATGGTTTCCCCCCTCACCACGATGTTCATGATCTCGCTGAGGAGTGCATGGTGCCTCTCCTCATCCGTTGCTATGGACTCAAGCAGGAACTTCACCTTCTCGTTTCTTGTCTCCTCTATGACCTTTTTTAGGCGTCTAATCACCCCTTCTTCGTTTTCAATATGTCTTTTCACGTCCTGTTTCAGATGATAAAATTCCTCCTCGGTGAGAGCCTGCGGAACAGAGGCCACCTCTATGGCGGCTTTGTATATCTCAGCATGCTTCAAGGAATCAAAAGAGATCCCCTTCAACACCCCCTTCGCTATGGGGTTTGTTATCGTCTCCAAAGTTCGACTCAGGGATTCGACGATTTCCTCCTCCAGCTTTACCTGTTCCTGGAAAAACCTTATTAATTCCTCTTCAACAGAGCTCAAGAAAACCACCGGGACCACCTAGTGCCAGAGTCTTTATAAACCTTATGTCATTCGGTAGGCAACTGGATAAACGCTTTAAAAGAGATACCAAAGCGAATACGATTTCATTTGTTTTGGTAAAGCTTAAGTACCTGATAAGAAAATGCAACTGTCTGTGAATTGGAGACTTACGTGAGGAGAAATAAATGGCTAATAAGATTCGGCTGTCTGAGATGAGCTGGGTTGAAACACAAAAAGCCTTGGAAAGAGGTGTCAACACCGTCGTGTTCGCAGTAGGTTCAAATGAACAGCATGGCCCCCATTTACCAACCAGCACTGATTCATTGATTGGCGAGGCGCTAGCCTATAAGGTAGCTAAAAAACTTGGTAACGCCCTTCAAGCGCCCACTATAAACGTGGGATGTTCTCAACACCACATGGCATTCCCGGGAACCATCAGTCTCAAACCGGAAACCCTAAAAGGCCTGATCCGTGACTACTGCACTAGCCTCGCGAAGCACGGATTTAACAACATCGTTATACTGCCGTCTCACGGTGGCAACTTCGACGCTGTGCGTGAGGTAGTTGAGGAGCTTCGTCAAAGTCTCAGAGATGTCAACGTTATAGCCTATACTGATCTCGAAGGCCTTCTAGGATTCCTCGCCCAGTTTTCATCAAAACATGGAATTCCAGCAAGCGAGTCAGGAGCCCACGCAGGGGAGTCTGAAACATCGATGGTTCTGGCCATACGCAAAGACCTGGTGAACATGGAACTCGCGAAAGAAGGCTTCGTAGGAAGATTCGAGGACAAGATAGACCTTGTGCTCAGTCAAGGCATAAAGGCTTTAACAAAAATCGGCGTAATCGGTGACCCTCGCAAGGCAAAGGCCGAGAAAGGAGAAGAGTACCTAGAACTCTGGGCAGAGAAGATGGTACATTTTATCCAAAAACAAATCTCAAGCTGAGAAATTATATTTGCAGTGACTGTTTCTGATGAAAGTGATTCAAACGAGCTTAGAGTATTCGTTAATGAACATGCTAACTTTGGCCCAGGCCTCCTCGGCTTTCCTTCGACCCTCAGGTGTCAGCCGGTAGAGGTAGCCGTGTTTACCTGGACTCTTCTTTAGGGCCACGCGGATAAAGCCATATCTTACAAGGGTTTTAAGGGAACGCCAGTAGCTACGTCTAACTGGATGTCTATGCTTTCCCTTAGCGTCGAACGCTAGTTTGCCCTTTAGAAACTTCATCAAATCCATCGTTCCCAACCCTGGGGCTCCGTACGCCTCGGCGTTTTTGACCATGACCTGACCTATCTGTGAGGTCGGATCCTTCTCAGCCTTCAGCATTGCGAGGAGAATGTTCTCCATCTGACTACCGATCCTCACGCTCAATCCCAAACGCCTTAAGGGTGTTCTTCCAAAAAAGCTTTCCTTCTCTTTCCGGTTACTGATGAGATTTTCCAGTCTCATTTAATGCTTTCAACAATGCGTAAACCCTCTTCCAAAATTCGTAGTGAACCGATCCATATGTTGCGCCGTCGCGCCCAATTTTTAGGCTATGCTTCTTCTAAACAAAAGCGTTGCAATGCTTATTACGGCGAGGGCGAAGGCCGTCACGGCAGCCACATCTGGTAGGATCATTGCCCAGTTCCAGCCCTCGGCCATTAATGTTCTGATGGGGTTGAGGGTATGGGTTAACGGATTCCACACGGCAATCGCCGCCAACCACGAGGGCATGAACTCCAGAGGGAACAGTGCGCTACTCGTGAACATTAAGGGCATGGTTAGGAAGTTCATGACTACCATAAGGGTTTCGTGGGTCTTGATCATGGCGCCGAGGGCAAGGGATAGTCCGGAAAGCGCTAAACACAAAAGCATTGCTATCAGAATTATCGCAATTACCCCAGGAATGCCGGTTGAGCACCGCACTCCCATGAGAAGCGCTACACTCAGTATGATGCTCGCTTGGAGCCCAGACTGAATGGTCGAGGCCAGCATTTTACCGACCGGTATAGAAGACCGGGAAATCGGAGCCGCAAGCATCTTGTTTAGGAAACCGAAGCGACGATCCCAAACGACAGACAAGCCCCCGAAGACTCCTCCAAAAAGGGTTGTCATGATAACTATTCCCGGTGCCATGTAATCCAAGTAGCTCGAAGTTGGAAAGCCAGGAAGTTTACCTACCATTTGAAACATGTTGCCCATTAGGCTCAGCCAAATGATGGGCTGTATGATTGACATGATCACTCTTGCTGGTTGACGGATAAAACGTTTTAACTCTCTCCAGCAAACATTTAAGGTGTCAAAGGCCATGCTCATGTTCTTATCCTCCCAAACCTGATTCTTTCACTCATCAGTTTGTCTCGGCTGCCTTCCTCTTCCCGAAACGCTCTACCAGTATATGCCAAAAATACGTCATCTAAAGTGGGCCTTTTCATCGAAATCGACTCTATGGCGGCTCCTACTCTGCTAACTGCCTCGAAGATTTTCGGTATTATGGTTTCTCCGTTTCTTGCAATTATGTTGTAGGAATCCTCTGTTGATATGATGTTTTCTACAAACGGCATTTTTCTGATCGATCCGACGGCTTCTTCGGATAGGGTGTTTGTGGCTTTCGTAAACCTTAATGTGACGATGTCTCCACCTACTTGGCTCTTCAGGTCATTTGGTTTACCAACGACCTTAATTTGACCGTAATCGATTATGCTTACTCGGTCGCATAACGTATCGGCTTCGTCCATGTAGTGGGTCGTTAGAAAGATTGTCATGTTGGCCTCTTTTCGCAAACGTTGGATATATTCCCAGATCTTGTGTCGGGTTTGTATGTCTAGACCTAGAGTTGGCTCATCAACGAAGAGGATTTTAGGTCGATGAATCAAGCCTTCTGCGATGTCGAGTCTCTTTCTCATTCCTCCCGAGTAAGTCGTGACTAGGTGGTCAGCTCGGTCGGTGAGGTCTACCATTTGGAGAACATCTTCGATGCGTTTCTCAAGAACATCCTTGGGTAAGTGGTAGAAGCGACCTTGTAGCAGCAGATTCTCTCGTCCAGTCAAGTTTTCATCAACCGCGACATCTTGAGAAACGTATCCTATGCTTTCCCGAACCTTCGACGCCTGCCTGGCTATGTCAAAGCCGCAGACCGTGGCTTTGCCACTGGTTGGTTTTAACAGCGTGATCAACATCAAGATGGTGGTTGTCTTTCCCGCGCCATTCGGACCGAGGAACCCATATATTTCTCCTTCCTCCACCTCAAAGGACACGTTATTTACGGCTTTTATTCCGCCAGGATAAATTTTCGTTAGTCTCTCTGTTTTTATGATGGACGGCATTTAATTTCACTCTCTTATTTTCTTTATGGAATCTTTGAGGAGCCTCGTTAAGTCGTCCGTTTCAATGTTGTACCGCATGTTGAACTCCACCATGCAAATTATAAGGGAAGAAACATCGAAAGAAACAGTATTATGATGTATGTCGCAGCGACAGTAACCACCGACCTAGCCGTCGATATCTTATAGTTTTCGCAGAGAGCTATCACGAGAAGAGCTACCGACCATAGCCTAAAGATGCTGAAGACGTTTAAAGCAGCATTTGCAATCGCATTAAGAAGCGGTTGGTTGAACATCTGGGTCGCCCTTGAAAGTTGGATCAACCCTTGTTCAGTAACCATAAAAGAGTCTATGAGGCGAAGCAGATGTTGTATTAAGAGGGGCGTCGATGCGTATCCAGCCAACGTTAGCATGCCCCTAAAGGTTCCCCTTCCTCCCTGAGCCCTTGAAAGGGCATGAACGATGGCTGAGCTTATCAACCAGCCTCCGAAAACTCCAATTAACCCCATCATAACACTCACGATCATTGAAGCTTGGCGGATTTGCTCTGGGCTGACAAAACCACCAGGCCCCTGAAAAGGCCCTGCTTCTTGTTCAGGTCTAAAGGTTAAGGGAAGTTTTTCCGTGTAATTGTAGCTTGCCCATGCCGCAATAACGGCTATCACGAGTATTAACACTGCCGCCCTTAAGAGGCTTGGCTTCTCCAGTATTGACTTAAGTGAACTTCGAGGAGAGGTTAGGCACCCTATGACTTGTCCTATGAAACTTAGTTTTTCACCTTCCCTTTTACTCATATCTCAAAGCCTCCACCGGATCGAGTCTTGATGCTTTTCGAGCTGGGTAAAGTCCAGCCAGAGATCCTGCAATAACTGCAAATCCTATCCCAGCTATTCCAACCTCTAGTGAGGGCGCAGGTGTTAAAGAAATGTTTAGCGTGAAGGTTGCGATGGCCGACACTATCTGACTGAGAAGGACCCCAAAGACCACACCGATCACCCCTCCGATCAATCCAGTCAATGAGGATTCTGTAAGAAACATCAGCAATACATCCCTGCTCTTCGCACCCAGTGCCTTCATGACCCCTATCTCACGCGTCCGCTCCATAACTGAGATCGTCATAGTGTTGATGATTGCGATCCCGGCAACGACTAAGGATATTGCGGCAATTCCGCCGAGTACTGCCCCGAGCAGACCAGTTATACTTCCTATGGTCTCCCTGATAAAAGCTGCCGAGATTACCGTTATGCCTTCGCCGAGTTCGTCTCGAATATCCTCTACAACATCGTCAACGGATTCGATGCTTTCGGCCGCTACTATGATTTGGTTAACTGTGTTGCCAGTGTCGAAAGTCAGCTGCCCCGTCCTGAGGGTAACGAAGATCTGGTTATCTGGTGAGGTAAATCCCCCGACTTCTGCTAGAATTCCCGCCACCCTTAGGGTCAGCGTTTTCTCTTCTCCACCGATGTTAACTGCCATAACTATTCGGCTTCCAAGGTGTGCTATAGGCTCTTCAAGGTGTGGAGGATGGGCGACGTTAGACCCTAAGACGACAGACGCCCCGTCGCTTCGCCGTAAAAACCTGCCCTCCTCCACTTCAATGTTTCTAATAATTCGAATATAATCCTCTGGGATTACGCCTACAACCGTTACAAAATCCGAGTGGCCGCCTATACGGGTCTCCGCCATACCGCTTACCACCGGAGTTGCTATAGCCACGTCTGGTATACGCTTTATTCGGTCAATGTCTCTCAACGTTAGAGTGCCTCCTCCTCTTCCTCCCTGCATCCCAAAGCCTCCGGGGGAAACCGAAATCGTTGTCGGACCTAGAGTTTCCATCTGTCGGTTTATTTCCACACTCATTCCTTGCGTAATGGAGACGAGGGCGGTTAAAGCTGAGATCCCTATTAGTATACCTACAATGTTCAAGGCTACTCTGAACTTGCGTTCTTTTATGCCGTCTATAGCCATGAAGGCCACGTCTCTGAGCTTCATCTATTAACCTCCTATGGCTTCACTCCCAATAGAATCCTTATCATCCTCCAAATCGTGTCCCAAAATGTTAGACCGCCTTCCTCCCTCTCCTTTCTGATCTCTTCCACGATGAGTGGAAGTTCTATTATGGTTTGGCGCTCCCGATTGTATTCATCCCAGCAGCTAACTGCCATTTGAAGCCTATAGTCTCCGGGAGTAGCTTTTGGGTCTATCATAAATTGGACATCGAAGGGGACAGGGCTATCCGGATCCACGCGACCAATGTACTCGTAGCTTTCGGGAATCGACACAAATGGGTTGAGTGAACGATTCTCAACGATTTCGATCTGGACAAAATCAACTGTTTCAGTTCCGATCATAAGCAAGTCAGCCTCAACCGTCACAACTTCTCCGGGTTCCGCGGTTAAACTTGAGGGCTGAACGTTGAGTAGGCGGAAGTTGACGATGCTACTCACGCCTATTGACATGGTTTCAGATATGCTATTCGGTTGACCGTACGCATCATAATATGAGATGTTCAATTGAAGCGAGTAAGATCGCGCCTCAGCGTCTCCGCTAACCTGTAGATTATAGATGACTTCGGTGCTCTGGTTTGATCCTAAATCTCCTACAAAAACGAGTGTAGGACTGAGAGGGACGAGCGGGCTCGCGACGGCCGTTACAAGTTGTACGCGAACGTCGTAGGTGTTTACCCCTAAGTTTTTGATTTCCATTTTTATGGTCAATTCGTCGCCAGGATGAAACTCAGTGGGTATTACTTCGAAGCCTTGAATCACGATGGTTGTACGGTCTGTCGGCTCAACAGAGTCTACGAAAACGCCTATAGTTACGCTATCTCGATAGGTAGCACCGTCTGAGTCCTTATAGTCCAAAGTGAGTGTTAATGGGTACGCACCTAATGCAATATTTCTTGAGATGCCAAGCAAGGGTCGAAAGTGAAAATTTTCCCCCACGTCAACTTCATCCACCAAGTAGGACTGTCTCTTCAAAACAACGATGCCTAGACTGGTTGAGGTTAAGGTTGCCTTAACATCGTAAATCGCTTCCTCACCAGTGTTAGTTAGAGTTATGCCTATTTCGTTCTCGGTGCCAGCCGTGACCTTGTAATCATCCACCTCTACGTCAAGAACCAGTTTTGTCGGCTTTATGGCTTCTATAACCACACCAATCGGTATGTTTTTGTCAATATATGATTGCCCACCTTCATCCTGGTATTCTAGCATAAATGTTAAAGAGTATGCGCCGAGAGGGCAACTGCTCGCAACGTATAACACAGGGTACATGCGCTCTGTGTCTCCATCCTTTATCTCTTTAAATACTCTATAGGACTCCTTCACAACGGCTATTCCTAGAACGGTTTGAGGGACCGTCAAGGAAGCCTTAACGTTGTAGGCAGTTTCGTTGCCGACGTTAGTAATGGAAATACGGATTTCGTCCTCATCGCCTGCCGTTAGGTAATTCTCGCTCACGTTGACCTCTAACAATGGTTGAGGGTTCGCGATAGTTAGCGGTATGGCTGCCACAATAAGTAATGAGAGAAGGCACGTTGACAAAATCATCAAACTTCGCTTTCTCAAAGATTTCTCACCCCATTAATTCTTCTTTTACGATCATCCCATCCTGCATGTACGCTATTCGATCGGTGGAGCGGGCTACTCTGGGGGCGTGGGTGACCAGCACAAAGGTCTGCTGCTGCTCCTTGTTTAGCTCTCGAAGGAGCCCAAGGATTTCTTCCCCTGTCTTTGTGTCTAAGTTTCCAGTAATCTCATCGCAAAGCATCACCGAGGGATTATTAATTAAAGCTCTAGCAATGGCTACTCTCTGCTGTTCCCCTCCACTTAGTTCCGTAGGTCGGTGGTTGACCCTGTCTCCCAATCCTACTTTTTCCAGGAGCCCTATGGCTCTCTTTCTCCGCTTCTCACGGGGGACACCAGCGAAGGCCATCGGGAGCTCAACGTTTTCTACAGCGGTCATTCTGGGGATAAGGTTGAAGAATTGAAAAACGAAGCCTATCTCCCGATTTCTGAGCTCAGCCAGTTCATCATCGCTAAGCGTAGAGATGTCCACCCCTTTTATAAGCACCCTTCCCTCGGTCGGTCTATCTAAAGCACCGATGAGGTGAAGCAAAGTTGTCTTCCCACTTCCAGATGGACCCATGACGCTCATGAACTCGCCTGTTTTAACTCCAAGATTTACTCCATTGAGCGCTGGAACTTCCACCTCCCCCATTCTATAGATCTTTGTAACATTTACGACCTCAATGATCCACTCCA
>Ga0315310_10002182_pt1 | contig 12291 bp, 9 predicted proteins | sample TDP5_MG_FD_203630 | JGI IMG/M metagenome (GOLD analysis project Ga0315310, IMG submission 203630) | Freshwater sediment microbial communities from Lake Towuti, South Sulawesi, Indonesia - TDP5 | ecosystem: Environmental > Aquatic > Freshwater > Lake > Sediment | place: Indonesia: South Sulawesi... | reverse complement strand
AGGCTTGTTGCCTAATGGGTTGCCGTAAGCGTCTGTGAGACGGCCGTAGAAGGTTGTTCCCGACTTTGCTATCGTTATGGTTGTGGCAATTCTCTGGGTTGTGGTTGTCTTCGTGGTCACCGGAATCGTAGCGACTGTGGTTGTGGTCACGGCTACGTTGGTCGCTGCAGAAACCTGATAGGTGATTGTTGCAGAGCATCCGGCGAGGTCTTGGTCTTCGTAGGAAGTCGCGGTGATGACATATGTGCCTCCCATTGACGGACAGTTCGTGCTCGTGGAGAACCGGCCATGGTTGTCAGTTGTGACAACAGTTTTGAACCCCCAGCTTGTCGAGATCTCAATTTGATTGCCCACAACCACGCCGTCCTTGATGCGATTCCAAGAGCCGTACAAGGTGCCTGAAATGGTGACAGGTTTGTTGGCAAGGCCGGTCTTGGGAGAAGCATCCAGAATGAGCCGACAAGTCCCCTTACCACTTGCTTTCGAAGTGCTTGAAGTTATTGTAGTTGGCGTTGTGAATGTAGATGTGGTGGTCATTGATGAGAATGTTCTTGTGGTCGTCGATGTGGTTAAGAGGGTAGACATGGTAGTGGTTGTTGATTGCTGTGTAGTGAGAACGCTTGAGGTATATCCAGTGGATGTCGATGAAGTTGTCGTTGAAGATGTGATTGGAGTTGTGCTACCTGAAGTGACGGTCGTTTCTGAAGACTGAGTGAGAGTAGTCGTCTGAGATGTTGTCGATGCGAACGAAGAAGTGGTTGAGACCGCAGTCGTAGTTTGCTGAGTTGTGTAGTCACTCGTGAGAGTGTTAATTTCAGATGAAGTTGTGGTTCGCGATGTGCCCGGAGTCGTCGTAACAGATGTCGTGGTACCAGACGTAGTCGTTTGATAAGTCGTAGATGTACCTGTTGCCATGGTAGAAGTCGTGGAGAACTGAGATGTCACAACACTTGTAGAGGTCGTAAGATACGATGTGGCAGTCATCGACGATGATGTGCTTGAGGTTGTTGCTGAGGTTGTGGATTTTTCGTTTCCTGTCCCAAAATCCTGAATGTTGAAGAAGATTATCGATCCGAACGTGTTGGGGCCTACCTTGTTGTAGTTTGCTCCCGACTCAAACCTTATTCCGACCTCCCAATTGTAGAGATTGTTTCCTTCGATTAGGTTATGGGTCGCTCCGGATTCACAAACAATGGCACGGGTTGCATCGGAAACTCCATAAAAGTTGTTCTGGGTGACAGTACAATAGCTCGCGTAGATAGTCATGCCGCGATTTGAGGAGACACTTACGGAGTTGCCAATCACAGTGCTATACTCTGCACCGGAATAAAGGACAATACCTGTGGCGCTCGACTGCTCAACGGTGCAACCGCTTATCGCTATTCGGTTTGAAACAGCGATCCCTGTTCCAGTCCCACTAATGGTGACTCCACTTGCAACAAGATTGGTGCAAGTGTTCGTATAGCTGGGATGACCAAAACAGACGTTCGTGTCACCTGAGTCGGAGAAGTAGCCCCCTATGACGCTCACGTTGTCGCAGTATCGATAGGGCTGTATGCCCATGAGTCCCGACGTTCTTCCCGTGCAGTTGTTAAACTGAACTCTTTGGACGCGATGGCCGTCCGTGCCGTAGACGACATAATGTGCAGACTTATCGACTGCACCGTTCGCGTTGTTTTCCGCATAACAATCTTTGATCATCACATCGGTCGTGTCATAGTGCAGTTGGATGGCGGCATGGTCACATTGTTCAAGGCGACAGTGATCAATAGTTATGCGTTGGCTGTTGTAGACGAAGATGCCTGTTGATCCGCTGGAGACATGGGCGACATTATGTATGTAGCAATCTCTGATCACCGTATCCGTAACGGAGTTCAGGTAAAGTGCATAGAGAGCGTTGAGGGCGTAGTCATTAAGGTCTAACTCTATGCCTTCAATTCTCCAGCCGCTACAAGATGTTAACTCGATACCCCTGACAGCTTGCGTGTAATCAAACTTGGTGGCGTACATGCCTTCGCCTTTGAGAGTAACATTACTGGCTCCACCGTCAACGATGGGAGCGCTGCAACTGTACGTTCCGGCCTTGACGAGTATTGTTGTACCCGAAGCGATGATTGCATTCAGGAGTGTGACGAAGTTTGCGTTGGAAGTTACTGCTCCGGTTGCTGCGTTAAGGGCCTTGTAGGTTGTTCCTTCAATAAAGACGATGTAGTCAGGTTGCTCCAGGTCCACGCTCACTTGACCAACATTGGGACCCCCAGTCCAGACGCTTCCCCATCCTGACAGCCCTTCTTCAAACCCTCCTTTAGGAACGAGATTTGGGAGGGGGTCCGTAAAGAGCGCTGTCTGCGTTAGCGTGCTCAGTAGGGCGAGAGCGACAAGTACGCAGGATAATGCTCTTAAGCATTCGTATCTTCCAATATGGAATGGCAAGCATTCCACCCAAGGGGTGCTTGTCGGTGCTGGACGCCTCTCTGGTCAAGTCGCGAAAGGCGTCCAGTCACCTTTAACTCCTGAGGTGACTAATCAGCTTGCATTCGTCTAGTTTTGACAGACATCCAAAGCCAGAAGAACCTGCTAGGAGTTCTAGTTAGACAACTGCGAAATCAAGAATAGCCGAGTTGACCAACCCAACGATCAGAAGTATGGAGGAAGAGGCGAGTTCGACTAGATGAGTTGTATGGAAATCATAATGGTTCGTTAGGGCATGCGAACTCGATCTAGCCAATACCTTCACCGTCAAGTCCTTCACTGACAGGCAGAAGATTCGGGCCTATTTCAACCGTAGTACCATGTCAGTCCGACCAGCGGAAGGCACTTCTAAAAGTGGCGTACCGCTTTTGAGAAACCGGTGTCAGATGGAGCATTCTGAGAAACCATTGCGGAAGACCGGCTACCTGGACTCTTTCTGCACCAACCGGTCTTCAGCACAGCTGTAGTAGCCAAGTTACAGCCGTGGCAAGTCAAAACGTTGCCACCTATGTACGGCTAGATGGAGCGCCTTAACGGCGAAATCCGCGACAGGGAGAAAGTTATGCGCTCACTCAAACGAGAAGATACGCCCATCCTGACAGGCTACCAAATCTTCCACAACCACATACGACCACACCAAGCCTTGAACTCAACACCAAGAGAAAGAAGGACATCGAACAACTCGTGGGTAAGACCTGAATCACATCCTGACAAACAGAATGCTTGCATCCGGCGACTTTTTCCAGCCTAGTTCATCGGTCGGAGACTTCCCGGAACTAGGTATCTTTATCCAGAGATGACGGGAGCATCACCTCGGCGGGGTTATCACGTGCTTGACTCAGACAAGGGTATGCCAAAGGAAATTAGGGCCGTTATCTTCACGGAGATCTTGCCGCAACTAACGCCTGAGATACGGCCAGAAGATAACATAAATCGAAGAGGTAACAGAGGCGACAAAGCGTCGTCCGACGACTTTTGACGGCCAATTCCATCTGACGACAACTTTACAGAACCCATGGCCAAAACGGTGATCAGCCTGCATGATATTCAATACATGCTGCAAAAGTCAGAGACCGCCCCCCGTAAGGAAGATACTGCTACTGCCCGCGTCGAATTACACGAAGAGCGATGTTGCTCTTTCCAGCAAGCTAGAGTTGCAATTGGACCATTCTACGGCGAGCATCTTGCGCAAGTGAAAGGCAGAATGCGCCGCAACATTGAACTCAAGACCTTCAGAGGTCACGTGGTTATCTCGCTCTTCAGCATGCTAATTTCCTCTTCTGGCGCGTCTTGCCCTTATCTTCGCGGCGGCCAAGATTGGGGTGAGGTATGCGGTACCGACTAAGGCCGCCACGACTATTCCAAGGACGACTGCTGAGAGTTCATGGGAGAAACTGGGTATATCAAAGATTCTTGATGCTAAACGAAGAGCCGCAATTAGCGGGTACAGAAGCAGTCTAACCATTTGCAATAGAGCGGGGTTCTCGGCCACCACTGATGCTACTGTCGGGCTGAACGAGTAGTAAAAGCTGTTGAACGTCTTCATGAAGCTTTTTCCAGCGAAGGTTGACTGTACAGATTGGTCTCGGAACTCACGAAGGAATTGTACTTCAGGCGCCAGATCCGAACCATATGCCACCGATGCGATCATACATCCTGTTCGCTCCGAACGAAATCCCATTGGAAGGACGGTTGCGCCATCAGCAAGAACATGACAAGTGTCTCCGAAGTTCACTGTGATAGTGATTCCATTTGCGAAAACTGTCTGCTGAACCTTTCTGTCTTGTGTGAGGAAGCGGTGATCGATCATTTCTGAATATCCGACCGCCCGGACAACCGGGCAAACGTTCTGGTAGCTCTTGACAAAGCGCGTTTTGTACTGCTGCCAGTTTTCACTCGTTAGCACGAACATTGGTGGCGTGCCATACAGGATGTTGAAAAGATCTCTTTTGTCCCAGATCGATAGAATGTTGTTGCTGCAATCTCCCCAAAACCAATGTGACACAACGCAATCATGGTAGACAAGTTCCCAAAGAGGAAGGCGATATTGATGCCCAACTTGGAATCTCGTGACTTGCTCCGACGCGTCTGCGTATATCTGTCCAATGTTTCGGCCTGCGTTCGGAATTCTGTAGGGCACAAGACTCATCATGCCTTCAAAATAGTGAACATATGGCACGGCGGCATCTTGTCCGTTCTCACTCCCTGTCACTAAGCTCATATTTGCAGAGGCGTACCGTAGGAGTTTCATCCTCCAGCTGCGACTCTGTGTTCTCGTCATGGGATGATCAGGGCTGTAACATTCGTACCAAGGAGAGCACGTGGACGTATCGATGAAGCGACAACGGTATGGCCGAGTCTTGAGTTCATCTGGAATGCGCTTCATCGCGTACTTGACTGCTTGGCTATCGCACATTACACCGCACGCATACCACTGTCCATCTTTCCCCTGCACCTGCCATCCTCTAATCCAATCTCCATGGGAAGCCAATATGATGTCTTTAGGCCATGCCTCAGTAGGCCAATCAGGATGGACTTCCCCGAGATATTTGAAATTCTCCGGATTCATCACGTTCTCGTAGATATCATAACGACTCGTCAATATCTTCATAGCATTCATAGACTTTATGTCCTCAGCCGAGGCACGGGCAGCGTTGCTCCACAGTATGTTCTGAAACCCTAAGGAACGCATTTCGTTCACTATTGGAAGCGGAATGTCGTCAAAGAACCAGATGTCAACAGCACCGAGCAGAAGGTCCACGTTCGGATTCTCCTGTCTTTTTTGTGCAAGTGTCCTAAAGAGTCCAATGTCCTGTGCGTAGATCCGATAACGCTTACACATGGCTACATAGCCCCCCCTGTCGAAGAAGACATAGCGCAGTCGACGATCATAGCCAAACTGATCTTTCTGAGGGTCCCATTCAGGGCAAACGCACAGCCTCCCTTCGATCCGATCCATGCGAATGGCAGCGTCATCAGGTGTTTCAATGATCACCATATGACCTCGTTCGCCATTCGTGACCCCCCAGAAGGGCATGCAGATTCCGTCCCCTCCATAGGCGATGAGTCGCACTGGGGCGGAGACAGATCTGTCCTCGACCGGATAGGAGATTCCCTCATTCATTGGAATAACAAGATAGGTGCCGGCGGCTGTCAAGAAAGGATGAGGAAAACTGAGAGGCCCACGGAGTCTTCCTTTCGCTGAGAGCACGACTGTGAATTCTGGCAGATCTCTATCCAATTGCAGTAACGCTCTGACCTCTAGGCCCGACGGTGCATGAAGCAAATCCATTGAAATCCATTCGTCTCCCCCTTCTGCTTTTCTCAGCACTACATCTTGCGTGAAAGGTCGTTGAATCCAAGTCTGCATTGTGCGTTTGTCTAGCACTAAAATAGTTCCTTCCGTAGGTTGAAGGACGACAGAAATCCTTGAGTTACCTATGCTGAGCCTTTCTGACACCGATTCTGCATGTGTTTTCACCAGAAAAGCATGCACTAGGCAAAGGCATATAGTGCACATGAACAGTCCTACTACGCGTCTTCTTGCTGTGCCTGTCAATACGTCAACACGTTGAGACATAGCTTGACTGCCAAGAAAATAGTTGTCATGCCTTTCGAGAACGAGGATGAATATGACATAATACCCAAGATGGCGCGCTCTTTAGTGCTGTGTGATTATGTTCCTGAAATGCAAAAATGCGTTCCTGAACCAATCAAGAAAGGGCACGCGCGACATTCCTGTCAAGACAATGTAGACATAAGGACTTGAATCAAGTTTCGTTTCCAAAACCCTTGCCAATAGCTTGTAAACAGGTTTGCGACCTCTACAGACGTAATAGTCAAACCATGTGTAACTTTTCTCTACTTGCTTCTTCGTGAACCCTGGGAGATCTAGAACGCACTTTTTTCTTTCCATCTCAGTGTCCACAGGTGTCCTGAGCCATCCCTCGTCATTGCACAAGAGATAGGCATCAGTTCCTGGGTACGGGAAAAAAATAGAAACAAGGTTCCAGTCAGGCGAACACGATCTAGCAATCTTGACTGTTTGCCAAAAGTCCGCCATTGTTTCGCTAGGAAGACCTATCATAACGAAGAGACCTACTCTTAAGCCATGCTTCCTGGCCAAAGCAACAGCATTAATGACATCTTCATTCGAATAACTTCTCCTGAGTATCTGGCGACGGATCCTTTCGCTTCCCGACTCGAGTCCAATATGCAGATAACTGATATTAGCTTTCTTGCAAGCAGCAAAGAGGTCTTCAAGATCTGCTTCTGGCATGATTCTCAGATTTGCCCCAAACGACAGAGGGGGGCTAAGCGTTCTGTTGAAACGCTCCAACTTCAAACAAAACTCCATGGCCCATACTCTGTTTGCGTCAAGATTTTCGGCTTCAAGAAAGATCTCGTTTTGACCCGGATGTTTAGTAATGAGTTGTCTTATTTCATCCACAATACTATCCGGTGACCTGAACCTGGTATATGTGCCTGCGGCCAATTTAGCGAAGACATGGTTACAACAATAACTACATTGATACGGACAACCGCGGCCTAATAGAACCGCATATCGTGACTCCTCACGCTTCCCTATCCATTCGTTCCACATCTCCCTATCTGGGAAAGGCAAGCTGTCGAGATCCTGCAAGAATGCGCGAGGCTCGTTCTTTTCAATGCCAGACTTATTCTTAATCCAGAGATTCGGGATGCCTGAAGGATGTACGTTCTTCTTCAATTGCGAAACCAGTTCCAGAACAGGGTACTCTCCCTCCCCAATGCACAAAGCATCGAAATCTTCCAGCAAAGCGTCATTGGGATTTAGAGAAACATGAGGGCCACCAATCAGCAAATAGATATCCGGGTAGTGGTTCTTTACGTATCTTGCGACGTCCGCAATGAACGGATATTCAGTACTTACTGCGGTGAAACAAATCAGTTTTGGGCAGAACTTCCTGAGACACTCATCTATGATCTTCCGATTTTTCCTACCCGAGACTCTGCTCAGCACGACAAGTCTTGTCTTATGACCGTGCGCTTTCAAGAGTGATGATATATAAGAAATGCCAAGTTGCATTTGGCCTGGCCCGTTCAATGGTTTAGTTTCTGATTCTATGACCGTCAACGAGTAAATGAAAAGAACCTTCATGTGGATCTTTCCCCCGGAGTTGCACCTCCTTGTGCAACGATTTGGCCGTCTCTCCACTAATGTTCTACAAGCGGTCGCGTATTAATATGCGCGCTGTGCCAGACGCAACAAACCTCTACGGCCCAGTCTGGCACAATAATACTGATCGCTACAAATCCGTCTAGGCAGTCGAGTGTGAGGCCATTGAGCATGTTTCTTCCGTCAGGGGCTTTCAGGTGCCTAGCCTTATTGTGCTGTTTTCACTCTCTTGAGCCAGACTTCTCTCCAAAAAAGGAAACAGGATCTGGTGCATCCTCCGTGGGATTCGCCATCACAAATCACATCCTCTAACAGAACGGTGGGAGCCCTCATCGTTCTCATTTCTCCAGTTGCTTCCAGAATTATTTTGTCCACCTTCTTGTAGACCTTTAACCTTCTTCCGCAAAACTTCTGCATCTCATGAATGAACTGCAGACCCTTATGTTCATATTGAGCATCAAGGGTCGCAAAAATCTGCTTTGCTGACCGCGTTTCGACCCACTCCCCAGGTCGCAGGTTCAGGTTCTCATTGTCCATGCAGACAGTGTATGATTCTCCTTTCCCTTTCAAACCGAATTTTCCAGACATAGTCGAAGAAAACACTCTCCTAGCCAACTGACGTAGACCGAGGACACTAGCATACCAAACGTATCTTCGCAAGATGTACCAACTTCTCCGCAACGGCAAGGCTGATCGCGAATCGGGCCACGTGGCGCGTATCAAGTTATGATAGAAGTACTGGCACTGCATTGTCTCTCACAAGTTCCGAGGGGATCGACGTTTGAACATAGTGCTTTAGAAGCCAGACAATGAAACTTGAGTTTCGCTCTTATGAGTAGCTGTATCGGTTAGATCCTTCACTGAAGACGGAGTCATCTGATACGATGTTCTGTGTGTCATCCTGGTTAGCTCCTTGTGAATAGCTTTAGCAAGCAGTCTCTGATATCTATTGAGACTAACTGTCTGCGACACCTGATCCTTGAAGAAGGACGCAGGAGTTGTTGGTCTTGCCGAGAACCTGAAGACTTGGATATAGTCAAAGCTGACTTCATCCAAGAGCCTTAGCGTTGCCTCAAAATCGTCCTCTGTCTCACCAGGGAAGCCAACCATCAGCTGTGTCCAAACCAGTATCTCTGGAAACTCCTCATTGACAGCCGCGATACATTTGCTGAACTCCTCTATGGTATACTTTCTCCCCATTGCTTCGAGTATTCTATTGCTTCCCGACTCAACGGGCGCACCTAACAGACTTATCCTTCCTGACCTGAAGACTGCCAGATCATCCTCAAGCATCTCTTTAAGGAAAGATGGATTCACGTTGGGAAGAAGGAGCCTGTAATCCCCTTTCTCACTCGTCAACTTCTTTAACAAATGAGACAGGTTGTATCCTAGATCCCTCCCATAAGCTCCTAAGTCGGTGGCCATTAGATGAAAGCGCTTGAACCCTTGCTCTAGCCCCCGCTTGAATTCGGCCACCACTCTCTCAACTCTTTTGCTCCCCGCTCTCCCACAAGAATGAAGATCACTGCAATACGCACAGTGCCCGAGACAGCCCCTCGCCACCATTATATGAAAAATCTCCGGCTCTGTCACAGAAGCGACTTTTGAACGAATCCGATAGTTGACTTCCTCGATCAAATGAGTGAGGTCGTCCGGCTTATGTTTGGCCCTGAGCCTCTGTACGTCCTCAGACTCGGGAAAAAGATGATTTGCTGTCACCTCATCGTACTTGACTTTTGCTTGGATCATTTCTTCCAGCTTGTGGATCTCCCTTCGACCAAAGGTCGGACCATTGTGGGTCTTTGCAACTAGCTTGGGATCTATCTTTGGAAGACACCCCCAAACCAAAAGATCTGCATTTGGCTTTTTCCGATTCTCCAAGTCTTTCAGAATGTCAAGGGATATCTGCCCATCTAGTTCGGTCAGCCCGCAGGCATACATGATCGTAAGATCCGCCTGTTTCGGGTCAATCTCTATCTGGAAACCGTTCATCTCCAAGAAGCGCTGTAGTTGTGCACACTCCATTCGAGCTTCGTAACACCCAACGCATACTATATGGGCCGTTTTCATGTTCATGTCAGCTCAACTCGGTATGGGAAGAATCGCACCTGCTATCTTCCACGGTGGGTCAGCTTGCAGATTGTGATCTATTTGATCAAGTTTTCTCTGATCTTCTGAGCTATGAAGGCTACATCTTCCTTTCCAAGTCTTGTGCTTGAAGGGAGGCTCAGTCCTTGTCTGGATATGATTGAAGATGCCCGATAGACAGAACTTGCGTATTCTTGGTAGGGGGGCATTTCATGCAGCGGGTAGAATAGAGATCTAGTCTCGATATGCCATTCTCCAAGCTTTTGTGCAAGCAAATCTCTAGTCGTGTGTAGTTTGGTTTCGTCAACTAGAATTGAGTAGAGCCAATAGACGCATCTGGCCCATGGCATCTCAGGATGAAGCACGATACCTTGCACAGGCGGCATCTCTTCCGCGTAGACTTTGGCTATTTGCCTTTTCTTTTCTACTAATCCATCAATTTTCTTGAGCTGTGCTACGCCAATGGCTGCTTGAAGGTTTGTCATGCGGTAGTTGAGTCCAACTAGCTCATGCCAGTATCTTTTTTTCAGACTCGTGCCATTGTCGCGGAGTATCCTCATTTTGTCTGAGATTGGTTCGTCGTTTGTAAGGCACATACCTCCCTCGCCAGTGGTTATGACCTTGTTTGCATAGAAGCTGAAACAGGCTATGTGACCGAAGGAGCCAACCTTCCTTCGCTCAAACTGTGCCCCGTGAGCCTCAGCGCAATCTTCGACCACGTAAAGTCCTTGTCGTTGGGCTATCTCCATTATAGCGCTCATGTAGCATGGATGGCCGTACAGGTGTACGGGTATTATCGCCTTAGTACGCGGGGTAATAGCTTCCTCTATTCTTGCCGTATCCATACACCAGTAACTAGGATCAATGTCCACCAAAACAGGCCTTGCCCCAGTTCTTATCACTGCGTTTGCAGTTCCAGCATACGTCAGGTCTGGCACAATGACCTCATCCCCCAGACCTATATCCAGAGCGGTTAGAGCCAAGTGGAGAGCTCCCGTGCCACTTGAGGTGGCTATAGCGTGTCGTGACCCTATGTACTTAGCGAACGAATCCTCAAACTCACCAACAAATCTACCCCTACTACTGATCCAACCGGTTCTTACTGCCTCAACAACGTTCTCAAGTTCCTTTGTGCCTATCTCAGGTTCGGCTACCGGGTAATCACGATGTTTCATGGTAGCTGAACCTGTAATCAGGGCCTTTCTGGGCATCCCTCGTTCCTTCTTATTAGATGCATTCCGTGTCATTTTTTTCGTTCTTGTTAAAAAATAGACAGTATCAAACACTTCAAAAATGCATACTCATACAAATATTATCCACACACTCTATTAAGCACAAGTACCTTCCGTTTGCCAGAACGCTTGGCTAAATAGAGTGTTTAGCCAACGTCTTTCACGATTCTGTTCTCAGGATTCAGATAGTAGTTGACTTGGTCCCTGATTATTTGTTCTAGGCCCCTCTCAGTCCTAAATCCCAAGTTCTGAATTTTCGTTGTATCGCTCATTAGAATTGGCACATCCGGTTGCCTGAATCTGTCAGGGTCAAAAACTATCTTTACGGTGCCATGATTTGTCTGTACATCCAAGCCCCCATCACCTTGAAAGTACTCCAGCTCTCCTTTCAGCAGAAGCTCGTCAATTTTACTCCTTTCAAACTTAGCATTGAACATGGTGTCATTCCGCAGCTCAAGAGGTTCTTTGACTGCCCTCTCGCCATTCGAGGTACTGATCCCTTCTACCTGATATCCAATATGTTGCAGGGTGAGCAAAATGTATGTCAGTACTGAGTTCGTTCTCATCGAGCCTTGGACATAGACTTCTCCAGGCTTGCCTTTCTCCGACAGCAAAACATACCCATTCACAATATCTTCAACGTGACTCCAATCCCTGAAGACATTGACATTACCAATAAGGATCTTGTCAATCTCACCAAATCTCAAGGAAACACATTGTCTAACAACTGTAGACGTTACAAAGTCGCGTCCTCTTCCGGCACCTTCATGATTGAAGGCCCTGGAGACCAAGGTTTTCAAACCATAGGCATGATAGTAATTGGTCATGAGGAAATCTCCGTGAACCTTAGTGACAGCATATGGACTCATGGGCCTAAGGTAACCATCCTCACTGACAGGGAGTTCAGGAATTCTTTTTGGCTCTGGAATGACAACGCCGTATTGCTTCAAGGCCCTTCTATAGTGGTCCTGTGATGCTATTTGGAGACCATATTCTTCAGAAGAGCCGGCAAACACAACTCTGCTGTCAAGATCCCTGAGTCTCACAGCTTCCAGAAGATTGGCAGTGCCAAGTGTGTTGATCCTGTACGTTTCAAGAGGATCCGAGAAGCTCCTTGGAACAAACGACTGAGCGGCAAGATGAAATATTACCTCTGGCCGGGACTTGTCCAATGCAGAGATGAGACTTGTCAGGTCAGTGACGTCTCCCTCAAATAGTCTTGTTTTGCCAAGAAGGTTCATGTCATGAAGCCTTCTCGGTCGCGTGCCGTCAGCTCTGCGCCTCGCCAGACCGTGAACTTCGTACCCAAGGTCCACAAGCCTCCTTGCCAAGTACGGACCG
>Ga0315310_10002180_pt1 | contig 12296 bp, 17 predicted proteins | sample TDP5_MG_FD_203630 | JGI IMG/M metagenome (GOLD analysis project Ga0315310, IMG submission 203630) | Freshwater sediment microbial communities from Lake Towuti, South Sulawesi, Indonesia - TDP5 | ecosystem: Environmental > Aquatic > Freshwater > Lake > Sediment | place: Indonesia: South Sulawesi... | reverse complement strand
GAATCGTATCAAGGGCTCGACAGAAATCAAGAGTATGTTGAAAGATTCTCTAACGTTGAGAATACAATTCGGTTTCTTCGGGAAGCAGTTGAGAAAATTGGAGTTACAGTCGTTGGAGCGATGCCAGCTACTGAAAGCAAATTAGCGAGGCTATTCTTAGACGCGGTACAAGAAACTGTGAAGAGAACTGGTGTAGAGATCGCGTTGATCCCTTGCGTTCGAATCCCGTTGGTAGTGGGAAGGACTCCACTGGACGATTACCGTCGATGGTTAACGTACTATGAGATTGAAAGAAAACTAGCTGGCAACAAGATTCTAGGAAAATATCTTGAAGATCCTGTTTTAGTTTGTGGTCGGGTTGGTTGGAAGGAGAAACTCCTTGACACGTTGGCTCATTCCCAGCCATATGGCAGAGACGAATTGAGGAAGTTGAAAGTAGACTACAAGTTGCTTAAAAGTGCTTTACTAAGCCTTAAGAATTTCAAGGTTTTATTTGTTGAGCCGGGTTCGGAAACCGATTTTCTGGCTTTAACTCATAAAATAGATTTGCTGGGCGAGTTGGTTGACTGGATTCGGGAAGAGTTTGGTTTTAACGTGCTATTAGCAAGCCACCACGCAGGTTCAACTATTCCAATTTTGGATCGATCAAAAATTAAGTTTGAAGGCTACGTCACTCCAGTAAACAAACTTGGAGTAATAATGTTTCCAGATTCGAAAATGGCTTTGAGCGCAATCAAACGGTCCAGTAAACCAGTTATTGCAATAAAACCCTTAGCCGGAGGCAGACTACCCCCGAAAACGGCGTTTGAATACATTTTCAGAAGGGTAAAGGTCAGTGTCTGCATGGTAGGTACCGGCCGAGAGAATGAAGTAACAGAAGATTTTTCAGTTGCGTTAGAGACGCTGCGCAGATGCCCCTAAGATAGCTATTGGTGCAATTAGAAGTCTGGAGAAGAGAACTGAGAAAAAAGCATATGATATTTTGCGATGGTGGCTTCCAGTAGCTGAACCTTACCTGGTAAGATACTGTTGTCTTACTAAGTGAGCAATCCCGACTTCTTCTAACCTCTTTAACGGAGCCAGCATAGTTACTTGTACTATCCCGGGTAGTCTCCCGATCTCCACAGCTCCGGTGATGGTCACCCTATTCTTAACCTCATTAAGATCAATGTCAACTAGTTTCGCCATTCGTTCCAACCCATTCACCGCAGCTTCGTTAAGATTCGCACCGGATCCTACTACTTGTATCGGAGCCACTTCTGTTTCCAAGTCAAATCCTTGCTTCGCAGCGATTTCACGAGCTATTTTTAGCTCCTCACCCGTGTACAACCTCGCCAAAGGAGGCAAATCTTCTTTGTTTGGCAATAGGATTGGCCCATCAATTCCTAGATTCTTGATAATTTCAACTTCAGTAGTTACTTCTGCTGTGATGTCGGTTGTATGCCCCGCGATTTCACCGTCGCCTTGCATCGCGTGAACGTCTCCTATGTAGACTCCCCCGCCATCCAACTTAACTGGTGCAATAACGATCGCTCCCTCTCTAACTGCGTCGATGTCCATGTGACCATCTGTCCTCTGTAAAAGTTCGGCTTGATCCTTTAGTTTGTAATCATGTGGCGCCCCAATTAGGAACACTCCAAAGTCTCCAGCGTTATGCGAACATGGCATGTTAACGGCTGGAGTTGTCCCCAATTGGCCTAGCATTGGTCGAACCCTAGCTATTACTCCAGCGGGCATATCCGACATTGCCAACACAAGAACAGGGTAGGTAAGAGCTTTTGACGGCATAGCCGCATAATCATAAGCCTGCTTAGCGATAGATTCTGCAACTTTCTCAGGTACGGTAACCCCAATTTTCCCAGCCTCATCAAATAACATTGTGTACCCACACGTTATGTCGAAGGAACTAACCGGAGTGTCACACTTTTTACATCTTATCGCATCTTTTCCAATTCCTTTCTGGTAGGTTTTCGGATTAACTGTGCCACAGCCGGGACATTTTTTAGCAACAAATGGATCTCCAACAAAGCTACCTGCTCTCCCCGTTTCCGTACCGGACGCCGTAGCTTTTGACAGCACTTTAATTTTTTTAACCTTGATTGCTATTCCATCCCCCACTTTAGCGCCCTCAACCGCAACAGGCCTTGTAACCGTATGCCCACTTGGCACCTCAGGAGTTATCATGGGCCCCCAACACGCTGGTTCAGAGGCTCCCGCAATAATCGTTCCTTTGTCCTCAACTGGACCTAACATTTTACAGACAGGCCCGATTATGTCCACAAACTCGTCCGCGTATACAACCTTCTTAGCCAATTTCTCACCTCTCTCAACTTTTCTTATACTGTTTTACCATATAATTTAGGATCAATTTGCTATTTAACAGTAAACGAGAATTGGGAATTTAAGCTAGTTCAAATAATATCATTTTATCTCGTTAAATAAGATAATTTATCTACTATTAACGAGCTCTTCTAGCGCGCTTCTTAGTCTTTCATAAGGCTGTGCACCCACAATTTTTTCGTCGCCTATAATGAAGGTTGGAATCGCGTTGATGCCAAGTTCTGCCGCTTCTCTACGTTGCTCCTCAATGTTATCTTTCATAGTTCGATGCACTAAACAATACTCAAAGTCCGTAACGTCTAAACTAATTTTCTCAGCGACCCAGAGCAGGACCTTAATGCTCCCAATGTCCTTATCGAGTTGAAAATATGCCTCGAAAACTTCATCATGATACTGTTGAAACTTACCCTCTCCTTTGGCGTATTCAGCTCCTTCCAAAGCCAATCTCGACCTCGGCAACGTAGAAGGGCGCCGTATGTTTATTCCGGCATCTTCGGCCAACTGTTTCACTTTAACCCACACCCTTTCCAGGTAACTTGGGTCCGGAGGGGGACTACCTTCCGGGTATAACTCAAAGCTTTTCCATTGCACATCAATGTTGAATTCGGTTTTTAATCTCTCAATTCTATGCTTTCCTATGAAGCAAAAGGGGCAGATGTAATCCGAAAATACAGTTATTTTAACCTTCATTGAAATAGGATCACCATTGGTTGTTAGCACAGCCGTAAAAATAACTAGGTAGCCTCCCAGATAAGTTTGAATTGGAAATTCTTATGAAAACGATAATTTGCTTCTAATCCGCTTTTTCGGTCTTGACAACTGTTGCCTAAAATTATTAGGAGTTGCAACTCTTGGACTTTATATATTGGTTGTAAGTATCTCAGATTACCAAAGGATTTGACCGGTATGCCTCGGGCTGGCAGAAAGGAGTTGCAAGACCTACAGAAATTGATAGAAGAGGATAAAATAGTCGAAGCCATGGAGTTGCTACGAATAAACTACAGTCTACGCCAGTATCGAGTCTGTGGTTTAATCTGCCGGTGTCTATTCGAGAAGTTTATGACGCTTGCGGAGAGAAATCAACGGGCTAAGTGACGTATCAGACAATGTTAAATTAGTTTACTCGATCTTTCTTGAGCGCCATGTATTAAACGGGCATTCATTCCAACAATAAATGCTTCCCTTTTGTGCGCAAGATCGACATTCCGCGGTTTCAAAGGGTCTTGGCTTGCGGATTTTGCCTGACAGGTTACTCCCAACTAGGGTTAATACACCATTGAGAATAATGTATAATAACCTCTAGAATATTTGGGATAAGAGATAAAATAACGATTATTAGACTTATGGGATGCTCTCCTAATCGAATGACATATAGGTTGCTTCGGCGATATTAGCACGAGCTTAACGCTGAGGAAATGTCGAAAATGAGCGAAGGGTTCAGCCGATCATTCAGCCCGTTCTACTGTCGATTAGCATTGGAGTTATGCATGCAAGCGCGAGAACTATGCGAATCACGGGAATGCCAACTTGTTTCTGAAATTTGTGAATTCGTTTCCTCACTATGTAAAACTAATGACCTTAACATTTGTCGACAAGAGTCAAAATTATGTGTGACAGTCGCGGAAATCTGTTCGACGACAGCACAAAAAGAATGCCAAAAGGCGAAGACGATGTGCTTGGAATCGCGACGGCTCTGTCCGTCTAACCGTCGTGTTGAAGGGGGTTAAATGTTCATGATGCCATTAGGAGTTAAAATCACCGAATTGGCAAAACCGAGTTTTCAAGATCCAATTTTAGTTCAGGGACTCCCCGGCTTAGGGTTTGTCGGGAAATTGGCAGCAGACTATTTAATCGAAACGCTGAAACCCAATTTATTCGCCGAGTTGTATTCGATTCACCTAACATTTCCAACCGGAGACTTGGGAGTAAACGTACGTCAAGATGGCACCTTCTCTCTCCCAAAATATCAGTTTTACGCGTTTGCTAACAGCGGCACTCACCTGATTTTATTAACGGGAGACGCACAGCCAAACTTGTTTGGGCAATACGAGGTAGCGGAATCTGTCCTTGACTTCATCTCAAAATTTGGTTGCCGACGCATAATTTCGCTTGGGGGCTTTCGAGGACGACCTCGAGGAGGAGCTCGAGCAGTTTACGGAGTTGTGGATGACCCGATAACTACAGGTGAAGAATTAAAGAAGCTTGGGGTTGAGGTCACTCGTGGCGGATCGGTAACAGGAGCATGCGGCGTCATTCTAGGACTTTGCCAACAGCGAGGAATGCGGTGCCTCGGTCTCCTCGGGGAGACAGATGGATCTTATCCTGACGTATCAGCTGCCAAGGCGATCGTTCAAGTTATCGCCCAAATGTTTAATCTTAAAATTGACTACACGATGTTGGACAAAGCGATTAACGATATAGAAGAAAAGTTAAAAACCCTTAGAAAGATTCGAACAGAAGTTCGCAAGAAGACTGCGGCGCGAGAACGAGGCCCAGAGTTTGTAATTTAGGCATTTAGCTTTAGGTATATATGATGATAACCGGAAACTCTTGATGGCAAAGCTCATATTCAACGCGTTTACATTTTTATCAACTTCTGAGGAAGACTATCGTGATTTCTTGATCTAGTCGAAGCCGAAGGACTGCTTTATTTGAAGGCACTACTGCGGGTGTGTTGTTCGGAACCGCAGCGATCTTCATTAGGTTGCTTGGAGTACTCGATGTTTTCGCGATAGCTTTCGGGCGACTGATCATAGCCTCTGCGGCTTTAATTGTTATTGCTGTAGTTTTGGGGTATTCATTTGAGCCAAGGAGATTGAGAAGAAATATAAAAAAAGTTTTAGGGCTTGGCGTGTTGGTGGGATTTCATTTTATTTTTTTATATCTTCGGTAAAAAATACTACGATATTAAATGCAACTGTGTTAGTTAATACCTCTCCCGTGTTGGCGATGATAGTTTCGGTTTTACTCTTTCAACTGAAACCATCAAGGTTCGCATTATTGGGTTTGCTTACCTCTTTTTTAGGCGTATCAGTAATAGGCTTCAGTGAGATGACAGTTAATTCTTTGACCATAGGCTTACGAGGAGACCTAGAAGCAGTGTTAGCTGCGCTCTGTGAGGCTTTCTACCTCTGCTATGGTCGAGAGTTAAGGACTAAGATGGCATTACTACCAATGATGATTCCAATATACGCGGTTTCAGCACTAGTTATCGGGGTCTGCTCAGTATTTATTGGTGCTTCGCTAAATTTTCCAAGTAATTTGGAACTAGCCCTCTTCTTGCTAGGGCTTGGGGTTTTGCCTACGGCAATAGGACACACGCTTTTCTTTTCGTCGCTATCTAATTTGAAGCCATTCGAAACAGCTACGTTGGCATTGCTTGAACCAGTAGGGGCAACATTGCTTGGCATCATCCTTTTCAGCGAAATCCCAGGTGCAATGTTCCTACTGGGTGCTTTTCTAGTGTTAAGTGGAGTAACCTTAGTTGTAAGAGGCTAAGTGAAATAGGAAAGTTTTAACTCAGTAGCTTAGGAAAAACTTGAATTTGGCGATTGCATTTGAAGAAGGAGAGTTTCAATACAACCTTCACAGTAAAAATCCCGGATCGACAATTAACCAAAATCTGCTTGGAAGCCGGAGTAGAAGTTGGAGTATTACCTCAACCAGTACAAGTAAAAACAAAAGCGAAGATAAACGTGACAGAAATTACACTAGATTCAGTGCTAAATCGGTTAGATCAACGATTAAATGAAATGCCGCCCGAGGCACGGGAGGCGGCGCTAGAGAGACTTCTACGAAGAATCAATTTTGGCTTGATTAACTCGTTTCTAAATCACGTAGTCCCTAGGACGATTAAAGTTGGTGAAACGGAGTTCGAATTGTTTGAGATTGGGTTTAGTGTTTCAGGCCAAGTTGGTGGAGAACTAAGCCTTAAGGCAGCAGTATCAGCGGCTTTAGGAGCAGGGGTTTCGGTTTCTTACATAAAGAGGGAAGGTAAACCGAAGAAACGTCGGATACCACCTGAAATAGAAGAGGAAGAGAAGAAATTATACGTGTGAAATATCTCGATATCAAAGCATCTTCTAGCATATTTTGAACTGTTTTTAACTTCAGTCTAATCTTGTCACAGGATTTCGGATGATAACAATGAAACGTAGAGTTCGTGCAACTTGTTGGGGATTAATTACTAGAGGATTTCTTCAACTTTTTTCGCTATAGCCTCAGCCATTTCAGATGTCTTCGCCGTCCCTCCAAGGTCATAAGTTACTGTCTTGCCTTCAGCGATGATGCTTTCTGTCGCCTTAAAAATGGCTTCTGCTTTTTCTTTTTCTCCGAGATAGTCAAGCATCCATGCTCCCGCCAGAATCGTTCCTGTTGGGTTCACTTTATTCAAACCTTTATATTTTGGAGCACTACCATGCGCAGGTTCAAACATCGCATAACTGTCACCAAGGTTAGCTGAGTATACGCACCCAATGCTCCCGATTAGACCCGCTGCTTCTTCGGATAAAATGTCCATAAAAAGGTTAGTGCTCACTATGATTTTCTGATTAAAAATTTCTGGATTTTTGACAAGCTGTTGTGCGAAATTGTCCACAAAGTAGCTGAGTAGCTTGATGTTTTTGAACTCCTTGGCTACACTTTCTGTGGCTTCCATAAAAAGACCACAAGTTTCCTTGCAAATGTTACCCTTATGCACTGCAACAACAGAGTCCCAACCTTTTTGTTCTGCAAGCTTGAAAGCATAACGAGCTATGCGCTCCGATGATTTTCTTGTTATTTTCCTTATACCTATCGCAACATCATCTGATAATCTGTACTCGATTCCAGTGTACAATCCTTCAGTTGCCTCGCGCACACATATAAAATCGACATTTCCCAGCGGTCTTTTTGTACCCGGAAATGTCTTGATCGGTCTCACGTTTGCATACAAATCAAATTTTTGCCTAATGCTTACAGCGACACTCTTAGGCTTTCCAGGACCTGGAAGCGTGGTTGTTGGTGCTTTAAAACATGCGTCCGCGTTTTCCAGTATTTGCCAAGTCTCCGCTGGAATGAACGTGTTTCCGCCATGCTTTTCCCACCAATCAAGCCCTGCGTCACACGGTATCAGGTCTATACCTGCTTTACTTGCCTCAAACACTTTAAGCATGACCTCAACTAGCTCTGGACCAGTCCCATCTCCGCGTATTAAGGCTGCTTCTTTAGTCAATTTTATATCGCCTCTCTACTCCGTATAGTTTACTTCTTTCCATTTAGCAAACCGGAATCATGCATATTTTACTTTGTAATTATTTGAAGTCATCGTTGAGTAAATCGACAGCGAAGTCAAAGGTTCATGTAAAGAAAAACATGATGAACTAATAACCTGCCGAACGAGTTATTGCGGTTGCTTTCCCAAAACCTCTTTGGCAATCCTTAAGAATTCGTCATCCGACAAAGCACTTCTGCGCTCTTCTGATTTTTCTTTTATTTTAGTGAGGATCAGCTTCAGTTCATTGTCCGAGGCCTTAAGATTGTACTCATCTAGTTTAAGCTTAACCGCATGCGACCCGCTAAGTTTACCTAAGATTAGCCTCCGTTTTTGCCCAACCATTTCTGGAGGATAAGGCTCATAGGTGATTGGATTTTCAATAACCCCATGTTGATGGATTCCTGACGCGTGCGCGAAAATATTCGCCCCAACCACACACTTATTTGGCTGTAGCTTTACGTTTGAAAGTTCCTCCACAAGTTTGCACAGCTCGCTTAACTTCTCCGTTTTAAAATTGCCGATTCTGTAAAGATTTTGTAAGGCAATTATTACTTCCTCAGTCGACGCGAGCCCTGCTCTTTCCCCAATCCCGTTAACTGAGGTAGATAAAACTGATGCCCCAGATTCAACGGCTGCTAAAGAGTTCGCAACAGCTAGCCCATGGTCATTGTGACAATGAACTTCGATTGGAACGCTAACCGCCTTCTTAACTTCGCTTACTAAGTATTTCATCGCCGTTGGGATAATTGATCCAAGCGTGTCTACTATCCTAGCCCTACTAACTCCTACCTTCACAACTTCCTTAAAAACTACTTTTAGAAAGTCTAAATCTGTCCGAGTAGAATCCTCTGCACTATAAGTTATGTACAGACCGTGAGCCTTTGCGTGTTCCACGATTTCGATGGCAGTGTTAAGGTATTGCCCCTTAGTCATTTTAAGCTTATACTTTAAATGAATGTCCGATGGCGGAAACGATAACACCAAACCATATGCATCACAATCAATGACAGCATCAACATCCCCACGAACTGCCCGGGCAAAACCAAAGATTTTTGCGTTTAAGCCCTCCTTTGTAAGGGCTTTAACTGCCTCTTTCTCAACTTGGGACGCTGCTGGAAATCCAGCTTCAATCTGTTGAATTCCGACTTCGTCGAGTTTATGAGCTATTTGAAGTTTATCATTAAAGTTGAAGACTACGCCAGGCGTCTGGTCGCCCTCCCGCAATGTTGTATCGTGAATTATTACCTCAGCCAGCAAAGACATTGACGCCCTAACGGTCTCGGCATAACATAGAGGAGAGATGTTAACTTTCTCATTCATCGTTGAAACCCCTGTCTAAGAGCGATCGCCAAGGCATGGGGGATGCCGACCATACAACGCGAGACAACCATCGCAACAATCAATGCACACATACATTCTACGAGGTTCACAATAAAGGTTTCCAGTAATCCTTCTACAATCTTCGCATAACACAACTTTGCACAGCATAACCGCTTGACACCTCCGAACTGAATGAAAGAGTAATATATGACGGGTAGTGGAAAACACCGAAAAAAGCTTTCAAAAAATGAAAAACTATTTTAAATAGAATCTTATCTTTAAAAAAGAAATATAAAAAATCGTACAGTAGCGAATCTCGCTACTTAAAAAGATGGCTTTTAAAACTTTCGGTGATAAATATGCGAAGACATGAAGTTGACAAGCTTGACAAAAAACTAGTCTCAATCCTACAAGAAGACAGCCGGAAATCCTACCTTGAAATGGCTAGGCAATTGAAACTGTCAGAAACAGCCGTAAGAAGTCGAGTAAAGAAGCTTATAGAAAATGGTGTAATAAAAAAGTTCACAACTATTGTAGACTGGGAAAAAGTTGGAAAAACCACGCAAGCATTTATATGTTTGAACATAGGCGGTGAGATGGGTCCGGTTGTAGGTTCTAAGCTTGTAGGCATAAGCGAAATTACAGACATCTATACAGTAACTGGAGATATTGACCTAATTTTAAAAGTCATCTGTGATAATACAAGCCACCTCGAACGTGTAATAGAAAAATTGAGGTCATACGACTTTACAGACAGAACCATCACCTATGTAGTCCTGCGAAAGGTTAAGGAAAACAGTGGAATTGCGCTTTAAACGTAGTTGCCCAACTTCATTTAATGGGGCTTCGCGATTATTTCTTCAACTCTTAAGTCGAAAAAGTCTGTGGCATTCGCTGGTTTTATAACCAAGGCAGTGTCAGCACCTCGGCTGGTACCAGCAATAGCAATGATTTTCCGATTGATCGGAATGAGACCAGCATCGGCAGCCATTATGGCTATCTCAATGCAAACCTTGGATCCCTCGCCGAATAGTCGAAGAGCGTTGGCAATTATTTCAAGCGGCAGAATCGTGTTAAATCGCCTACGAACAGCACGCTCAACACCACTAAGAGAGTGAGTGCAAGTAAGAATCCTAGCGCCATTCTCCAAAATTTTCTTCCGGTTTTCCTCCTTTAATTCTTGAGCGCCTGGAGCCGCAAAGCCAGTAGCATGAGTAACTACAACCAATTGTAACCCTTAAAAAATTCTGAACCCTTTACTCCTGTGGCGCCAGTCGTAGAAGCAATTACAATGTCCTTAACACCAAGGTTTCTAGCACGTTTTTTAGCGAGGGTAAAAACACTCCGCGTATTCTGAGAGCCAAGCTTATCGAAGTAAACAGAAGGCATTTGAAAAACACTCCAGCCTATTACGTTTAACTTGAATAAGTATTTTTTTCGATTGTATAAGTTATTGGAACGGAAGCTTAATACTTCTTTAGTTAGCATGATACATTTGGTGAAAAAATTGACGTTGGCATTTATTCTAGTCAATGTGGAAACTGGGATGGAGAACGAGGTTCTACAGGAGGTTCGCAAGGTCCCAGGAGTTCAAGAGGCATACTTAGTTTATGGAGTTTACGATCTACTGGTGAAAATTGAGGCGGAGTCCGATGGGGCATTGCGGGAAGCCGTGATTAACCACATTCGAAGACTTAGTGGAGTTAGGTCAACCTTGACTATGATGGTTGTTGAGGTTGGTTAGCGAAGCAAATGAAACTGCGTTGCTAAGCTTGTTGATCGCGCTCGGATTATCATTCTGAATTGAAAACTTATAGAAACGATACCTTTATTGTTGAAATAACTAAAACAAGAATAGTCGAAGAAAAGATTAGGAGAGTTGAAAACTATTTGGGTTTGGTGTCTTCCATGAAAATAGACTCAAAGGTATTGGAAACCTATCCTGGGTTGATAACTGGATATGCGGTCGTTCGAGGCATCAAGGTTGAGAGAACAATTCCAGGTTTAGAGGAAATGAAGCGCCAAATAGGAGAAAAATTGAAAGCGAAATATGCTTCGGTCCCATTACTTGAGGTTCCAGAGATTCGAGCCTACAGAGAATTTTATCGGGCACAAGGAGCTGATCCATCAAAACGGCGACCACCTACAGAGTATCTGCTCCGCCGAAGCTTGGAAGGTAGATTTCCAACAATCAACACTTTAGTGGATATAGCACTATTAGCAACGGTGGAGCGCTGGGTGATCGTCGGAGTCTACGATTTTGATAAGATTAAGGGAGAGCCGATTGTTACATTGGCATCGAAAATCGAAGGGTTTGAAACAATTGATGGAAAGCAAATTAATCCCGAAATCGGCGAGGTCGTCGTACGCGACTCCGAAAAAATCATCGCTGGATATACAGCAGGGGATGCTCGGGTGACAATGATCACACTTGAAACCAAGAACGCGTTAATGGTTTTCTGGAACACCCCTGACATCAGCCGAGAGCAGGTAGAAGCAGCCTTACAGTCCGTTACGAAATATGTAAACCAGTACTGCGGCGGTAAGGTCGAAGTTAGCGGAGTTCTCGGCTAATATAACATCTTCTCTTTATTCGCAATAGCGGTTTCAGGAGATAAGGAATTTAAGGTCTTAAATATTAACTGCGAGGCTTGTACATGAAGTTATATGGTACCTCACTTACTTTTTCGACAAAGGGTGAAGTTGACTTTATTGATCTTACCGAAAAAATTGAGGAAGCGGTTTCCAAATCAGGCATGAAAAATGGCTTCGTTCACGTCTTTGCTCCTCATGCAACTGGAATTATCACGCTGACTGAGAATGATTGGAGTTTACTTCAAGACGCTAAAGAAACGTTAGATAAGTTGATCCCACGGCGAAGATATAAACATCCTGGCAACGCCCACTCACATCTCAGATCAATGTTTCTAAGCCCGTGTAAGACGATCCCTTTGATCGATGGAAACTTAGCGCTAGGAACGTGGCAGAATATACTTTTCATCGAGACCGATGTGAGTCCGCGACAACGAACAGTAATAATTCAAATTATCGGAGATTGACGCTCTCCGCGACTAAAGTCGGGAGATTCTTGCTTTCTTTTGCAACTTAAAACATTGGAAGCACTATGAAGCCGCCTAAAAGTGGACCTTAAATAAGTTCCCAAGCAGTTCTCGTTAGGCGCCTAAGAATGAATTTAGTCGACATTCTAACGTTGATCGGGCGGGCAACTTATGGAGGATTAGCTGTCTTAGGCGCCGTTTTTTTCGGTTTAAACCGGAATCGGCTTCTCGGTCGAGATCTAATCGTCGGCGGATTAATTTTGGCCTTTATAATAGAATTTTTCGCCTAATCTGAGAGTCTTAGCCAGTTGAAAAAATTGACA